>Ga0102832_1000191_pt1 | contig 150577 bp, 142 predicted proteins | sample EBPBio282013_DNA_FD_88942 | JGI IMG/M metagenome (GOLD analysis project Ga0102832, IMG submission 88942) | Wastewater treatment Type I Accumulibacter community from EBPR Bioreactor in Madison, WI, USA - Reactor 2_5/28/2013_ DNA (Illumina Assembly) | ecosystem: Engineered > Bioreactor > EBPR >... | reverse complement strand
CCCGAGCTGAAAGACGCTCACGCCCCCCATCCTCACGGGCAAGAACAACCTGGCGGAGCGGAAGCGCGAGCCGAAACACAAAACACACTCACGGTACTCCGGGTTCGCCCGGCCGCTCCGTCGCCTCCCCAGCACCTTCAGCGGTCACGCCGCGTGAAGCGGCGGACGCGCGCCCGGTAAGCGCCCCCTCCGTCTCGTCGCGTATCCGCGCCGATCCACCTCCCCCGCATGCGGGGGAGGATGACGGATCACCCTCCTCACCCGTGCAACGGGGGAGGTGGTGCGCGGCGAAGCCGCGTGACGGAGGGGGCGCTCGGCGCCTTAAAGATCCAGATCCGCCGCCGCGAACTCGGCGTTCTCCTGGATGAACCGGAAGCGCAGCTCGGGTTTGCGGCCCATCAGGGTCTCGACCAGGTCTTCGACGCTTTCCTCGTGGCGGGGCAGGGTGACGCGGGCCAGGGTGCGGCGCTTGGGGTCCATGGTGGTCTCCTTCAGCTGGGAGGCCATCATCTCGCCCAGGCCCTTGAAGCGACCGATCTCGGGCTTCTTGCCCTTGAACACCGTGGCCAAGAGCTCGTCCTTGTGCGCGTCGTCGCGGGCGTATTCGGACTTGCCGCCGTGGCTGATGCGGTACAGCGGCGGCAGGGCCAGGAACAGGTGCCCCTGGCGGATCACGTCCGGCATGGTGCGGTAGAAGAAGGTGATCAGCAGGGAGGCGATGTGGGCGCCGTCGACGTCGGCGTCCGTCATGATGATGATCCGCTCGTAGCGCAGATCCTCCTCGCGGTACTTGGAGCCGGCCTGGGCGCCCAGGGCCAGCATCAGGTCCGACAGCTCCTTGTTGGCGGTGAACTTCTCGCCGCTGGCCGAGGCCACGTTGAGGATCTTGCCGCGCAGGGGCAGGATCGCCTGGAACTTGCGGTCGCGGGCCTGCTTCGCCGAGCCGCCGGCCGAGTCGCCTTCGACGATAAAGAGCTCGGCCCCGTCGACCGCGCTCCCGGCGCAGTCGGCCAGCTTGCCCGGCAGGCGCAGCTTGCGGGTGGCGCTGGCGCGGGAGACTTCCTTGTCCTTGCGGCGCTTGAGGCGCTCCTCGGCCCGCTCGATGACGAATTCCAGCAGGGCCTGGGCGTTCTTCGGGCTGGAGGTCAGCCACAGGTCGAACGGGTCGCGCAGCGCCGCTTCCACGAAGCGCTGGGCCTCGGTGGTGGAGAGCTTTTCCTTGGTCTGGCCCTGGAACTCGGGGTTCTTGATGAACACCGAGATCAGGGCGCCGGCCTGGGCGACGACGTCGTCGGCGGTGATGATCGCGCCGCGCTTCTCGCCCTTGAGCTCGGCGTAGGCCTTCAGGCCCCGGGTCAGGGCGGCGCGGAAGCCGCTCTCGTGGGTGCCGCCTTCGGGGGTGGGCACGGTGTTGCAGTACGACTGCATGAAGCCGTCGTGCTCGCCAAAGCCCTGGGGCGTCCAGCTGACGGCCCACTCGACGGCGCCGGCCTCGCCCTGGCGCTCGATCCGACCCGAGAAGCTCTCGGGCGTGATCGTGGTCAGGCCCTTGGTGCGCTCGGCCAGGAAGTCGGCCAGGCCGTTGGGGAAGTGGAAGGTGGCTTCAGGCGGGGTCTGGTCATGGATCCGCGAGGGATCGCAGGACCATTTGATCTGCACGCCGCGGAACAGATAGGCCTTCGAACGGGCCATGCGGTAGAGGCGTGCGGGCTTGAAGTTGGTCCCCTCGCCGAAGATCTCGTCGTCGGGCTTGAAGCGCACCATGGTGCCCTTCTTCTTCGACGGCGCGACCTGCTGGATGGGACCCTGCGGCTTGCCGCGGGCGAAGACCTGCAGGTGCTCGAAGCCGTCGCGCCAGACGGTGACCTCGACGCGCTCGGACAGGGCGTTGACGACGCTGGCGCCGACGCCGTGCAGACCGCCGGAGGTCTCGTAGGCCTTGCCCGTGAACTTACCGCCGGCGTGCAGGACGGTCATGATGACCTCCAGCGCCGACTTGCCGGGGTACTTGGGGTGCGGGTCGACGGGCATGCCGCGACCGTCGTCCTTCACCGACAGGAAGCCGTCTGCGTCGAGCTTGACCTCGATGGTCTTGGCGAAGCCGGCCACGGCCTCGTCCATCGAGTTGTCGAGGACTTCGGCGAACAGGTGATGCAGGGCCCGCTCGTCGGTGCCGCCGATGTACATGCCCGGCCGCTTGCGAACCGGCTCCAGGCCTTCCAGCACCTCGATGTCGGCGGCCGAGTACTCGCCGGGCTTGCCGGCGGGCGCCGCCGGGGGCGCTGCCTTGGACGGCGGGGGCGGCGGGATCGGACGCGGCGTCGCCTCGACGTGCGGCTCCACGCTGGCCTTGAACGGCGCGGCGGGGACCGGCGCCAGGGCGTCGTCGTCACCAAACAGGGAGGGGGTCTTATCGGAGGAGGACATCAAGGGAAGTCTAGGCGATTCGAACGCGGGGGCCTCGTATGGCCGTAGCGGCTTCCCCTGAAAAGAGAAATCCGCCCCCAGCGGACTGGGGGCGGATTGGAGAGCCTAGCGATAGGCCGGCGGGTAGCCGCTCTCGTCGCTGGCCGCGTAGCGGGCCTTCAGCTGCTGGTGGCGACCGTCCTTGGGCTGCTCGACGCCGCCGACCAGCACGGCCGTCGGCCAGCTGGTGGTCTCCAGCGGGTCGCCGTTCCAGACAACCACGTCGGCGACCTTGCCGACCTCGAGCGATCCGACCTTGTCGGCCTGGCCCCAGATCTTGGCGGGGACCAGGGTGACGGCGGCCAGGGCGGCCGGGTAGGGCAGGCCGTTGGCGACCGCCAGGCCGGCGTTCAGGCGCTCCTGACGCAGGTTGTTGAAGTCCCGCGAGCCGTTGATCGCCACCGCAACACCGGCGGCGTGCAGCCGAGCGGCGTTGTCGAGGCGCGAGCCCAAGGTCTCGAAGCTGTCGGGCAGGTCGGCCTGCGGATCCAGGATGACCGGCACGCCCGCCTTGGCGATCTCGGCCGCGACCATCCAACCCTCCTCGACCCCTTCGAGGACTATCTTGATCTTTTCATCGGCCGCCAGCTTCAGCGCCTGCCGGATGTCGGCGGCGCGGGAGACGCGGATCAGCAGCGGGGTCTTGCCCTGGACGACCGGGATCAACGCCTGCAGGTCCAGACGCGAGAGCCCGAAGTCGCGCGTGGCGCCCTGCTCGAACGCGGCGCGGCGGTTGGCGAACGCGCGGGCGTCCTCCAGAGCCGAGCGGATCAGGATCAGGTTGGCGCCCCGCGAGCCGCCGGCAGACCGCGCGCCGCTTTCGCCGAGCGAAACGGTGACAGCCAGCTTGGAGGCCTCGACGATGTCCGAGCTGCCGGCCTTCAGGCGGATGAAGGCCGCCTGGCCGCCGAACAGCGGCGGATCGCCGTCGCCGTGGGCGCCCGCGGTCATCTCCTCGACCACGCCGTCATCGGCGTGCTCGTGAGCGCCGCCGCCGGAGCCGGACAGCACGGGCGTGACGGCCGAGCTGGTGATCCCGCCATCCCGCGCCAGGCCCAGGAAGGTCGAGGCTGGATTGATCGCGTAGCTGATGTCGAAGGCCGCGCTGAGCGCATTGCCGGTGCCGTCATCGCGGGTCTCGCGTACGCCGCTGATCTCGGACGCGCCGAGGTTCGACGAGGGCGCGATCAGGCCCGGGGTCACCACTCCGCCCTTGGCGTCGATGACGCGGGCTCCGGCCGGAACCTGGACGCTGGCGCCCAAGGCGGCGATCTTGCCGTCCTTGATCACCAGGGTCCCGCCCGGGATGGCGGCGCTGGACACCGGCTCGATGCGGGCGTTGACGATGGCGACCGTTTCGGCCGCCGCGGGGAAGGCCAGCACGCAGGCGGCGCTGGCGAGAAGCAGGGACCGGATCATCAGTTGAACGCTCCTTGGCCAGGCTGGCCGAGCTCGAAATCGGATTTGGGCTGGAAGCGCGGATCCTTGCGATCATAGGTCAGCGCGCCGTCGATATAGACCTGCTCGGCCTGGGCGTAGACGCTGAACGGATCGCGGCTCCAGACCACCAGGTCGGCGGCCTTGCCGGGCTCGATCGAGCCGGTCCTGTCGCCGATGCCTATGGCCTTGGCCGGATTGGCCGTAATCCACTTGATCGCCTCGGCGCGCGGGATGTTGATCCCGAGCTTGGCGCCGGCGGCCATGCCGATGGCGGCTTCCTGGTTGAGACGCTGGGTCATGATCGCGTCGTCGGAGTGGATCACGACGCAGGCGCCGTTCTTGGCCAGGATCGCGGCGTTGGCGTCGATGCCGTCCAGGCTTTCCATCTTGAAGCCCGTCCACGAGGCCCAAGTGGCCGAGCAGATCTCTTCCCTGGCCAGCACCGGCGCGATCTTGTAGCTCTCGATCGCGTGGTGGAACATCGTGATCTTGTAGCCAAACTCCTTGGCGATATCGATCATCACGGCCATTTCGTCGGCGCGGTAGCAGTGGTTCTGCACCAGGATCTCGCCCTTCAGCACGCCGGCAAGGGTTTCCAGTTGCAGGTCGCGCTTGGGCGCGTCCGCCTTCTCCCCCTTCTGCTGCTTGGCGCGGAAATCGTCCCACTTACGGGCGTAGTCGGCCGCGTCGATCCAGGCCCGACGGAAGCCGAAAGCGTTGCCCATCGCCGTCGACGGGTTGCGACCCTTGCCGCCGTAGACTCGCTTGGGGTTCTCGCCGCAGGCCATCTTCAGACCGTAGGGCGCACCGGGGAACTTCATGCCCTGCATGGTCAGCGAGGGGACGTTCTTCAGGGTCACCGAGCGGCCGCCGAACAGGTTGGCCGAGCCCGGTAGAATTTGAAGCGTGGTCACGCCGCCTGCCCGGGCCCGGTTGAAACCCGGGTCCTGCGGCCAAACTGAATGCTCCGCCCAGACTTGAGCCGTGTTCGGGTCGGTGGCCTCGTTGCCATCGGAGCGCGCCGATACGCCCGGCGAGGGATAGACGCCAAGGTGGCTGTGCGCGTCGATGATGCCGGGCGTGATCCACTTGCCCTTGGCGTCGACCACGACGACGTCCGCCGGGACGGGCGTCTCCGGGCCGCCGACGGACGTGATCTTGCCCTCGGAGACGAACACCACCCCATTCTCGATCTGCTGACCTGTCGCGGTCAGCACGGTGGCCCCGACAAATGCGGTCGCGCGGGAGGGGAGCGGCCTATAGGTCGACGGGAAGCCCGTGGAGGCCTGACCATCCAGGCCCTTGGCCAGCGGCTTGACCTCGGCCTTCTCCGCCGGCTTGGCGGGCGCGGACGATTTGGAGGGACCGCCGGTCCCGGTCGTCGCGCAGGCCGTAAGACCCAGCGCGAGCAGGCTGGTGGCCATCGCCACGGAACGCCATCTGATCATGAAAAACCCCGACTCTCGAAGAGGGCGGAAGGACAGACGAAAAGAACCGCGTTATCAAGTCAAACGGCGCAAACAGAGGCGTTGCTTCGCAAAAACCTTGCGCGCCGCTGTGCAGGCTTGCCCGATTGAGCCACTTCCGCGCGGCGGGGACCACGGAGAGGAGCGGGGATGACCGATACGGATTGTCGGCGAAGGGGCGTCGTTATCGGTGCGGTGGCCGCCGCCGTGCTTCCAGCGATTTCGCAGGCTCAGGAGAAAGACAAGGCGATGTACGGACTGATCGGCCAGATGTTGGCCGTCCCCGGCAAACGCGACGAATTGCTCGTCATCCTGCGCGAGGGAACGGCCGAGATGCCGGGCTGCCTGAGCTATGTGCTCGCCACGGACCCGGCCAATCCCGACGCGATCTGGATCACTGAGGTCTGGACCGACAAGGCTGCGCACGCCGCTTCCTTGAAGCTGCCGACGGTGCAGGCGGCAATCGCAAAGGCTAGGCCCATCATCGCTGGCTTTTCGCAACGCTTTGAAACGTCACCCGTTGGCGGCCACGGCCTCAAGGCCTAGCGGCAAAAAGAAAAGGCTGCGGATCGCTCCGCAGCCTTTCCAACTTACCCGGATCTTGCGGCTTAGAAGCGCGCGTCGATCGAGACGCCGACCACCCGCGGTTCGTTGACGAACGCGGTCAGGTTGTTGAAGTCGATGGCGCCCTTGATGTTGCTCTCGTTGGTGATGTTGCGAGCAAAGGCTGCAACCTCCCAGCCGCCTTCCTTGTTGGCGTAGCCCAGCTTCAGGCCGCCTTCGAAGTCACCCTTGGAGTAGAACTCCTTCGACTCGTAGAGGAACAGGTTCGTGTAACCCTGCACCTTCCAATCGGTGTAGGCGAACAGCTCGCCGCTGGCGACCGGATAGGCGTAACGCGCGGTGAAGTCGAAGGTGTACTTTGGCGCGTTCGGGAACGGGTTGCCGTTGACCAGCGCGGCGCCGGCGGCGGTCTTGGGATCGGTGACCGTGCAAGCCGCGCAGACGGCCACGGCCAGACTGCTGTCCTTGATCTCGGTGTGCGCGTAGCTGTAGCCGGCGGTGATCACGAAGTTCGGGGTGACCACGAATTCGCTGTCCAGTTCCAGGCCGTAGGCTTCGCCCTTCTTGGCGTTGATCAGGCGGTTGGAGTTGCTGCCGCCGCCGACCGCGCTGAACTGCGGATCGTCGATCGTGTAGGCGAACACCGCGCCGTTCAGGCGAACGCGACGGTCGAAGAGCTCGCTCTTCAGGCCCAGTTCGTAGGACATGATCGTTTCGGACTTCGCCGCCGAGGCCGGCGAGAAGAAGGCGATGTCACGGCCTTGGATCGACGGACCGCGGAAGCCCGAGGCCACTTTGGCGTAGACGCTGACGTCCTCGCTGACGTTATAGAACGCCGAGAGATCCCAGCTGACCTGCGAGTCCGACACCGAAACCGGCGCGGCCATGTTCGGGCCGGAGAGCACCTTCATGTCCTTGTCGTCGTCGGTGTAGCGCAGGCCGCCGGTGACGGAGAGCTGGTCGCTGACCTTGTACGACGCCTGACCGAAGATAGCCCAGGCGGTGTTCTTCTGCTGGAGAGTCGTGGCGGGCGCGAAGAAGGGGTTGGTCTGGATCGCGTACTTCGTGTCGAAGTAGAAGCCGCCCACCTGCCAGCTCAGCGCACCGTCGGTGTTGCTGGCCAGACGGATTTCCTGGGTCCACTGATCCAGGTCCTTGATGCCGTCCTGCGTGTCCGACTGGAACGGGATGAAGCCCGGGCCCGTGGGGTTGCCGCCGTCGATGTCGCCGCGGCTGAAGCCATGAGTGTTCTCATAGGCGGTGATCGAGGTCAGCTTGGCGGAGCCGAAGTCGTAGCCGATGTTGGCCGACGCGCCGTAGCCCTTGTAGCTCTGCGGGTTGTTGGCGCCCGCGTCGAAGTAGACGGTGTCGCGCTTGTAGTTCGCGTTGAGCTTGTTCGAACCCTTGGTCAGCACGTTGGCGCGGAACACGGCGGCGGTGCCGTCCAGGTCGCGGCCGTGGACGTTGAACAGCGCGTCCAGCTTTTCGTTCGGGGTGAACAGCAGTTGCAGGCGGGCGGCGCGCTCGTTGAAGCCGCCCATCACGTTTTTCTTCTTGGTGAAGCCGTTGTCGATCCAGTCGTCGCGATGCTGGAACAGCACCGAGGCGCGCGCCGCGACCTTGCCTTCGACCAGGGCGCCGCCGATGCCGCCGTCGAAGGTGAAGGTGTTGAAGCTACCGTAGGTCGCCGAAGCGCGCCCCTTCATTTCTTCCGACGGCTTGATGGTGTCGAACTTGACGATGCCAGCCGTGGTGTTGCGACCGAACAGGGTGCCTTGCGGGCCGCGCAGTACTTCGACGCGGTCCAGATCGTAGAGCGGCGAGCTCTTCAGGACGACATTTTCCAGAACGACTTCGTCCTGGATGATCGACACCGGCTGCGAGGCGGCCAGATCGAAGTCCGCGTTGCCGAGGCCACGGATGTAGAAGCGCGGGGCGACGCGGCCGTTCGAGGATTCCGCGTACAGGCCGGGCGCCTTGGCCGACAGGGCCAGGATGTCGTCGCCGGCCGCGAAGGTCGACTGCAGACGCTCGCCGCTGATGGCGGCCACCGAGACCGGGACGTCTTGCAGGTTTTCACTGCGCTTCTGGGCGGTGATGATGACTTCGCCGACCTTGGTGTCCTGGGCGAAAGCCGAGGGCGCAGCGGCCAGCGCGGTGACGAGTGCGGCGGCGCCGCAGGAGAGCGTCAGGGCGCGACGAAGGGAGCTATTGAGGCTGTGCATGAGATGTCCTGTCGAGACGCCGCGTCGCTGAGTTGTAATCCAGGCGTTGGCGGCGATTCCGTTTGCGCTGCGATAGGCCAAGTTTCCGCCCGAGCGATATCGCGCATCACGTCTTTTCAGGACCTTGTGGGCGATTGCGTCGGCAATGTTGCGAACTTGCGACAATTTTGTTCAGTGGGCGCCCATTAAGTAATAAGTCATTCTACTTTTGGCGCGGGCTCGCTGAGCGCAAAACAAAAAAGGGGCTGGAGATCGCTCTCCGGCCCCTTAGCTTTTGTTCTAAGCCCTAGGCGCTTAGCACTTGTAGTACATGTCGAACTCGACCGGGTGCGGGTGCAGTTGCAGGCGCATGACCTCTTCCATCTTCAACTCGATGTAGCTGTCGATGAAGTCGTCATCCATGACGCCGCCGGCCTTCAGGAAGGCGCGGTCCTTGTCGAGGTTCTCCAGGGCTTCGCGCAGCGAGCCGCAGACTTCCGGGATTTTCTTCTGTTCGCGCGGCGGCAGGTCGTAGAGGTTCTTGTCGGCCGGCGCGCCCGGATCGATCTTGTTGATGATGCCGTCCAGGCCGGCCATCAGCAGGGCGACGAAGGTCAAGTACGGGTTGCCCATCGGGTCGGGGAAGCGGGCTTCCAGACGCTTGGCCTTCGGGCTGTCGACGTGCGGGATGCGGATCGAGGCCGAGCGGTTGCGCGAGCTGTAGGCCAGCTTCACCGGGGCTTCGTAGCCGGGCACCAGGCGCTTGTACGAGTTCGTCGTCGAGTTCGAGAACGCGTTGATCGCCTTGGCGTGCTTGATGATGCCGCCGATGTACCACAGGCATTCTTGCGAAAGGCCAGCGTACTTGTCGCCGGCGAACAGCGGCTTGCCGTCCTGCCAGATCGATTGGTGCACGTGCATGCCCGAACCGTTGTCGGCGAACATCGGCTTGGCCATGAAGGTGGCCGTCTTGCCGTAAGCCGCAGCGACGTTGTGGATGACGTACTTATAGAGCTGCATCCGGTCGGCCATGGTGACCATGGTGTCGAACTTCAGGCCGAGTTCGTGCTGGGCCGGGGCCACTTCGTGGTGGTGCTTTTCCGGCTTCATGCCCAGCTCGCCCATGACGGCCAGCATTTCGCCACGCAGATCCTGGCAGCTGTCGACCGGGTTCACCGGGAAGTAGCCGCCCTTCGGACCCGGGCGGTGACCCATGTTGCCTTCGGCGTATTGCTTGTTCGAGTTGACCGGCAGTTCGGTCGAGTCGAACGAGTAGCTGGTGTCGTGCGGAGCGGTGGACCAGCGCACGTCGTCGAAGATGAAGAACTCGGCTTCCGGGCCGAAGTAGACCGTGTCGCCCACGCCGGCCGATTTCAGGTAGTTCAGAGCGGCCTTGGCGATCGAGCGCGGGTCGCGGTTGTACGGGGTGCCGGTGTCGGGGTTCACGACATCGCAGAACAGCGCCAGCGTCGTCTGCTGATAGAACGGGTCGATGATGGCGCTCGACAGGTCGGGGCGCAGCTTCATGTCCGACTCGTTGATCGCCTTCCAACCAGCGATCGACGAGCCGTCGAACATCGTGCCGTCGTTGAGGAAGTCGTCGTCAACCAGATCGATGTCGAAGGTGACGTGCTGCATCTTGCCGCGCACGTCCGTGAAGCGGACGTCGACGTACTTCACGTCCTTTTCCTTGATCAGGTTCAGGATGTCCTTGGCGGTGCTCATTCCGTATCCCCTTGTAGAACTCTCTAGCTGCTGACGATCCGGCCTTAGACGGCGGCCGGGCCGCTTTCTCCGGTTCGGATGCGGATCACTTCCGCGATGTCCGAGACGAAAATCTTGCCGTCGCCGATGCGACCCGTACGGGCGGCGCGGGTGATGGCCTCCAACGCGGGCTCCAACTGGTTGTCCTCGACAACGACCTCCACCTTGATCTTAGGGAGGAAGTCCACGACGTACTCAGCGCCGCGATAGAGCTCGGTATGGCCCTTCTGGCGGCCATAGCCCTTGGCTTCGAGCACGGTCATGCCCTGGACGCCCATATCCTGCAGGGCCTCCTTCACCTCATCCAGCTTGAACGGCTTGATGACGGCTTCGATCTTTTTCATCGGTTCCACTTTCGGGCCCGTCGGCGGCGAACCGCCTTCACTGAGGCGCACCCATCACGCCGCCCAAACCCCCGCAAGCGACCGCTCACGACAAATATGACCGAACGGTTGAGTTGCGGGCATGTGATTAAATTACGGGCGCCAAGCGATCAACATTCAGGCAAAGTTGAAACCGTCGTCAATTGGCCTTGCCGGGCTCCATTTGACGCCTACGATCGCGCCCAACGAACGTTTGAATGGGGGCGGATATGCGCGACGACACGCCGGTTTTGATCGGTGCGGGACAATTCACCTATCGAGGCGAGGTCGCCAATTCTCCGTCGCCTCTCGAACTGCTGAAAGTTGCGGCGGAACGCGCTGTTCGTGACGCGGGGCTTCCGGAGACAGTTTTTGCGTCGCTTGACGCTTTGGCGGTCGTCGCTTTCAGCATTGACGCACCCGGCGGACTTTCGAAGCTTCCGCTGCCGCGATTGAAAAACCCGCCCGCTTCGCTGGCGCGCGCCCTGTCGGCCGTGCCGCGCTGGAGTGTCTACACCGAGACGGGGGGCAACAGCCCGCAACAGGCCGTCAATATCGCCTGCGAGCGTATCGCCAACGGCGAGTCGGATCTCACGCTGGTGGCGGGCGCCGAGTTCCTGGGTTCGCTGATGAAGCGCATGAAGGGAAACCTCGGTTTCGACGGCTGGGGTGATGATATCGACACGGCTCCGGCGCGGATCGGTGATCCACGACCAGGAGTCACGCCCCAAGAGGCCGCGCATGGCCTGGGCTATCCGGTCAACACCTATCCCCTGTTCGAGAACGCGCTACGCGCCCGCGACGGCGTCTCGCTGGAGGCGCACCAACAGGGCCTCGGAGCACTTTTCGCGCCGTTCACCAAGGTCGCAGCCGCGAACCCCCATGCTTGGTTCCCCATCGAACGGACGCCCGAGGAACTCGTCACCGTTACAGACCGTAACCGCATGGTGGGCTATCCCTATCCCAAATACCTCAATGCGATCATGGAGGTCGACCAGTCGGCCGCCGTGCTGATCGCCAGTGTGCGCAAGGCGCGGGAGTTGGGCGTGCCTGAGGACCGGTGGGTCTTCCTGCATGGTTGCGCGGACGCCTCCGACCTTTGGTATCCGCTGGAACGACAAGACTATCACTCCAGCCCCGCTATGCGTCTGACCGGCGAACGCGCGTTGGAGATGGCTGGGATCACGCTGGATGACCTCGGCGTCATCGACCTTTATTCCTGCTTCCCATCGGCGGTGCGGATCGGCGCGGAAGAAATCGGTCTGCCGCTCGACGACCCGCGAGGACTCACCATCACAGGCGGGCTTCCTTACTTCGGCGGACCTGGCAACAACTATGCGCTGCACGCGATCGCCGAGATGGTGACGCGGCTGAGGGCGCAGCCCGGGGCCTATGGGTTGTCCACCGCAAACGGTTGGTTCCTGACGAAGCAGTCGGTCGGAATCTATTCGACCCGGCCGGTAACCGGGAAATGGGAGCGTGAGCCGCCCTCGGTGATCCAGGCCAAGATCGATGCGCTGCCGCATCCCGAGATCATCGACAGGCCGGAGGGCAGGGCGGTGATCGAGACCTACACGGTCGTCCATGGGCGCGAGGGCGTGCGCATGGGCATCGTGATCGGGCGCGACGCCCAGGGGCGCCGTTTCGTGGCGCAGACTCCGGATGATCCCTCGGTATTGCGCGATCTTGAGGCGCGCGAAGGTGTCGGACGGATAGGGACCGTCGGTCTGCACCCCGACGGGGTTCGTAACCTGTTCGTTCCGGATTGATCCTGATGCAGATCGTACATGTGATCCGTCATGGCCGGCCGGCCTCCACCTGGGGCGGCGCCGACGATGATCCGGGGTTGGACGAGGTCGGCGCCGCGCAGGCCAAAAGCGTCGCCGACTCTATCCTGGCGCTACCGGTCGAGCAGCGCCCGACCCGCGTTGTCTCGTCGCCGCTTCGACGATGCCGCGAGACCGCCGAGCCTTTGGCCCTGGCGCTTGGCGTTCAAGTTGAGATTGACCCTCGCGTCGGCGAGATACCGACGCCTGCGGCGCTTTCCGCCGAGGAGCGGCCGGGTTGGCTTCGTGGGGCGTTTGCGGGGCGTTGGGACGAGATCAAGGGCGACCTCGACTATACCGCCTGGATCCATAGCGTCGCCGCAGCCCTTAGGGAGTACGGCGGGGCGGCGGTCTTCAGCCATTTCGTCGCCCTCAACGGCGCTGTGTCCGTCGCGACGGGCCATCCCGAAGTCATGGCGTTTCGTCCGGACCACTGCTCCCGCACGGTGTTCGCCATTGAAGGCGAGCGCTTGATCCTGGTCGAGAAAGGGCGAGAAGCTCAGAGCCAAGTGCTTTGAGGGAAGACCCGTGGCCCGAGAAATCCTGACCGTCGCCCAGATGACCGCGTGCGATCGCGCCGCGGTGCTGGCGGGAACGCCGACGCCGGTGCTGATGGAGCGCGCGGGCGCTGCGGTCGCGCAGGCGGTTCGGGCGCGCTATAAGCGCCGTCCGGTCGTGGTGTGGTGCGGGCCTGGCGACAATGGCGGCGACGGCTATGTCGCGGCGCGCCATCTGCGCAAGCATGGTTGGCCGGTTGTGGTTCAGGCGGCCTACGCGCCGGCTTCCGACGCCTGCCGTTGGGCTGCGTCACGATGGCGGGGCGAGGTTCAGCCACTATCCGCGCATGGGCCGGAGGACGCACTCTATATCGACGCGATCTTTGGCGCAGGCCTCTCGCGCCCGCTCGAAGGCTCGGCGGCGGAGTTGGCGCGGACCGCCGCAATGGCCGGCTTGTGCGTTGTCGCGGTGGATGCGCCCTCGGGCGTCGCGGGCGACACAGGCAGGCCGTTGGACAACACAGCCTTTCAGGCACAGGTCACGGTCACTTTCCATCGCCGGAAGCCGGCTCACGTTTTGCTCGACGGAAGAAAAGCGTGTGGCGAGGTCTTGGTCGCGGACATCGGCCTTTCCACGGTCGGCGACATCGCGCTTTTCGAGAACGAGCCCGGCCTTTGGTCTCAGCAATATCCCTGGCCCGCCATCGACGCTCACAAGCACAGCCGAGGGCGGCTGAAGGTAGTGAGCGGCGAGGCGTGGAACACTGGCGCGGCTAGGCTCGCCGCCCGAGCGGGCTTGAGGGTTGGTGCCGGCGCGGTGACCCTGCTGTCGCCGCCTTCGGCGCTGCCGGTGAACGCCGCCCACCTGGAGGCGGTGATGCTGGCGCCGTTCGAGTCGGACGCCGACCTTGCGATCCGTGCTGAAGAGGCTGACGCGGTCATTATCGGCCCCGCCGCCGGGGTGGGCGAGGCGACGGCGCGAAATCTGCGCGCCCTGGCCAGGACGGGCGCAGCCCTCGTCGCAGACGCCGACGCGCTCACGAGTTTTCGAGACGATCCCGGCGAGCTGTTCGCCTGTCTCGATCGGGACGATGTGCTGACGCCGCATCCGGGGGAGTTCGAGCGAATCTTTCCGGGTCTGCTCGCACGATCCTCGGAACGGATCGGCGCGGCCCGCGAAGCGGCGAGGGCGGCGGGCGCGGTCGTCCTGCTCAAGGGCGCGGACACTGTAGTGGCGGCGCCCGATGGTCGCGCGGCCGTCTCGCTGAACGGAACGCCGTGGCTGGCGACGGCGGGGTCAGGCGACGTCTTGGCCGGGTTCATCGGGGGGCTGCTGGCGCAGGGCATGGGAAGCTTTGAGGCCGCGTGCGCCGGAGCTTGGATTCACGCCGAATGCGGCGCGCTCCACGGACCCGGACTGATCGCCGAAGATCTGCCGGGCCTCGCGCCTGCAATCCTGGCCCGCCTGTACCAAGACCGCTGAGCGGACTTGCGCGCCCGACGCACAACCCGTAATGCCGGACCCACGCGGATGTGGCGAAACTGGTAGACGCACTGGATTTAGGTTCCAGCGCCGCAAGGCGTGGAGGTTCGAGTCCTCTCATCCGCACCACTCTTCTCGTCGGGCTCTTGGGCCCGTGTGAGTTTTATCGCCGCCGCTCTTGGATGCTCGCGCACGTCGTGACATAAGGGCGCTCTTTCGCCGCCCCGGTCCTCGCGGGCGGCGTCGATCTTTTGGACCCCAAGGGCGGTGCTCGGGCGCGCGGCGACCCGGACCCGAGAAATAAGAATGTCGATGCAGATCGTTGAAAAGTCGGGCGAAGGCCTCAGCCGCGTTTTTGGCGTCACGGTGCCCGCGAGTGAACTGGCTACGCGTCTGGAAGCGCGGATCGCCGAAGTCGCCCCGCAAATGAACGTCAAGGGCTTCCGTCCGGGCAAGGTGCCGACGGCCCACGTTCGCCGCCTCTACGGCAAGGCCCTGATGGGCGAAGTCATCGAGCAGGCCCTGAACGAGACGACCACCAAGGTTCTCGAAGACAACAAGCTGCGTCCCGCCGGTCAGCCTGAGCTCAACCCGTCGTCGGACATGGAAAAGGTCATCGCCGGTGGCGAAGACCTGTCGTTCGACCTGGCCGTCGAAGTCATGCCGGAATTCGAGCCGATCGACCCGACGTCGATCGAGCTGGTGAAGCCGGTCTACAAGGTCTCGGACGAAGAAGTTCAAGAGGCTCTCGAAGAGCTGGCCAAGCAGGCCCGCACCTATGAGCCGCGCACCGGCAAGAGCCAAAAGGCCAAGGACGGCGATCAACTGCTGATCGACTTCGTCGGCACCATCGATGGCGTCGAGTTCGCTGGTGGCAAGGCCGAGGGCGCCGAACTGGTCCTCGGTTCGGGTCAGTTCATCCCCGGCTTCGAAGACCAACTGGTCGGCGCCAAGCCGGGCGACGACGTGGTCGTGAAGGTGAAATTCCCCGAAGACTATCAGGCCAAGGATCTGGCCGGTAAGGACGCCGAGTTCGCCACCAAGGTTCAGGAAGTCCGCGCGCCGGTCGACGGCAAGGCCGATGACGAACTGGCCAAGCGCCTGGGCCTGTCGGACCTGGCCGCTCTGACCGAGCTGCTGAAGTCGAACCTGTCGAGCCGCTACGACAACTCCTCGCGCTTCAAGCTGAAGCGTGCGCTGCTGGACGTGCTCGACACCAAGCACGACTTCCCGCTGCCGCCGCGCATGGTCGACGCCGAGTTCGCCGGCATCTGGCAACAGGTCGAGGCCGACAAGGCTCGTGGCGGTCTGCCGCCGGAAGACGCCGAGAAGTCGGAAGACCAGCTGAAGGACGAGTACAAGAAGATCGCCGAGCGCCGCGTGCGCCTGGGTCTGGTGCTCGCCGAGATCGGCCGCAAGAACGACGTGGTGGTCACCGACCAGGAACTGACCGACGCGATCATGCGCGAAGCCCGCCAGTACGGCGCCCAGGCGCAGCAAGTGTTCGACATGTACCGTCAGCGCGCCGACCTGCAGGCCGCCCTACGCGCCCCGATCTATGAAGACAAGGTCGTCGACCTGATCTTCGGCAAGGCCAAGATCGAGGAAAAGGAAGTCTCTAAGGACGAACTCCTGGAAGAAGACGACCTGCCGGAAGGCTACGGCGGCTAAGGCTCGCTGAAGCTGAAATTGTGAGAGGCGCGGCTCGCGAGGGCCGCGCCTTTTTCATTTCGGCGCGCGACGGGCGCTCCTTGCAACCTGTTAAGGGGAACGCGATATGCGTGAGCGACGCCGCGCGGGGGCTGATTCGTTTTCGCGCCGCTAGCACACACGAAAAGGGTGATCCCCATGATGTACGATCCGGTTTCGACGGCGATGAACCTAGTGCCGATGGTGGTCGAGCAGACCAGCCGGGGCGAGCGCGCATTCGACATCTTCTCTCGCCTGCTGAAGGAACGGATCATCTTCCTGACCGGTCCGGTCGAGGACGGCATGGCCAGCCTGATCTGCGCTCAGCTGCTCTTCCTCGAGTCCGAGAACCCGAAGAAGGAAATCGCCATGTACATCAACTCGCCGGGCGGCGTGGTGACGGCCGGCCTCGCGATCTACGACACCATGCAGTACATCAAGAGCCCGGTCTCGACGGTTTGCATGGGCATGGCCGCCTCGATGGGCTCACTGCTGCTGGCGGCCGGCGCTGCGGGTCAGCGTATTTCGCTTCCGAACGCCCGGATCATGGTGCACCAGCCTTCGGGCGGTTTCCGTGGCCAGGCCTCGGATATCGAGCGTCACGCCGAAGACATCATCAAGACCAAGCGCCGCCTGAACGAGATCTACGTCAAGCACTGCGGCCGCACTTACGAAGAGGTTGAGCGGACCCTGGACCGCGACCACTTCATGAGCGCCGATGAAGCGAAGGCCTGGGGCCTCGTGGATCACGTGTATGACACGCGGGACGCGGCCGAGGCCGGCGCCGAGTAAGCGACAGCATCGAACGACAAAGCCGCCGACGTCATGTCGGCGGCTTTTTTTGTTGCTGTGACCGCTAAGAGCGCGGCTACGCCGGCCGGCCTCTGAACACGCGGTAGCCCTTCTCGTCAGCGATCGCGAGCATCTCGGTATCGCCGGACGTGTCTCCATAGGCCGCCGTGAGGTGGACGTCGGGACCGAACACTTCGCGCAGGCGCACGACCTTTTCCTTGGCGCGGCAATTGTTCCCGTCGAGCCCGCCCTGAATGCGGCCATCCTCGGAATAGCGCAGGCGCGTGCCGATCAGCAGGTCCGCGCCAAGCCCGCGCGCGAAGGGTGCGACGACCAAGTCGGGGGAGGCGGTGACGATCACCATCTTGGCTCCCTTGGCGCGCCAGCTCCGCCAGACCGCGACGGCGTCGGGACGCAGCAGCGAGGGGGCGAAGGCCTCGGCGAAGGCGCGCGCGTCGTTCTCGATTTGGGCGACGGTGGCGCCCTTCAGGAACTCGCGAACCGCAGCGGCTTTCAGCTTCGCGCGATTTCGGTCGAACACGTAGGTCAACAAGGCGGGGGTAAGTCGAAGCACACCGATGCCCCATCGCGGACCCGCGCGCCATTTCAGGAAGGCGTTGAAGCTGTCCTTCACGGTGAGAGTGCCGTCGAAATCGAAGGCGACAAGCAACGGCTCGTGACCCATTTCGCCGGTCATCGGGCGCGAGGCGCTCAATCCCTTGGCCATCCAAGAACGCTTAGCCATTCAACTTCCATACGTGCGTCAAAAAGACGCTCCGTTTCCCCACGAATCCCTGTTCGGTAATAAGGCCATCCGGGGTGAGCCGTAAGGGTCTAGGCGCCCGGCGCTTGCGCTGGGAGGCCAATCGCCCAATTTAGTGATGAGCTCATGACACGATCCGGGAGGTTCACGCGTTTCACGGCCGAAAGGACCCGGCGAGGCTTGTGAACCGAGCCCGGATCGGGGAATGTCAAGGATTAGACAACTCCCGGCGTGTATCCTGCTTGCTTCGGTGGCGGCGTATGCGCTCGGAAGGGGCGTCTCGGCGTAAGCCGTAGTCGCCATAGTGTGAGAAGCGATCATGACGAAAGCCGCGAGCGGCGACACGAAAAGCACTCTGTACTGCTCTTTCTGCGGAAAGAGCCAACATGAGGTGCGCAAGCTCATCGCGGGACCGACGGTGTTCATTTGTGATGAATGCGTCGAGCTCTGCATGGATATCATCCGCGAAGAGCACAAGATCGCCTTCGTAAAGTCCAAGGACGGCGTTCCCACGCCTCGCGAGATCTGCGAAGTCCTCGACGATTACGTGATCGGTCAGGGCCACGCCAAGAAGGTCCTCGCGGTCGCGGTGCACAATCACTACAAGCGCCTGAACCACGCGTCGAAGAACAACGACGTCGAACTGGCCAAGTCGAACATCCTGCTGGTCGGCCCGACCGGTACGGGTAAGACCCTGTTGGCCCAGACCCTGGCCCGAATCATCGACGTGCCGTTCACGATGGCCGACGCCACGACGCTGACCGAAGCCGGTTACGTCGGCGAGGATGTCGAGAACATCGTTCTGAAGCTGCTGCAAGCCGCCGACTATAATGTCGAGCGGGCCCAGCGCGGCATCGTCTATATCGACGAGATCGACAAGATCAGCCGCAAGTCCGACAACCCGTCGATCACCCGCGACGTGTCTGGTGAAGGCGTCCAGCAAGCCCTGCTGAAGATCATGGAAGGCACCGTCGCCTCCGTGCCGCCGCAGGGCGGGCGCAAGCATCCGCAGCAGGAGTTCCTGCAGGTCGACACGACGAATATCCTGTTCATCTGCGGCGGCGCGTTCGCCGGCCTCGAGAAGATCATCTCGGCGCGCGGCGCGGCCAAGTCGATCGGCTTTGGCGCCAAGGTCACCGATCCGGAAGAGCGCCGGACGGGCGAGATCCTGCGGAACGTCGAGCCCGACGACCTGCAGCGCTTCGGCCTGATTCCGGAATTCATCGGCCGTCTGCCGGTGGTCGCGACCCTGGAAGACCTCGACGAGACCGCGCTGATCAAGATCCTGACTGAGCCTAAGAACGCCTTCGTCAAGCAGTACCAACGCCTGTTTGAGATGGAGAACATCGGCCTCACCTTCACCGATGACGCCCTTTCCGGCGTCGCCAAGAAGGCCATCGCCCGGAAGACCGGCGCGCGGGGTCTTCGCTCGATCATGGAGGGCATCCTGCTCGAGACCATGTTCGAGCTGCCCAACTACGAAGGCGTCGAGGAAGTGGTGGTCAACGCCGAGGTCGTCGAGGGCCGGGCTCAGCCGCTACTGATCTACGCGGAAAAGAAGGGTGGGGCGGCTTCGGCCTAACTGCACTCTTGGATTAAAAACGGGCGCGTCCTCTGCTGAGGGCGCGCCTTTTTCGTGGATAAATCTGTTCGGAGCGTCGGTTCTGCGGCCAGGGCCGCCGGCGACCCCGCAGAGATAAAAGTCACAGCCTGTCGACCGCGCGCATTTTCGAGGTTATTTTTGCCCCTGTATGTGCGATCAGTGGTTCATTCACGCCAGCTTGGCCGGACGCACGCGACTCGTCGCCGCTATGGGGCGAGCGTCCTTGAACGATGTTGTAAAACGTCCACATAAATAACGAGCATCCGCCCAGTCCAGGGCGGACGGGCTGATCGACTCAGGCGCATCGTCTGGTGTTACGGCGGCCCGCGTGGCCAGGCGCCTTGCAGGGCTCGGCCGGGAGTATTGAGAACATGTCCGAACTACGTACGCTTCCTGTTTTGCCGCTGCGGGACATCGTGGTGTTCCCGCACATGGTGGTGCCGCTTTTCGTGGGCCGCGATAAATCCGTGCGCGCGCTCGAAGAGGTGATGCGCGGCGACAAACAGATCCTGCTCGTCACCCAGAAGAACTCGGCCGACGATGATCCGGCGCCGGGCGACATTTTCGATGTTGGCGTCCTGGCCACCGTGCTGCAGCTGCTGAAGCTGCCGGACGGCACCGTCAAGGTTCTGGTCGAGGGCAGGGGCCGCGCTGCCGTGGTCAGCTTCACTGACCAGGAGTCCTACTACGAGGCCCAGATCGGCGAGGTGTCTGAGGACGAGGGCGCTGGCCCTGAGGCCGAAGCGCTCTCCCGCGCTGTCGTCGAGCAGTTCGAGAACTACGTCAAACTGAACAAGAAGGTGCCGCCGGAGGCGCTGGCGTCGATCCCGCAGATCGCTGAGCCCGGCAAGCTTGCCGACAGCATCGCCGCTCACCTTTCAGTGAAGATCAGCGACAAGCAGCATCTGCTGGAAATCTTCGACATCGTGAAGCGCCTGGAGAAGGTTTTCGCCCTCATGGAAGGCGAAATCTCGGTGCTGCAGGTCGAAAAGAAGATCCGTTCGCGCGTGAAGCGCCAGATGGAGAAGACCCAGCGCGAGTATTATCTGAACGAGCAGATGAAGGCGATCCAGCGCGAGCTGGGGGATCCTGATGACGCGCGCGACGAACTGATCGACCTCGAAAAGCGCATCAAGAAGACCAAGCTTTCGAAGGAAGCCCGCGCCAAGGCCGAGGGCGAGCTGAAGAAGCTGCGCAACATGAGCCCCATGTCGGCCGAAAGCACGGTGGTCCGGAACTATCTGGACTGGCTGCTGTCTATCCCGTGGGGCAAGGCCAAGACCAAGAAGATCGACCTACCCGAGGCCGAAGGCATCCTAGACGCCGACCACTATGGTCTGGAAAAGGTCAAGGAGCGCATCCTCGAGTATCTGGCTGTCCAGGCGCGCACCAATTCGCTGAAAGGCCCGATCCTGTGCCTCGTCGGTCCTCCGGGCGTCGGCAAGACGTCGCTGGGCAAGTCGATCGCCAAGGCGACCGGGCGCGAATTCGTGCGCATGAGCCTCGGTGGCGTGCGCGACGAGGCCGAGATCCGCGGTCACCGCCGCACCTACATCGGCTCGATGCCCGGCAAGGTCATTCAGTCGATGAAGAAGGCCAAGACCACCAACGCCTTCGTCCTGCTCGACGAGATCGACAAGATGGGCAGCGATTACCGCGGCGATCCCGCCTCGGCGCTGCTGGAGGTGCTCGATCCGTCGCAGAACTCGACGTTCGGCGACCACTACCTGGAGGTCGATTATGACCTCTCGCAGGTGATGTTCGTCACGACGGCCAACAGCCTGAACATGCCCCAGCCGCTGCTGGACCGCATGGAGATCATCCGTATCCCCGGCTACACCGAGGATGAGAAGCTGGAGATCGCCAAGCGGCACATCCTGCCCAAGCTGGCCAAGGATCACGGCCTGAAGCCGGCGGAGTTCGTGGTGCCCGACAAGGCGATCCGCGACCTCATCCGCTACTACACCCGGGAAGCCGGCGTGCGGTCGCTGGAGCGGGAACTGGGCGCGCTGGCGCGGAAGACGGTTCGGGATCTGGCCCGCGAGAAGGTCGCCTCGATCACGATCGATGACGAGCGTCTGGCCAAGTACGCGGGCGTCAAGAAGTATCGCTACGGTGAGACGGACGAGGTCGACCAGGTGGGCATCGTCACGGGCCTCGCCTGGACCGAGTTCGGCGGCGACATCCTCACCATCGAAGCGGTGAAGATGCCGGGCAAGGGCCGCATGCAGATCACCGGCAACCTGAAAGACGTGATGAAGGAGTCGATCGCGGCGGCGAACAGCTACGTCCGCTCGCGTTCTCTTCAGTTCGGCATCAAGCCGCCGGTGTTCGAGAAGACCGACGTGCACATCCACGTTCCGGACGGCGCCACGCCCAAGGATGGTCCGTCAGCCGGTATCGCCATGGCTCTGGCCATGGTCTCGGTCCTGACCGGTATCCCGATCCGCAAGGACATCGCGATGACCGGCGAGATCACGCTGCGTGGCCGGGTGACCGCCATTGGCGGCTTGAAGGAGAAGCTGCTGGCGGCGCTGCGTTCGGGCGTTAAGACGGTGCTGATCCCGCAGGAGAACGAGAAGGACTTGGCCGACGTGCCTCAGTCCGTGAAGGACGGCCTTGAGATCATCCCGGTTTCAACGGTGGATGAGGTGCTCAAGCACGCCCTGACCGGACCCTTGACTCCTGTGGAATGGAACGAGGCGGAAGAGCCGATTGCTGCAACCGCGAAGAAGGATGACGGTGATACCGACGCCATGTTGACGCACTGAGTATAACTTATCGATGGTAACTTATGCGGCGCGGGAGTTTCCCGCGCCGCTCGCGTTTGACGAGGTTTTTTCAGCCGCCATAATCCCTTCGGAGCGCAGCGTCGTCAGCGATAAGCGTCGCCGCTCAGGCTGGGAGAGAAACATGACGACAAAGGCCGAGCTCGTTACGGCGATCGCCGAAAAGGCGGGTATCAACAAGAACCAAGCCAAGGACGCCTTGGAGGCTTTCATCGAGGCGGTCACCGACTCCCTGAAGTCCGGACAGGATGTTCGCCTTGTCGGCTTTGGCACGTTCAAGGCGGTGAACCGCGCCGCCGGCACGGCTCGCAATCCCCGCACGGGCGAGACGGTGAATCGTCCCGCATCGAAGACCGCCCGCTTTCAGGTCGGGGAAGGCCTGAAGTCCTCGCTGAACGGCTGAGGCGGTTATCGGAATTCAGGCGGGGCTCCGATATCGGCGCCCCGCCTTTCGTTTTGGGCTTTGCGCGGCGAACAGGGGCGGCTAGAAGCGCCCACCCAAGAGGGCAGTTAGCTCAGCGGTAGAGCGTCTCGTTTACACCGAGAGGGTCGGGGGTTCGATCCCCTCACTGCCCACCATTTCCCCATCTCGATCCCCAGTGCAGGCGTCTTAGCGGCTGTTCCCGCGCGCTCGGCGCCTTGTGTTCCGCGATCATAGTGATATCACTTTGATGGCAAACCGGGAGGCGCTGATGTCAGAGGTTCACACCATCAATCGTACGAGCGAGCGCGTTCGTGGGGGCGTCGCGGGCGGGCTGCCGCTCCTCCTGGCGCCTGCCTTGCTCGCGGCGGGTGTTTGGCTGCTCAAGTCTTCGGATGGCGGAGCGCCGTTCACGGTGGCCGGCGTTTTGGTCCTGCTTGCCGGCGGACTGATCGGCGCGGGCTTCTACGCCCTTCAGCCGAACGAGGCGATGGTGCTCACGCTGTTTGGCTCATATGTCGGCACCGATCGCTCGACGGGCCTGCGCTGGGTGCTGCCCTGGTACGGACGCAAGAAGATCAGCCTTCGGGTGCGCAACGTCACCAGCGAGACGCTTAAGGTGAATGACAAGCGCGGCAACCCGATCGAGATCGCCGCCAACATCGTCTGGCGCGTGAAGGACTCGGCTCAGGCGCTGTTCGATGTCGACGACTACGCCACCTTCGTGAATATTCAGATCGAGACGGGCCTGCGCGAGGTGGCCTCGCACTACTCGTATGATCACGCCGAGGAAGGCGAGCCGACCCTGCGCGCCGACGCGGAGGAGGTGGGGGATCGTCTCCGCGCAGATCTCCAGGCCCGGACCGCCGTGGCCGGCGTCGCGATTGACGAGGCTCACCTGATGCACCTGGCGTATGCGCCAGAAATCGCGGGCTCGATGTTGAAGCGCCAGCAAGCGGAAGCGGTGCTGGCGGCGCGCCGAACGATCGTGGCGGGCGCGGTGGATATGGTCGAGAACGCCTTGGGCGCGCTCAGCGAACGTGGCGTGGTGACGTTGGACGACGAGCGCCGGGCGGCGATGGTCTCCAACCTCCTGGTGGTGCTTTGCGCGGACCGGGAGGCCCAACCCGTCGTCAACACTGGCACGCTGTACGGTTAAGGTGGCGGGGGAGCCTAAAGACGGTCGCGGCGGTCGGCGCGCATTTCTGATGCGCGTCCACCCTGAGGTCCTCTCGGCGGTCGAGCGTCTGGCTGAGGCTGAGTTGCGGAGCGTGAACGCTCAGGTCGAAGTGCTGCTGCGCGAGGCCTTGAAGCGGCGCGGAGTCGACCCAAAGTCATCGAGGAGCGTCGAGGAACCGTAGCTGTCGCAAAAGCTTTATCGTTCCGGCGCCGAATGAGCGACCAGCGTGATGAGGATTCGGCGTGGCGGATACGAGACCTGACCAACGTCTTGGCTGTCAGGGGCTCTTCAGCGCGGCCGGGTCAGATGTCGACGAGCCGGTTCGGTTGGTAGACACGACCATGCTGTACGCGCCGCGGAGCGGTGGCGTGCGGCGCTACTTGTCCTCGAAGCATGCCTGGCTGGGCGCCAACCGGCCGGATGTGCGTCACACGCTGGTCGTACCCGGAGCGCGCGACTCCTATGACGGCCAGGGAAGGGTATCCATCTACGCTGCGCCTTTGCCCTTTGGGGCTGGCTATCGTTGGCCCGTCGTCAAGCAGGCGTGGATGGAGCGCTTGATCCGCCAGCGCCCTGACATCATTGAGGCGGGCGATCCTTATACCCCCGGGCTCGCAGCGCTGAGGGCAGGCGATGCCCTCGGTGTTCCTGTTGTTGGTTTCTGCCACACGGACCTTGGCCGCCTCGCGGCGCTGCATATTGGCGAGTGGGCGGAGAAGCCCGTGCAGAAGCGATGGGCCGCCATCTACAGCCAGTTTGACCAAGCCGTCGCGCCCAGCCGGTTCATCGCCGGACGTCTGATCGAGGCGGGTGTCCACAACGCGATCGGACTGCCGCTCGGTGTGGATACCGCCGTCTTCCGACCGGACCGCGCTGATCGGGATGGTCTCAGACGGCGTCTCGGCCTCTCGGCCAGGGAGCGACTCCTGGTTTTCGCGGGGCGCCCCGCCAAGGAGAAGAAGCTCGATGTACTGGTCGCGGCCGTCGAGCGCCTGGGCGATCCCTACAGACTGCTGTTTGTCGGCGCCGGCGGCGGAGCGCCTAGCAGCGACAGAGCCCTTTCTATCGACTACGTCCGCGATCCGGCTGAACTCGCGTCCATCCTCGCCAGTTGCGACGCTTTTGTTCACGCCAACGACAACGAGCCCTTTGGCTTGATTGTCCTGGAGGCCATGGCCTGCGGCTTGCCGGTTGTGGGCGTCGCCGCTGGTGGGGTCGCCGAGTCTGTTGACGAAGAGGTCGGGCAGCTGGCGACAGTGTCGGAAGCCGCCGCCTTCGCCGAAGCGATTGAGGCGCTGTTCGCGCGTGATGTAGGTACGATCGGCCTCGCGGCGAGGCGTCGCGCCGTAGCGCGCCACGGATGGGACGCTGTCTTCACGGAGCTATGCGGTGTCTACGGCCGGCTGACGAGACGGCGGGCCTTTGAGGGGCGCGCCGCGCCAGCCAGTCACTAGCTTCGAAGCGACGCGAGAATTTCGTAGCTGCGTTTGCGGGCTTCATGGTCGTGAATCTGGGCCGCCGCCATCAGCTCGTCGGCGCCCGTCAGGTCGAGAACCTGATCGATCTTTCGCCGGACGGTTTCCGCCGATCCAACAGCGGCGTAGCGCAAGGTGTGATCAAGCCCGGCGAGCTCGGTCGGTGATGCGTGCTCGCGTATGTCGTCGACGGGCGGGGGGAGAAGGCCCGGACGCCCCCGTCGCAACGCCAGGAACTGCTGCTGGGTCGAGGTCGACAACCGCGTGGCCTCTTCGTCGGTGTCAGCGGCGCACACCCCGATACAGACCATGGCGTAGGGGCGATCCAGGCTCTCGGAAGGCTTGAAATGCCGACGATACAGCGCCAGTGCGTCCAGGAGGGCGTCCGGCGCGAAGTGGGCGGCGAAGGCGTAGGGCAGGCCAAGCGCCGCCGCCAGCTGCGCGCCCCAGGTCGAGGAGCCGAGGATCCAGATCGGCACATCCTGTCCTTCGCCAGGAACAGCACGCACGCCCTGGTCGGCGGTCGCAGGTTTGAACCAGTGCTGCAGCTCAACAACGTCCTGAGCGAACGAATCGACCGCGTCGGCGTAGCGGCGAAGGGCGCGCATGGTGGCCTGGTCGGTTCCTGGCGCGCGCCCGAGACCCAGATCGATTCGGCCAGGGTAGAGCGCGTTCAGGGTCCCGAACTGCTCCGCCACCATCAGCGGTGCATGGTTTGGCAGCATGACGCCGCCCGAGCCGACCCGAATCGTGGTCGTCGCGGCCGCCACCTGGCCAATGACCACGGCCGTCGCAGCGCTCGCGATTCCCGGCATGTTGTGGTGCTCGGCCAGCCAGTATCGCTGGAAGCCTAGCGCTTCGGCGTGTCGGGCCAGATCGATGCTGTTCTTCAAGGCCTGACCAACACTCGAGCCCTGAGGAACAGGCGCGAGGTCAAGAACGGAGATCGGCGGAGGGGCGGCTCGAGTCATGAGCGCTAGATGGCGCATGCGGCGGCCGACACAAGCCTTCGCCACAGAAGTTCATGGATTTGAGGGGGATGGACGGTGGCGCGAATGACGGGGCTCGAACCCGCGACCTCCGGCGTGACAGGCCGGCGCTCTAACCAACTGAGCTACATCCGCATACCCCTTCGCCGAAGCGAAAGTGCGACCCGCCAATCGGCGAGGCGCGTCTGATATGTCGGGCGAAGACTCGTGTCAACGGCCATCTCGAAGAACCGACAAATCGCCTTTCTTTGCGAACGTTTCTCAATGTGCGCGGGGTGTTTGAAGCGCTGGCGACAGTGGGCTACAACCCGCTCGATTCAAGCCAAGGGCTGTCATGACCGCCTTCCTTCTTCAGTACCTGCCGATTGTGATCTTTCTCGGGATCGCGGCCGTTATCGGCATCGTCTTCCTGCTCGCCGCCGCGGTGCTCGCGCCCAAGGCGCCCGATCCGGAAAAGCTGTCCGCCTACGAGTGCGGCTTCAACGCCTTTGACGATGCTCGGATGAAGTTCGACGTCCGGTTTTACCTGGTCTCGATCCTCTTCATCATCTTCGACCTGGAGGTGGCGTTCCTGTTCCCCTGGGCCGTTACGCTCATGAAGCTGCCGCAGGACGTGGCGCAGTTCGCCTTCTGGTCGATGATGACCTTTCTGGGCGTCCTGACTGTCGGCTTCATCTATGAATGGAAGAAGGGCGCCCTCGAATGGGAGTGATCGTTCCCGCCAATTCGTCCACCGTTCCGGCGCTGTCGGGCGGTCGTTCGACGGTCGAGGGGTATGACCCCAAGCTGCACGACCCGTTCTTCGACGGCGTTTCGCAACAGCTGGCAGACAAGGGCTTCATCACGGCGGCCGCCGACGACCTGATCACCTGGGCCCGGACAGGCTCGCTGATGTGGATGACGTTCGGTCTGGCCTGTTGCGCGGTCGAGATGATGCAGGCTTCGATGCCGCGCTACGACCTGGAGCGCTATGGCTTTGCGCCCCGCGCCAGTCCGCGCCAGTCTGACGTGATGATCGTGGCCGGCACGCTGACCAACAAGATGGCTCCGGCTCTGCGCAAGGTCTACGACCAGATGCCTGAGCCGCGCTACGTGATCTCGATGGGCAGCTGCGCCAATGGCGGCGGCTACTACTATTACAGCTACAGCGTCGTGCGCGGTTGCGACCGCGTCGTGCCGGTCGACATCTATGTGCCAGGCTGTCCGCCGACCGCCGAGGCGCTCGTCTACGGCGTGCTGCAGCTTCAAAAGAAGATTCGCCGGACGGGGACGATCGAGCGATGAGCGAAGCCCTGGAACTGCTTGGTCAGGACATCGTCGCGCGCGCCCCGGGCGTGCTGGGACATTCTGTCGCATTTGGTGAGCTGACCATCGTCGCCCGTGCGGCGTCGGTGATCGAGACTCTGACGTTTCTGCGCGACGACGCAGCCTGTCGTTTTCACCAGCTGATCGACCTGACCGGTGTCGACTATCCGGAGCGGGCCGCGCGGTTCGATGTCGTCTACCACCTGCTGTCGCTCGTGAAGAACCATCGCATCCGCCTGAAGGTCTCGACTGACGAGGATACGCCCGTTCCCAGCATCACGCCGGTCTTCCCGGTGGCCGACTGGTTCGAGCGCGAGGCGTTCGACATGTACGGGATCTTCTTCGACGGCCACCCGGACCTGCGCAGGATTCTGACCGACTACGGCTTCCACGGCCACCCGCTGCGGAAGGACTTCCCCATGACGGGTTATGTGGAAGTGCGCTACGACGACGAGCTCAAGCGCGTCGTGTACGAACCCGTGAAGATCACCGAGTTCCGTGCGTTCGATTTCCTCTCTCCGTGGGAAGGCGCGAAGTACGCGCTGCCCGGCGACGAGAAAGCCGAGAAGCGGGCGGGAGACGCGTAGGGCTGGCGGCGGGCGCTTAAAACGCTCGTCGTCGATCACCTTGTCGGAGGGGGATGACTCCGCCGACATCGAGCAGTGTAACGAAGGTCCGTAGCCATGACCGGCACGAACTCGCCCGCCGCGGCGACCGACTATTTCCGAGACGAGGCGACGGCTCCGGCCATTCCGGAGACGCCTGTCCGCAAGTTCAACATCAACTTCGGCCCGCAGCACCCGGCCGCGCACGGCGTGCTGCGTCTGGTGCTGGAGCTGGATGGCGAAATCGTCGAACGCGTCGATCCGCACATCGGCCTGCTGCACCGCGGCACCGAGAAGCTGATGGAAGCGCGGACCTACCTGCAGAACGTCCCTTACTTCGACCGCCTCGACTACGTGGCGCCGATGAACCAGGAGCACGCCTTCTGCCTCGCGATCGAAAAGCTGCTCGGCGTTGAGGTGCCGATCCGTGGCCAGATCATCCGCGTCCTGTACTCGGAAATCGGCCGGATCCTGAATCACCTGTTGAACGTGACGACCCAGGCCATGGACGTCGGTGCCCTGACGCCGCCGCTCTGGGGCTTCGAGGAGCGCGAGAAGCTGATGGTGTTCTACGAGCGCGCCTGCGGCGCTCGCCTGCACTCCAACTACTTCCGTCCGGGCGGCGTCCACCAGGACCTGCCGCCGGAACTGGTCGAGGACATCGACGCCTGGGCCAAGGCCTTCCCGAAGATCTGCGACGATATCGAAGGCCTGATCACCGACAACCGCATCTTCAAGCAGCGCAATGTCGATATCGGCGTTGTCAGCAAGGAAGACGCGATCAACTGGGGCTTCTCCGGCGTGATGGTGCGCGGCTCGGGCATCGCCTGGGACCTGCGCCGCAACCAGCCCTACGAGAACTACAACGACTTCGAGTTCGACATCCCGCTGGGCAAGAACGGCGACTGCTATGATCGCTATCTGTGCCGCATGCAGGAGATGCGCGAGTCGACCAAGATCATCCGCCAGGCCTGCGAGATGCTGCGCAAGACGCACGGCCCGGTGCTGTCGGAAGACAACAAGGTCTCGCCGCCGCGTCGCGCCGAGATGAAACGCTCGATGGAAGCGCTGATCCACCACTTCAAGCTCTACACCGAAGGCTTCAAGACGCCGGCCGGCGAGGTCTACGCCTGCGTCGAGGCGCCGAAGGGCGAGTTCGGCGTGTTCGTTGTCTCTGACGGCACCAACAAGCCGTATCGCTGCAAGATCCGCGCTCCGGGCTTCCCGCACCTGGCGGCTATGGACTGGCTGAACCGTGGCCACCAGCTGGCTGACGTCTCGGCCATCCTGGGCTCGCTGGACATCGTGTTCGGGGAGATCGACCGGTGAGCCTGGCCGATATCGCCCAGGCGCAGCTCGACGCCTACAACGCCCAGGATCTGGACGCCCATTGCGCCCACTTCGCCGATGACGTGGTCGTCGCGGGGCTGAACGGTGACGTCGCGCGCACGGGCATCGAGGCCTATCGCGCCTTTTACGCCAAGACCTTCGCCGAGTTCCCCAAGAACCAGGCGAAGCTGCTGAACCGCATTGTGGTCGGGTCCAACGTGATCGACCACGAGCATGTCGACCGCGGCAACGGCGATGCGCCGTTCCAGGTCGCCGCCATCTACACCTTCAAGGGCGACAAGATCGCCCGCGTGGATTTCGCCCGATGAGCGTCCGTCGTCTTGCCAAGGAACAACCCGCCAGCTTCGCCTTTACGGCGGACAGCCAGGCCAAGGCCGACTGGTGGAAAGCCAAGTATCCCGCCGAGCGGAAGCAATCGGCCGTGATCCCGATGCTCTGGCTGGCCCAAAAGCAGGAAGGCTGGGTGTCCGAGCCCGCGATCCAGGAGATCGCCAAGCAGCTCGAGATGCCGGTCATCCGCGTGCTCGAGGTGGCCACCTTCTATGTGATGTTCCAGCTGCAGCCGGTCGGCAAGGTCGCCTTCGTGCAACTTTGCGGCACCACGCCGTGCCAACTGCGTGGCGCGCTGGACCTGCGAAAGGTGCTTGAGGACAAGATTGGCCCGGCCCACCACGTCTCGGCCGACGGCAAGTTCAGTTGGGAAGAGGTCGAGTGCCTCGGCGCCTGCTGCAACGCGCCGATGGCCGCGATCAACGACTATTACTACGAGGATCTGACGCCGGAGAGCCTGGTTCAGATCCTCGACGACTTCGCCGCCGGCAAGGCGCCGAAGCCGGGCAGCTATGAGGGCCGTGGCGCTTCGGAGCCGAAGGGGGCGATTCACACCCTGACCGATCCCAAGCTGTACGACGGCTCGTACGCCAAGAAGATCAAGATCCCGAACCTGCCCGAGAAGCCGAAGAAGGCCCCGAAGTCGGAGCCCGCCGCCTAACATGACCGCCGACGCCGCCCTCCAGAAGAAGCGCCTGACCGCGATGCTCGTCATCAACGCGGTGTGCTTCGTGCTGGCCGGCGTCGCGATCTACGGCGCGGTGTCGCTGCGGATCGAATGGCTGCGGCTGGTCTTCCTCGGCGCCATCGTCGCGGGTCTGGGTTCGCACATCTGGTTCATCCTCGGTTGGATGCGCGCGTCCAAGGGGGAGGGCGCCTCGTCATGATCGACGACAGCGACCTCAACATGCGCAAGGCGGCCTATGTCGACACCCTCAGGGGTCTGCATCGTCGCGAGCGCAGCGTCGGCTTCGTCGCCTGCCTGATCGGCGCGATCCTGCTGGTCTGGGGTCGTGTCGTCGAAGGCGCGCCGTTTTGGGCGGTTGTGGCCGGTCTCGCCATTATTGGCGTGGGTTGGTCGCTTTTCGCCTATGTCATCATTCGTCGGACGCGCTATGTGCGCGCCCATCCATTCGATCCGCAAAGCTGAGTCATGGTCGGTATCCTCGAAGACAAGGACCGCATCTTCACGAACCTCTACGGTCTCCACGACTGGGGCCTTGAGGGCGCGAAGAAGCGCGGCTGCTGGAATGGCACCAAGGACATCCTGGACGCCGGGCGCGACTGGATCATCGAGAACATGAAGAACTCCGGCCTGCGCGGTCGGGGCGGCGCCGGCTTCTCGACCGGCCTGAAGTGGTCGTTCATGCCCAAGGAAGTGAAGGAAGGTCGTCCTCACTACCTGGTCGTCAACGCCGACGAATCCGAGCCGGGCACTTGCAAGGACCGGGAGATCATGCGGCATGACCCGCACCTCCTGATCGAGGGCTGCCTGATCGCTTCGCGCGCCATGCTGGCTCATGCCTGCTATATCTACATCCGCGGCGAGTACGTCTTCGAGCGCGAGCGCCTGGAAGCGGCGATCAAGCAGGCCTATGAGGCCAAGCTGATCGGCAAGAACAACGTGCATGGCTGGGACTTCGACCTCTACGTCCACCACGGCGCCGGCGCCTATATCTGCGGCGAAGAGACGGCCCTGCTGGAAAGTCTTGAAGGCAAGAAGGGCCAACCGCGCCTGAAGCCGCCGTTCCCGGCGGGCGCCGGCCTCTATGGCATGCCGACCACGGTCAACAACGTTGAGAGCATCGCCGTCGCCGGCACGATCCTGCGTCGCGGCGCGGCCTGGTTCGCCGGTTTTGGCCGTCCGAACAACGCCGGCACCAAGCTCTTCTGCGTCTCGGGCCACGTGAACCTGCCCTGCAACGTCGAAGAAGCCATGAGCATCCCCTTCCGTCAGTTGATGGAAGATCACTGCGGCGGGATCCGCGGCGGCTGGGGCAACTTGAAGGCCGTCATCCCGGGCGGGTCGTCCGTCCCGATGATCCCCGCCGAGCAGTGCGAAGACCTGCCGATGGACTTCGACGCCCTGCGCAACCTGCGTTCGGGCCTGGGCACTGCCGCCGTCATCGTCATGGACAAGTCGACCGACCTCGTCCGCGCGATCGCCCGCCTGTCATACTTCTACAAGCACGAGAGCTGCGGCCAGTGCACGCCGTGCCGTGAAGGCACCGGCTGGATGTGGCGCGTCATGGAGCGCATGGCGACCGGCGAAGCCGATCCGAAAGAGATCGACACCCTGCTGGACGTCACGACGCAGGTCGAGGGTCACACCATCTGCGCCCTGGGCGACGCGGCCGCCTGGCCGATCCAGGGCCTGTTCCGTCACTTCCGCCACGAGGTGGAGGAGCGGATCGCTTCCTATCGTAGCGGTCGCCTGCACGTGCAGGGCGCCAAGCTGATCGCGGCGGAGTAACAAGAATGGCAATCGCCAAGGTCAATGGCGTCGAGGTCGAGTTCGAGCCCGGCATGACGGTTCTGCAGGTGGCGGAACTGGCCGGAGAAGAGATCCCGCGCTTCTGCTATCACGAACGCCTGTCCATCGCTGGCAACTGCCGGATGTGCCTCGTTGAGGTGAAGCCCGGCCCGCCGAAACCGCAGGCCTCGTGCGCCCTGCCGGCCGCCGAGGGCCAGGAGATCTTCACCAAGACTCCGATGGTCAAGAAGGCTCGCGAGGGGGTGATGGAGTTCCTGCTCATCAACCACCCGCTGGACTGCCCGATCTGCGACCAGGGCGGCGAGTGCGACCTGCAGGACCAGGCGGTCGGCTACGGCCGTGACGACAGCCGCTATGAAGAGAACAAGCGTGCCGTCGAAGAAAAGGCGATGGGCCCGCTGATCAAGACCGTGATGACGCGCTGCATCCAGTGCACGCGCTGCGTCCGCTTCATCACCGAAGTCGCCGGTTCGCCGGAAATCGGCCTGATCTCGCGCGGCGAAGACGTTGAAATCACGACCTATCTCGGCGCGGCGGTGACGTCGGAGCTCAGCGCCAACGTCATCGACCTGTGCCCGGTCGGCGCCCTGACCTCCAAGCCCTATGCCTTCGAAGCCCGTCCTTGGGAGCTGAAGAAGACCGAGAGCGTCGACGTGATGGACGCTCTGGGCTCGTCGATCCGCGTCGACGCGCGCGGCGCGGCCGTGCTGCGCGTGCTTCCGCGCATCAACGAAGAGGTCAACGAGGAGTGGATCTCGGACAAGACCCGCTATGCCGTCGACGGCTTGGGCCGTCAGCGTCTTGACCGTCCGTATGTCCGCGTCGGCGGGAAGCTGCAGCCGGCCACCTGGGCGCAGGCCTTCCAGGCCATCGCGGCCAAGATCAAGGCGACCGCCGCCGATCGCATCGGCGTGATCGCCGGCGACCTGCAGGACGCCGAAAGCCTGAAGGCGACCAAGGATCTCTTCACCGCCCTGGGCGTGAAGAACCTCGACAGCCGCCAGGATGGCGTCGCCCTGGGCGCGGGTCCGCGCGAGAGCTGGCTGTTCAACTCGACGATCGCCGGCATCGAGAACGCCGACGTGGTTCTGTTCGTCGGCGCCAATCCGCGTCTTGAGGCGCCGGTGCTGAACGCCCGCTTCCGCAAGCAGTGGCTAGCCGGCAAGACCCGGTTCGGCGTGGTCGGCGAGCAAGCTGACCTGACCTTCGGCTACGAATATCTCGGCGCCGGCGCCAAGACGCTGTCGGGCCTGGCCAAGAGCAAGAACGACTTCGTCGCCGCCCTGAAGGCCGCCGAACGTCCGGCGATCATCATCGGCCAGGGCGCTCTGGCGCGCGCCGACGGCGCTGCGATCCTCAAGGCCGCCGCGAGCCTCGCCAAGTCGATGAAGGTTGTGCGCGAGGGCTGGAACGGCTGGAACGTGCTGCACACCGCCGCAGCCCGCGTGGCCGGCCTCGACATGGGCTTCGTCCCGTCGGAGGGCGGTCTTGCGACCGCTGACATGCTGAAGCCCGGCGCGCTGGACGTGCTGTTCCTGCTGGGCGCCGACGAGTGCGAAACCGCCGCGTCGGACGCCTTCAAGATCTATCTCGGCACCCACGGCGACAACGGCGCCCACAAGGCGGACGTGATCCTGCCGGGCGCGGCCTACACCGAGAAGAACGGCCTCTATGTGAACATGGAAGGGCGCGTCCAGATGGGCCGCCGCGCCGTGTTCCCGAAGGGCGAGGCGAAGGAAGACTGGTCGATCCTGCGGGCGCTGTCCGAGGTGCTTGGCCACAAGCTGCCGTACGACAGCCTGGACCAACTGCGCGCCAAGCTCTTCGCCGATCACCCGACCTTCGGTCAGATCGACTACGCGCCGGGTTCGGTGGCTACGGTCTTCGACGTCGGCGCCCTGGGCGGTGACGGTGAGGTTTCGGACGCGCCGTTCGAAAGCCCGATCAAGGCCTTCCACCTGACCAACCCCATCGCGCGCGCCAGCGTGACCATGGCCGAGTGCGCGGCCGTGGCCTCGGGCGCCGCCAAGATCGCGGCGGAGTAGGCCGATGCAAGCGTTCTTCGCCAACCCCGCCGTCTCCTGGACCCTGCTGACCACCGGCGGGATCCTGCTGGTCGTGATCTGGGTGCTGCTGAGCCTGGCGTTCCTGCTGCTGGCCGACCGCAAGATCTGGGCCGGCGTGCAGATGCGCAAAGGCCCGAACGTCGTGGGTCCGTTCGGCCTGCTGCAGTCCTTTGCCGACTTCTTCAAGTTCGTGCTGAAGGAGATCGTGATCCCCGCCGGCGCCGACAAGGTCGTCTTCATCCTGGCGCCGCTGATCAGCCTGATCCTGGCCTTTGTCGGCTGGGCCGTGGTGCCGTTCGCGCCGGGCTGGGTCGTCTCGAACCTCAACGTCGGCATTCTCTACCTGCTGGCGATGAGCTCGCTGGGCGTCTACGGCATTATCATGGGCGGCTGGGCTTCGAACTCGAAGTATCCGTTCCTGGGCGCTCTGCGCTCCGCGGCTCAGATGGTGTCCTACGAAGTCTCGATCGGTCTGATCATCATCACGGTGATCCTGCTGGCCGGTTCTATGAACCTGTCGACGATCGTCGAAAAGCAGTCGGGCTGGATCTGGAACTGGAACGTGTTCGGCGGCGCCGGGCTGAATAATCTGATCCTGCTGCCGGTCATGGTCGTGGCCATGGGCATGTTCTACATCTCGGCCCTGGCCGAGACGAACCGCCCGCCCTTCGACCTCCCGGAAGCGGAATCCGAACTCGTGGCCGGTTATCAGGTCGAGTACAGCTCTACGCCGTACCTACTGTTCATGGTCGCCGAGTATTCGAACATCGTCCTGATGTGCGCGATGATCAGCGTCCTGTTCTTCGGCGGCTGGAACCCCGGGTTCCCAACCGATTTCCTGAACAGCTGGCATCCGTTCGCCGCCAATTTCTTCCTGGCCTTGGTGTTCTACGCCAAGATTTGCTTCTGGTTCTTCATGTTCGCCATGGCGAAGGCCATCGTGCCTCGCTACCGCTACGACCAACTGATGCGTCTGGGCTGGAAGGTGTTCCTGCCGACGTCGCTGGTGCTGGTCGCCGCGGTCGCCGCCTGGCGCGTGTTCGGTCCGGCGGCCTGATGCGCCGGACCACGATCCTGGCCGTGACCCTGGCTGGCGCCGCTCTGGCGGCCTGCCAGGCGGTCTCGGTTCCGGATCGGTCCTATTCCCTCGGAGACGGCGTCGTCAGCTATGACGATCTCCGGCGCGAGGGCGACAAGTGCAAGGCTTCGGGTGGAACCATCCAGGCCAAGCAGGACGGGGGAGACCCCGCCCAGCTATCGAACTACACCTGCGTCATTCCCCGGACCGGGAAATGAGGCAGGGCGTTCTCGGGATCGCGGTGATCGGCCTTCTGGCCGGGTGCTCGACCTGGGGCGAAAGCATGCCGCGGCCGCCGGAGCGGACGCTTGAGGACAAGGTCGAGGCGCGCCGCAAGGCTGACGACAAGACCAGGAAGTGCGTCCTCGAGCAGACGTTGCGGCGGCAGCAGAAAGAGCAGGGCAGGGACGTCCGTCCCCTCCCTAAGGAAAAGTGTTAGGAGAGCTCTGGTGTTCCAGCGCATCACTCAGGCGGTCAAGGGCGCCGCCCTTCTGGACTTCGCGGGCGCGTTCGGCCTGGCCATGAAGTACATGGTCGCGCCGAAGAAGACCGTGATCTATCCGAACGAGCGCAATCCGCAGTCGCCCCGTTTCCGCGGTGAGCACGCCCTGCGCCGCTATCCGTCGGGTGAAGAGCGTTGCATCGCCTGCAAGCTCTGCGAAGCCATCTGCCCGGCGCAGGCGATCACCATTGAGGCCGAACCGCGCGAGGACGGCAGCCGCCGCACCACTCGCTACGACATCGACATGGTCAAATGCATCTACTGCGGCCTGTGCCAAGAGGCCTGCCCTGTGGATGCGATCGTCGAGGGCCCGAACACCGAGTTCGCGACCGAGACCCGCGAAGAGCTCTACTACGACAAGGAACGCCTTCTCGATAACGGCGACCGTTGGGAACGCCTGATCGCGAAGAATCTGGAGTTGGACGCGCCGTACCGTTAAAGACGGGGCCGAATCCGGGGTAGGCGGCGCGTCACGCGGCGCGCCGTTGTTGGACTTAAGATTTCAGGGGAGCCCAGGGCCAATGCCCGTGCAGGCGATCGCATTTTATCTACTGGCTTTCGTGACCATAGCGGCGGGTCTCCTCGTCGTGTCGGCGCGCAACCCGGTGCACTCGGTGCTCTTCCTGATCACCGCCTTCTTCTCGGCCGCCGGCCTCTTCGTCCTGCTGGGCGCGGAGTTCCTGGCGATGCTGCTGGTCGTCGTCTATGTCGGCGCGGTCGCGGTGCTCTTCCTGTTCGTCGTCATGATGCTGGATGTGGACTTCGCCGAGCTTCGACAGGGCTTCGTGCAGTACCTGCCCTTCGGCGGCGTGATCGCGCTGGTGATCGCCACCGAGATGGTGATGGTCGTCGCGGCCGTCGCCACCAACGGCGCCGCCGCGAAGAACGCTCTGCCTAACGCGTCGCCGGGCGGAGTTCCGAACACCGAAGCGATCGGTCGCGTGCTCTACACCGACTATGTCTTCTTCTTCCAACTGGCGGGCCTGGTGCTGCTGGTGGCCATGATCGGCGCCATCGTCCTGACCCTGCGCCACAAGCCGGGCGTGAAGCGCCAGGACATCGGCAAGCAGGTCGCCCGCACGCCCAAGACCGGCATGGAGCTGGTTCAGATCAAGCCGGGTGAGGGGATCTCCGAATGATCGGCCTTCCGCACTATCTCGTCGTCGCCGCGATCCTGTTCACGATCGGCGTCTTCGGCATCTTTGTGAACCGCAAGAACGTGATCGTCATCCTGATGTCGATCGAACTGATCCTTCTGGCGGTGAACATCAACCTCGTGGCGTTCTCGGCCTATCTGCACGACGTGGCGGGCCAGATCTTCGCGATGTTCGTCCTGACCGTCGCTGCCGCCGAGGCGGCCGTGGGTCTGGCGATCCTCGTCACCTTCTTCCGCAACCGCGGCGACATCGCGGTTGACGACGCCAGCATGATGAAGGGCTAAGCGACGTCATGCAGACGCTTGTCACCATTCTCGTTTTCGCGCCGATCATCGCCGCGGCGATCGCCGGTCTGTTCGGCCGCCGTATTGGCAATGTCGCGTCGCAGTCGGTCACGACGGGCGCGCTGATCCTGTCGTGCGCGCTGTCCTGGTACACGTTCAGCCAGTGGACCTGGGGGCACATGGAGGCCTTCACAGTCCAGTTGCTGCCGTTCATCCATATCGGCGACTTCCAGGCCAACTGGTCGATCCGCATTGACGCCCTGTCGGCGACGATGCTGATCGTGGTCACGACGGTCTCGGCCCTCGTGCACATCTACTCCTGGGGCTACATGGCCGAGGACGACAGCAAGCCGCGCTTCTTCGCGTACCTGTCGCTCTTCACCTTCGCCATGCTGTCGCTGGTCACCGCCGCCGACTTCATGCAGCTGTTCTTCGGCTGGGAAGGCGTGGGCTTGGCCTCGTACCTGCTGATCGGCTTCTGGTTCAAGAAGCCCTCGGCCAGCGCCGCCGCCATCAAGGCCTTCGTGGTCAACCGGGTCGGCGACTTTGGCTTCGCCCTCGGCATCATGACGACCTACTGGGCGTTCGGCACGATCCAGTTCGCCGAACTGTTCCCGCTGATCCAGGCCAACGCCGGCAAGACCTGGGAATTCGCCGGTCACATGTGGCCGCTGATGGATATCGCCTGCTTCCTGCTGTTCATCGGCGCGATGGGCAAGTCGGCGCAGTTCTTCCTGCACACCTGGCTGCCGGACGCAATGGAAGGCCCGACCCCGGTGTCGGCGCTCATCCACGCGGCCACGATGGTGACCGCCGGCGTCTACATGCTGTGCCTGCTCTCGCCGATGTTCGAGTACGCCCCCGTGGCCAAGAACATCGTCACGGTCATCGGCGCGGTGACGGCCCTGTTCGCCGCCACGGTCGGCCTGACGCAGAACGACATCAAGCGCGTGATCGCCTACTCGACCTGCTCGCAGCTGGGCTACATGTTCTTCGCGGCGGGTGTCGGCGCCTATCAGGCGGCCATGTTCCACCTGTTCACGCACGCCTTCTTCAAGGCGCTGCTGTTCCTGGGCGCCGGTTCGGTGATCCACGGCATGCACCACGAGCAGGACATGCGTCGCTACGGCGCCCTCGCCAAGCTGCTGCCCGTCACCTTCATCGCCATGACGATCGGCACGATCGCCATCACGGGCCTCGGCTTCCCGCCGCTGCACCTGGGCTTCGCTGGCTTCTACTCCAAGGACACCATCATCGAGGCGGCGTTCGCCGCGGGCGGCCACAACGCCCTGGCCATGTTCGCCTGGGTGATTGGCGTGCTCGTCGCGGGCCTGACCTCGTTCTACTCGTGGCGCCTGGCGTTCTTCACCTTCAACGGCACGGCGCGCTGGGGTCATGACGCCCATGGCCACGACGATCACGCGCATGACGCACACGGTCATGACGACCACGCTCACGCCCACGACGATCATGGCCATGGTCACGACCACAAGCCGCACGAGAGCCCGTGGGTGATGCTGTTCCCGCTGGTCGTGCTGTCGATCGGCGCGGTCGCCGCCGGCTTCGTGTTCACCGGCTACTTCGTGGGCCACCACCAGGAAGAGTTCTGGCGCGGCGCCATCTACACCGCCCCGACCAACCACGTGCTGCACGAAGCGCACGAGGTGGCGACCTGGGTGAAGTGGAGCCCGCTGATCGCTTCGCTGATCGGCCTGCTGATCGCGGTCTATGTCTACCTGATCAAGGGCAATGAGCGCCTGGGCCTGAAGCTGGCCGAGCGCAAGGGGCCGCTGTACGTCTTCTTCTACAACAAGTGGTTCTTCGACGAACTCTACGCGGCGACGTTCGTGCGCTTCGCCAAGTTCCTGGGCGACCTGTTCTGGAAGGGCGGCGACCAGAAGATCATCGACGGCCTGGGCCCCGATGGCGTGAGCGCGGTCTCGTATGAGGTCGGCAAGCGCACCGGCAGGCTGCAGACCGGCTATCTCTACCACTATGCGTTTGTCATGCTGCTCGGCGTCGCCGGCCTGCTGACCTTCGCCCTGTACGCATTCCGTTGAGGGGGACGGAGCTCATGAGCGGCCTTCTCAGCCTTACGACCTTCGCGCCCCTCGCCGGCGTCGCGGTGATCCTCGCCGCGCGCGTCCTGCATGGCGCCGGAGAAAAGACCGACACCCTGGCCAAGTGGATCGCGCTCGTGACCACCCTGGTCACGTTCGGCCTGTCGATCATCCTCACCGCCCAGTTCGACCCGAAGAACCCGGGCTTCCAGTTCGTGGAAGACGTCGCCTGGTTCGCCGGTCTCCACTACCGCATGGGCGTCGATGGCATTTCGGTGCTGTTCGTCCTGCTGACCGCGTTCCTGCTGCCGATCTGCATCGTGGCCAGCTGGAAGTCGGTCGAGAAGCGCGTCGTCGAGTACCTGATCGCCTTCCTGGTCCTTGAGACCCTGGTGATCGGCGTCTTCTGCGCGCTGGATCTCGTGCTGTTCTACCTCTTCTTCGAGGGCGGCCTGGTTCCGATGTTCCTGATCATCGGCATCTGGGGCGGCAAGCGCCGGATCTACGCGGCCTACAAGTTCTTCCTGTACACGCTGCTCGGCTCGGTGCTGATGCTGGCCGCGATCTTGGCGATGATCGGGATCTCTGGCACCGCCTCGATCCCTGAACTGATGACCTTCAAGTTCGCCCCGTGGCTGCAAACCTGGCTGTGGCTGGCCTTCTTCGCCTCGTTCGCGGTCAAGATGCCGATGTGGCCGGTTCACACTTGGCTGCCCGACGCCCACGTCGAGGCGCCGACGGCCGGTTCGGTCATCCTGGCCGGTATCCTGCTGAAGATGGGCGGCTACGGCTTCATGCGCTTCAGCCTGCCGATGTTCCCGAACGCTTCGGAGATGTTCCAGCCGCTGGTGTTCGCGATGTCGGCCATCGCCATCGTCTACACCTCGCTGGTCGCTTTCCGTCAGACCGACATCAAGAAGCTGATCGCCTATTCGTCGGTCGCCCACATGGGCTTCGTGACCATGGGCATCTTCTCGGGCAATGCGGCGGGCGAGCAGGGCGCCCTGTTCCAGATGCTGAGCCACGGGATCATCTCGGGTGCGCTCTTCCTCTGCGTCGGCGTGGTCTACGACCGCATGCACACCCGCGAAATCGCTTTCTATGGCGGCCTCACCAATCGCATGCCGATGTACGCGGCGGTGTTCATGCTGTTCACCATGGGCAATGTCGGCCTTCCGGGCACCTCGGGCTTCGTTGGCGAAATCCTGACCATGACCGGCGTCTACAAGGCCTCGACCTGGACGGCGATCGTCTCCGCTTCGGGCGTGATCCTGTCGGCCATGTACGCCCTGACCCTGTACCGCCGCGTGATGTTCGGCGAGATCACCAATCCGCAGCTGACCACGATCACTGATCTGGACAAGCGCGAGATCCTGATCTTCGCCCCGCTGATCGTGTCGACCCTGGTGCTGGGTATCTATCCCAATCTCGTGTTCAACCTGACCGCGACGTCTGTCGACGCGCTCGTCGGCGCCTGGCGCGCCGCCGTGGGTGGGTGAGGAGCCAATGACCTTTTCCGCCAACTTCTCGCTCGTGTTGCCTGAGGTCGTTCTCGCGATCGCGGCGCTGGTTCTGCTGGTCGCCGGCGCCTTCCGAGGCAAGGTCGGAGCCATCTTTACGCTGGCGGCCGTCGCGTCGCTGGTCGCCGCCGCCGCGACGGCGGTGCTGGGGCCCAAGGGCGCCGCGTTCGGTGGGGTCTATGTCGCTGACGCGGCCGCGACCTACGCCAAGGTGGCGATCTATCTCTCCAGCGCCGTGGCCGTCGTGCTCGGCGATCGCTGGCTGGCGCAGCGCGGCGACCAGAAGTTCGAGTACGCCGTGCTCGTGGTTCTCGCCGCGCTCGGCATGGGCGTCACCGCTTCGGCCGGCGACCTGATCAGCCTTTATGTCGGCGTCGAGTTGCAATCGCTGGCGCTCTACGTTCTGGCCGCCATGCGCCGCGACGACGCCAAGTCCTCTGAAGCCGGCCTGAAGTACTTCGTGCTCGGCGCCTTGTCGTCGGGCCTGCTGCTGTACGGCAGCTCGCTGATCTACGGCTTCACTGGTTCGACCCACTTCAGCCAGATCGCTCTGGCGGCCGCGCACGGCGGTTCGCATGGCGTGGGCCTGCTGTTTGGCCTGGTGTTCGTGATCTGCGGTCTGGCGTTCAAGGTTTCGGCCGCGCCGTTCCACATGTGGACTCCGGACGTCTACGAAGGCGCGCCGACCCCGGTCGTCGGTTTCTTCGCCGCCGCGCCGAAGCTGGCCGCCATGATGATGTTCGCTCGGGTGCTAGGTGACGCATTCCCGGCCGCCGAGGCGCAATGGCGTCAGGTTCTGGTGATTGCGGCCCTGCTGTCGGTCTTCGTGGGCGCCTTCGCCGGTCTGGCGCAGAGTAACCTCAAGCGCCTGTGGGCTTACTCGTCGATCGCTAACGTCGGCTACGCCCTGCTGGGCGTCGCCGCCGGCGGCGAGGTCGGCCTCCAGTCGATGCTGATCTTCATGACGCTCTACATGGTGGACGTCACCGGCTTCTTCGCCTGCCTGCAAGCGCTGAACCGCGACGGCAAGCCGATGGAGACGATCCAGGATATGGCCGGTCTCGTGAAGCAGCGCCCCGGCGTCGCCCTGGCCATGACCGCCTTCTCGCTGTCGGCGCTGGGCCTGCCGCCGTTCTCGGGCTTCTGGGCGAAGTACTTCGTCTTCAAGGCCGCGATGGGCACGGGCGACGTCGTGATGCAGTGGGCCGCTGTGCTCGGTCTGGTCGGTTCGGTGGTTGCGGCGTTCTATTACCTGCGCCTGATCAAGGCGATGTGGTTCGACGAGGCTGCAGGCGCCGTGGACGCTCCGTCGCCGTCGGCCCGGGCCGTGGGTTTCGCCGCCGCGATCTTCTCGTTCCCGATCGTTCTTGTGGCCCTGGTCTGGCTCGAGCCGGCCGCCAAGGCCGCCGCCGCCGCCTTTGGTCACGCGTGACGTGACGGGCGTTGCGCCCGTCACCGTCCCCCCGATCATCGTTCTCGACGAGATCGACTCCACCAACGCCGAGGCCCGGCGTCGCGCCGAAGCCGGCGAGGCGGGGCCAGTGTGGATTGTGGGGCTGAGGCAAACCGCCGGGCGCGGCCGTCGCGGGCGTGTGTGGGAGACAGGCGAGGGCAACCTCGCCGCGACACTGCTGCTGCGCACTGACAGGCCCCCGGCTGAGGCGGCGCAGGTCTCCTTTGTCGCCGCTCTAGCGGTCGCCGATTTGTTGGCCCGCTATGTCCAAAATGAGCTGGTCAGCCTGAAGTGGCCGAACGACCCGCTGTTGAGCGGTCTGAAGGTCAGCGGCATCCTCGTGGAGTCGGGCGCTTCACCGTTCGGCGGCCTGTGGCTTGCCGTCGGCGTCGGCGTGAATCTCAAGCGCAAGCCGATCGACGCCGAGCGTCCAGCGACCGCCATCGCCACCTATCTGGAGACGCCGCCATCGCCGCAAGAGGCCGCCGAAGTTCTGGCTGAGGCCTTTGAACGCTGGATCCGCACCTGGGACGTCCTGGGCTTTCCCGCCATCGCCGACGCCTGGACGGCGCGCGCCCACGGACTGGGCGAGCCTTGCATCGCGCGTCTGGGCCATGAGACCGTTGAAGGGATCGCCGAAGGCCTCGACGCCGATGGCGCGCTTCGCTTGCGCATGGCGGATGGAAGTGTGCGCCGGATCACCGCCGGCGACGTGTTTTTTGGAGGCGCGTGATGCTGCTGGCCATCGAGCAGGGCAACACCAACACCATGTTCGCGATCCACGACGGAGTGTCGTGGGTGGCGCAGTGGCGATCTGCCACCGAAAGCACCCGAACCGCCGATGAGTATGTGGTCTGGCTTTCGCAGCTGCTGTCGATGCAGGGGCTGGGTTTTCGCGCGATCGACGCGGTGATCATCTCCAGCGTGGTGCCGCAATCGATCTTCAACCTGCGCAACCTCAGCCGGCGCTATTTCAACGTCGAGCCGCTGGTCATTGGTGAGAACGCCAAGCTGGGCATCGACGTGCGCATCGAGAAGCCGTCCGAGGCCGGCGCCGACCGTCTGGTCAACGCGATCGGCGCGGCCATGATCTATCCTGGCCCCTTGGTAGTGATCGACAGCGGCACGGCCACGACCTTCGATATCGTCGCGGCCGACGGCGCCTTCGAGGGCGGCATCATCGCGCCAGGCATTAACCTGTCGATGCAGGCGCTGCACGAAGCGGCGGCGAAGCTGCCACGCATCGCCATCCAGCGTCCCGCAGGTAACAAGATCGTGGGGACCGACACGGTCTCAGCCATGCAATCGGGCGTCTTCTGGGGCTATATTTCCCTGATCGAAGGTCTCGTGTCGCGCATCAAGGCTGAGCGCGGCGAGCCGATGACCGTCATCGCCACAGGCGGCGTCGCCTCGCTGTTCGAGGGCGCGACCGACAGCATCGACCATTTCGACTCCGATCTGACGATCCGGGGTCTCCTCGAAATCTACCGCCGAAACACCATCTCCGAGACGTGATGAAAAAGTCCAAGAACGACGAGTTCGTCTTCCTGCCGCTGGGCGGGTCGAACGAGATCGGCATGAATTTCAACCTGTACGGCTTTGGGCCGGCGCACGATCGCAAATGGATCGTGGTCGACCTGGGCGTGACTTTTGGCGACCAGACGACACCGGGCGTCGAGATCATCCTGCCGGACCCGACCTATATCGAGCCCTACGCCGACGATATTCTTGGCATCGTGCTCACCCACGCCCACGAGGATCATCTGGGCGCTGTGCACTGGCTTTGGCCGCGCCTGAAGGCGCCGGTTTTCGCCACGCCGTTCACGGCCTTCCTGCTGCGCGAGAAGCTGCGGGACGCCGATCTGTTGGGGGAGGTGGAGATCACCGAGGTCCCGCTGGGTGGCAGCTTCAAGCTTGGTCCGTTCGAGCTTGAGCTGATCACCCTGACCCACTCGATCCCCGAGCCGAACGGCCTTGCGATCAAGACGCCGCTCGGCACTGTGCTCCACACCGGTGACTGGAAGATCGATCCCGAGCCGCAGCTTGGCGCGCCGACCGACGAGGCCGCCATTCGCCGTCTTGGCGACGAAGGCGTGCTGGCCATGGTCTGCGACAGCACTAACGTTTTCCAGGAAGGGTCAGCCGGTTCGGAAGCCGATGTCCGAGAGGCCCTTGGAGCTCTGATCAAGAGCCTCAGCGGTAAGATCGCGGTCGCCTGCTTCGCGTCGAACGTCGCGCGAATGGATACGGTAATCCGCGCGGCCCAGGCTTGCGGCCGCAAGGTCAGCCTCGCCGGCCGGTCTATGCATCGCATGGCGGCTGCGGCGCGGTCTGTCGGCCTGCTGGAGGGCGTCGAGCCCTTCATCAACGACGATCAAGCCAAGCACCTACCCGAGAACGAAGTTCTCTACCTCTGCACTGGCAGCCAGGGCGAAGCGCGCGCGGCGCTGTCTCGCATCGCCGACGGCAGCCATCCGCATGTGAAGATGGGCTCGGGCGACCACGTGATCTTCAGTTCGCGCGTGATCCCGGGCAACGAGATCCCGATCCGCAATCTGCAGAACAAGCTGGCCGATCGCGGCGTGCGGTTGCACACCGAGCGCGATACGCCCGGCATCCACGTGTCAGGCCACCCGTGCCGAGACGAGCTTCGCCAGATGTACGCTTGGGTTCGCCCGCATATCGCCGTCCCGACGCACGGCGAGCGTCGCCACCTGATCGAGCATGCGGCCCTGGCCAAGGATCTGCAGGTGCCGCACGCGGTCAGCCCCCGGAACGGCGACATGGTGTTGCTGGCGCCGGGTCAGCCTGGGATCATCGATGAGGTTCCTGCGGGCCGCCTTTATGTCGACGGCGGCGTGGTCACCCCCGAGAACGGCGAGGCGCTGCGCGAACGTCGCCATGCCGCCTTCAATGGCGTCCTGGCCGTGTCTATTGTGCTCGATGGTCGCAACAAGATCGTTTCTGGCCCCCAGATCCGAGGTATCGGCCTGACGGGCGACGATGAGTACACGCTGGACGACGCGCTGGACGATCTCTGCGAGGAAGCCGAAAGCGCCTACAAAAAGCTCGACGGTGACGCGCGCGAGATCGACGAGACCATCGAGGGCGCGATTTCCCGCGCCGTGAAGAAGGCCGCGTTCCGTATCTGGGAGCGAAAACCCGTCGTCGAGACGACGGTTCTTCGGCTCTGACCAAGAGGGCGTCCACGCGCGACCGTGGACGCCCCATCTTTCCGCATTGCAGCACTGGTGCTAGGCCAACAGCCAACAACAGAAAAGCAGCGGGAGTTCCTCGAGATGATCGGCAAGCTCAATCACGTCGGCGTCGCCACGCCCTCTATCGACGAGTCGGTGAAGATGTATCGCGACCTGCTCGGCGCGACTTCGATCACCGACAAATGGGCGATGCCGGAGCAGGGGGTCTGGGTCTGCTTCGTCAACCTGCCCAACAGCCAGATCGAGCTGATCGAGCCCTATGGCGAGAGTTCGCCGATCCATGGGTTCCTGGCCAAGAACCCTAAGGGCGGCCAGCATCACATCTGCTTCGAGGTCGAGAACATCTACGAAGCCCGTGACGCTCTCGTGGCCAAGGGCGCAACGGTGCTCGGTGAGCCTCGCATAGGCGCGCATGGCACGCTGATCATCTTTGTTCACCCCAAGGACATGGGCGGCATGCTTGTCGAGCTCATGGAAACGCCGAAGGACGCCCATCACTGATGAGCCCGATCACCTGGTTCGCGATCTACATGACGATCTGGTGGACCGTTCTGTTTGCGGTCCTGCCGCTCGGGTCGCGCAGCTTTTTCGAAGCCGGGATCAAGCCGCCGCCGGGCGTGGATCCTGGGGCGCCGATGAACCCAAACCTAAAGCGCAAGTTCATCACCACGACCTGGCTCTCGGCCGTCGTGTTCGGCCTTTTTTTCCTGATCGTGCACTTCAAGCTGATCACGCTTCCGGACCTGCCGGCCGCCATCTGACGTGCGAATGCACAAGGCTTGAGCGTGAGGCGACCGCTTTGCCTCTAAACGCTCAAGCCTTGGGCGAATGGTCTCATTGTTAGCGCTTCCGGCGGATGGCTGTGCCCCAACACCTGTTTGGTCGTTAGGGTGTTTTCAGGAGATCGGCCTCGCCGGTCTCGCTCTGTGGCGTCTTCCCCGACGATGACTGACAGGCCGCGCGGCGATCCGCGCGGCCTCTCTTTTTTCGCGGCGGGGGCCCTGGAGCCATAGTTTAGCCCGAAGCGCGACCGCAGAACGTGGCGGACGGTTTCCGAAATAGTCGCGCTTTCAAGCTTGGACGAGCAGGCCTGCCGATAAGGTTCAGATTAAAGATCTGAACCGGGCAGGCTGTACCGCGTTGCCAAGCTGTCGGGCGAGGGGCTATCTCAGGCCCTTCTCGAATTCCCGGAGTTTCCAAGCTGATGCGCCTGTCGCGCTATTTCCTGCCGGTGCTGAAGGAAGCGCCGTCCGACGCCCAGATCGTTTCGCACCAGCTGATGCTTCGCGCCGGCATGATCCGCCAGGAAGCGGCGGGCATCTATGCCTGGCTCCCGCTGGGCCTGCGGGTCCTGAACAAGATTGAGCAGATCGTCCGCGAGGAAATGGATCGCGCCGGGGCCATCGAGCTCTTGATGCCGACCATCCAATTGGCCGACCTGTGGCGCGAGAGCGGTCGCTACGACGACTATGGCGACGAGATGCTGCGCATCACGGACCGCCACAAGCGCGAGCTGCTGTTCGGTCCGACGGCTGAGGAAGTTGTCACCGACATCTTCCGCGCGTCGATCAAGAGCTACAAGGACCTGCCCAAGAACCTCTACAACATCCAGTGGAAGTTCCGGGACGAGCGCCGTCCGCGCTTTGGCGTGATGCGCGGCCGCGAGTTCTTCATGAAGGACGCCTACAGCTTCGACCTCGACGCCGACGGTGCGCGCAAGTCGTACAACCGCATGTTCGTGGCGTATCTGAACCTGTTCGCGCGGATGGGCCTGAAGGCCGTGCCGATGCGGGCCGACACCGGTCCGATCGGCGGGGACCTGTCCCACGAGTTCATCGTCCTGGCCGAGACTGGCGAAAGCGCCGTGTTCTGCCACAAGGATCTGGTCGAGATGCCCGCGCCCGGTCCGGACCTCGACTGGATCAACGGCGACCTGCAGCCGATCGTGAATCAGCGCACGGCGCTGTACGCCGCGACCGAGGAGATGCACGACGAGGCCGCCTTTAACGCCCTGCCGGAAGGCGATCGCCTTTCGGCGCGCGGCATCGAGGTCGGCCACATTTTCTCGTTCGGTACGAAGTACTCCGAGCCGATGAAGGCGACGGTGCAGGGCCCCGACGGCCAGCAGGTTCCGGTGCAGATGGGCAGCTACGGCGTTGGCGTCTCGCGCCTGCTGGGCGCGATCATCGAGGCCAGCCACGACGACGGCGGCATCATCTGGCCGGAAAGCGTCGCGCCGTTCGATGTCGGCATCGTCAACATGCGCCAGGGTGACGCGGCTTGCGACGCGGCCTGCGAGACCGCCTACAACGCGCTCAAGGCTGCTGGTCGCGACGTGCTGTATGATGACACAGACGCCCGTGGCGGCGCCAAATTCGCGACCATGGACCTGATCGGTCTTCCCTGGCAGCTGATTGTCGGCCCCAAGGGCATCGCCGAAGGTGTCGTCGAGATCAAGAACCGCAAGACCGGCGAGCGCCACACCGCCGCGCTCGAGTCGGTGCTCGACGGCCTGACCAAGAGCAAGACCGCCTGATGACAGACACCCGCGCCGCCGGTCCCTTCAGTCGCTGGGAGCGCTCCGTCGCTCGCCGGTATCTGTTCGCCAAGCGCAAGAACGGCGGCGTGGCGCTGATTTCGGTCATTTCTTTCAGCGCGGTGATGCTGGCGGTGTTCGCCCTGATCACCGTGATGAGCGTCATGAACGGCTTCCGCGCCGAGCTTCTGGGGCGGATCCTCGGCTTCAACGGGCATCTCTACGCCCAGTCGCCGCTGATCAACGGGCCGGACCGAGACACCATCATCCGCCGGATCAAGGCCGCACCAGGGGTTATCCAGGCCGCGCCGATGGTCGAAGCCCAGGCGATGGTGATCGGTCCCACCCAGGTGACCGGCGCGATCGTACGCGGCGTCACGATCAGCGACCTGCGCCACATGTCGCTGATCTCGGGCAACATCAAGAAGGGCTCGATGCAGGGCTTCGGCCAGGGTGAATACGGTGGCGACATCGTGCTGATCGGCGACCGCATGGCCCAGACCCTGGGGGTGCAACCGGGGGACCCGATCACTGTCATTTCCCCGTCCGGCCCGGCGACGGCCTTTGGCAGCTCCACGCGAGAGAAGAATTATATCGTCGGCGGCGTCTTCAGCGTCGGCATGAGCCAGTTCGACGAGGCCTTTATCTATATGCCTCTGGAGCAGGCCCAACTGTTCTTCGGCCGCGACACCACGGTCGACTATGTCGAGATCAAGCTCGACGACCCAGACAACGCCAAGGCGCTCAAGCAGGCGGTCGAGGTCGCCAGCGGTCCCGGCGCTCTGGTCAGCGACTGGATGGACAAGAACCACAGCTATTTCACAGCGCTGCAAGTTGAACGGAAGGTCATGCGGCTGATCCTGTTCTGTATCGTGGCGATCGCAACGCTGAACATCATCTCCAGCCTGGTCATGCTGGTGAAGAACAAGGGCAAGGACATCGCGATCCTGCGCACCATGGGCGCCAGCCAGGGCGCAGTGTTGCGGATCTTCCTGATGGCCGGCGCGTCGATCGGTGTTGCCGGCACCCTGTGCGGCCTGGCGCTGGGCGTGGTCTTCTGCGCCTACATCACCCCGATCCAGAACTTCGTCGAGTGGGCTACGGGCACGTCGGTGTTCAACGCCGACGTCTATATGCTTTCGCACATCCCGGCGAAGATCGATTGGCGCGAGGTGGGCGGCATCGTCCTCGCCTCGGCCGCGATGAGCGTCCTGGCGACCCTTCCGCCCGCCATACGCGCGTCTCGCCTCGATCCCGTGGAGGCGCTTCGCTATGAGTGATCCGGTGCTGGCCCTGCGCGGCCTTGAGCGCGTCTACAAGACCGAGGCCGGCGATCTGCCCGTCCTGCGGGGCGTCGACCTTGACGTCTATCCCGGCGAGGTCGTCGGCCTGATCGGCCCGTCGGGCTCCGGCAAGTCGTCACTGCTGCATTCGGCGGGCCTGCTGGAACGGCCCGACGCTGGCCTGGTCGCCTTGGAGGGGCGTGATTGCTCCACGCTCTCGGAGCGGGCTCGAACCCGTATTCGCCTCGGGACGGTCGGCTTCGTTTATCAGTTCCACCACCTGCTGCCGGAGTTCTCGGCTCTCGAGAACGTGGCCATGCCGTTGACCATCGCCGGCAAAAGCCGTCGCGAGGCAGAGTCGCGCGCGAGGACGCTGCTGGAAGGGCTGGGCCTGGGTCACCGCCTGAACCATCAGCCGGCCCAAATGTCGGGCGGCGAGCAGCAGCGCGTAGCCATCGCCCGAGCCCTGGCGAATCGTCCGAAGCTCCTGTTGGCCGACGAGCCGACGGGCAATCTGGATCCGTCCACTTCAAGCGCGGTTTTCCAGTCGCTCTACCAGATCTGCCGCGAGCAGGGGGTGGCGGCGGTGATCGCCACCCACAACATGGAGCTGGCGCGGTTCATGGATCGCGTAGTCGCCCTGAAGGACGGCCACTTGGAAGTCCAGAGCGCCTAGAGCAAGGCGGTGCGCATCGCCGCGAAAAAGCCTTCGCGGTCGATCGCTTTGATCACGCGAGCGTTAGGCGGACGGCGCTTGAGGGCCGGGTCGGCGATCTCGATGTCTGGCAGGATCGAATGCGAGACGCTGAGATAACCGCGGGTAAGCTCGCCAACGGTCTCGACGTCGACGACACAGTCCTCAGACTCAAGGATCAGGTTCTCGTCGAGGGCGATCGCGCAGGTCAGCGCGTCAGGATGCAGGCTTCCATCAAGCCCTTCGGTCTCGCGGGCGAACGCGAGCGATGCGTAGTTCACATCCGTGAAGAACCGCGCCTTCTCGGTGCTCAGCGCCTCAAGCGCCCCGAGTTGCGTCGTCGTCCAAAGCCCATCCTTCAAGGTCAGGGTCCAGGTCGCGATGGAGAGATTGAAGCCCGCATTGACGACGATCTTTGCGGCCTCTGGGTCAGCGTAGAAATTGTATTCCGCCGCCGGCGTCACATTGCCCACGCCGTTATCCGTTCCGCCCATGACCCACAGGTGCTTCAGCGCCTTGGCGATGCGCGGCTCGCGTTGATAGGCGAGGGCGATGTTGGTGAGCGGCGCCTGGGCGATCAGGGTGATTTCGCCCGGCGCAGCCATGATCCGGCGGACCAGTTCATCGACCGCGTGGCCATCGGCCGGGCGCTGCGCCGCCTTGGGAAAGCCGCTGTCGCTCATGCCGTCCCGCCCGAAGACATAGGCGGCGTCCAGCGGCGCGCGCATCAGCGGGAACTGGGCGCCGAGATAAACCGGAACCTGCCCGGCCCGTCCGCAGCGCTCCAAAGTCACCAGCGCATTCTCGGCGTGCTGCTCGAAGCCTACATTCCCGTGCGCTATGGTGATGGCCTCGACCTGCACCCCCGGGCGTGTGAGGGCGAGCATCAGGGAGAAGACGTCGTCTCCCGCCGTGTCGGTGTCGATGATCAGGCGCATGGCGCTGATCTGACCGACTCCAAGCCCGTTGGCCACCCGTTTCAAGGTCCGCGCGAGACGTATCGCGAAGAAAATGCACAGGATCAGCTTGGAACATCTTGTGAACAGAACAAAACCGGAATATGGAACAAAACAAGAAATCTGTGGAGGTTCCGATGATCCGTGTCGCGCGTGAGTCTTTGGCCCTTGTTTCCGTCGTCGGCTTCGTCTGGATGATGTGCACGGTCGCCAACATGGTGGCCTGAGTCGCCGCGTGGCGATGATCTAAGCGGAGGTCGGTCATGTCGGGCGCGGAGGGGCAAGGTTTCGTCCACCTGCGGGTCCGTTCGGCCTATTCGCTGCTGGAAGGCGCCATCAAGGCCGACCAGATCGGCAAACTGGCCGCCGAGGCCAAGATGCCGGCGGCGGGCCTCGCCGATCGCGCCAACCTGTTCGGCGCCCTGGAATACTCGTCCTACGCCAAGGACGCCGGCGTGCAGCCCATCATCGGCTGCGCCATTCCCGTAGTCGGCATCGGCGGTGGCCCAACAGAGCGTTGGGCGCGAGCGCCGACCGTCATGTTGCTGGCCCAGAACGAGCGAGGCTACCTCAATCTCTCCGAACTGTCGTCGATCGCCTATCTCGACAGCGCCGAACTGCCTGAACCCGTCGTGCCTTGGGCCAGGGTGGCGGAGTACAGCGAGGGACTGATCCTGCTCTCGGGCGGCACGGACGGCCCCGTCGACGCCCTGTTCGCCGCCGGCAAGACCGCTGAGGCCTCCGCGGCGTTGGCCGAGATGCATCGCGTGTTTGGCGATCGCTTTTATGTCGAACTGCAGCGCCATGGGCTTCCGCGCCAGGCGGCGGCGGAGCCGGGTCTCGTCAACTGGGCCTATGACCACGACGTGCCACTGGTGGCGACGAACGATGTCTATTTCGCCAAGCCGGGCTTCTACGACGCGCATGACGCGCTGCTCTGCATTTCGGACGGCGCGTTCGTCGGCCAGGACGAGCGGCGGCGTGTCACGCCGGAGCACTGGTTCAAACCGGCGGATGAGATGCGCAAGCTGTTCGCCGATCTGCCCGAGGCCTGCGACAACACCCTCGACATCGCCCGGCGCTGCGCCTTCATGGTGCACAAGCGTGATCCCATCCTGCCCAGCTTCCCGACCGGCGACGGCCGTAACGAGGCCGAGGAACTCGAGCACCAGGCGCGTGAAGGCCTGAAGATGCGTCTTGAGGGACTGACCCTCTCGGCTCCCGAGGAAGAATACTGGAAGCGCCTCGATTTCGAGCTCGGCATCATCAAGAAGATGGGCTTCCCCGGCTACTTCCTGATCGTGTCGGACTTCATCAAGTGGGGTAAGGCGCACGGGATTCCGGTCGGCCCCGGGCGGGGTTCGGGCGCCGGCTCGCTGGTGGCCTGGGTTCTGACCATTACCGACCTTGACCCGCTGCGGTTCGGGCTTCTGTTCGAGCGCTTCCTCAATCCTGAACGGGTTTCGATGCCCGACTTCGACGTCGACTTCTGTCAGGAGCGGCGCGAAGAGGTGATCTCTTACGTGCAGGAGAAGTACGGCCGCGATCGCGTGGCTCAGATCATCACCTTCGGCTCGCTGCAGGCGCGCGCCGTGCTGCGCGACGTGGGACGCGTCATGCAGTTGCCGCTCGGTCTCGTCGACCGGCTCTGCAAGATGGTGCCGAACAACCCGGCCGCGCCGGTGACCTTGGCCCAGGCGATCGATCTGGAACCGCGCCTCAAGCAGGCCAAGAATGAAGACGCCAACGTCTCGGCCTGTCTCGACGTCGCGCTCCAGTTGGAAGGCCTGTTCCGAAACGCCTCGACCCATGCCGCCGGGGTGGTGATCGGCGACCGACCGCTGACGCAGTTGACGCCGCTCTACAAGGATCCGCGCTCGGACCTGCCCGCCACCCAGTTCAACATGAAGTGGGTCGAAAGTGCGGGTCTGGTGAAGTTCGACTTCCTGGGCCTGAAGACCCTCACCGTGCTGGATCGCGCGGTGAAGCACCTGAAGAAGCGGGGCTTCGAGATCGATCTCGGCAAGCTGCCCTTCGACGACGCCAAGACCTACGAACTGCTCGCGTCCGGCCAGACGGTTGGGGTGTTCCAGCTCGAAAGCCAGGGCATGCGCGACACGCTGCGCAAGATGCGCTGCGGCTCGATCGAGGAGATCACCGCGCTGATCTCGCTGTATCGTCCCGGCCCGATGGACAACATCGACACGTTCGTCGACTGCAAGTTCGGCCGTAAGCCCGTCGACACCTTGCACCCCTCGCTGGAAGCGGTGCTGAAAGAGACCTACGGCGTCATCGTTTATCAGGAACAGGTGATGCAGATCGCCCAGATCCTGGCGGGTTACAGCCTCGGCGAGGCCGACCTTCTGCGCCGGGCCATGGGCAAGAAGAAGAAGGAGGAGATGGATCTCCAGAAGATCCGTTTCGTCTCCGGCGCCAAGGACAAGGGCGTTCCTGAAGAGCAGTCAGGCGCGATCTTCGAACTGGTCGCCAAGTTCGCCGGCTACGGCTTCAACAAGTCGCACGCCGCCGCCTACGCCTTCATTTCGTACCAGACCGCCTGGTTGAAGGCGAACACGCCGGTGGAATTCTTCGCCGCGTCGATGAGCCTGGATCTCTCGAACACCGACAAGCTTGCCGTTTTCCACCAGGACGCCCGCCGCTTCGGGATCACCGTGCGGGCGCCGGACGTGAACCGGTCCGGCGCCGACTTCGAGGTCGAGAACGGCGAGGTGCTCTATGCGCTCGGCGCGATCCGTAACGTCGGCCTAGAGGCGATGAAGCACCTGGTGGCGGTGCGCGAGGAAGGTGGGCCGTTCCGCGACATCTTCGACTTCGTCGAACGCATTGACCCGAAGCAGGTCAACAAGCGGGCGATCGAAAACCTGGCGCGCGCCGGCGCCTTCGACTCGATCCACAAGAACCGCGCTCAGATCGTCGCCTCTGCTGATGTCCTGATCGCCCACGCCCAGAGTTGTCACGCCGACCGCCAGGGCGGGCAGGGGGGCTTGTTCGGATCCGATCCGGGCGCGGGACGCCCGCGTCTCTCGAAGACCGAGAACTGGAACCAGGTCGATCTCTTGGACGAGGAACTCTCGGCGGTCGGCTTCTACCTGACTGGCCATCCGCTGGAGGACATGGTCGGAATGCTTCGGCGCCGGCGCACCGTCATGCTGGCTGAAGCGATGGCCCAGGCCGAGGCGGGGGCGGAAGCCTTCCGGATGTGCGGCGTTGTGCGTCGTCGGCAGGAACGCGCCTCGCAAAGCGGTGAGAAGTTCGCCTTTGTCTCTCTGTCTGACCCGACGGGCGAGTACGAGGTTCTTTACCCGCCGGAGTCCCTACGGAAATGCCGCGATGTGCTCGAGCCCGGCAAGGCCGTGGCGATCAAGGTGCGCGCCAAGGCGCGGGACGGCGAGGTGCGGTTCTTCGGCGACGACGCTGAGCCGATCGAGAAAGCCGTCGAGAATGTCGTGGCGGGTCTGCGCGTGCACCTGTCGCCGTCCGCCGCCGAGATCGACGCCTTGAAGCGTCGCCTTGAGCCAGCCCAGGCTCAGAAGGGTGGCGAGGTCACCTTCGTCGCGGCGATTGGCGGCGGGCGAGAGATCGAGCTGCGCTTGCCCGGTCGCTACACGCTAGATGCGGCGTTGCGTGGGGCCCTTAAGACAGCGCCAGGTGTCGCGCTTCTGGAGGATGTGTAGGATTATATTCCTGCGCCCTGGTCGGTCGTCGTACGCAGGCCTGATTGATCGGCGTAGCGTCACCACGCTGCGGCTCGTCCGTTGAGCAACCCGGCGCGGAGCAGCCTTCGCTCGGCCGTCTTGCCGCCCTTGACGATGACAGGCTTATCGGCGGCCCGCAGGATCGGCAGGTCGTCGAGGCTGTCGGTATAGGCATAGGCCCAACGAGCGCCGTGACCGGCCTCGGCCAGCGCTTGGCACTTGCGCTGATTGCGGCAGTGAATGTTGGCGATCCAGCCGCCGAGCCCCGGTTTCAGCGAGGTGCCCAGAACTTCCACGCGCCGGTCCAAGGTGCGGAGCAGGGCGTTCGCCAAGCACAATGGGGCGGCGGTGACCACAACCACGCGGTCGCCAGCGGCGGCGTGGCTGTCCAGCGTGGCGAGCGCTTGCGGCTTCCACGATAGGCCGCTGCGTTTCTCGATCAGCGCTCGGGCGAACTCATCGCAGGACGCAAAGAGCTGCTGTTCAGACAGACCCACTGTCGAGATCCAGAGCAGCATCGAGGCTCCGGCACGGCGGGTGGAGGGGAGGGCCACCATCGGCAAGGCCAACGGCGCGACAGCCAGGGTGGCGAGCATCCGCAGCGGCGATCGCTTCGCGCGCGCCCACAGCCACATCGCTGTGGAGTCGCCGTTCAGCAACGTGCCGTCCATATCGAAAACCGCGAGCATCACCATTCCCCGTACCACCGGTTCCAATGAGCCACGGTCGCATGGAGGATTTGCGACAGCGCGCTCCAGCCCTGTGGATAAGGGCGGGCCTGCTCGGGCTCTTGATGGCTATGACGACAGCAGAGACCGAGCGCCACATATCCAAGGCGAACATATTTCACCCGTCAGGGCGCGATGTGCGGGCTTGCCTTTTCGTTCGGTAGCGACTATTTGCGCGGCCATTCCACACGTGGACGTTCGGCCGCACCGGGGAGACATCCCGGCGTCGCCGTTCCGGTCCCGGTCCAGAATGGTCTGGAGCGGGGGTGTCCACGGAGGTTCAACCGGAAAAAGGATAAAGGCCCGATGGCTCTTCCCGAATTCTCCATGCGTCAGCTCCTGGAAGCCGGCGCCCACTTCGGTCACCAGACGCACCGCTGGAACCCGAAGATGGACCGCTACATCTTCGGTTCGCGCTCGAACATCCACATCATCGACCTGTCGCAGACGATCCCGCTCCTGCACCAAGCCCTGGTGAAGGTCCGTGAGGTCGCCGCCGCCGGCGGCCGCGTGCTGTTCGTCGGTACCAAGCGCCAGGCCAGCGACCCGGTCGCCACGGCCGCCAAGCGCTGCGCCCAGTATTACGTCAACCACCGCTGGCTCGGCGGCACCCTGACCAACTGGCGCACCGTCTCGGGCTCGATCGCTCGTCTGCGCGAGCTGGAAGGCGTCCTGGCCGGCGAAGCCCAAGGCCGTTCCAAGAAGGAACTGCTGCAGCTGACCCGCGAGCGCGACAAGCTGGAACTGTCGCTGGGCGGCATCAAGGACATGGGCGGCATCCCCGACATCATGTTCGTGATCGACACCAACAAGGAAGCGATCGCGATCCTGGAAGCCCGCAAGCTGAACATCCCGGTCGTCGCCATCCTCGACACCAACTGCGATCCGGACGGCATCACCTACCCGATCCCGGGTAACGACGACGCCGCCCGCGCCCTGCAACTGTACTGCGATCTGATCGCCGACGCCGTCCTCGACGGTCTGGCCGCCGGTCAAGCCGCTTCGGGCGTCGACCTGGGCGCCGCCGTGGCCCCGGTCGAGCCGGCCCTGGCCCGCGAACTGGCTCCGGAAGCTCCGGCCGCCGAAGCGGCTCCGGAATCGGCTGAAGGCTGATTTCTCGCGTGTCCCTAGCTGGGCGACCGCCCGGCGCGGGACCGTCGCGACCCTGACATGGGACCGGGCTAAGTAGTCCGGTCCCAACTCTTTATCGATTTGGCGGGCTAACAAGCCCAGTCGCCAACCGTTTGAATCTGGAGATTTTCGATGGCTGAGATCACCGCCGCGCTCGTCAAGGAACTGCGCGAAAAGTCCGGCGTCGGCATGATGGACTGCAAGAAGGCGCTGGCTGAAAACAACGGCGACATCGAAGCGTCCATCGACTGGCTGCGCGCCAAGGGTCTGTCCAAGGCCGCCAAGAAGGCTGACCGCGCCGCCGCCGAAGGCCTGGTGGCCATCGCCACCGCCGAACAAGGCGCTGGCGAAACCGCCACCGCCGTCGAAGTGAACGCCGAAACCGACTTCGTGTCGCGTAACGACCTGTTCCAGGGCGCCGCCCGTCAGATCGCCGGCGCTGCGCTCGGCACCGACGGTTCGGTCGATGCGATCACCGCCGCCAAGCTGGCCGGCGGCGAGACCGTTCAGGACCACCTGACCAACCTGATCGCCACGATCGGCGAGAACATGATGGTTCGCCGCGCCGCCAAGTGGTCGGTCGAAAATGGCGTCGTCGCCTCGTACATCCACAACGCCACTGCGCCGGACCTCGGCCGCATCGGCGTGCTGGTGGCCGTCGAGTCGACCGGCGACAAGGCCGCTCTGCGCGAACTGGGCCGCAAGATCGCGATGCACGTCGCCGCGACCTCGCCGCTCTCGCTGTCGCCGGACGATCTGGACCCGGCCGCCATCGAGCGTGAAAAGGCCGTGTTCACCGAGCAGGCGCTGGAGTCGGGCAAGCCCGCCGCCGTCGTCGAGAAGATGATCGAAGGCCGTATCCGCAAGTTCCTGGAAGAAGTCGTGCTGCTGAAGCAAGCCTTCGTCATGAACCCGGATCAGACCGTCGAGCAACTGGTTGCTGAAGCGGCCAAGACCCTCGGCGCCCCGGTCGCCGTGAAGGGCTTCACGCGTCTTGCCTTGGGCGAAGGCGTCGAGAAGAAGCAAGACGATTTCGCGGCCGAAGTCGCCTCGATGACCGGTCAGGCCTAAAGATCGATCGCCGGCGTCGCATGACGCCGGATCAAGACTGAGGGCGCGGCGCGTTCGACGCGCGCCGCGCCCTTTTCATGTCCGCCATCCGGCGTGCGCGCCTTGGTTGGCAAAATCCATCCCACTTCTGTAGAACGCACGTAATGTGCGTGCCGACGACTCAGGAATAGCGGTCCCATGTCCGATACCAGCGCGCCCCAGAAATATCGCCGCATCCTGCTGAAGGTGTCCGGCGAGGTCCTGATGGGCGATACGCCGTACGGGATCGACACCAACACGGTTCAATCGGTCGCCGAGGACGTGGCGGAAATCGTCAAGTCGGGGGTCGAGCTGTGCCTTGTCATCGGCGGCGGCAACATCTTCCGCGGCATGGCTGGAGCGGCCAAGGGCATGGAGCGATCCAGCGCCGACTACATGGGCATGCTGGCCACGGTGATGAACGCTCTGGCCATGCAGGACGCGCTGGAACGCATCGGCGTCCAGACCCGCGTGCAATCGGCGATTCCGATGGCCACGGTCTGCGAGCCCTATATCCGCCGCCGCGCCCAGCGCCACCTGGAGAAGGGGCGCGTGGTGATCTTCGCGGCTGGCACCGGCAACCCGTACTTCACCACCGACACCGCTGCGGCGCTCCGCGCGGCCGAGATGGACTGCGACGCTCTGTTCAAGGGTACGAGTGTCGATGGGGTCTACACCGCGGATCCCAAGAAGGATCCCAAGGCCGAACGCTATGACCGCCTGACCTATATGGACGTGCTGGCCAAGGATCTGCGGGTCATGGACGCCTCGGCCGTGGCGCTGATGCGCGACAGCAATATTCCGATCGTGGTCTTCTCCATCAAGGGGCGCGGCAACCTGCTGACCGTCCTGCGAGGCGAGGGGACGCACACCGTGGTCGCTGAAGACCGCGCTGCCTGATTCACTTCTAGCGAGGAGAGCCACATGGCCGCCGCCGAAAAACCCGTCCTGTCGCGCTACCGCGATCGCATGGACAAGACCATCGCCGCCTTGAAGGAAGAGTTCGCCAGCCTGCGCACCGGTCGCGCCTCGGCCAGCCTGCTCGATCAGGTGATGGTCGAGGCCTACGGCTCCACGACCCCGCTGAACGCGGTGGCTTCGGTCAGCGTGCCCGAGCCGCGCCAGATCAGTGTCAGCGTCTGGGACCGTGGCGTCGTCGTCTCGGTCGAAAAGGCGATCCGCGCCTCGGGTCTGGGCCTCAACCCCGTCGTCGAAGGTCAGAATTTGCGGATTCCGATTCCGCCGCTGACCGAGGAGCGTCGCAAGGACCTCCAGAAGATCGCCGGCAAGTACGCCGAGCAGCAAAAGATCGCTGTACGTAACGTCCGCCGCGACGCCAACGACGACCTCAAGAAGGCCGAGAAGGATGGCGCGATCGCCGAGGACGAGCGCAAGAAGATGGAAAACGAGGTCCAGAAGATCACCGATGACGCCATCAAGCGCATCGACGAGGCCTTGAAAATCAAGGAACAAGAGATCATGCAGGTCTAATCGCCCGCCTCGCGAGTTTGATGGGGAGCGACGAGGGAAGGTTGGAGCGAATGCCGGCGACCACCGGTCCGCAGAACGGTTTGGGCCGCGCCGAAAGGCCAGAGTCCGAGGCGCGTCTGCACGTGGCCATTATCATGGATGGCAACGGACGCTGGGCGAAGCGGCAGGGCCTTCCGCGCGTGCTGGGGCATCGCGCCGGCGTGAACGCCCTCAAGCGCACCGTCGAGGGCGCTCAGAGTCAGAATGTCGGTGTGCTGACGGTTTTCGGTTTCTCGACCGAGAATTGGCGGAGGCCGGCTCAAGAAGTCTCCGAGTTGATGGGACTGCTTAAGGCGTACGTCGAGTCTGACCTTGAGCGGTTGGCCAAGGCGGGTGTTCGCGTGCGTATCGTCGGTCGTCGTTCGGGTCTATCCGCCGACATCGCCGAGGTGATCGAGCGCGCCGAGCGCCGGACGGCTCAGAACTCCGAGTTCGTTCTGCAGGTTGCTTTCAACTATGGCGGTCGCGCCGATATCACCGACGCGGCCCGCGCCTTCGCCGAGCGCGTCGAGCGCGGCGAAGCCAAGGCCTCGGAGTTGAATGAGGACGTTTTCGAGGGCCTGCTTTCGACGGTCGCCGCGCCCCCGCCGGACCTGATCGTTCGCACGAGCGGCGAACGTCGCCTCTCCAACTTCCTGCTGTGGGACTGCGCCTACGCCGAGTTGGTTTTCCAGGACGTTCTCTGGCCCGACTATGGTCCCGAAGCGCTTGCGGCGGCTATCGCTGAGTATCGTGGGCGGGACCGCCGTTATGGAGGGGTCGCGGCCGATGACGTCGCCGTCGCCGGCTAAGCGCTTCAACTGGGGCAATCTGCGGACGCGCGTGGTCTCGGCGACCGTGCTCGTTCCCACCGTCGTGGCCGCCGTCTGGCTCGGCGGTTACTGGTTCATGGCCCTATCCCTTGTCTGCGTTGCTCTGCTGGCGCGCGAATGGGGGAAGATCAGCGCTCCCAAGGCGCCCAACGCAGTGGGCGCCGTGGTCGGCGTGTTCTGCGCCCTGGCGGTGATCGCCGCCTTTCTGCAAGCCTTCCTCGTCGCCTGGGCCGTCGTGCTGGCCGGCTCATTCCTGGCCGGCTTGATCGCGCGCGGCGCGGTCGAGCGACGCGCGGACGCGGCCTATGGCGTGGTCTATATCGCGCCGGCGGTGATCGCTCTGGTTTGGGTGCGATCTTTGAGCGACGGCCTTGGCTGGACCCTTCTGCTCTTTGTGGTGACGTGGTTCGCGGACATCTTCGCCTATGTCGCCGGAAGCATTTTCAAGGGTCCGAAGCTGTGGCCCCGAATTTCGCCGAACAAGACCTGGTCAGGCTTCGTCGGCGGGCTTGCGGCCGCCACGATCGGCGCCGTGGTTGTGGCCTGGCTGGCGGACCTGAAGCTCATCTGGCCGGTCGCGGCTTTGATCGGCCTGCTCGGCGGTTTGGCGACCATGGCCGGTGACCTCTGGGAGTCGATGCTGAAGCGCCGGTTCGGCGTCAAGGACAGCGGCGACCTCATCCCCGGGCATGGCGGCCTGCTCGACCGTGTCGACGGGCTGATGTTCGCGGCCATCGTCATCGCGGCCGTAAGGCTGGTCGATTATGTCGGATGGGCGCATTGAGCTCGCCGCGCAAGGTGGTGGTGCTGGGCTCGACCGGATCGATCGGCCTTTCGACCCTGAGCCTGTTTGAGGAATCCGGCGCGCCGGTTGAGATCCTCGCCCTCACCGCTGGACGCAATGTCGAACGACTGATCGCACAGGCCCGCCGCTGGCGACCAACGGTCGCGGTGATCGAAGACGCCTCTCGACTTGAGGACTTACGGTTGGGCCTGGCCGGGACAGGGGTTCAGGCGGCTGCGGGCGCCGAAGCCGTCCGCGAGGCCGCCGCCATGGGAGCGGACTGGGTGATGTCCGCCATTGTAGGCGCGGCGGGTCTTGCGCCCACAGTCGCGGCCGCGCGCACCGGCGCAGTGATCGCGCTGGCGAACAAGGAGAGCCTCGTCTGCGCAGGGCCAGCGCTTCTGGCGATCGCCAAGGCTGCCGGGGGCGCGGTGATCCCTGTCGACTCCGAACATTCGGCGATCTTTCAGGTGTTGCAGCCAGCCTGCGTCGAGCGAGTCTCCCGCCTGATCCTGACCGCGTCTGGAGGGCCCTTCAGGACTTGGGACAAGCCGGCCATGGCGCGGGCCACGCCTGAGCAGGCTATTGCGCACCCCAATTGGTCGATGGGCGCCAAGATTTCGGTCGATTCCGCGACGATGATGAACAAGGGCCTTGAGATGATCGAGGCGTCCTACCTGTTCGGAACGCCGGAAGAGCGCATCGACGTCGTGATCCATCCGCAGTCCGTCATTCACAGCTTGGTCGAGTATGTCGACGGCTCGACCCTGGCCCAATTGGGGCCGCCGGACATGCGGTCGCCGATCGCCTGCGCCTTCTCATGGCCGGATCGCTTGCCCTGGCCGGCGCCACGTTTGGATCTCGCCGCCTATGGACAGCTGACCTTCGAATCGCCGGACCTTGAGCGCTTCCCCGCGATCGAGATCGCTCGCGAAGCGCTGCGGTTGGGCTGCGGCGCGCCGGCGGCCATGAACGCCGCCAATGAGGTCGCCGTTGCGGCCTTCCTTGACCGGCGTATCGGGTTTCTCGATATTGCCGCCGCGGTGGCGGGGACCCTTGAGCGCATGAACAGCTTGGGCGATCTCGCCGTCGTAGAAAACGAGGCCGTCGAGAACGCCATGTGGATCGACGCCTCCGCTCGCCGCATTGCGGCCGAGGTTGTCACGCAGAAGCGTCTGCGGGCCTGACCGGGGAGAGTATTTTCGCGCGATGATCGGCTTTCTGATCATGCTTGTGTCTTTGGTGTTCGTGCTGTCCGTCGTGGTGACGGTGCACGAGCTCGGACACTTCTGGGCGGCGCGCGCCTGTGGCGTGGCGATCGACCGCTTCTCCATCGGTTTCGGGGCGCCGCTCATCTCCTGGCGGGACAAGACCGGCGTAGAATGGTGCATCGCCGCCCTGCCTCTTGGGGGCTATGTTCGTTTCGCTGGCGATGAGAACGCTGCGAGCGTTCCCGATCAGAACGACCTCGACGCGATGCGGCGGGAGATCAGTCGTCGCGAGGGCGATGATGCGGTCAACCGCTACTTCCATTTCAAACCCGTCTGGCAACGGGCATTCATCGCCGTCGCGGGACCACTGGCGAACTTCGTGCTGGCGATCCTCGTTTTTGCCGTGATCCTTGTGGCGTTCGGTGCGCAGAAGACCTCAACCGCCGTTGGTGAGGTTGTCGCCGGGACGCCGGCCGCCGTTGCAGGCTTCAAGCCCGGCGACGTGATCGTCAAGGCGGATGACCGTCGCATTCGGTCCTTCCAGGACATTCAGGGCTATGTGGCGCTCCGGGCGAACATGCCCATCGACTTCGCGGTCGAGCGGGATGGACGCACCGTGCACCTCACCGCGACGCCGCGCCTCGTGGAGCGTCAGAACGAAATCAGCGGCCGGGTGAAGGTTGGCGAACTCGGCCTGCGTAGCGCGCCCGGCGGGCGTTTCGAACGCTCGTCGCTCCTCAGCGCCATCCCCGACGCAACCGTCGAGGTCTGGGACATGATCCGGACCATCGGCTTTTATCTCGGCCGGCTGTTGATGGGCCAACTGCCCGCTGACCAGATCAGCGGGATCATCGGCATCGGCCACACCGCTGGCGCGGTGACGAACGGCGTCGTCGAGCAGGCGCCCAATGGCAAGGCCTTGGTGATTGGGCTGCTCTATTCGCAATTCTGGCTGATCGCGAGCCTGTCGGTCAGCATCGGCTTCATGAACCTGTTGCCGATCCCGGTTCTCGATGGTGGCCATCTGTTGATGTACGCCTACGAAGCCGTCGCCAAGCGGCCTCTGCGGGCCGAGTTCCAGGCCGCAGGTTTCCGCGCAGGGCTTGCCTTGATCCTGGGTTTCATGCTGTTCGCGGCGTGGAACGACCTAAACCGCTACGACGTGTTCAAATTCATCGGCGGACTGTTCACGTGAACGTCCGTCCTCCGTCCATGATTGGTCACATGAACAAACTTCGCGCCCAAAGCGCCGCGTTCGCCACGGGTATGGCGCTGCTTCTCGGCTCGACGGCCCTGGTGGCTCCGCATCAGGCCTTTGCTCAGGCCACCCAGACGGGCGTGGTTCAGCGCATTCTGGTGCAGGGTAACGAGCGTATCGAGCAGGGCACCGTGCTGTCCTATCTGCCGATCCAACCGGGTGACACCGTCGACTCGCAACGCCTCGACCTGGCGCTGAAGACGCTGGCGCGCACCGATCTCTTTGCTGACGTGAAGATCGAAATGCTCGGCGGTGACCTGGTCGTGAAGGTCGTCGAAAATCCGATCATCAACCAGGTGGTCTTCGAAGGGAATTCGTCCCTCAAGGAAGACAAGCTGAAAGACGAAGTGCAGATCCGCCCGCGCGGCATCTTCACGCGCGCCAAGGTCCAGGCCGATGTTCAGCGCATCATCGAACTCTATCGCCGGTCGGGCCGTATCTCGGCGACCGTGACGCCTAAGGTGGTCGAACTGCCGCAAAAGCGCGTCGACCTGGTGTTTGAAATCAGCGAAGGCGCCAAGAGCGGCGTCCTCGGGATCAACTTCCTCGGCAATTCCGAGTTCTCGGACAACGACCTGCGTGACGTGATCGTCACCAAGGAAAGCCGCTGGTACAAGATCCTGACCAGCAACGACAACTACGATCCGGACCGGATCGAATACGACCGGGAGCAACTGCGGAAGCATTACCGCAACCGTGGCTTCTTTGATTTCCGGGTGATCTCTTCGGTGGCCGAACTGGCTCCGGACAAGAATGGCTTCGCGGTCACCTACACCGTCGAGGAAGGGCCCAAGTACAAGTTCGGCAAGATCACCGTCGAAACCGAGCTGAAGAAGCTGGACGGCGCGTTGCTGGCGCAGATCCTGCCGGTTCGCACGGGGCAGCTCTACGAAGACGAGCGCATCGAACAGGCGACCGACGCCCTGACCTTCGCCGCCGGCGCGGCGGGCTTCGCTTTCGTGGACGTGCGCCCGCGCTACGTGCCCAACCGCGAGACCAAGACGGTCGACGTGGTGTTCCAGGTCCGCGAAGGACCGCGCGTCTATGTCGATCGCATCGACATCGTCGGCAACACCCGCACGCTCGACTACGTGCTGCGCCGCGAGTTGGAGGTCGCTGAGGGCGACGCCTACAACCGCGTTCTGGTTGACCGCTCCAAGAACAACATTCGTCGTCTGGGCTTCTTCAAGGAAGTCGAGATCGAAGACGCGCCAGGCTCTGCGCCGGACCGCACCAGCCTGCGGGTCAAGGTCGAGGAACAACCCACCGGCGAACTGTCTTTCAGCGCCGGCTACAGCTCGATCGACAAGCTGGTGCTGGATGTGGGCATCACCGAGCGGAACTTCCGTGGTCGCGGCCAGAACCTTCGTGCGCGCGCGTCCGTGGGCTCGCTGCGTCAGCAGATCGATTTCGGCTTCAGCGAACCGCGCTTCCTGGGCCGCAATCTGGTCGCGGGCCTGAACCTCTACACCTTCCGCTACGACCTTTCCCAATACGCGGCCTACGACACCAAGTCGGTTGGCGGCGATGTGCGCTTCGGCTTCCCGCTGACCAACGACTCGTCGATGAGCCTGCGCTACACGATCCGCCAGGACGAGGTGAGCGTCGCCGACAGCCTGTGCACCAGTGGTTCGGTGTCGCAGATCCTGTGTCTGCAGCGCGGGGCGTATATCACGTCGCTGATCGGCTACGGTCTGCGCATCGACAAGCGCAACGACCCGATCAACCCGACCCGCGGCTGGTTCGCGGACCTCAACCAGGACCTTGCGGGCCTGGGCGGCGACGTGAAGTACCTCAAGACCGAAGCCGACGCCGGTTGGTATTGGGGCTTCACCAAGGATCTCGTGTTCAGCGCCACCGGTTCGTTCGGCTACATCGAAGGCTGGGGTGGCGACAACGTTCGGATCAACGACCGCTTCTATCGTGGCGGCACGTCGTTCCGCGGCTTCGAGATCGCGGGTATTGGCCCGCGCGACATCTCCAGCTCATACAACTCGATGGGCGCCAAACTCTACGCGATCAGCACTTTCGAGCTGACGGTCCCGACCTTCCTGCCCGAGCAGTACGGCATCAAGGCCGCCCTGTTCAGCGACGTCGGCACCGCCGGTCTGCTGGATGATGTGGATCGCCAGAAGTCGCCCGGCGTCTTCGACCCGAACATTCGCGATAACCTGGGCCTGCGTGCTTCGGCGGGTATCTCGATCGACTGGAAATCCCCCATGGGCCCCATTCGCTTCGATATCAGCCGCATTTTGGCCAAGGAAAGCTACGACCGAACCGAAACGTTCCGGTTCTCCACCTCCACAAGGTTCCAATAAACATGTCCAAGTTCCTGTCCGCGGCCGCTGCCAGCGTCGTCGCCCTCGCCATCGCGACCACTGCCTCGGCGCAGACGGCTCCGGCCGCCGCTCCCGCGGCTCCGGCCGTTACGCATGGTCCGGCGATCCCGGGCGTCTGCATCTTCTCGGGCGCGCGCGCCATCGGCAGCTCGCAGGTCGGCAAGGCCGTCGACGCGCGTCTGAAGACGATCATCCAGCAAGTGAACGCCGAGCTGAACGGCGAACGCACCGCGCTGGACAATGAAGCCAAGGCTCTGGACGCCAAGAAGGCGACCATCGCCCAGGACGCCCTCGAGCAGCAGGCCGCGACCCTGCAAGCCAAGGCCAACGCCTGGCAGCGCAAGGGCCAACTGCGCCAAAGGGAGGTCGAAGCGACCGAGCAAAAGGCTCTGGCGCGCGTTTCTTCGGAGCTGAACACCCCGATCCAACAGGTCTATCAGGCGCAGAAGTGCAGCGTCCTGCTGGACCGTGAGTCCGTGATGCTGGCCAACCCGGCCATGGACATCACCGACGCCGTGGTCGCCGCCCTCGACGCCCGCATCAAGACCCTGACCTTTGACCGCGAACGTCTGGACCAACAGGTCCAGGGCGCGGCTGCGCTGCAACCGACCAACAAGTAAGCGAATCGTCTCTCTTGGGGTTACCAAGGGGGACACTTTCGCCGTGAGGAAACATGCCGGACCCGCGTTTCTTTGATAGCCTGGGTCCGGCTTCGCTTTTCGACCTGGCCCAGGCCGGCGCTGCGGAGCTCACGAACGGCAGCCTGGGAAACAGGCTTGTCACCCACGCCGCGCCGCTCGACACGGCGGATGCTCAGGCGGTCACCTTCTTCTCCGACGCCAAACGCAAGTCGTCCGCCGCGTTGACGCGTGCGGGCGCGTGTTTTGTGCGTCCGGAGCATCAGGACTTCCTGCCGGCGACCTGTGCGGCGTTGGTGACCGCACGTCCGCAGGCCGCATGGGCTGCGGCGGCTAGTCGACTTCATGCGCCGCGACGCCACGAGGCTGGCGCTCCACATATTCATCCCGACGCGACATTGGAGCCCGGGGTTCTGCTGTCGACGAACGTGACCGTCGGCCAAGGAGCTCGGATCGGACGTGGCACGCGGATCGCTCCTGGCGCGGTGATCGGTCCCGGCGTCCTCATTGGTCGCGATTGCGTGATCGGCGCCAACGCGGTCATCGGTTTCGCGCTCCTGGGCGATGGTGTCAGTATCTCGGCCGGCGCGGTGATCGGCGAAGCGGGCTTCGGCGCCGCACTCGGTCCGCGCGGCATGGTGGACCTGCCGCAGCTGGGGCGCGTCGTTATCCAGGACAATGTGACGATCGGCGCCAATAGCTGTGTCGACCGGGGCGCGTTCGCCGATACGACCATTGGCGAGAACACCAAGATCGACAATCTGGTCCACGTCGCGCACAACGTCCGTATCGGGCGCAATTGCGTATTGGCGGCCTATACCGGAATCTCCGGAAGCACGCTCATCGGCGACGGGGTCGCCTTTGGCGGCAAGGCCGGCGTTGCGGACCATTTGAGTATCGGCTCGGGAGCGAGCATCGGGGCGTCTGCCTCGGTGTTCAAGGACGTGCCGGAAGGTGAAACTTGGACGGGCTTTCCGGCGCGGCCGCTCAAGCGGTGGCTTCGGGAGACCGCATGGCTGTCGCGCATGGCGGGCGGCCGAGGGACGAGGGGCTGAGTATGGGCGACCACGCCGAGCAAGCGGTGCAGACCGACATCGACATCGCGGAAATCCTGGCGCGCATCCCACACCGCTATCCGTTTCTGCTCGTCGACCGCGCCGAGGACTATAACCCCCACCAGTCGATCGTCGGCATCAAGTGCGTGACGGTGAACGAGCCCTTCTTCCAAGGGCATTTCCCGGGGAATCCCGTGATGCCCGGCGTGCTGATCATCGAAGCCCTGGCCCAGACCGGCGCTGTGCTGATGAGCAAGTCGCTTGAGGTGGACACCGAGGGCAAGACGATCTTCTTCATGTCGGTCGACAACGCCCGCTTCCGCAATCCCGTGCGCCCCGGCGACGTGATCCGCATGGAAGTCGAGGTCCTGCGGGCGCGCTCGTCGATCTTCAAGTTCAAGGGCGTGGCCAAGGTCGGCGACAAGGTGGCCGCCGAGGCCGAGTTCGCCGCCATGGTCGTCGAGACGGGGCCCAAGGCATGAGCATTCACCCCACCGCCATCGTCGCGCCAGAAGCCAAGCTGGCTTCGGACGTTGAGATCGGTCCTTACAGCATCGTTGGTCCCGACGTGACGCTGTCAGCGGGCGTGCGTCTGCTGTCGCACGTGGTGGTGGAGGGGGCGACCACCCTTGGCGAGAACTGCGTCGTTCATCCCTTCGCCAATCTCGGCGGTCCCCCGCAGCACCTGGGGCACAAGGGCGAGCGGACCGAGCTGATTATCGGGCCGCGGAACATCATTCGCGAGCACGTGACCATGCATACCGGCACCGCGTCGGGGAAGGGCGTGACCACGATCGGATCCGACGGTCTCTACATGGTCGGCTCGCATGTGGCGCATGACTGTACGGTCGGGGATTTCGTCGTCCTGGCCAAGGGCGCGACCCTGGGGGGGCACGTGGCGATTGGCGACTATGTGTTCATGGGCGGCCTCGCCGCCGCGCACCAGTTCTCCCGGATCGGCCGCTACAGCTTCATCGGTGGCCTCGCCGCCGTGACCAAGGATGTGATCCCATACGGTTCGGTTTGGGGTAACCACGCCCATCTGGAAGGCCTGAACCTCGTGGGTCTGAAGCGACGGGGTTTCCCGCGCGAGACGATCAACGCGCTGCGCGCGGCCTATCGCTTGATGTTCGCAGACGAAGGCACGTTCCAGGAGCGGCTCGACGACGTGGCCGAGATCCACGCCGCCAACGCCGAGGTCATGGAGATCGTCGACTTCATCCGCGCCGACGCCAATCGGCCGCTCTGCCTCCCGGAGCGGGAAGTCTAGAGTTCGCTGATGCGCAAGTTAGGCCTGATCGCCGGCGGCGGGGCGCTTCCCGTTGAACTGGCGTCTCATTGCGAGGCGGCCGGACGCGCCTTTTCCGTGATGCGGCTGCGCACATTCGCAGACCCGGCGCTGACCCGTTACCCTGGGGTCGAAGTCGGCCTAGGCGAGTTCGGGAAGATCTTCAAAGCGCTTCGTGCTGAGGGCTGCGGCGTTGTTTGCTTCGCCGGTAATGTCAGTCGCCCGGACTTCTCGGCGCTGATGCCCGACGCGCGAGGCGTGAAGGTGCTGCCCAGCCTGATCGTCGCCGCGCGGCGAGGCGATGACGCGCTGTTGCGCCGGGTGCTAGACGAGTTCGAGAAGGAAGGCTTCGAGATCGAAGGCGCGCACGAGGTGATGGGCGAAATGACCCTGCCTCGCGGACGCCTGGGTAGGGTCTCCCCAGCGCCCGCGCATATGGCGGATATCGACAAGGCGCTGATGGTCGCCCGTGAGATTGGACGGCTCGACATAGGGCAGGGCGCGGTCGTCTGCGAGGGCCTCGTCCTTGCCGTGGAAGCCCAGGAGGGCACCGACGCGATGCTGCGGCGTGTGGCTGAGCTGCCCGAGGCGATCCGTGGACGGGCGGAACGACGTCTGGGTGTGCTGGCCAAGGCCCCCAAGCCCATCCAGGAAACACGCGTCGATCTTCCGACGATCGGTGTGGCCACGATCCAGCGCGCTGCTCGCGCGGGACTCGCCGGCATTGTGGGCGAGACCGGGCGTTTGCTGGTCGTCGATCGAGAGGCGGTCATCGCAGCCGCCGATGATCTGGGCGTCTTCGTCTTGGGGGTCGATCCGCAGGAGCAGCCATGACCGATACGGGCGGAAAGCCTCTGAAGGTCATGCTCGTCGCTGCGGAGGCTTCAGGCGACGCTCTTGGTGCAGGCTTGGCGCGTGCGCTGCGGGCGCGGCTTGGCGCTGATGTCACCTTCGTCGGCGTCGGCGGTGTGAAGATGGCGGAACAGGGCGTCGAGAGCCCGTTCGACATCGCCCAGCTTTCGATCCTGGGCATCCTGGAAAGTCTGAAGGCTTATCCCCGCGCCATGGCGCGCCTAAAGGACACCGTGGCCCTGGCGGCGCGGGAAAAGCCGGATGTAGCGGTGCTTATCGATAGTTGGGGCTTCAACATTCGTCTGGCAAAGGCGCTGCGCAAGCTTGATCCCGACCTGCCGCTTGTGAAGTACGTCGCGCCACAGGTCTGGGCCTATGGCGAACGCCGCGCGCACTCCCTGGCCAAGGCTGTGGATCTGCTGCTGTCGATCCAGCCGATGGATAAGCCCTATTTCGACGCGACGGGCCTCAAGAACATATTCGTCGGCAATTCCGCGCTCGCCAAGCGATTCGACCAGGCCGACCCGGCTCGCCTCCGCGCCGCGATCGGAGCAGCAGCGTCCGACCCGATCCTACTGGTGCTTCCCGGCAGTCGGCCCTCGGAAATTCAACGCGTGATGCCGGCGTTCGAGGACGCCATTCAGCGGCTCAAACGCGACCGTCCCACGCTGCAGATCGTGGTGCCGGCCGCCTACACAGTAGCGGAGGCTGTGAAGGTCCAGGTCGCCGGATGGCCGTTCCGCGCCCATGTTGTCGAAGACGAAGCGCTCAAGGACGACGCGTTCGTGGCGGGCGATGTGGCTCTGGCCTGTAGCGGCACGGTGACGACGGAGTTGGCGTTGGCGGGGCGGCCCATGGTGGTCGGCTACAAGACCAGCGCCGTGACCTACGCCATCGTCAAGCGGCTGATGAAGCCGCGCTGGATCACGTTGTTCAACATCGCCGCCGGCAAGGCTGTCGCACCGGAGTTCATTCAGGGGGACTGCGAAGGCGAAGCTCTGGCAAGGGCGGTGGCTGAGCGCCTAGATGACCCCGCCTTGCGTCAACGGCAAGTGACCGAGCAGTACGCTGCGTTGGACCGGATGGGGCGAGGTATGCCCGATCCCTCCGAAGCCGCCGCTGACGCCTTGCTGGATTTCCTCAGTGCAAGGCGTAGCATCTCTGCCTGAGCTTCTGGCCGGTCTCGGCGAGGGTTAATCGCTGGTTTACGGTCGGGCCCTAGGCTGCCTTAAGCTGTCGCCTTGGAGTCGTTGTCGTGGCTATAGACCCGACCACGCCCGTGAGCCCGATCCTTCCAACCCCTGCGGCTGGAACCCCGTCCGATTCCAGCGCGGTGCTGACAGGCCTGGCGCGCCAAGCCCTAGCCAATGCGACTGCGCAACTTGGGACCATGGCGGGTCAAGCTGTTGGCTCGGCGACAATGCCCGAAGACAAGGTCGAGCAGGCAGGCCAGGCCGCGACACAGGATACGGAACACGCTGCGGACGCGCCCCATTCGAAGCACGCTGCGCCGGCGGGCGCCGCACCGGTCGCCCGAAGCGCGCCGGAGGCGCGCCAAGCCCAAGCCGTAAGGCTGGCGACCGCCGAGGCTGTCCCGCGACAAGCGGGCCTTGCGCCGCTCGTGGCCGACGTGCAAGCGGCGCTGCAACTGCCTGACGTCCCCCCGGAAATCCGCGAAGCCGGCCGAGCGTTGCTCGCCGCAACGCCGTCCATCCCCGACATCACCACCGGCCCGGGGCTGCGTCGCGCAGTGGAACGCTCCGGCGTGCTCTTTGAAACGCGTCTTGCGAGGTCGCTGGCGCCGTCGGCGGCGGATGCGCCAGCGCAGGTCCCTGTGCTCGATGGCGATCTCAAGGCCGCGCTCCTGGTGTTTCGCAGTGCGCTTTCGACCTGGCTGGGCCGCATGGAGAGCGCTCAGAACGATCGGACCGGGACGCCCGAGCCGGATAGTGTGTCAGGCGATACCGAAGCGGATGCACCAACAACGGCCGCCCCCATCACCCAGAAGCCGCTCGCTGGTTACGGGGGGCGGCAGCCACCCTTAGGCATTCCTGGGCGAGGAGAGCCTTCTGGGTTCACGGCCAGGTCAGGCCTTTTGGAGGAGCCCGCGTCGACTTTGGGTGCGAGAATTCCGACGCCGTCGGCGGGGCCCACGCCCTCCCATGGCGCGGGAACGGTGAACTTGTCTTCTGCTTCGCCGCCCCCGGCGGCGTCTGATTTAGACACCCCTACGGCGTCGCAGGTTCGACAGCTGGCGTCGGGCAACCCAGACGCTCCAGCGCCAGCAACTGCCGAACTTTCGGCGAGGTTTGGTCCATTCGTCGCGGCTGCGCGACCCGCCCCCGAACGGTCGCCTCTGCCGGCCGTGCCTGGCAAAGCCACCCCACCAGCCTTGATCCAGGTGGAGCATCTGGGGGAGGAACCGCCAGCGCAGGCCCTGGTCCCAAGTGAGCCACGACCGCTTGCGGCGCGGGCCTATGCGCCGCCCGTCCAGCCGGACCGTCCGAGTACGCCGCCGCCTTATGCTGGCGGTCCCACGGCGGGGCAAAAGCCAGCGGAGCCGACGGCGATCTTGAGCGCGACGCCCGAGGACATGGCGCGGCGTCTGCTCAAGAAGGCGCACGCCGCGCTAGCGCGCCAGGACTTGATGCAGATCGCCTCACTGCCCGAAGCAGCGCCGCAAGATCGCGAGCCGGCCGACACGCGCGCAGCGACGCAGGGCGCCAGGTTGAACCTCGACCTACCCTTCGTGACGCCGCAGGGCGTGGCCGTGGCGCAGTTCGAAATCAGCCGCGATGGCGGCGGCGCAGGCGGCGGCGCCGCCATCGCGGGAGAGCGGACCTACAAGGCGCGCTTTTCGATCGATCTTGAGCCCCTCGGGCCGGTTCATGCCCTGGTGACCCTGACCGGCGCGCGCGCTCGCGTGTCGCTCTGGGCGGAGCGGGCGGAAACTATTTCGCGCCTGAGAGCGGGCGAGGAGGCGCTGGGCGCCGCGCTTCGTCAAGCCGAGCTGAGCCCAGAAGTCGCTGTCCACTCCGGCGCGCCGGCGGCGCTGGCCGCCAACCCGTTAGGCCATTTCGTGGACCAGGCCTCATGAGCGGGATTTCCGGCCCTTCGGCCAAGCCCCGTATCGCTGTCGCGCTTCTCTACGAAGACCCCAATGCGCCGAAGGTCGTGGCCTCGGGCCAGGGCTGGGTCGGGGAGAAGATCATCGAGACGGCCCGCGAGCACGGCGTGCCGATCGAGGAGGATCCCGCGCTGGCTCAGGCGCTTTCGACGATCGAGATCGACGAGGAGATTCCCGAAGCGCTCTATCGCGCCGTGGCCGAGGTGCTGAGCTTTCTGCTCAAGCGTTGAACGAAAAAGGCCCCGCCGAAGCGGGGCCTGATCCAAGGTTCTGGACGCAGCGCTTAGCGCTTTTCGACCGGAACGTAGTCGCGTTGCGTGGCGCCGGTGTAGAGCTGACGCGGACGACCGATCTTGCGGGTCGGGTCCTCGAACATCTCCTTCCACTGGCTGATCCAGCCCACGGTGCGGGCCAGGGCGAACAGCACGGTGAACATGTTGGTCGGGAAGCCCATCGCGCGCAGGGTGATGCCCGAATAGAAATCGATGTTCGGGTACAGCTTGCGATCGACGAAGTAGGGGTCGTTCAGGGCGACCTTTTCCAGCTCCTGGGCGACCTGCAGCAGCGGGTCGTTGTTGTGGCCCAGCTCAGCCAGAACTTCGTGCGCGGTCTTTTGCATGACCTTCGCGCGCGGGTCGAAGTTCTTGTACACGCGGTGGCCGAAGCCCATCAGCTTGTACTTCCGGTCCTTCACGCCCTGGACGTAGTCCTTGATGTTGTCGACCGAACCGATGGTCTCCAGCATCTCCAGCGCTTCCTGGTTCGCGCCGCCGTGCGACGGGCCCCAGAGGCAGGCGATGCCGGCGGCGATGCAGGCGAACGGGTGAGCGCCCGACGAGCCCGCCAGGCGGACAGTCGAGGTCGAGGCGTTCTGCTCGTGGTCGGCGTGCAGGATGAAGATCCGGTCCATGGCGCGGGTGAGCACCGGGTTCGGCTTCCAGTCCTCGGCCGGCACGGCGAAGCACATGCGCAGGAAGTTTTCCGAGTACGACAGATCGTTTCGCGGCGACACGAACGGCTGGCCGACCGTGTACTTGTAGGCGCGGGCCGCAATCGTCGGCATCTTGGCGATCAGGCGATGGGCGCTGATCTCGCGCTCACGCGCGTCGTCGACATTGATGCTGTCCGAATAGAACGCCGACAGAGCGCCGACGGCGCCGGTCATGACCGCCATCGGGTGGGCGTCGCGGCGGAAGCCCTCGAAGAAGCGGTCGAACTGGGCGTGCAACATCGTGTGGTAGGTGATGTTGTGCTCGAACTTGGCGAACTCGTCGGCCTTGGGCAGTTCGCCGTTCAGCAGCAGGTAGCAGACCTCGAGGAACGAGGACTTCTCGGCCAGCTGGTCGATCGGGTAGCCGCGGTGCAGCAGAATGCCCGCGTCGCCGTCGATATAGGTGATCTTGCTCTCGCACGAGGCGGTCGAGGTGAAACCCGGATCGAACGTGAAGTGATCGCTCTCACCATAGATCTTGCGGACGTCGATGACGTCCGGACCCGTGCTGCCCTTGAGGATCGGCAGCTCATAGCTCTTGTCGCCGATCGTCAGCGTGGCTTTATCGGTCATCCGTAGACCCCTTCATTATTGGGACGGGCAGTCCAATTTTCGCTTTTCGCGGGTGCGTTATAGCGCCTCATGCGCGAGGCGCCAGCGCGTCGTCAAGACGGCCGATCGCCTCATCGCGGGAGAGAGCCGCCATGGTCTTGTTCAGGTCAGGCGCGGGCGCCCCTCCGGTGAGGATTCCGCGAAGCGCCGGTCCAAACTTGCCGAAGCCGACGCCTTCGGATTCCGCGAATGATTTCAACACGGTTTCCAAGGTCGCGGCGTCGAAGGCCGGCGCTGCGGCAAGTTGGTCGCGCAGGCGCTTCAACCGCTCGATGGTTTCATCGGTCAGCTGCTTTTGGGTTTTCTCTTCCAGCGCCAGTGGCCGGGTCTTCAGCGCGAATGCGCAATGATCGACCAGCTCAAGGATGGTCTTGGCGCCTTCCTTGACCTCGGGAACCGTGCGCGCGATGCGTTCCGCCGCGTCAGCGGGCAGGGGCTCGTCGCGCTTTTCCGCCGCCGCCAGGGCAAGAGCGGTCAGGCGCGCGTCGTCGGCTTTGCGCAGGTGCTGTGCGTTGATGTGGTTCAGCTTGGCCCAGTCCAGCCGGGCAGGGGCCTTCACAACGTCGGCCACGTCGAACCAGCTGATCGCCTGTTCGTCGTTGAAGACTTCATCGTCGCCATGACCCCAGCCAAGGCGCGCCAGGTAGTTGCGCATGCCCTCAGGGATGTAGCCGAGGTCGGCGAACTCGCCCACGGCCTGGGCGCCATGGCGCTTGGAGAGCTTCGCGCCGTCCGGACCATGGATCAGCGGGATATGGGCGAAGGCGGGCACAGCCCAGTCCATCGCCTGATAGATCAGGGTCTGGCGGGCGGCGTTGTTGAGGTGGTCGTCGCCGCGGATCACATGGGTGACGCCCATGTCGTGGTCATCCACCACGACCGCGAGGTTATAGGTCGGCGCGCCGTCCGCACGAAGCAGGACAAGGTCGTCCAGCTCAATATTCTTGAAGGTGACAGGACCCTTGACCAGGTCGTTGACCACGGTCTCGCCGTCCAGCGGTCCTTTGAAACGGATCACATGCGGTGCGGACAGGTCGCCTTCAGGCGCGTCGCGCCACGGTGAGCGGATCGCGCGACCTTCGGCGCGAGCTCTCTCACGGGCGACTTCCAGTTCCTCGACGGTCATCCAGCAGCGATAGGCGCGGCCTTTGGCCAGCAGCTCATGCACCACCTCCACGTGGCGCGGCGCGCGGGTGTGCTGGAAGATCACCTCGTCGTCGGACTTCAGGCCCAGCCAGTCCAGACCCTCGAAGATCGCGGCGACGGCGGCTTCGGTCGACCGTTCGCGATCGGTGTCTTCGACGCGAATTAGGAACTTCCCTCCCGTATGGCGTGCATATAACCAGTTAAACAGCGCCGTGCGAGCGCCGCCGATATGCAGGAAACCGGTGGGCGAGGGGGCGAAGCGCGTGACGACGCCGGTAGAGGTGGGGTTCGACATGGACTTCAAGGCTGCAGGACAGGGCGCCGAGAGGGCGACGGAAAAAGATCCCCGCGAAGCGGCGCGGGCGAGGCGTCTTAGCACGCCGCTTCCCGCGAGGCCTAGCGCTTTTCCGCAGCGCGGCAAGGTCGCTGCGACACGAAAAACTATAACGGTTTCCGCGTGTTAATCGACGTCTCTGAAGAAGTGGCGTCGCCCCCTGATCGCAAACGCTCCATCCTGGACCGGTTGGCGGGTATCGCACGCGTCGAAGGCGCAGATAATCGGGATCGCCACTTCCTCTGGACCCCGGTCGCCTTTGGACTCGGTGCGGCGGCCTATCTTGAAAGTCGCGTCGAGCCGGCAACCTGGACGTTGGCGGCTCTAGTCGCGTTACTGGGCGCGGCATGGTGGGCAAGCCGGCGGTGGAACGCGCCCGGAATCGTCGTCATCGCCCTTAGCCTGGCGGCTTCGGGTGCGGCGGGAACCTTTGTGGCCAAGCTTCGAAGCGACGGGGTCGCGGCTCCCGTTATCGTCGGCGAAAGGGTCGTCAGGCGGGTCGAGGGCTTCGTGGTGGACGTCGTCAGCCCGGGCGCTGGCGGTCAGCGGCTGTTGATTGCGCCGGTCAGCGTATCGGGTCTGACCCCAGATCAGACCCCGCGTCGGGTCCGGGTCACGATCGGCGAGAACGCGATACCGGCGCCAGGGCAGGCGATCCGCGTTCGCACCATGCTGGGCCCGCCGCCGCCACCGGCTGCCCCCGGAGCATACGACTTCGCACGCGACGCATGGTTTGATTCCATAGGCGCCGTGGGGTTCACGATCGGCCAGATCGATATCGTTCGCCTGGATCCGCCGCCGATCCGGCTCAGGCTTGCGATGGCGGTCAATGCCTTCCGCTGGAGCTTGGCCGAAAGGTTGCTCACCCGGATGGGGTCGACCAGTGGCGGCGTGGGCGCGGCGATGGTCACGGGTCACGAGGCCTGGATCTCCGACGCCCAGACCGAGGCCATGCGCGCGTCGGGGCTGGCGCATATTCTCTCCATATCGGGCCTGCACATGGCGATCGTCGGAGGCTTTGTCTTTGTCGCCGTCCGTTTGGGCGTCGCCACATGGCCCTGGTTGGCGCTGCGCGCGCCCGGGAAGAAGATCGCCGCAAGCGCCGGGCTGATCGCCGTGATCGGCTACCTCGTCGTCTCGGGCGCGCCGCCGCCGGCCGAGCGCGCCGCTATCACCGCCAGCGTGGCGTTTCTGGCGATCCTTTTTGATCGGCGTGCAATCACGTTGCACGGCCTGGCCTTGGCGGCGCTGCTGATCTTGCTGCTTAAGCCGGAGACCGCCGGCGAGCCGGGATTCCAGATGTCGTTCGCCGCAACCGCAGCGCTGGTGGCGTTGGCCGAAGCATGGCCACGGCCGGTGCGTGAGATCTCGACGCCGTGGTGGATCCGCGTCCCGCAGGCCATGGTCGCCTGGCTGGCGGCCAGCGTCGCCGCCAGCCTTGTCGCAGGCCTGGCCACCGCGCCGTTCGCGATGCAGCATTTCAACCGGGTCGCGGTCTGGGGTCTTCCTGCCAACCTCGCCGTCGCCCCCTTGTCTTCGTTTGTGATCATGCCGTTCCTGGCCATCGGCGCCGTCCTGGAGCCAGTAGGGCTGGGCGAACCGTTCCTGGCTGTAGCCGGCTGGGGCGTAGACGCGATGCTGGCGGTGGCTAACGCCTTCGCCAATGCGCACGGCGCCCAGCAGGTCGTGGCTAGCGCGCCGCCTCAGATCCTGGTCGTGGCGTTTCTGGGCTTGATGATCCTGTGCCTGTGGAGAGGGCGACTGCGCTGGATCGGCGCGCCGCTGGCGCTGTCGGTCGCGCTGTGGCCCAGACCCGCACCGCCGGACGCCTGGATCGCCGCCGACGGCGCCACCGCCGCTGTGCGGTCAGGCGACGCGGCCGTGCTGCTCCGAGCCGACGCCAAGCGCTTCGGCGCGGAGCTTTGGGCGAGACGGAGAGGACTGGAGCCCGTCACCTGGAGCCTTTACGCCTGCGATCGCCGAGTCTGCGCGCCGGCTCTCGGAGCGCCCGTGCGGCTAGCCCTTGTCTGGTCACGCAAGACCCCTGACCCTGAGACGCTGTCTGGCCTGTGCGTTCAGAGCGAGATCGTGGTCCTTAGGGCCCCCGCGCCGCGACGAACCCCGCCGCTTTGCGTCGATACTATCTTGCTGACCGGCGAGGACTTCGCACGCCTAGGGGCGGCTGAGCTCTATCGGCGTCATGACGGCTGGAGAATTGTCTGGGCTCAGCCGTTACGCGGCGAGCGACCGTGGAGCAGCCCGCTGACAGCCGGTGTCACGCAGCGGGACTAGCAAGGATCGTCACCGCGTCTGCAGGACCACAAGGATCGCCGCCATGCCCACCGCCTTCGCCGCTCGTCGCGCCGCGTTCCGCGCTCTGCATTCAGAGGGGTGTTTCGTGCTCCCCAACCCCTCGGATGCGGGAAGCGCAAAGCGGCTGGAGACGCTGGGCTTCAAGGCGCTGGCTTCGACCAGCGCCGGGATGGCCTGGGCGTTGGGCAAGGACGACGGGCAGGTCACCCGTGGCGAGGTGATCGCTCACCTGGCGACGCTCTGCGCGGCCACGGATCTCCCGGTGAACGCCGATTTCGAAAACGGCTTCGGCGCGACACCCGAGGAGGTGGCAGAAAGCGTTACGCTGGCCGTCGCGACCGGGGTTGCGGGCCTATCGATTGAGGATTGGTCTGGGGCGGCGCTTTACGACCTTCCTGTCGCCGTCGAGCGGCTCAAGGCGGCGCGCGCCGCTATCGACGCCAGTGGCCAGGACGTGATGCTCGTCGGCCGGACTGAGGGCTATCTCCGCGGCTGTCGCGATCTTGAACCGACCCTGGAGCGTCTCAGGGCCTATGCCGGCGCTGGCGCGGACTGTCTCTACGCGCCTGCGGTCAGTGATCCCGAGGACATCGAAGCCATTGTTCGCGCGATCGCTCCGCGGCCTGTCAACGTCCTGCTGTGGGGCGCGGAAATGACGGTCGAGGCTCTGGCGGAGTTGGGCGTCCGCCGCGTCAGTACCGGCGGCGCGCTGGCCGCCGCGGCCTGGGCTGGCTTCGACGCCATGGCGGGACGGCTGGCCCGGGAAGGGCGGCTGGCGCCGGTTCGCTGAAGCGAGACGGCGAACGCGAAAAGGCCCCGATCCCGCTGGGACCAGGGCCTTTAGTTCCAGCGACCGCTCGCGGCGTTCAGTGATAACGCCTGATAAGACCCACCAGCTTGCCTTGGACCTCGACCTGGTCAGGCCCGAAGATGCGAGTCTCGTACTTCGGGTTCGCGGCCTCCAGCGCGATCGAGCCGCCCTTCTTGCGCAGGCGCTTCAGGGTGGCTTCCTCGCCGACCAGGGCGACGACGATTTCGCCCGACGTAGCGGTGTCGCCCTTCTTGATGATCACATAGTCGCCGTCCAGGATTCCGGCCTCGATCATCGAGTCCCCTTGGACCTCCAGCACATAGTGCTCACCGCCGCCCAGCATCGACTCCGGCACCGGCAGGCGTTCACGCTCGTGCTGGATGGCGTCGATCGGCGTACCGGCGGCGATCCGGCCCAGGATCGGCAACTCGCGGCTGTCGTTAGCGGGCGCAGCCACGTCCGCGCTCGGTGAAGGCGCGCCGCCGCCTTCGAAGACCTGCGGACGGAAGGCGCCGCGCCCCTTGGGCGGCGCCGCAGTCGTCGCCTGCTGGGGTAATTTCACCACCTCCAGGGCCCGGGCGCGGTGAGCGAGGCGGCGGATAAATCCGCGTTCTTCCAAGGCCGTGATGAGGCGGTGGATGCCCGACTTGGATGCCAGGTCCAGAGCCTCCTTCATCTCATCGAACGATGGGGAGACACCGGTCTCCTTGATCCGCTCGTGAATGAACATCAGCAGTTCGTGCTGCTTGCGCGTGAGCATGTCGGCCTCGGCTGGAGCGCGGAACAAACCGCAAACCTTGCGAATGTTCTCCTGGTGTTCCGCAATAATGTCAAGCCGAGCTTCGTTAACGGGCGAAACGCCCGAAATTTCAGAGACTTAATAATCTCTGCGCCGAAAATAGCCGAAGAATCAAAAGCTTAATAAAATCTTTTAGGCGCGTTTTCGGGCGATGATGATGTCTTGGTCCTGCAGAGGCTCCCGCCGCCAAACCCCTAGCGCCTGGTTCAGCACGTCCAGACCCAACGCCTCGTACTGGTCACGCACAGCCTGTAGATCGTAGCCTATGACCGCCTCGGGCAAATCTGGCGTCGCAGTCCAGCATCCATCCAGCGCATGGGCGAAGTCGAAGGCCGCGCGGCCCTCGCCGGCGTTGGCGCGCGCCTCGTCATCGATCAGGTACCACGAGATGATGCTGACGCCGCCGGGCCTGAGCACCCGTTCTATCTCGCGCGCGAACTGCGCTTGGTCGGCAGCCAGCAGGTGCGTGAAGACCGAGCCGAGCCAGACGTAGTCGAAGCTCGCGTCGGGGTAAGGAAAGATATAAGCGCTGGCGGGCTGGGTTCCGCCTGGATTGTAGCGGTCGCTGTGCATGTCGGCGTGGAGGAACTCGAACCTCGGGTCTCCGACAGCGATATTGGCGCGGCACCAGTCGATGGCCTCCGACATCACGTCGAAACCTGCGTAGCGGCCGTTCTCGTCCAGATAGTCGACGAGCGGCGCGGCCGCGCGTCCGATACCGCAGCCGACGTCCAGAAGGGCGTGATGGGGCTTCAGGCCGGCGTCCAGAAAGAGGGACTTGAACCCTTGGCCGACCCGGATGAAGTCGGCGTCGGCGGCGCCGACCAGATGCCACAGTTCGGGCGGCGCACTGATCGCGCCCGTCTCGTCGCTCCGCCCCCGTTCCGGCTGGGCCGGAGCCGGAGGAGAGGTGCGAAACCTCCGCCACGCGCGCTTGATCGGAGCCGGCGCCAGGGCTTTCAACGACGTCAGTAAGGCGCGCATCCGATTCTCCCGTCAGCCCAGCGCCCGCCTTATAGACCAGGCGCGCACGTCAGGCGTCGGGAGCCGCGTCAAGATCATCGAAGCGCGTGGCAAGCTCGGGGAACTTCGGGGTGCAGCTTTGGTAGAAGCTGGCGATCCGGCGCATGTCGGCGGCGTAATCGCCTGTCGGATAGATCGCGGGGCCCAAGCCTACGACCTTTCGCTCGTAGTCCATCATCCCCAGCACCATCGGGACCTTGGCGCCCATGGCGATGTGATAGAAGCCTGTCTTCCATTGCCGCGCCTTGCCGCGCGTGCCTTCGGGCGCGATCGTCAGCATGAAAGTGTCTCGACGCCCGAACTCTTCGACCATGGCCTTGACCATGTCCTTGGAGCGTTCGCGGTCGAGGGGGATACCGCCGAGATCCCGCATCATTTGATCGAACGGCGCCTTGAACAGAGACGCCTTGCCGATAAAGCTGAGGTCAAGGTTCAGCGCGTCGGCGGCGCCGACAAAATACACGAAGTCCCAGTTGCTGGTGTGTGGCGCAGCGATAACGACGAATTTGCGCGTCTCGGGCGGCGCACCTTCGATCTTCCAGCCCTGCAGCTTGAAGTTTGTGGCCAGAGCCCATTTCACGACTCGTGCGAGCCAGTTCATGTCCGTTTCCTCATCCGCGTTCTCGGCGCGGCGACGGGGGAAAGATGGAGCTGCTTCGCCGTCCGGCGCCAGCGCCTTGAAAGCCCGTTTTGGGTTTAGCCGATCAGGGTGCGGGTCGCGGCCGTAACGTCCGCGTGACGCATCAGACTCTCGCCGACAAGCATGGCCTTCGCGCCGGTCGCTTCCATGCGAACGACATCCTGATGGGTGAAGATGCCGCTCTCGGTGACCAGAAGCGCGTCGCTTGGCGCCTGGGCCGACAGTCTTTCGGTCACCGCCAGATCGACGACGAAACTCTTCAGATCGCGATTGTTGATCCCCACGAGGTCCGCGCCCAGAGCGCCGGCGCGGGCCATCTCGGCTTCGTCATGCACCTCGACCAGGGCGTCCATACCGAGACGACGGGCCTCGGCCATCAGCTCAGCCGCCAAGACGTCGTCGATCATCGCCAGGATGACGAGGATCGCGTCGGCGCCCAGCGCGCGGCTTTCGGCCACCTGCCAGGGGTCGACCAGGAAGTCCTTGCGGATACAGGGCAGGGCGGTCGCGGCCCGGGCGGCGACCAGATAGTCGTCCGCGCCCTGGAAGCTTGGACCATCCGTCAGCACCGAAAGACAGGCCGCGCCGCCGGCTTCGTAGGCTTGCGCGAGGACTGGCGGGTCGAAATCCTCCCGGATCAGGCCTTTCGACGGCGAGGCCTTCTTGATCTCGGCGATCAGCGAGAGCTTCCCTGGGCCGTGAGCGGCCTGCAGCGCGGCCTTGAATCCGCGCGGGGGCGAACCCGCCGTTGCAGCGGCGTCCACGTCGGCCTGCGACCGCGCGGCCTTGCGGCTCGCGACGTCGTCGCGCTTGTAGTCGGCGATTTTCGCCAGAATGTCGGTCACGCGTGAACTTCCGTGTGGGTGGCGGCCACCAGGCCGGCGAGGGCGGCCTTGGCGCGCCCGTTATCGATGACCTCAGCCGCCAGGACGATCCCCTCCGCCAGGGTTTCGACCTTGTCGGCAACGAGGAACGCGGCGGCGGCGTTGAGTAGGACGATGTCGCGATAAGGTCCGTTTTCGCCGTCGAACAGGCGCGTCAGCGCCGCCGCGTTGAAGGCGGGATCGCCCCCCGTCAGGTCCGACAGTGAGGCGCGCGGTAGTCCCACGGCTTCGGGCGTAATCTTGAACAGGCGCACGACGCCGTCGCGCCATTCGGCGACCTCGGTCTCACCCGTCGTCGTCAGCTCGTCCATGCCAGAGCCGTGCACGGACCAGGCGCGTTCCGCGCCCAAAGCGCCCAGCGCCTTGGCGATCGGCTCGACGAAGCGGGGCGCCGAGACGCCCACGACCTGCCGCTTGGCGCCGGCCGGGTTGGTGAGCGGACCTAGCAGGTTGAAGATCGTGCGGAACCCTAGCTGCTGCCGGATCGGCGAGACGTGCTTCATTGCGCCGTGGTGCGCCTGGGCGAACAGGAAGCAAATGCCGGCCTCGTCCAGCGCCTTGCGCTGCTGCTCACGCGTGGCGTCGATGTTGACGCCCAGCGCGCTCAACACGTCGGCGGTGCCCGATTTCGAGGTGATCGCCCGGTTTCCATGCTTGGCGACCTTGAGACCGCCCCCGGCGGCCACGAATCCCACTGCGGTGGAGATGTTCAGGGTGTGGAGGCCGTCGCCGCCGGTTCCGCACACATCGATCACATCATACGGGTGCTCGAGCTGCACCGCAGCGCGGCGCATCGCGCGGGCGCAGGCCGCAATCTCGCCTACGGTTTCGCCGCGCAGGCGGATGGCGGTCACCGCGGCGGCGACTTGCGCCGGGGTCGGTTCCCCGCGCAGGCAGGCGGCGAAAAACAGCTCAGCGTCGTTGTCGTCGAGGGTCTGACCATCGGCGAGCTTGGCCAGCAGCGGCTTGAAGGCGTCGGACATCGGGAAGCCTAGACCCAGATCGCCGCGTCGCGTTTGACGCCGGCAAGATCCGTGAAGTTAGCCAGCATCTGATGGCCGCCCTCGGTGGCGATCGACTCGGGATGGAACTGGACGCCGAAGATCGGGCGGGTCTTGTGCTGGACGCCCATGATCTCGCCGTCGTCGGTCCAGGCGGTAACCTCCAGGTCGGCCGGAAGATCTTCGCGGCGCACGGCGAGGCTGTGATAGCGCGTGGCCGTGAACGGGTTGGGCAGTCCCTTGAAGATGCCCTTGTCGTTGTGGCGGACCTTGCTGACCTTGCCATGCATGACGGCCTTGGCGCGGATGACCTCGCCGCCGAAGGCCTGACCGATGGCCTGGTGGCCGAGGCAGACGCCGAGGATGGGGAGATCGGCGGGCGCGGCTTCAAGCAGCGGCAGGCAGATGCCGGCCTGGTCCGGCGCCTTGGGGCCCGGGGACAGCAGTACGGCGGCCGGCTGAAGGCCCAACGCTTCGGTGACGGTCAACGCGTCGTTGCGATAGACGGTCGTGTCCGCGCCGAGCTCGTTCAGATAGTGGACGAGATTGTAGGTGAAGCTGTCGTAGTTATCGATGACGAGGATCATGACGCCGCCTTTCGAAGTGCGGTTCTAGAGCGCGTTAGGCCAAAGCGTAAGCGGTTTCGCGGCTCGAACGTGTTCCAGGTTTCAATCAAACGGAGGTTTCCAGGAAGAGCGCCGGCAGGACCTGCGGCCTGAGCCATGGCATTGTGCATCGCCATTTCCGCCTGCGGCTTTCAGTAACGGTTACAGCGGCCCTGGTCTTGCGCATGATGCGCACATGGACCCGCGTGATTCCGCCCTGGACCCTGTCGCCGTCGCCTATGTCCGCGCTCTGCTGCGGCCCAAGCAACGCGCCCAGAAGATGGGGCCGGTGCTGGCGGCCGCGGCGTTCGCCGCGTTCTGTGCGCTCAGCTTCGCCACGGTCATGGTGCTGGCGCCGCCTGCGGTCACGCAGCACATTCCGGACGACCGACTGGGCGGTCCCGAGCGGGGAATGCAGCCCTAAGGCTCAGCTGAATCGCCAGGCCTCTTCGGCGGCGCGCTTCAGGGCCCGGGACTTGTGCAGAGTCTCGTCGTACTCGGCGTCGGGATCGCTGTCGGCGACGATGCCGCCACCGGCCTGGACATACATCATGCCGTCCTTCACCAGCGCCGTACGCAGCACGATGCAGGTGTCGACAGCTCCGTCCGCGCCGAAATAGCCAACAGCGCCAGCGTAGCCGATGCCGCGCTTCTCGACCTCGAACTCGTCGATGATCTCCATGGCGCGAACCTTGGGCGCGCCCGACAGCGTGCCGGCGGGCAGGGCGGCCATCAGGACGTCGACCGGATCGACGCCCTCGGGCGCTGTGCCTTCGACGTTCGAAACGATGTGCATCACGTGGCTGTAGCGCTCGATCGTGAAACTTTCGGTGACCCGCACGTTCGGTCCCCTGGAGCGCGTCTGTTCCGGCGGAGCGTTACGGCCGTGCTGGTTCAGCATCGCCACGCGGCCCACGTCGTTGCGGCCCAGGTCGAGCAGCATCAGGTGCTCGGCGCGTTCCTTTGGATCGGCCAGCAGTTCGGCCTCCAGCGCAGCGTCTTCCTCCGGGGTCGCCCCGCGCGGGCGCGTGCCGGCGATCGGCCGGATGGTGATCTTGCCATCGCGCAGCCGCACCAGGATCTCAGGGCTGGAGCCGACGAGGTTGAACCCATCCAGGTTCAGGAAGAACAGGAACGGTGAGGGGTTGGTCCGCCGCAGCGAGCGATAGAGCGCGAACGGCGGGAGGTCGAACGGCGCGCGGAAGCGGTGGCTGGCCACGACCTGAAAGATGTCGCCGGCGGCGATGTAGTCCTTGGCCTTGGCGACCACCTCGGCGTAGTCCGCGCGGCTGACCGGCGTGGTGAAGTCCATGGGACCACGCGGCGCGCGGGGCGCGTCATGCGCCAAGGGACGATGCAGATCGGCGATCACAGTTTCGATGCGGGCGCGCGCCTGATCGTGGGCCGTCTTGGCCGAGACCCCCGCCTGAGGCCGCACCGTCGTCGTCAGGATGATTTCCTGGGCGATGGCGTCGAACACCGCGACGATGGACGGGCGGGTCATGATCCCGTCGGGCAGGTTCAGCGTGTCCGGATTGATGTCGGGAAGGCGCTCGACAAGGCGCACTAGATCATAGCCCAAGGCGCCGAACACGCCCGCCGCCATCGGCGGCAGGCCTTTCGGAAGCTCCATCCGCGACCGCGCGACAAGGTCGCGAAGGCTGTCCAGCGCCCCACCGGGCTGAGCCGTGAAACGTCCGGCGGCGATGTCGTCGCCCTCGGCGATCTCGGCTTGATCCCCGCGGCAACGCCAGACGAGGTCCGGGTTCATGGTCACGATCGAGTACCGACCGCGCCAAGCCCCGCCCTCGACGCTCTCGAACAGGAAGCTGTAGGGCCGCGCCTGTGCGATCTTGAGATAGGCCGAGACAGGTGTCTCCAGATCGTCGATCAGGCGCGTCCAGACGACTTGTTGTCGTCCGGCGTCATAGGCCTCCGAAAAGGCCTCGAACGCGGGCTCCAGGCTCATTATTCGGCCTTCTTTCCGGCCTTGCCGGCTTCGGCCTTGGCGAGGGCTTCGGTGTCGACGCCGATCGCCTGCCGCGCCAGGGTGAGGTTGCTCTTCGTCTTCATCTGGGTCTTGGCGACGAGGCGCGTGGCCTCGGCCAGATCCCGCATCAGGCCGTTGGCGGCTTGGCCTTCGGTGAGCAGCGCGATCTGCGCCACATTCGCCGTCGGCGCGGGGCGAACGGCATCGAGCTTGGCGACCACGTAAGCTTCGCCCCGCTGGCCCGCGCGCGCCGTGAAGATTGCGCCGGGCTTAGCGGTGAAGGCCGCGCCCAGGAATTCCTCCCCTAGGGCCATGTGCTGCTGAGCGTTCTGACGGGTCAGGCCGCCCGGAATCTTCTGCACCTTCGACTGCGCCGAGGCGGCGACCGCTTCCAGGCTCTCACCCTTCTTGACGCGCGCCGCCAGTTCGTCGGCCTTGGCCTTCATGCGCTTGGCCATCTCCTGGCCCATCCAGACGGCGCTCAGCTGCGGCTTGATTTCAGCCAGCGGGGGCAGAGCCGCCGGAACGATGCGCTCGACGCGGACGGCGTAGTAGTCACCCTTGCCCAGCTCGACCAATTCGCTCTCGCCGCCCTGCGACAGGTCAAAGGCGGTCTTCACGATGTCGGGCGTCAGGCCGGCGACCGGTTGACCCATCTGGTCGGTTCCTTGGGCCGTGACAGGGGCGGTCGTGATGACCAGGGCCCCAGCCTTGCTAGCGGCCGAGACCAGGTCGGCGCCGGCGTCACGAGCGTCCTGATAGGTCTGGGTCTGGTCGTAGGCCTTGGCTTGAGCTGCCTGGGCGCGGACCTCGGCCTCGATCTGCGGACGCACGCTCTCCAGCGTAGCGACCGCGCCCGGGTTGATCTTGGTGACCTTCACAACGGCGACGCCGAGATCGCCGGTGATCGGTCCGCTGACCTGGCCAGCGGCCAGGGCGAAGGCGGCTTCAGCGACCTTACGGTCCGGCACGGCGGTCTTCGGCTTGTCCGTCAGGACCAGCGGGGTCTTGCCATAGGCCTTGGCGACAGCGGCGGGGTCTTCGCCCTTGGCCAGGCGCTGTGAGATCGTCGCAGCGGCCTTCGCGTCAGGCGCTGCGATCTGGATAATGGTCCGCGTTTCGGGCTTGGCCAGGCTATCCTTTCGGAAGTTGAAGGCCTTTTGAACCTCGGCGGGATCGACGGTCACCGTCGGTTCCAGCGCGGGGGCGCTGACGCGCATGATCGACAGCACGCGCGTCTCGGGGCGCGTCAGGCGGTCTGCGTTCTCTTTCATGAACGCCATCAGCTGCGCGTCGGTCGGGGCGCCGGGGCGCTGGACCGAGGCCGGGTTCACCGCGAAGGCCGAGATGTCACGCGCTTCCAGCAGGTAAGCGCCCTGCAGCGCCGCGTAGATGCGCGGGGCTTTCAGGCCGTCGGCGATGGCGGAGAAGAAATGCGTCTGGGCGATCTCGTCGCGCAGCGAGGCCTCGTAAGCCTGCGGCGTGATGCCGTTTTGCTGCATCAGAGCCGCGTAAGCGCGGGAATCAAACTTGCCGGTGATCGGATCGAAAGGACGCGTCGTCGGCGGCAACTGGCTCATCTGCTGATGCACAGTATCGGCGACCAGCTTGTCAGACGGCGCCACGCCCGCTTGCTGGAGGGCGGCGGCCAACGATTCCTGGAGCATCAGTTCCTGGACGATCTGGCGATCAACGCCTTGCTCTACGGCCTGGTCCGGCGTCAGGGTCGTCCCGTTCCGCTGCTCCATGGCCTTGCGGTAGTTGTCGAACCGCTGCTTGAAGTCGGCGGCGCTCATGGAGCGCGACCCAGCGCTGATGACGCCCGATCCCTTCGGTCCCTTGAAGACGTCGCTGATGCCGAACACGGCGAAGCTGACGATCAGCAGGCCAAAGAGCACGACTGCGAAGGGTGATTTGGCGAGTTTGCGGAAACCGGCGAGCATGAGCGCGAAAACCTTCCAGACGGACCCTCGCGCTTGGTGGCGCGAGGATCGAGAGCAAGCGGGTATAGTAGAGCCGCGGGCGAGGGGGCAAGCGGCGTGGGCTTGACTTCCCAAAGGAGCATGACCCCAAGAAGGCGCTCATGACCCTTTCAAGCACGACGCCCCGGCCTCTGATCGCCGGAAACTGGAAGATGAACGGCCTTTCGACTGCGCTCGAAGAGGCCCGCGCCGTGGCCGCAGCTCTTGAAGACGAGCCGGCGGCGGCCCGCATCGCCATCTTTCCTCCCGCCACACTGTTGCACCGGCTCAGCCAAGCGCTGGAAAACTCCCCGGTCTTGACCGGGGGGCAGGATTGTCACGACAAGGCCAGCGGCGCGCACACCGGTGACATCGCCGCCGAGATGATCGCTGACGCCGGTGGAAAGCTGGTGATTTGCGGCCATTCAGAACGGCGCTGCGATCACGGCGAAACCTCCGAGCAGGTCGCGGGCAAGGCTGAAGCCGCCGCCGAGGCGGGGCTGGAGCCGATCGTCTGCGTCGGCGAGGCGCTGGCGACGCGCGAAGCCGGCGACGCCGTCAGCTTTGTCGTTCAGCAGGTCCGCGACTCACTGCCGGCTACGTTGGCCGGCAAAGCCTTCAGCGTCGCCTATGAACCACTCTGGGCGATCGGTACGGGCAAAACCGCGTCGGTCGATAACATCGTCGAAATGCATGCCGCCATCCGAGGCGAACTGAGGTCGATCTTCGGTGAGGCGGGCAAGGTTGTTCCCATTCTCTACGGCGGCTCAGTGAAGCCCGATAATGCGGGCGAGATTCTTGCTGCGGCGGAGGTCGGGGGCGCGCTCGTTGGAGGCGCATCCCTCAAGGCGGCCGACTTCTTGGCCATCATCCGCGCTGCTCAGGCCTGAAGATCCTTCCAAGGACGGGCCGCGCCTGCGCACGGTCCGTCCCAGAATCCTTGACATCGCGGCGCCCACGTGCGCCTTACCGCGCCTTGCAAATCAGCGCGTATTCAAGACTTTGATGACCACCATGCACGCCTATCGCACCCATAACTGCGGCGCCCTGCGCGCTTCCGACACCGGCGCGGCCGTGCGTCTGTCCGGCTGGATCCACCGCAAGCGCGACCACGGCGGGCTGGTCTTCATCGACCTGCGCGACCACTACGGTCTGACCCAGCTGGTCCTGCACCCGGAAACCCCGGGCTTCAACGTGGTCGAGCGCCTGCGCGCCGAGAGCGTGATCCGTGTCGACGGCGAGGTCATCGCGCGTGACGCCAGCGTCGTGAACCCGAACCTGCCGACCGGCGAGATCGAGATCCGCGTCTCGGCCGTCGAAGTTCTCAGCGAGGCCGCCGAACTGCCGCTGCCGGTCTTTGGCGAGCCGGACTATCCGGAAGAGATCCGTCTCAAGCACCGCTATCTCGACCTGCGTCGCGAGACACTGCACAAGAACATCGTCCTGCGCTCGCGTGTTATCCAGTCGATCCGCAACCGCATGTTCGCCCAGGGCTTTAACGAGTTCCAGACGCCGATCCTGACGGCCAGCTCGCCGGAAGGCGCTCGCGACTTCCTGGTGCCGTCGCGTCTGCACCCCGAGAAGTTCTACGCGCTGCCGCAGGCGCCCCAGCAGTTCAAGCAGCTGCTGATGGTCTCGGGCTTTGACCGCTACTTCCAGATCGCGCCCTGCTTCCGCGACGAAGACCTGCGCGCCGACCGCTCGCTGGAATTCTACCAGCTCGACGTCGAAATGAGCTTCGTCACCCAGGAAGACGTGTTCGCGGCGATCGAGCCGGTGATGCACGGCGTGTTCGAGGAGTTCTCGAACGGCAAGCCGGTGTCGCCGATCGACGGCACGCACACTTTCACCAACGACTTTGGCCAATCGTTCGAGCATAAGGGTTTCGAGCGCCTGACCTACGCTCAGTCGATGGCCTGGTACGGCAGCGACAAGCCGGACCTGCGCAACCCGATCAAGATGGCGAACGTCTCGGAGCACTTCCGGGACGGCGGCTTTGGCCTGTTCGCCAAGATCCTGGGCGCCGACGCCAAGAACCAGGTCTGGGCGATCCCGGCTCCGACCGGCGGCAGCCGCGCCTTCTGCGACCGCATGAACAGCTGGGCCCAAGGCGAAGGCCAACCGGGTCTCGGCTACGTGTTCTGGTCGGAAGACCAGGGCGGCTGGGGCGGCCCGATCGCCAAGAACCTGGGCGAGCCGACCCAAGCCCTGATGGAGTCGCTGGGCCTTGGCGCCGGTGACGCCGCCTTCTTCGTGGCCGGCGACCCGGCCGTGTTCGCCAAGTTCGCGGGCTTGGCCCGCACGCGCGTCGGCACGGAGCTGAAGCTGGTCGACGAAAACCAGTTCAAGTTCTGCTGGATCGTCGACTTCCCGATGTTCGAGTGGAACGAGGACGAGAAGAAGGTCGACTTCTCGCACAATCCGTTCTCGATGCCGCAAGGCGGCCTGGAAGCCCTGGAGACCCAGGATCCGCTGACCATCCGCGCCTACCAGTACGACATCGTCTGCAACGGCTACGAGCTGTGCTCAGGCGCGATCCGGAACCATAAGCCGGAGATCATGCTGAAGGCCTTCGCCACCGCCGGCTATGGCCCCGAAGTGGTCGAGGAGCAGTTCGGCGGTATGCTGAACGCCTTCCGCTATGGTGCGCCGCCGCACGGCGGTCTGGCGCCCGGCATCGACCGCATCGTCATGCTGTTGGCCGATCAGGTCGCCATCCGTGAAGTCATCGCCTTCCCGCTGAACCAGCAGGGCCAGGACTTGCTGATGAACGCGCCGGCCAACGTGCTCGACAAGCAGCTCAAGGAGCTGCACATCCGCACCGCGCCGCCGATCAAGGTCTAGCGTCCGGGATCAAGCGCCTATGAAAAAGCCCTCCGGTCACCAGGCCAGAGGGCTTTTTTGTTCATCCTGATGATCGCGGATCACCGCGAAGACTTGGGCGGCTTAGGCGGCGCTGGGGGCGCGGGCGGAGCCGGGGGCGCCTTGGGCACCGCACGCAACAGCATGAAGTGCTGGCCGCCGCGCAGGCCATTGCAGGGGCGGACATTCAAGCCCGACGGCAGGCGCGTGCTGCTGTCGCCGCACGCCTCGTCCAACTGCTCCTGATCCAGGCCTCGTGCGCTCGACAGATCGGCGCCGGTGAGATTGACCATGGTCAGGTCGGCGTTGCGGAAGTCCGCGCCGTTGAAGATGGCGCCCCGCAGGTTCGAGCCGGTCAGGTCGGCGTTCTGGAACCGCGCGCCATCGAAACGCGCGCCTTGGAAGTTGGCGTGGTTGATGTCGGCGTTCGAGAAGTCGGCGTCGCGCGCATTGGAGCCCGACAGGTTAGCGGCGATCAATTCCGCGTTGGAGAACCTGGCTTTCTGCAGATTGGCGCCGACCATGTTGGCGGCGTGCAGCTCGGACGAGGACAGGTCGACGCGGACCAGAGCGGCCTGGGTGAAATTGGCGCCGCTGCTCTCGACCCCGGACATGCGCGCGTCGGTGAAGTTGGCGCGGGTGAAGTTGGCGCCGCGCATCTCGGCGCCGCGCAGGTCGGCCCGGCTGAGGTCGGCCCAGCCGAAGTCGGAGCCGTAGAACATCGCGCCGCGCAGGTCAGCGCCGATCAGCACGGCCTTGCTGAAGTTCGCGCCGGTGAACTTGGCGTTCATAAGCTTACGGCCGGCCAGATCGCAGTTGGCGCACATGCCGCCGAAGGACGTCAGTCGGGCGACATCCTTATCTTCGCCACGCGCATTGGCTTGGCCGGTCATGGCCAGCAAGCTCAGCGTCAAGGCGGCGATGGAAACGCCCAAGCGGGACATAGACTTCTCCGTGCAGTCCATACGCGACTGTGTGAGTTACGGTTTGAACCGGCGGAGGACCAGAGACCACTTAAATCGCGGTAATGACGGGGATTTAACGGCAGCGGGGAATGGAGAGGCCACGTGGCAGCAACGTAGAGTCGTCGCCGCAGGCCTGACTCAACTGGCCTTGCTTCAAGCCCGTCGCGCGATCCATTTCCGCGCCCGAGAAATTGACACCCAAAAGCTTCGCACCCGACAGGTTCGCGCCTTGCAGGTAAGCGCCGACGAAGCTGGCGTTGGTGAGGTCCGCGCGCGCGAAGCTGGCGCCGGTGAACACTGCGCCGTAGGCGTTGATGTCTCGCAGATCGCCACCGGCGAAGCTGGTTCGGTTCATGATGGCGGTCGACAAATCCGCCTGCCGAAGGCGCGCGCCCGCGAGGTTCTTGCTCTTCAAGGTCAGGTTGGAGAGATCAGCCTGGAACAGATTGCAGCGCGGGCAATGGGCGCCGTTGCGCACGGCGGCGATCTGGCCGGCGTTCTGGGCGCTGACGGGCGACGCGGCGGACAACGCCAAGCCAAACGAGGCGGCGACGAGCAGGGCGTTCGGTTTCATTCTGGCGCAGGTCCTGAGCGAAAAGGCGTCATTGTAGCGTGGGCTAGCAAGCTTAACGCCAACCGAACGGCGTCACGAGGACGCCAGCGGTCCCGGGCGTTCGGATTGCGCGCCGCAGGTGTCGCAGACGGTCAGGCCGCCGCGCCGGACCAGCGAGAGGTCGCCGCAGGCCGGACACATCTCGCCATCCGCGCCTGGTCGCTCCGCCCCCTCGACTCGTCGACGTCCGAAGCTGGCGAAGACTAGGTTGTCCGGTGTGGCTCCACGGGAAAAGCCCTTTGAGATGAAGCGGCTGGCGGGGACGGGATCGGACTCGGCGTCATCCAGGTCATCGTCGGAGAGGCGTTTGCCGGAGCCAAGCCCGTCGGCGTTGAACTCGCTGGGGTCGCCATTGGCGAGGTCGTCGCGACCCAGATATGACACCCCCAATTCGCGGAAGATGTAGTCCAGAATCGAGGTCGCCGACTTGATGGAGTCGTTGCCCGTGACAGGGCCCGCCGGCTCGAACTTTGTGTAGACGAAGGCGTCGACGAACTCGTCCAGAGGCACGCCGTGCTGCAGGCCGAGCGAAACAGCGATGGCGAAGTTGTTCATCAGGCTTCGGAAGGCCGCGCCCTCCTTGTGCATGTCGATGAACAGCTCACCGAGCTCGCCATCTTCGTACTCGCCCGTGTGCAGATAGACCTTGTGCCCACCCACGGCCGCCTTCTGGATGTAGCCCTTACGGCGATCCGGGAGGCGGCGTCGTGAACGGTCTCGTTCTACGATCTTCTCGACCACCCGTTCGGTGACGACAGGGGCACGCGACGGAGCAGGGCGGGCCGCTTCGACGGGAGGTTCCTCGGGAAGATCCAGCTTGAAGTCGGAGGGGAGCGGCGCGCGTCGCAGGCGCAGGGCGCGAACGCCGGCGCGGGCCGCCGCAGCTTGGGCGCGAACGGCGTCGGCCGGCCGCGCGTCGTGGGCGATGGGCACCGTGACGGCGGTCGGCAGGCAGGCGAAACTCTCGACGGCCGCCAGCATCGCCAGGCGGTCGGCGAAGGCCGGCGCTTCGACCGAGCGGAAGGCTTCGCGCAGTTCAGGGTTCAGCGCCTCGCAGTCGCCGAGGGTTCCGGCGCCCAGCGCATGGCGCTCGGCGGTGGCGATCTCCGTCGCGGAAAAGTCGGCGAAGGCCAGGGTGTCGAAGTCACGGCGCGCGACATCCTCGGCCGACGCGCCCAGCACGTCACGCAAGAAGCCGGCACCAACGACGGCGGGCGCGAACGCGGCGCGGATGCCGTGGTGCTCGCGGAGCGCGTTTTCGGCCTTCTCGATCTCGTGGGCGGTAAAGCCGCGCGCCTGCAACATAGCATGATCGATCGCAGGGCTCTCGGCGAGCGAGCCATGCCCCAGTGCGTGCCGGCGGGCGGCGTCCAGATCGACGCCCTCAGTGGACAGCGCTTCGAAAGCTGCGGCGCTGAAGCTGGGCAACAGGAAGCCGTCTTGAGTCTGCGCTGCCGAGACGGGCGCCATCGCGCCTGCGGCGCCCACCGGCGCACCGCCCAGCCGTAGCGTAGCCTCCGCGTCGGCGAACGGACCGACCAGAGCAGCCGAGCGCAGACCATGCTTGCGCGCCAGGGCGTGGGCTGTCGCAAGCGCGGCGGCGGCCTCGGTCGCCAGCGCTGAGCGCAGGGAGGCCGCGCGAACGCGTCGCTCGGCGATGGTCTTCAGAACGCCTTGGCGATCCTGGGCGAAGATCGGGTCTTGCCCCATGACTGCGGCGGCTTCGGCGCTGGCGGATAGCGCGGCGCCGACGGCCAAGGCCCATAGGGCGGCGGCGGCGTCCCGCCCTTCGATAGTGGTTTGCGCATAGCCTTGGCTGAGAAGGCAGTCACCGACGCCGGCGAGAGACAGCCGGGCGGGGCGCTCTCCCCGCTCCAGTTCCAGCGCCGTGGCCCACAGGTGGCAGACGAAGGTGAAGCGCTCGATATCGAACCCGTCGGCGTCCAGGAAGGCGCTGGCGTCGATCGCCGCGCCTAACGTCGCGCCGCGCGCCAGGGCGTCGGCGTCGAAGGGCGACAGGGCCAGGGTGAGGTCGCTCGTTTCCCAACCGACCTGCGCCGCCAGGCAGGCGGCCTCGTCTCCGGCCGACACCGCTTGGCGCATAGCCGCCGCGACCATGGCGGGGCCTTTTGCACGTTCCAGCCCCGACAGGGCCGGGCGGGGCGTGTCCGCCGTAGCGATGGCGTCGAGAATGGTCCGGTCGTCGGCGCCGAGGTCTCGCGCCTTCCGCGCAGCGCGGGCCAGCGCCGGATTTTTCCGCACGTCCGAGCAGGCCCGACTGTCCCCCTGGCATCGCCGGACGGCGTCGGCGACCTGATCGAGCGCGGCGTTCAGGCGCGCCGCCGCCTGGACAGCAAGATCGCTGCTCCGGCGCTCGGCCAGAATCTCTCGAGCCTGGCTCTGGAATTCGAATTCCGCGATGTCGGGAAGCTGCTGGAGGCCCGGCTGCCCCTGGGTCGGGGTCGCAATCCCCGACAGCATCGTGGCGAGCAACGCCTCACGGAAAGCGTCGGCGTCGGCCTTGTCGCCAAACAGGCCCTTTGAGAGACCAAGTTGTGCGACCCGCGCCGCGTAGCGCGCCGGACCGCCGCCGAGCGGCGCCTTCGGCTCGACCTCTCCGGCCCAATCCAGCCAGGCCTCGACCCGAGCGTCCGACCAAGAAGAGGGGGCGGAAACGACCTCGACATGGTCCGCGCGTTCCAGGTCTCGCCATTCCATCGCGGGAACAAGACCTGCGGCTTTGGCGGAGGGGCGCATGGGCGTTTCCTGGTCGGGCTGCCAGCTTGAGTGCTTACCAAATCCCTAACGCGTGATTCCACGCGTCCGGAACGGACGTAAGGTCGCACCATACGCTAGAGGGTTGGTTGCGCGCCCTCAATAGATGTTGCGGGTCGGTGTGAGCTAATCCACAAGATGTTGAAGCTGGCAGCGGCCGGCGCGCGGCTGGACGGTGACGGCGCGGGGCGCTATGGTCCCGCCGCTTCGCCGCGTTCGTCGCGGCCGCGCAAAGCCTTGCAGATTCAGGTGCGAACGTAGTGCTGAAAGCGATCTTCACGTGGTGGAACGGCGCGACCCTTGGTCAGCGTTTTCACATCGGCCGCCGCGGCGTCTTCGTGGGGCAGGATGACTACGGCAACCGCTATTTCGAAGCGCGCGATAACAGCGACAGCTATGACGAGCGCAAGCGCCGCTGGGTGATCTACAACGGCTACGCCGAAGCCTCGAAGGTGCCGGCCGAATGGAGCGGCTGGTTGCACTACACGCTCGACGAGCCCCCGACGCGCGCGCCGCTGCCGCGTCGCGGCTGGGAGAAGGACACGCTGCCGAACCTGACGGGCACCGTGCACGCCTGGCGCCCAAAGGGCTCGCTGGCCCGAGGCGGCGAACGTCCTGCGGCCACCAGCGACTATCAAGCCTGGTCGCCGGAATAGTCGCCATGACGCCCCGGGCGTCCCTGATCGCGATCGTCAGCGTCGTCTCCGGCTTGGTCGTGGCGGGCATGGCGCTCGCGCGTCAATCAACCGCCCCCTCGGCTCAGACCCCGCCCACTGCGCCGCAAGCGCCGGTCGCGCAGACGCCCAGGCCTGTGCCTGCGCCGCCCGCAAGCGAACTGCGGCCGGCTCAGCCGACCCAGGTGACGCCGGCGATCGCCAATCCCAACCCGCCGGCCTCGCCGCCCCCGAGTGCGGCGACGACGGTAAAGCCGCCCCCGCCTACGACCACCAAGCCGGTCGAGCCGACGAAGCGTGGACGATACGCGGTGGCGATCCTCCAGGCTCTGGACAAGGTCACCACCGAGACCATGCGGTTCGAGGTCCCGATCGGCCAGCCGATCCGCTATAAGACCCTGATCTTCACCGTCCGCGCCTGCGAGACGGCAGCGGCCGACGAGGTCGCGCCTGAATCTGCGGCCTATGTCGTCGTCGACACCCAGCCAAAGGCGCAGGCCGGCCGCGCGGCGCCGCCCGGGCGCCAGATCTACAAGGGGTGGATGTACGCCAGCTCGCCGGGCCTCAACCCTTTGCAGCACCCGGTCTATGACGCCTGGCTGATCGCCTGCAAGCAGTCGATTCCGGTCGCCGCGCCCGCCAAGCCGTAGAAGTCTCCCTGCGTGGTCAGGGCTTTTGACAGACGCCGTCGATAATCGGCGCGACTGATTTCCGTGACGCCGAACTGGGCCAGATGCTCGGTCAGGAACTGCGTATCCAACAGTTGGTACCCGCCGGCGATCAATCGCGCGACGAGATGTACAAGCGCCACCTTGCTGGCGTCGCGCGCGGTCGAAAACATGCTCTCGCCGAAAAACGCCGAGCCCAGTGATACGCCATAGAGACCGCCGACAAGCTCATCGCCGCGCCAGGTCTCGACGCTGTGGGCGAGCCCGCGGGCGTAAAGTTGCCCATAGAGTCGCTGGATGGGGTGGTTGATCCAGGTGTCGAGGCGCCCAGGCCTTGAGGCGGCGCAGTTCTCGATCACCGCGTCAAAGGCGGTGTCGACCCGAACCTCGTAAAGGCCGCTTCGAACGGTCCGCGCCAGCCGCTTGGGGACGTGGAAGGTCCCGAGCGGCAGCACACCGCGCCGCTCGGGATCGATCAGGAAGAGACTCTCGTCCTCGCGCGCGTCGGCCATCGGGAACACGCCGCGCGCATAGCAGGCGATCAGGTCGTCGACCGTGAAGGCGTCGTCCATCGCCAGCCTCGGATCAGGCTTCTTGAGCTTTGATCCAGCGCTCCAGCCAGTGGATGTTGTAGTCCCCGGCCAGGATGTCGGGCTGCACCAGCAGGTCCTGGAAGAGCGGAATCGTGGTTTCGACGCCGCCGACCACCATCTCGCCCAAACAACGCTTCAGGCGCGCGATGCACTCTGCCCGGTCGCGTCCATGCACGATCAGCTTGCCGATCAGGCTGTCGTAGTAAGGCGGGATCGCGTAGCCGGTGTAGATCGCCGAATCCAGGCGAACGCCCAGGCCGCCAGGGGCATGGAAGTCCGTGATGGTGCCCGGCGAGGGCGTGAACGTCCGCGCATTCTCGGCGTTGATCCGGCACTCGATGGCGTGGCCTTCGAAGACGACGTCTTCCTGGGTGAACGAAAGCGGCAGGCCGGCGGCGATGCGGATCTGCTCGCGCACCAGGTCGATGCCGGTGATCGCCTCCGTGACCGGGTGCTCGACCTGCAGGCGGGTGTTCATCTCGATGAAGAAGAACTCGTCGTTTTCCCACAGGAACTCGATGGTCCCGACGCCGAGGTAGCCGATGGCCTTGACCGCATCGACGACGATCTTGCCGATCTTGGCGCGCCCTTCGGCCGACAGGGCGGGCGAGGGGGCTTCCTCCAGCACCTTCTGGTGGCGACGCTGGAGCGAGCAGTCGCGTTCGCCCAAGTGCACCACGTTGCCGTGGCTGTCGGCGATGACCTGCAGCTCGATGTGGCGCGGCTTCTGGAGGTAGCGCTCCATATAGACCGTGTCGTCGCCGAAGGCGGCGCGGGCCTCGGCGCGGGCGGTCGAGACCGCTTCGGCCAGATCTTCACGCGTCTGGGCGACCTTCATGCCGCGACCACCGCCGCCGGCAGCGGCCTTGATCAGCACCGGGAAGCCGATCTTCTCGGCGGCCTCGAAGGCTTCTTCCTCGGTGGAGACGCCGCCGTCCGAGCCGGGGACGACCGGAATGCCAGCGTCTTTGACGGCCTGCTTGGCGGTGATCTTGTCGCCCATCATCCGGATGTGGTCGGGCTTCGGACCGATGAAGGTGAAGCCGTGCGCGCCGACGATCTCGGCGAAGCGGGCGTTCTCGGACAGGAAGCCATAGCCCGGGTGGATCGCCTGGGCGCCAGTGATTTCAGCGGCGGCGATGATCGAGGGGATGTTCAGGTAGCTCTTGGCGGCCGGAGCCGGGCCGATGCAGACGCTCTCGTCGGCCAGGCGCACCCACATGGAGTTGCGGTCGGCCTCGGAGTGTACCGCCACCGTGGCGATGCCCATTTCCTTACAGGCGCGGTGAACCCGGAGCGCGATCTCGCCCCGGTTCGCGATGAGGATCTTGTCGAACATCAGCGTTACTCGATGACGACGAGCGGCTCGCCGAACTCGACGGGCTGGGCGTCGGCGACCAGGATCTCGACGATCTTGCCGGCCTTCGGGGCGGCGATCGGGTTCATGGTCTTCATGGCTTCGACGATCAGCAGGGTCTGACCGGCCGAGACGGTGTCGCCGACCTTCACGAAGGCATCGGCGCCCGGCTGGGGCGACAGATAGGCGGTGCCGACCATCGGCGACTTCACAGCGTCGCCGCGGGCGGCGGCGGGCGCCGGGGCGGCTTCAGCGACCGGAGCGGGCGCAGCGGCGGCCGGAGCCGCGACGGGGGCTGGCGCGTAGGCCGGCGCGGAAGCCTGGACGTAGTTGACCGGGGCTGCGGTCAGCTCCCGCGCCACGCGGATTTTCAAGCCGGCATGCTCGACCTCGATCTCGGACAGGCCCGTGTCCTTCAGGATGTCCGCGATCTTGCGGACCAGACGGGCGTCGATCGCGGGAGCTTCGACCGGATCGGCGGGGGCCTTGGGGTTCGACATGGAAGCTTACCTTGTTCTTCTGATGCGTCGGGCGGCGTAAGGCGCCGGACGTTATCGTTGCTATTCGCGGATCAGGCCGAAGGCGGCCTCGATCGCCAGTTCGTAACTCGCCGCGCCGAACCCGGAGACGATCCCCGTGGCCGCCAGCGAAACGTAGGTATGGCGGCGGAATTCCTCCCTCGCCGCCGGGTTGGACAGATGGCACTCGATCACGGGAATGCTCAAGGTCTTGAGCGCATCCAACAGAGCGATCGAGGTATGGCCGTAGCCAGCCGGATTGATGATCAGCGCCGAGGCCGACTCACGCGCCTCCTGCACCCAATCGATCAGCACGCCTTCATGGTTGGACTGGCGGAAGACCACCGAAACGCCGCGCGAAGCCGCTCGCGCCTCGCAGCGCGTCCGGACATCGTCGAGGGTGTCCCTGCCGTAAATCTCGGGCTCGCGTTGTCCCAACAGGTTGAGGTTGGGGCCGCTCAGCACGTGGATCGGTTTTACCATGCGGCTCCGCCGTCGATTCCGGGAGGTCTTGTATAGCCGCTTCCGCCGGGTCACAAGCACGGCTCGCTTCGGAGGAGAGATGAAGCTTTTACTGAATGGGGAAGAGCGGGACGTGGCGGACGTGGTCACGATCGCCGATCTGGTCGCCGCGCTGGGTCTGGACGCCCGCAAGGTGGCGGTCGAGCGCAACCTCGAGATCGCGCCGCGCTCCAGTTATGCCGACACTGCTTTGGTCGACGGCGACCGGATCGAGATTGTCACTTTTATCGGCGGCGGTTGATCCTGCGTATTTGAAACGGCGGCTGACGGGGCGTAAACCAGCCGCATGAACGCGCATGTTTCCCCCGACTCCGTCACCGCTGACAGCGACGAGACCTGGACCGTCGCCGGCCGCACCTTCCGCTCGCGCCTGATCGTCGGCACGGGCAAGTACAAGGACTATGCGACCAACGCCGCCGCCGCGCGCGCGGCCGGGGCCGAGATCGTGACGGTGGCCGTGCGCCGCGTGAACCTGACCGATCCGAGCCAGCCTCTGCTCGTAGACTACGTCAAGCCGACCGAGTTCACCTATCTGCCCAACACAGCGGGCTGCTTCACCGGCGAAGACGCCGTGCGCACGCTGCGTCTGGCCCGCGAGGCCGGGGGGTGGGACCTGGTCAAGCTGGAAGTCCTCAGCGATCCCAAGACCTTGTTCCCCGACATGGAAGAAACCCTGCGCTCGCTGAAGCTGCTGGTCGCCGACGGCTTCCAGGTGATGGTCTACTGCTCAGATGACCCGGTCTACGCCAAGAAGCTGGAAGAGGCCGGCGCGGTGGCGATCATGCCGCTGGGCGCGCCGATCGGCTCGGGGCTGGGCATCCAGAACCGCGTGAACCTGCGGATCATCGTCGAGAACGCCAAGGTGCCCGTGCTGGTCGACGCCGGCGTCGGCACGGCCTCTGACGCGGCGATCGGCATGGAGCTGGGCTGTGACGCCATCCTGATGAACACCGCCATCGCCGAGGCCAAGGATCCGATCCGCATGGCCAAGGCGATGAAGCACGCGGTGATCGCTGGCCGCGAGGCCTACCTCGCCGGCCGGATGCAGAAGCGGCTCTACGCCGATCCCAGCTCGCCGTTGGCGGGGCTGATCTAAGCCGCCCCTTCCTCCTCCCCCCATGGCGGAGGAGCGCCGTAGGCGCGGAGGGGGCTTGTGTGGCTCGGTAAGCGCCGCTTTGCCCCCACCTGACCGCGCTTTGCGCGGTCGTCCGCCCCCAGAGGGAGCGGAAGGATCGTTATCAACCCGCCTTGGCCTTGGCCGCCCGCGTCTGCTCGATCGCCAGCTTGAGGGCGTTGATGTCGGCGCCGGGAATGAGCGTGTCGCCGACGATGAAGGCTGGGGTGCCTGACAGGTTCAGGGTCCGCGCCAGGGCCTCGGTATCGGCCAGATGCTGGGTGACGCCCTGGCTTTCGCCGACCGCCTTGGCCTTGTCCATGTCAATGCCCAGGCCCTTGGCGATGCGCAGGGCGCCGGCGGCGTCGAGGGCGTTTTCGGCCATCAGCGCCTTGTGCAACTCCAGGCTCTTGCCCTGATCCTTGGCGCCGAGCGCAATGCGGGCGGCGGCCTCGCTGTCATTGCCGAAGATCACGAAGTCCTTCAGCACCAGCCGGATGTCGGAGTTCTTCTGGACAAGGTCGAGAACCTCCGGCGCGGCGTGGCGGCAGTAGCCGCAGCGGTAGTCGAAGAACTCGGTGACGGTGATCGTCCCGGCCGGATTGATGACGATGTCGCGAGGGTCGCGCTCGATCGCCTGCCGGTACTCACCGATGGCCTTCTGGGAAGACACCGCCTGCTGGGCGGCCTGCTTTTCCTGCAGCTTCTGGGTGGCCTCCATCAGCACTTCAGGGTGCTCCAGCAGATAGGCGCGCACCTTCTCGCCGAACCGTTCACTGGGCTTGGCGTCGGGCCGTTCGCAGCCGGCGAGAGTCAGGCCGACGATGGCCAGCGGAACAGCGAGGGTCGCGGCGCGACGAAGGAGGGTCATCGAAGTCTCTGACAGGGAAGGGGCTCTAGCGGCCCAGGTTAGACTGCATCGCTCCGTCCTTGGCCAGGTCCTTCAGGTCCTGGTTGGACGGCCGCGAGGCCAGGACGATGTCGGTCGCGCGACGCCAGTCGGGCGTGTTCTTGGTCAGGAGCTCACGAGCCCGCATCGCGAACACCTTGGCTTCTCGAACGGCGCCCAGCGAGAAATACTGCTCGGCGGTGGCCAGGCGCGCCTCGCCGTCCTTCTTCTGCTTGTCGTAGGCCTGGGCCAGCAGGCGCCAGGTCACCGAGTTGTCCGGCTCGTTCAACAGGCTGCGCTTAAGTTCCTGAACGCCTTCCTCGACCTTCTTGGGGTCATTTAGGCTGATCAGCGTCTGACCCAGGTTGATCCGCAACAGGGCGGCGTCGGGCTTGAGCGCGACCGAGCGCCGCTGAGGCTCCTCGGCTTGCTCGACCCGATTGAACTCGAACAGGATTTGGCCCTTCAGTTCCCACAGATAGGGATTTTCGGGGTGGTCGGCGATCATGGCGTCCACCAGCTTCAGGGCCCGGTCGGGCTCCTTCATCTGATAGTAGGCGATCGCCCGCGCGTAGCGCGCCGGGAAGCCGGTGTCGGTTTCCTTGTACTTCATCAAGGCGATCTGCGGGTTCAGGAACCCCTCCAGCTTGGCCTTCATAATCTCATGGCGCGCCAGGTCTTCCGGGGTGTCCACGGCGTTGTAGTGCGGCAGGCGCTCGACACGGCTGCGCAGCACCTCGATCCGTTCCGAAGACAGCGGGTGGCTGCGGAAATAGGCGAAGCGGCGAGCCTGATCGAACACTTCCTGGTAGCGGAAGTTATCAAAGAACTCGACGAGGCCGCGGCCTGACTGGCCGGTGGCTTCGAGGAAGCCGGCGCCGGCCTGGTCGGCGCGGGATTCCTGTTCACGGCTGTAGCCCAGGGCGCCCAGAGCGCCGGCGTACTGGGCATTGCCGATCAGGGCCGCGCCAGCGTCCGGCGCGCCGGCGAGGGCGGCCAGGACGCCGAGCCCCATGGTCAGGATCATCGGCTTGAGGCCAGCGCGCATCATTTCGTCAGACCGGATGGGGTGGCCGCCGGCCAAGTGACCCGTCTCGTGCGCGATGACGCCGCGCAATTGGTTGGGATTTTCGGTCTGCAGGATCAGGCCAGTGTTGAGGCCCATCTGCAGCCCCTGAGTCGCGAACGCGTTCAGCGACTTGTCGCCGACGATCAAAATCCGGACGTTGTCGGGGTCGAGGCCGGCCGCTGCGAAGATCGGTGCGGAGTCGCGATGCAAGATCTCCTCGATCTCGGTATCCCGGATCAAGGAGGGCCCGTCGTTCTGCGCCTTCGCAGGCAGAGGCGCGGAAACCGTGGACGCGAGCACGGCGCAGGCGCAAAGCGCCCCGCCCAATCTCCTACTGGCCCGCCCACTACGCGAGGTCATCGAGTGATCTCCAGATCGCGCCCCCGCGAACCCTGACCAATCTAACTTGGATCGTGAAGTCGTGGGAACAAGGGTCTGCTCGGTCCCAAAAAGAATTCGGCCCGCGCGACGGGAAGACGCGCGGGCCGCTTTCAGTCGGCGTTACCGGCGCCACCAGCCGCGACGCGGCTTTTCCGGCGGCGTGGTGATCTCATTCGGGTCCGGCTGGGCCGGCTCCGCAGGCTTGGCCTCTTCAACAGGCGCGACCTGGACGGCCGCCTCGAGCTGGGTCTCGGGCTCAGCTTCGACCGCGGGGGCGGGCGGAGCGACCTCGACAGCTTCGGGCTCACTGGCTTCGATCGTAGCCTCAGGCGCCATCGTCGTGACCGCTGGGGTCTCCGCGACCTCGACCGTCTCGGTCGTCTTCTTGGCGCGCGAGCGGGTGCGCTTGGGCTTCTTCGGCGCTTCCTCGACTTCCGGCAGTTCGACCCAGACGTCGGTCGGCGGGGCGGCGATCACCGGCGGCGCCAGGATCGGCGCCTCGAAGGGCTCGGCCGGCTCGGCGGCCGCGCTTTCCACGGGCGATGCGTCTACGACCGGCGCTTCGTCGCGCTGACGGCGGCCACGATCACGACCGCGACGACCGCGCTCACGGCCGGGGCGCTCTTCCCGCTCCGCACGTTCAGGGCGCGCAACGGCCTCGGCCGGCGCCGCAGCGCGAGTCTCAGCGGCAGGACGGCGCGACTCGCCGCCGCCACCAACCAGCGCCGCCGGATCGTGCCAGGTGAAGACATTCTCGCCGAAGGGCACGCGCGGACGGATCCACACGAAGGCGTCCGACGGCCGATCGCCGTCCTCGCGACCTCCGCGACGGCCTCCACGACGGCCACGGCGACGGCGGCGGCGGGCGCCGTCGTCGTCGTCACCGAACTCGGCGCGGTCATCGTCCGCGCCGTCACCGTCGCCGGCGACGTCATCGTCTTCAGCCTCGATCTCGCCGTCGCGATCATCGCGTCGACCACGGCCTCGGCCCCGATCACGTCGACCACGGCGCCCCTTGCGGTCGCCGCGATCGTCGTCGCGCGCCTGCTTGCGCGCGGAGGCGTCGTCGTCGTCGGTGTTTTCGCGATCGATGTCATCCTCGTCCTCGGGGATGATCTCGTCTTCTTCTTCCTCGTCCTCGTAGGCCGTCGGGTCGAAGTCATCGTCTTCGTCAACAAAGGGCGGCGGCGCCACGGCGATCCGTTCGCCCAGTTCCGTGCGCTCGATCTCCTGATCTCCGCCGTGCAGGCTGTCATCGACCACGACCGATACGAACAGACCATGCGTGGCCAACAGGCGTTGCAGATAGTCGCGCTTTTCGTTGAGGATATAGAGGCCGACCGAGCGCGAGACCTTCAGGATCACGCTACCCGAGCCCTTCAGGGCCTCGGCCTCGACTGCGCGCAGGGCGGCCAGGGCGCTCGATTCCACCGAGCGAACGCGGCCCGTGCCTTCGCAGTGCTCGCAGACATGGGTGGTGCCTTCCAGCACGCCGGTGCGGCGACGCTGGCGGCTGATCTCCATCAGGCCAAAGCCCGAGATCTTGCCCATCTGGATGCGGGCGCGGTCGTCCTTGAGGGCGTCCTTCAGGACCTTCTCGACCGTGCGGTTGTTCTTGGCTTCATCCATGTCGATGAAGTCGATGACAATCAGGCCAGCCAGGTCGCGCAGGCGAAGCTGGCGCGCAGCCTCTTCGGCGGCTTCGCAGTTGGTCTTCAGCGCGGTGGCTTCGATATTGCGCTCGCGCGTGGCCTTGCCCGAGTTGACGTCGATGGCGACCAGGGCTTCGGTCTGGTTGATGACCAGATAGCCGCCGGACCGCAGCGGCACGACAGGCGAATAGATCTGGGCCAGATGGTCCTCGATCTTGTGCTTGACGAAAAGCGGCGTCGGATCGCGGTAGTTGAAGACCTTCTTGGCCTGGCTCGGCATCAGCATGCGCATGAAGTCGCGCGCTTCCTTGTAGCCAGCGTCGCCCTCGACCCAGATACCGTCCAGGTCCTTGTCGTACATGTCGCGGATGGCGCGCTTGACGAGGTCTTCTTCCTCGTAGATCAGCGCCGGCGCGATCGAGTGCAGCGTGTTCTCGCGGATGTTTTCCCACAGACGCAGCAGATATTCGTAGTCGCGCTTGATCTCGGCCTTGGTGCGCTTGGCGCCGGCCGTGCGGACGATCAGGCCCATGCCCTGCGGCACGTCCAGGCTCTGCACCACGCCCTTGAGGCGCTTGCGGTCGGTGACGGCCGTGATCTTACGGCTGATGCCGCCGCCGCGGGCGGTGTTGGGCATCAGGACGCCATAGCGGCCGGCGAGAGAGAGGTAGGTGGTCAGCGCCGCGCCCTTGTTGCCGCGCTCTTCCTTGACGACCTGGACCAGCATGATCTGCCGGCGGCGGATCACTTCCTGGATCTTGTACTTGCGCATCAGCCGACGCTTGCGGCGCGCCAGTTCTTCTTCGACGTCGTCCTCGTCGTCGTCGACCGCGTGATCGCCGCCGTTGACGTCGTCTTCGTCGTCACCGCCCGAAGCGCGGCGCGAGATCGGGGTGTCGTCTTCGTCATCGCCCGAGTCGTCGCGCATCAACGCTTCACGGTCGGCGACCGGGATCTGGTAGTAGTCCGGGTGGATTTCGTTGAACGCCAGGAAACCGTGGCGGTTACCGCCGTACTCGATGAACGCAGCCTGAAGGCTGGGTTCGACGCGGGTCACCTTGGCGAGGTAGATGTTTCCACGAAGCTGTTTGCGGGTTTGGCTCTCGAAATCGAACTCTTCAACCCGGGTTCCGTCCACGACGACCACACGCGTCTCTTCGGCGTGTGCTGCGTCGATCAGCATCTTCTTCGACATATAAGAAGTCTCCACGGCGCGCATCGGACGCAAGGTCCCGTCGCCGATATGAATGAAGGGCGCGCGCGTCGCCGTCCGTCGCTCCGCCAGCGCGGGTGCGAGAGGTCGGATGCCAGTGGCGGACGGGTGCGGCGCAGCCCATGCGGTTTCGTTTTTCCCTAACCGCGCAGCGAAGCGCGGATTGGAGTGTTTTGCCTGTCGCGCCAGAAGTGGCGCGGATCGGATGGCGCGTCGTCGCCGGAGGGCGTTTGAGCCCGACGCGGGCCCCGCGGCGTGGTGTCTCGGCAGGCGTCTTGCCCGTCAGGTCGACCACGTCTCGAACACTATCTAGTCTGCCGCCCCCGTGACGAAAGTGGGTCTAGGCCACATTCGACGCCTGAGCGGCTCGCGCAAAATCGTGACGATCACGGAATTCGCGCGCGGCGGGACTGTAGCCACATTGGCGCGCAAAAGAAAAGGTTTCGCGAGGCGATCCCGACTTAACCCTTTCGCTACCGCGGCTGAACGATATTGACGGCCAATTCACCAGTTCCGGGTATCGCGAGCGGAAATGCGTCGGAGTCTCATCAGTTTCGCTCGTATGGGCTGGGTCAGGGCGATCCTGATCGTCGGCGGCTTGACCGTCGCCGGCGTGGCTGTCGCCACCGCGAACGGCTCTGCGCCGCCGGCCGGGGTCCAGAAGGTTCGCTTCGGTGGGGACCGCCAGGAAACCCGCGTGGTGATCGATCTGGATCGCGCCGCCGCGGGCAAGCTTATCGCCGACGGCATGGACGACCAGCGCCTCGTCATCGGACTGCCGAACGTCATGGTGTCCGGCGAGTTGCAAGGCGCCGGACAGGGGCTGGTCAAGCGCTGGCTGATCGACGAGGCGGCCGGCGGCGCCCGGCTGCGGTTGGATCTCGCCGGCAAGGCGGAGGTCCGTCGACGCTTTCTGTTGCCGCCCGGCGACGGCGCGACCGCTTATCGTTATGTCATTGACCTCAAGGCCGTGGACTCCGCCGCCGTCGCGCCGGCGCCGCGTCTGAGCCTGACGACAACGCCGGCGAAGGCTCCGCCGCTTCGCCTCAAGAAGGTGGTCGTCATCGACGCCGGCCACGGCGGCAAGGACTCTGGCGCACTAGGCGCCAATATCTATGAGAAGGAAGTCACCTTGGCCGCCGCCAAGGCGCTGAAGGAGCGCCTTGAGCGTACCGGCCGGTTCCAGGTGGTTCTGACGCGCGAGACCGACACCTTCGTGCCGCTCGAATCGCGCGTTCAGATCGCGCGTCGCGCCGACGCCGATCTCTTTATCTCCCTACACGCCGACTCAGGACCCGACGCCACAACCCGTGGCGCTTCGGTCTACACGCTGTCGGAGAAGGGCGCTGATCGCGTCGGCCGTGTCCTTGAAAAGGACGACTGGCTGATGAAGGCCAATCTGCCGGGCCGAGACCGTGCGGTCAGCCAGATCCTGCTCGACCTGTCGCAACGGGCGACCAAGAACCGCTCGGCCGCCTTCGCCCAGCTTCTCCTGGCGAACGTGGGCGAAGAGACACCGCTGCTTCGTCGCAGCCACCGGGACGCGGGCTTCATCGTGTTGCTGGCGCCGGATGTGCCGGCCGTGCTTCTCGAAATGGGCTTTATCACCAATCCCGAGGACGAAGCGTTCCTGTCCGCCAAGGCCAGCCGGGCACGCTTGGTCGACGCGGTGGCGGACTCCATCGAAGCCTATTTCTCCTCGGGCGTGCGCAAGTCGTAAGCGACCACGCTTCCCCTTTTTGCCATCGCACTCTAATCACAGGGAAGGATCGTTCGCGCCGCTTTGGCAGGGGTGCGACCGCGAAACCGCTTACGGTTCCGGGGCAAGCGATCTAGTGAAGGGTGTACGGCGGGCGAGGGGGCCCGCTCGACGGAGGTCGCGTGGATCTGAAACCCACCGAACGATGGATGGCCATCGCGGGCGTGGCGGTGCTTTCGGCGATCGCCGTCGCGGGCTTCGCGATCGCGATCTATGCCGCCTGGCTGTTCCACGACATGCCCGACGCTGGCGAGCTGCAGGACTATCGTCCGCCGACGGCGACGCGCGTGTATGCCTGGGATGGCACCCTGATCGGCGAGTATTCCAAAGAGCGCCGGATCTTCATCCCCTACGACCAGATTCCGCCTCAGCTGGCGCAGGCTTTCCTGGCGGCCGAGGATCGTAACTTCTTCCAGCACGGCGGCGTGGATGTCGGCGGGCTCTCGCGGGCCATGGTCAAGAATATTGGCAATGCGGTGCGCGGGCGTCGCCTCGAGGGGGGCTCGACGATCACCCAGCAGGTGGCCAAGAACGTCCTGCTGACCTCGGACGCGACCGTCGGGCGCAAGTTCAAGGAAGCGATCCTGGCCCATCGCCTAGAGCAGTCGCTGACCAAGCAGCAGATCCTTGAGCTTTATCTAAACGAAATCTGGCTGGGTTACCGCTCGTTCGGCGTCGGCGCCGCAGCCTACAACTACTTTGGCAAGTCCCTGCCGGATCTGACCCTGGCCGAATGCGCCTACCTGGCCTCGTTGCCCAAGGGGCCCGACAACTACCATCCGATCCGGAACCGAGCCAAAGCGGTCGCGCGCCGCAACTGGGTGCTGGGACAGATGGCTGAGCAGGGCTGGGTCTCTAAGGCCGACGCTCAGAAGGCCATGGCCGAGCCGCTGGTCGTTCAGGCCGCGCCCAAACGCGCCGCCTATCGCGACGCCGACTATTTCGTGGAAGAAGTCCGCCAGCGTGGGATGGCGACTCTTGGCCCGCGGCTGAACGAAGGCGGGTACTACATGCGCACCACGCTGGATCCGCGCCTGCAGAGCGCGGCGCGGGTGGCGCTGATGGACGGGCTCGAGAAGTACGACCGCCGTCACGGCTGGCGCGGCGCCTGGGGGCACGTCCAACCCGACGAACTCAATTGGGAAAAGACGGCGCTGGCCAAGGCCGCGCCGTCCGAGCGCCCCAAATGGCGCGCGGCGCTTGTGACCTCCAACGACGGCCGCGTCCGGCTCGTCAAAAAGGAAGGCGAGGGCCAGATCGTCAGCGAGGACATGGCCTGGGCCAAAGCCGGAAAGGGGCTGAAAGCCGGCGACCTCGTGTTCGTGGAGAAGACGGACGCCGGCGGTTATCGCCTGCGCCAAATCCCGGCGGTCAACGGGGCGCTCGTGGCGATGGAGCCCTATACGGGGCGCGTCGTGGCCTTGGTCGGCGGCTACAGCTACTCGCTGTCCAACTTCAATCGCGCCACCCAGGCGATGCGCCAGCCCGGCTCGTCGTTCAAGCCCTTCGTCTATGCGGCCGCGCTGGAGAACGGCTACACGCCCGCCAGCGTGATCGTCGACAGCGCCATCACCTTCAAGGGCGCGAACGGCGAGGAGTGGAGCCCCGAGAACTACCACAAGGAGTTCTACGGCGCGCAGCCGCTACGCAAAGGCCTGGAGCAGTCGATCAACGCCATGACGGTCCGCCTGGCTCAAGGCGTCGGCATGAAGAAGATCGTCGATTTCGCCAAGCGCGCGGGCGTGGTCCGCGACATGGACCCGGTGCTCGCCATGGCCCTGGGCGCCGGGGAAACGACGCCATTCAAGCTGACGGCCGCCTATGCGCCGTTCGTCAATGGCGGGCGCCGGATCGAACCGCATCTGATCGAGCTGGTCCAGGATCGCGAAGGCAAGGTCATCTTCCGCGCCGACAAGCGCGACTGCGAACGGTGCGACGCCGGCTTCAACGGCGACGAGAGCCCCCGTTTCGCCGCGCCCGGCGAGCAGGTCATGGACCCCGTCACCGCCTACCAGATCACCTCCATGCTACAGGGCGTCGTCCAGCGCGGCACCGCCGCCGCGGTCAGCTCCCTGGGGCGCCCCCTGGCGGGCAAGACCGGCACGACCAACGAGTATCGCAGCGCGTGGTTCGTCGGCTATTCGCCGAACCTGATCGTTGGGGTGTTCATCGGCTTTGATGACAACCGGTCGCTCGGAGAGGGCGAGACCGGCGCCACAGGCCCGGTGCCGATGTTCATGGACTTCATGAAGGTGGCGCTGGAAGGCCAACCGGTGGTGGACTTCAAGCCGCCGAAAAACGCCAAGTTCGCCATGGTGCGGGGCGTGCGCGAAGCGTTCCGGCCAGGCACCGAACCCAAGGTCGAGGTTGCGCCGACCGGCGGACCGATCCCCTACCAGGAGCTCCCGCCGGGCCTGCCGCCCGTGACGCCGCCGCCGGCGCAGCCGGGCAAGCCCACACAAAAGGTGGATCCGCTGAGCGGGCTCTACTGACCTCCATTGCGCGGGGAAGCGACGCGCGTTATTCCCCGCGCCCTTCAACACTGTCACGGAGTTACGTGATGCGACCGGATGTCGAGGCCGCTGCGGCCGACATCGAGCAGTCCGTAGGACTGCTCAGGAGGCGTCTTTGACTGGGACGTCGCTCTCCGAAAGCTCGATGAGCTGAACGCCCGGGTCGAGGACCCGACCCTGTGGGACCGCCCTTCGGAGGCCCAGGCGGTGTCGCGCGAGCGCGCGAACCTGGCCGCCAAGGTCGAGGCCGTGCAGTCGATCGAGCGCGACCTCAAGGACGCCCTTGAATACGCCGAGCTGGCCGAGATGGAGTCCGACGAGGACTCGCTCAACGACGCCCGCGCCCAGCTGAAGTCGCTAAAGGAGCGCGCCGGTCGCGCCGAGCTCGAGGCGCTGCTGTCGGGCGAGGCCGACGGCAACGACTGCTATGTCGAAATCAACTCCGGCGCCGGCGGCACGGAGTCCTGCGACTGGGCCGGCATCCTGCTGCGCATGTACACCCGTTGGGCTAACGCCCACGGCATGACGACCGAGTTGATCGAAGAGACCGACGGCGATCAGGCCGGCATCAAGTCGGCGACCCTTCTGGTCAAGGGCGCGAACGCCTATGGCTGGCTGAAGACCGAGGCTGGCGTCCATCGCCTGGTTCGGATCAGCCCGTACGACAGCAGCGCGCGCCGTCACACCTCGTTCGCCTCCGCCTGGGTCTATCCGGTGGTCGACGATAATATCGAGATCGAGATCAACCCTTCGGACGTGCGCACCGACACCTACCGCGCCTCGGGTGCCGGCGGTCAGCACATCAACAAGACGGACTCGGCGGTGCGTCTGACGCACATTCCGACCGGGATCGCGGTGGCCTGCCAGGCTGGCCGTTCGCAGCACCAGAACCGCGAAGAAGCCTGGAAGATGCTGCGCGCTCGCCTCTATGAGGCCGAACTGCAGAAGCGCGAAGCCGCGCAACAGGCGCTGGAAGACACCAAGACCGACATCGGCTGGGGTCACCAGATCCGCAGCTACGTCCTGCAGCCCTACCAGATGGTCAAGGACCTGCGGACCAACGTCGAGACTTCCGACACCCAAGGCGTCCTGGACGGCGACCTCGATGCGTTCATGGCCGCTTCTCTAGCTCAACGCGTGGGGCATACCCGCGACGGCGGCGAGGCAGCTTAAGCGCAAAAAGAAAACGCCCCGGAGGACGACTCCGGGGCGTTTTGATTTTCGGCGCGAGCCGCGTCAGATCGACGACTTGGCGATGGCCAGCTGCTCCGGATGCGGCGCAGGGGCTGGAGCCGGCGCGGCCGCCGGACGCTGGAACTTCAAGCTGCGGCCTTGGAAGAACGCGCCGGTTTCCATGGCAAGCTGTTCGTGGGTGATGTCCCCATCCACGTACGAGGTTCCGTACAGGCGCACCTGCTTCGACGTGATCGCGCCAACCACGCGACCGCGAACCTCGACAGCCTCGGCGTAGACCGAACCCTCGACGTGGCCGGTCTCACCGACCGTGAGGCGGCCGACGCGGACGTCGCCCTTGACCACGCCGTCGATCTGCAGCTCGCCCTCGCCGGTGACGCTTCCCTCGATGGTCAGGTCGGCCGAAAGCAGCGAGGCCACCTTGGGGGGCGCCCGGCGTGCGGCTTCGGCCGGCGCGGCGGCCATCGGCGTGGGGAGCGGCTCAATCCGGGCCGGGGTCTTGTTCGATTTAGCTTGCTTGCTGAACATACTCACCAGCCTTCAAGAAACGGTTGGGATTCTGAGCCTTGCCGTTGACCCAAACTTCGTAGTGCAGGTGAGGGCCTGTGGAGCGACCCGTCGAGCCCATTCCCCCGACGCGCGACCCGATCGCGACGCGCTGGCCGACGCGGACACCGATCGTCGCCAAGTGCGCATAGCGGGTCTTGAAGCCGCCGCCATGGTCGACCTCGACGGTGTTGCCATAACCCGACCGGACCCCGGTGAACGACACGACGCCCGGCGCCGTCGCCATGATCGGCGTGTAGAAGGCGCCCGGGAAATCGAGGCCTGAGTGGAAGGCCGGACGGCGGGTGAAGGGATCGAACCGGACGCCGTAGCTCGACGACAGGGCCGGATTGCTCGTCGGGCGATAGAGCGGGAGTTTCTTGGCGGCTGCGCCCAGTGAGCGCATGTCCGACATGTCGTTCGCCGCGCGCTGGATGCGGGTCGCGAACTCCTCGTCCACATCGAGCACCGCGGCGAGGGCGCGCGGGTCCTTGGCTTCGATCAGCGGGCCGCCCAACGACACGCCGCGACCGGTATAGTTGCCAGCGTCCAGACCGGCCATACGCATGGCCAGGCGCAGGCGCTCGGCGCGGCTCTTGGCGAAGCTCTCGGCGGCGTCGATCAGGCGTTCCTGATCCATTCGCGTGGCCTGCACCCTTTGCACGGGGCTGGCGGCGAGCAGCCGAGGCTTGGCGACCGTGAGGGCCTCGGCGGCGCCGGGCACGCCCTTGAAATCGGAAACCAGGAGAGCGAGGGCGGCGTGACGTTTTTCGACCGAAGCGGCCAGGTCTTCCAGCGAGCCGTTGGTGGCCGACAGCTGCGCCACGGCGCTGTTGAGGCGGGCCTGCCGGTCGGCGTTGAGGCGTTCGTAGTAGGCCTTCTGCCTGATGACCTGCTGGTCGGTTGAACTGACCGCCAAGGCGTTGACCATCATCGCCGCGGTGCAGACGCCCATCCAGAGCGCACTAACGGCGACGCCGGCGGCGCCAAGCAATTGTTTATTGGTGGAGAAAACATAGCCGCGCATCTCACCGCCGGAGCGGATGTAGATGTGCCTCTCAGGAAAAAGGGCTTCCAGTGATTGCCGCAGTCGCTTGAAGCGTTTGATCGCCATCGCCCAGGAAACCCCCCGTTTCAGGTCCCGGCGATATGCAATGAGAAAGCAGCGGCACGCAAGACGGTTCGCGCCCAAAGAGAGCGCGAGTCGCAAAATTATAGCTTGCGCTTCAAGCCTTAACGCTTTCTGACCAGGGGAGCCACGCTCGACGAGTGGTTATGCGCCGAAACGCCACATACCGATGCGCGCGGGCAACACTGTAGCAAGAGTTGGTCGCCCAAGCGCGCTCTACTTGATGGCCTTGGCGGCGTTCATCACGGCCTTGATGTGGCCCGGCACCTTTACCTTGCGCCAGATTTCACGGATGACGCCCTCGCGGTCGATCAGAAAGGTCGACCGATCGATGCCCATGTACTTGCGGCCATACATGCTTTTCTCGACCCAGGCGCCATAGGCTTCAACGACGTCACCCAGCGGATCGGCCGCCAACTCGATAGTCAGGTCGTGCTTGGCGCGGAACTTGGCGTGCGAGGCGGCGCTGTCCTTGGAGACCCCGATGATCACCGCGCCGAGCTTCTGGAACTCTTCGACTTCCGACGAGAACTGCAGCGCCTCGGAGGTGCAGCCGGCGGTATCGTCCTTGGGGTAGAAGTACAGGACGACATTCTTGCCCTTGAGCGCCGCCAGGCTGACGCGACCGGTGTCGGTCGGCAGGTCGAAATCGGGAGCCTTGTCGCCGGGCTGCAGCATCGAACGCTTCCTTGAAGTTTGTCGTCCCGGCCCAGCGCGAAACGCGCCGAGCCGGGACCGCCAATGGCCTTTGAGTCTAGCCGAGTCCCGCCTTCGCTACGCCAGGGGCGGGACGACAATCAACTCATAACTAAACAGGCTTCACCAACACGATCTTCTTCTTGCCCGCCGCCAGCTTGACCACGCCCTCGACGAGGTCTGCGGCGGTGATCAGACGGTTCGCGTCGGCTTCGGCCTTGTCGTTGACCTTCAGGCCGCCGCCCTGGGCCAGACGACGCGCTTCGCCGCGCGAGCCCGCGAGGCCAGCGTCAGCAAACAGGGCCGCTAGCACGACGCCGGCCTCCAGATCCGCGGAGGCGATCTCGAAGGTCGGCAGATCGGCCGACAGCGCGCCTTGCTCGAACGCCTTTTCGGCGGCGTCGCGGGCCTTGCGAGCTTCTTCCTCGCCGTGGGCCATACGGGTGGCTTCGTCCGCCAGCACCTTCTTGGCCTCGTTGATCTGGGCGCCTTGCAGGGCCTCCAGTTCAGCGATGTGATCCAGCGGCAAGTCCGTGAACAGCTTCAGGAAGCGGCCGACGTCGGCGTCCTCGGTGTTGCGCCAGAACTGCCAGTAATCGTAGGGGCTCAGCTGCTCGGCATTGAGCCACACAGCGCCCGCCGCCGTCTTGCCCATCTTGGCGCCCGAGGCCGTAGCCAAGAGCGGCGTCGTCAGGCCGAAGGCGCTCTTCTGGTCGACGCGACGGGTCAGCTCGACGCCATTGAGGATGTTGCCCCACTGGTCTGAGCCGCCCATCTGCAGCACGCAGCCGTGGGCCCGGTTCAGCTCCAGGAAGTCTACCGCCTGCATCAGCATGTAGTTGAACTCGAGGAACGTCATCGGCTGCTCGCGCTCGAGGCGCAGCTTGACCGAGTCAAAGGCCAGCATCCGGTTGACGGTGAAGTGCACGCCGTATTCGCGCAGGAACTGGACGTAGCCGAACTTCGACAGCCACACATCGTTGTCGACCATGATCGCGTCGGTAGGGCCGTCGCCGAAGGTCAGGAACTTCGAGAACACCGTCTTGATGCCGGCGATATTGGCCTGGATGTCGGCGTCGCTCAGCAGCTTGCGGCTCTCGTCCTTACCCGTGGGATCGCCGACCTTGGTCGTGCCGCCGCCCATCAGGACGATCGGCTTGTGGCCGGCCTGCTGCAGGCGGCGCAGCAGCATGATCTGGATCAGCGAACCGACGTGCAGGCTGGGCGCGGTGGCGTCGAAGCCGATGTAGGCGACGATCGGGCCGCCCTGCGCCGCGGTGTCCAACTCCTCCGGATGGGTGATCTGATGGATGTAACCGCGCGCCTCCAGGGTTCGCAGGAACTCTGACTTGAACGACGAGGCGGCGGACATGGATCGACTCTCTATCTGACTTGGCGGGCCGTCTAGCACGGCGAGGCCGCTATGTGAGGGTTTCATTTCATCACTCCAGGAACAGGGCCGGAGCGCATGATCGACTGGAAAGAAACGACCCCGGCGAGGCGGGGCTAAGCGACGTGTCTGGTCGGCCTCCCGCTATGGCAGCGGGCGGTAATAGGGGCGGGCCAGGACGAGAGCGTCGATCATGGGGCCTAGCTACCGTTTAACGGGCATGGCAGTCAACGTTCCCATGAAGATCCTGGGATTCATGACCGGCACCTCGCTGGACGCGGTCGACATGGCGGTGCTGGAGACCGACGGCGTCGAAATCCACGCCTTCGGGCCGGCGGGGGAGCGCAAGTTGCGAGAGGCGACCCGCGATCTCTTGCTCAAGACCACCGACATCGCCCGCGCCTGGCCGCGTGGCGCGCCCGAGCCAGCGATCTTCGAAAAAGCCCGCCGCGCGGTGGCCGACGAGCATTTCCAGGCTGCGGAAAGCTTCCTGGACGAGCACGGTCTCTCGTGGGGTGACTTCGACCTTTTGGGCGTGCACGGCCAGACCGTCCTTCACGAACGCCCGACGGCCGAGCGACTGGGCCGTACAGTGCAGTTGCTGGACGCCAAGCGCCTGGCAAAGGTCTGCGGCCGGCCGGTGGCCTTTGATTTCCGCACCGCCGATGTCGCCGCCGGCGGGGAGGGCGCGCCGCTGGCCCCGATCTACCATGCCGCGCGCGCCCGGGCCTCGGGTCTCTCCGCGCCGGTCGCGGCGCTGAACGTCGGCGGCGTGGCCAACATCACCCTGATCGGCGCGGACGGCGCGTTGCTGGCATTCGACACCGGACCCGGCAACGGCATGATCGACCTGATGCTGCAGGAGCGGGGCCTGGGTCGTTTCGACCAGGACGGCCGCCTGGCCTTGGCCGGCCGTGTCGATGACGCCGCCTTGGCGAGCCTGCTCGACAGCGCCTATTTCGACGCGCCGGCGCCCAAGTCGCTGGATCGCTACGACTTTTCGCTGGCGCCGGTCCAGCATCTCTCGGCGGAGGACGCGGCGGCGACGCTGGTGGCCTTCACCGCCGAGGCGGTGTTCAAGGCCTTCGCCCAGACTGGCGAGACGCCCAGCGCCCTGATCGTCTGCGGCGGCGGGCGACATAATCCGGCGATCATGCAGACCCTGGCCCAGCGCGCGCCCGTGCCGGTTCAGACCGCCGAAGCCTATGGCTGGCGCGGCGACAGCATCGAGGCCGAGGCCTTCGCATATCTGGCGGCCCGCACGGCGAAGGGGCTGCCGATCAGCTTCCCGGGCACGACGGGCGTGAAGGCGCCGATGACGGGGGGGCGGATCGACCGGCCCTAACACGCCCAGACTTGGTCACAATTTTGGATTGAGCTTGCGTCGCGTTGAAGTCGGTGGCGAGCATGATCGGGGTTCTGTTGGCGGTGTTGCTGGTCACGAGCGACGCGCCGTCCCTTAGTCCGCGCGCCGCCGAGTTGATCGCGCCCGTCCGCCAGGCCTTACACGCTGAGCGCAAAGCCCAAGCCGCCTTGCCGCCGCCGGCGAACGACTCGGAAAAGCTGGAGCGTATGGGGCGGTTGGATCAGGTCGGACGGCGCGTCCTGATCCAGATCGACCTGTCCGTGCTGCCGGTCGAGGAGCTGAAGGCCGCTGAAAAGGCGATGTGGGCGCCGATCGAGGAAGCTGACGCTGAGAATGAGAAGGCCTTGCTGGCCATGGTGCCGCCGGAAGGCTGGTTCCTGAAGAGCCGCTATGGGGAAAAGGCCGCGAAAGCAGCGTTCCATATCGTCCAGCATTCGAACCTCGAACTCTGGCGGCGGTTCGTGCCCGTGCTCGAGCCGCTCGTGGCTAAGGGCGAGGTCGATGGCCAGAGCTACGGCCTGATGTACGACCGGCTGGCGCTCAACGAGGGTCGACCCCAGCGCTATGGCAGTCAGATGGTCTGCAAGAACGGCAAGTATGTAGTCTACGCGCTGGAAGCGCCGGAGACAGTGGACGAACGCCGAAAAGCCATGGGCTTTCTTACGCCGCTCGCTGAATATGAAGCGGTGTTCGCCAAGTATCCGCCCTGCAACTGAGCGCCAACAAAAAAGGCCTCCCATCTGGGAGGCCTTTTGAATGTCTAGATCGGGTTTTCCGCCAGGCGCTTGTCGAGATAGTCGCTGACGCTCTTCTCGACGCTGGGCAGATGCTCGGTCCAGAAGTGGCTGGCCTTGTCGATGACTTCGTAGTCGATCGTGATGCCCTTCTGGGTGCGCAGCTTGGTGACCACGCGCTCCACCTCGACCGGCGGGGTGATGGTGTCGGCCGAACCGGTGAGGAACAGGCCCGAGGCCGGGCAGGGCGCCAGGAAGCTGAAGTCGTACATGTTGGTCGGCGGCGACACTGAGATGAAGCCGTCCGTCTCGGGCCGGCGCATCAGGAGTTGCATCCCGATATAGGCGCCGAAGTCGAAGCCTGCGACCCAGGTCTGGCTGGCGGCGGGGTTGCTGGTCTGCAGCCAGTCCAGCGCCGTCGCCGCGTCGGCCAGTTCGCCGATGCCGGCGTCGAACTCGCCCTGGCTGCGGCCCACGCCGCGGAAGTTGAAGCGCAGGGTCGCGAAACCACGCTTCATGAACAGGTGATAGAGTTGCACCGAGACCGGGTGGTTCATGTGACCGCCGGCCTTGGGGTGCGGATGCAGGATCAGCGCGATCGGCGCCGTTTCGGTCTTGCCCGGAGAATAGCGACCTTCGATCCGGCCGGACGCGCCGGTCAAAATCACATCAGGCATATCGTCCCCTTCAGCTGGCCACGGCGGATCCCGGCATTTTAAGGGCCGGAATACTTGACCGCCGCGCTTGGTCTTCCTAAATCGCAGCCGCAACGCGGACAGACGATCCGCGCGCGAAGTCGCGGCTTGTAGCACACGCAAAAGCCGATGCGCGCGGAATCTGCAAGGGGTAAGGCTGATGCGCCTGAGCACCAAAGGCCGATACGCCGTGATGGCGATGACCGACTTGGCCAAGCGCCAGGACGAGAGCGATGGTCGCGCCGTGGCGCTGGCCGAGATCGCCTCGCGCCAGCAGATTTCGCTTTCCTATCTTGAGCAGCTCTTCGCGCGCTTGCGCCGAAAGGGTCTCGTGATCAGCGCGCGGGGCCCCGGTGGCGGCTATCGCCTCGCCAAGGCCGCGACTGAGACCTTCATCGCCGACATCGTGTTGGCGGTCGACGAGCCGCTGCGCGCCACCCGCTGCAACTTCACCAAGGGCCAGGCCAAGGGCTGCATGGCCGGCGGCGAGCGCTGCATGACGCATAATCTCTGGGAAGAGATGGGCCGTCAGATTCACGGCTACCTGGCCAGCGTCTCGGTCGCTGACGTGCTGGCGGGCGAGCTGCGTCCGGCGCGTCCGATGGAGATCGCGGCCGAGTGAGCGCCTCCCGCACATCTGTCTATCTCGACTACAACGCCACGGCGCCGTTGCGGCCGCAGGCGCGTGAGGCGCTGTTGCGCGCGCTCGAGAGCCCGGCGAATCCCTCGTCGGTCCACGCCGCCGGCCGCGCCGCCCGCGACGTTGTCGAGCGCGCGCGCGCCGAGGTCGGGGCGCTGGTCGGCGTGCCGGCGGGCTCGGTGACCTTCGTCAGCGGCGGCACCGAGGCCAACGCCCTGGCCATCGAGAGCGCCAAGGCCGCAGGCGTCGAGCGCATCATCATCTCCGCCATCGAGCACGACGCGGTGACTGAGACGGCCAAGGCCTCTGGCCTGCCAGTTGAGATCCTGTCTGTGGATAACAACGGCGTCGCCGATCTCGGCTGGCTGGCGCAAGCGCTTGAAAAGCCGGGCAAGACCTTGGTCTGCCTGATGCTGGCCAACAACGAGACGGGCGTCATCCAGCCAGTGGATAAAGCCTCCGCCCTGGTCCGTGCCGCCGACGGCTGGCTGCATGTCGACGCCGTCCAGGCCGCCGGCAAGATCGCGATAGACTTCTCCGGCCTCGGCGCCGACACCATGGCCTTATCAGCGCACAAGCTGGGCGGGCCGCAAGGCGTCGGCGCGCTGGTCGCGGGGACCCGTGCGACCGTAACCCGACGTCTGCACGGCGGCGGTCAGGAGCGCGGCCGCCGGGCGGGCACCGAGAACGTCGCAGGGATCGCCGCCTTCGGCGCCGCCGCCAAGGCGGGGCGCGAGACGCTTGCCTCGATGGCCGAACAGGCCCAATGGCGCGACGCCCTGGCCGAGCGTCTCAAGGCCGAGGGCGCGGTCGTGCTGGGGGAGGGCGCGGCGCGCTTGCCGCAAACGCTGTGCTTGGCCGGTGAGGGCTTCGGCTCCGAGGTCCAGGTCATGAACATGGACCTGGCCGGGATCATGGTCAGCGCCGGCAGCGCCTGCTCGTCGGGCAAGGTCAAGGCCAGTCGCGTGGTGGAAGCCATGGGCCGCGCCGATCTCGCCCCGTTCGCCCTGCGGATCAGCGGCGGCTGGGCGAGCACGGAAGACGATTGGATCAAGTGCGGCGACGCCTGGCTCGCCGCCTGGAAGCGTATCGGCGCACGACGCCGGGAGGTGGCTTAATGGCCGCGGTCAAAGAGACTGTCGAAACCGTCGCCGCGCTCGAGAAGTACGAGCACGGCTTTAGCACCGACATCGATCAGGAGTTCGCCCCCAAAGGTCTCTCCGAGGACATCGTGCGCTTCATCTCGGCCAAGAAGGACGAGCCGGAATGGATGCTGGAGTGGCGGCTTGAGGCCTATCGCCGTTGGCTGGCGATGGACGAGCCCGACTGGGCCAAGGTCAGCTATCCGCCGATCGACTACCAGGACACCTATTACTACGCCGCGCCCAAGACTAAGGAGGGCCCCAAGAGCCTGGACGAGGTCGATCCGGAGCTGCTGGCCGTCTACGAAAAGCTCGGCATCCCCCTGAAAGAGCAGGCGGTTCTGGCCGGGGTTGAAGGCGCGCCGCGCTACGCCGTAGACGCCGTGTTCGACAGCGTCAGCGTCGTGACCACCTTCAAGAAGGAACTGGCCCAAGCCGGCGTCATATTCTGCTCGATGAGCGAGGCGATCCGCGAGCATCCGGAGCTGGTCCGCCAGTATCTGGGCAGCGTGGTGCCGACCTCGGACAACTACTTCGCCTGCCTGAACAGTGCGGTGTTCTCGGACGGCTCGTTCGTATACGTCCCGCCGGGCGTGCGCTGCCCGATGGAGCTGTCGACCTATTTCCGGATCAACGCCAAGGACTCCGGCCAGTTCGAGCGCACCCTGATCATCGCCGACAAGGGCGCCTACGTCTCGTATCTGGAAGGCTGCACGGCCCCGATGCGCGACGAGAACCAACTGCACGCGGCCGTGGTCGAACTCGTCCTGCTGAACGACGCCGAGATCAAGTACTCGACCGTCCAGAACTGGTACCCGGGCGATCCCGAGACCGGCAAGGGCGGCATCTACAACTTCGTGACCAAGCGCGCCGACTGCCGCGGCGATCGCAGCAAGGTGTCGTGGACCCAGGTCGAGACCGGCTCGGCCATTACCTGGAAGTATCCGTCCTGCGTGCTGCGCGGCGAGGGGAGCTCGGGCGAGTTCTATTCGATTGCGGTGACCAACGGCCACCAGCAGGCCGACACCGGCACCAAGATGATCCACCTGGGCGCCAACACCCGCTCGCGGATCGTCGCCAAGGGCATCAGCGCCGGCAAGTCGACCTCAACCTATCGTGGCCTGGTCTCGGCCCACCCCAAGGCCAAGGGCGCGCGCAATTTTACCCAGTGCGACAGCTTGCTGATCGGCAAGGACTGCGCGGCCCACACCGTGCCCTATATCGAGGCCCGTAACGGCCAGTCGGTGTTCGAGCACGAGGCCACCACCACGCGGCTGTCGGACGACCAGCTGTTCTACTGCCAGCAGCGCGGTCTCTCTGAAGAAGAGTCGGTCGCCTTGCTGGTCAACGGCTTCGTCAAGGACGTGCTGCAGCAACTGCCCATGGAATTCGCCGTCGAGGCCCAGAAGCTGGTGGCGATCAGTCTGGAGGGCAGCGTGGGATGACGACCATCACCCTCTACCAGCCCGTCGGGCTGGAGGAGATTCAGGCGATCAAGGCGTCCGAGTGGACGGCCCTGCCGCCTCACGACATTGAACAGCCAATCTTCCGCCCGGTCACCAGCGAGGTGCTTGCGGCCAAGCTGGCACGCGACTGGAACGCCGCCCACACGACCTATCGGCGCGGCTATGTCGTTCGTTTCGAGGTGCTGAAGGGCTTTCTCGACGCCTACGAGAACAAGGTCTCGGGGATACTGGGCCACGAGGAATACTGGATCCCGTCCGAGGATCTTCCGCTGCTGAACGCGGCCATTCAGGGCCGGATCGCTGTCGTCGGCACCTTCGCGGGTGATGACGCCGAGTACAGAAGACTGAACGAAACCCATGCTTAAGATCCAGAACCTTCACGCCCGCGTCGAGGACAAGCCGATCCTGAAAGGCGTCACGCTGGACGTCCCGGCCGGTGAGGTCCACGCGATCATGGGCCCGAACGGGGCTGGCAAGTCGACCCTGTCCTACGTGCTGACCGGCCGCGATGGTTATGAGGTCACGGAAGGGACGGCGACGCTCAACGGCGAGGACCTGCTGGCGCTGGAGCCCAATGAGCGGGCGGCCAAGGGCCTGTTCCTATCGTTCCAGTATCCGCTGGAAATTCCGGGCGTTCCGGCCCTGACTTTTATCCGCACCGCTCTCAACGCCCAACGCCGCGCGCGCGGCGAGGACGAGATCGCAGCCCCGGCCTTCCTCAAGCTGGCCAAGGAGAAGGCGGCGGCGCTGAAGATCGACTTCGAGATGCTCAAGCGCGGCCTGAACGTCGGCTTCTCGGGCGGCGAGAAGAAACGGATGGAAATCTTCCAGATGTCCATGCTTTCGCCGAAGTTCCTGATCCTCGACGAGACCGACAGCGGCCTCGATATCGACGCCCTGAAAATCGTCTCGGAAGGCGTCAACGCCCTGCGGTCGCCCGAACGCGGCATGCTGGTCATCACCCACTACCAGCGCCTGCTGGACCACATCAAACCCGACAAGGTCCACGTGCTGGCCGCCGGCCGCATCGTCGCCTCGGGCGGTCCGGAACTGGCCCTCCAACTGGAAGCCGAGGGCTATGACCGCATCGTGGGGGCGGCGGCTTGACCCTTTCGACCGCCCTCAAGACCGGCGACCTCTCGGCGCTGCCGTCGCGGCGCGACGAGGACTGGCGCTGGACCGATCTGCGGGGCCTGCTGAAGGTCCTGCCGCCGGCCGCGCCGGCGCATGACGGCGCGGTTCCGGCCGGTCCTTTCGCGAGCCTGGCCGACGCCGAGACCGTGTTCGTCAACGGCCGCCGCGTCACCGCCTCCGACGCAGCTTCCGGCGTCGTCGCCCTGCGCTTCGTCGCCCTGGCCGACAAGGCCGCGCAAGGCGCCAGCCACACCCTGGTCGTGAAGCCTGGCGAGAGCCTCGTTCTACTGGAAAGCCACGAAGGCTGCGCCGCCGGTTACGTCTCCGACGTCACGCTCGATATCGCCGTGGGCGAGGGCGCGTCGCTGGAGCGGATCGTGCTGGTCGAGGACGAGGCCGAGGCGGTCAATGTCGTCACCGCCGACGTCGCCCTGGCTCCCGGCGCGAGGTTCGTCCAGACCATCCTGACGTCCGGCGCGCGCCGCCAGCGGATCGAGACCCGCGTTCGCCATCCCGGCGCTCACGCCGAGGTCCGCCTCGACGGCGCCTATCTGCTCGACGCCCAGCGTCACGCCGACCTGACCAGTGTCGTCACCCACGGCGGCTTCGACGGCGTCACCAGCCAGCTGACCAAGGGCATGGTCACCGACCAGGCGCGCGGCGTGTTCCAGGGCCGGATCGTCGTTGAGAAGGGCGCAGACCAGACCGACGCGCGGATGGGCCACCACGCCCTGATCCTGTCCGACAAGGCCGAGATCGACGCCAAACCCGAACTGCTGATCTTCGCCGACGACGTTTCCTGCGCCCACGGCAACACGATCGGCGCCCTGGACGACGAGGTGCTGTTCTACGCCAAGCAGCGCGGCATCCCCGAGGCCGAGGCCAAGGCCATGCTGACCGCGGCCTTCGTCGGCGAAGTGATCGATCGCATCCAGCACGAGGGCGCGCGCGACGCCGCCGCCGCCTGGGTCGCGCGCAAGCTGGGGAGCGACGCCTGATGGCTTTCGACGCGCCCTACGATGTCGACGCGATCCGCGCCCAGTTCCCGATCCTGAAGCGGGAAGTCCACGGCAAGCCGTTGATTTACCTAGACAGCGCAGCTAGCGCCCAGAAGCCCGATGCGGTGCTGGACGCGATGATGGGCCTGGCGCGGACCTCCTACGCCAACGTCCATCGCGGGCTGCACACGCTGGCCAACGAAACGACCGAAGCCTATGAAAAGGCGCGGGAAACGGTCGCGCGCTTCATCAACGCCGAGCGCGACGAGGTCGTCTGGACCAAGAGCGCGACCGAGGCGGTGAACCTGGTCGCAAGCTCGTTCGGCCTGTCGCTGAACGCCGGCGACGAGATCGTGCTCTCGGAAATGGAGCACCACGCCAACATCGTGCCGTGGCACTTTCTGCGCGAACGCAAGGGCGTGGTCTTGAAGTTCATCCCGGTGCTGGACGACGGGCGTCTCGACATGGAGGCCTACAAGGGGCTGCTGTCAGAGCGGACGAAGATGGTCGCCGTCACCCACATGTCGAACGTGCTGGGCACGGTCAACGACGTGGCCGAGATCGTCCGCCTGGCCCACGCGTGGGGTGCGCCGGTGCTGCTGGACGGCTGCCAGGGCGTGGTCCACACCAAGGTCGACGTGAAGGCCCTGGACGTCGACTACTACGTTTTCTCCGGCCACAAGCTCTACGGCCCGACCGGGATCGGCGTGCTTTACGGGAAGGCCGAGCGCCTGGCGGCCCTGCCGCCGTACCAGGGCGGCGGCGAGATGATCGGCTCGGTGGCGCTGGACAAGATCACCTATGCCGACCCGCCGCATCGCTTCGAGGCCGGCACCCCGGCGATCCTGGAAGCCGTGGGCCTGGGCGCGGCGATCGAATGGCTGAATGGCCTGGACCGCGACGCGATCTTCGCCCACGAGCACGCCCTCTATGAGCGCGTCGCCGAGCGGCTGCGCGGCGTCAACGGCGTGCGGATCCTGGGTGAGGCGCCCGGCAAGGGCGCGGTGTTGTCCTTTACGGTCGAGGGCGCCCATGCTCACGACATCGCCCAGGTGCTGGACCGCTACGGCGTGGCCGTGCGCGCCGGGACCCACTGCGCCGAGCCCTTGATGCGTCGCTTCGGCGTCACGTCGAGCGCGCGCGCCTCCTTCGCCCTATATAACACCGAGGCCGAGGCCGACGCGTTCGTCGACGCGCTGGCCAAGGCCCGCAGTTTCTTCAGTTGAGCTCCCGATGACCGACGCCGCCTCCCAGGAAACCGTTACAGCTCTGACCCAGGACGAGTTGAACCGGCTGACGGACCAGCTGATCGAAAAGCTGAAGACCGTCTATGACCCGGAAATCCCGGTCGACATCTATGAGCTGGGCCTGATCTACAAGGTCGATGTCAGCGACTCCAAGGATGTCGCCATCGACATGACCCTGACCGCGCCGGGCTGCCCGGTCGCGGGCGAGATGCCGGGCTGGGTCAAGGACGCGGTCATGGAGATCCCCGGCCTGAAATCCTGCACGGTCGAGCTGACCTTCGACCCGCCGTGGGACGCCTCGCGCATGAGCGACGAGGCGAAGCTGCAACTGAACATGTTCTGATCGGTTCGGAGCCCATGGAACCCACGATCGCCGCCCGTCCTCGTCGCCCGCGCCCCAAGGTCGTCACCCTGACCGACGCTGCGGCCGCGCGCGTGAAGGAGATCATGGACAAGGCCGACCAACCCTATGCGGGCTTGCGCGTCGGTGTGAAGAACGGCGGCTGCGCGGGCCAGGAGTACGTCTTCGAATACGCCAAGGAAAAGGGCCCGATCGACGAGGTCGTCGAGGACAAGGGCGTCACCATCCTGATCGAGCCCAAGGCGGTGCTATTCCTGATCGGCACCGAGATCGACTACGAGGTCACCAAGCTGTCGTCGAAGTTCGTGTTCCACAATCCGAACGAGACAGACGCCTGCGGCTGCGGTGAGAGCGTCACCATCCAGCCTGCCGCCGAGGTTCAGGACTGATGCTGGCCAAAACGCCGTCCTGCGTCGAATGTGGCCTGGCTTGGGGGTCTCCGCGCTTCAAGCATGAGGACGACGCGCCGCTCTACTGGTCGGACACGGGCTTGCTGTGCTCCAGCGGCTGCGCCCAGACCCATTTCGCCAAGCGGCGCGCCGAAGGGACCTTTGTGGCGATCCCGGCTGAGTGTCCGGTCGAGGTTTAGGCCTACGCCTCGGCCGCCCGAGGCGTCGCCACCACGTTCTTCTTGCCATCCCACTCCACCAGCACGGACGGCTCCAGCGGCTCGCCACGCGCCTGGGCGATCAGTGCGTTGGTGCGATCCTCGATCGTCGTCTGCATCAGCGCCATGAACGCATCCTTCTCCAGGCCCTGGGGCAGGGCGGGCAGGAACTCGATGGTCGCGACGCCCGGGGTCTTGGCCTTCTCCTGCTGCTTCCAGAAGCAGCCCAGATTCGTGGCCACTGGCACCACCGGCAGGCCAAAGTCCTTGCTCATGTAATAGACGCCGGTTCGGTAGCGGAAATGCTCGCCCGGCGCGGCCAGGTGGCCTTCGGGGTAGATCAGGATACGACGGCCCTCGGCCGCGACCTGGGCGGCGCTCTTGGACAGCGCCTCGCGCGCTTCAGGACCGCCGCAGCTATCGACGACGATGGCGCCGAACTTCTTCAGGATCGCGCCGACCAGCGGGAACTTCTCCAGGTGGTCGCCGGTGACGAAGCTGAGGTTGTCGACATGGGCGAACATCACAAATCCGTCGCCCCAGCTGTGGTGCTTGGCGGCGATGATGCAGGGGCCCGAGGGCAGGTTCTCCTGGCCCTTCACCTGGACCTTGACGCCCGCCAGGGCGTCCAGCGCCCACAGCATCCGACGGCTATAAAGCCGCAGGGTGAAGGTCACGGCCTCCCGGCCCGGCGCCAGGGCGGCGAAGGCCGCCGAGAGGCCGTAGAAGATCGACAGAACCCAGTAGTAGGCGTTGAAGAAAACGCTGCGCATCGAAGGGTGTCCTTTCATCGCGCGAACAGCACGGCCTGGACGGCCGCGGTCATCAGGGGGGCGTGGGCGGAGAGGGCGTCGTCGCCCAGGCGGCCATAGGCCTTGTTTTGGGCGGTCTGGGTGATCACGCCGATGGCCATGGCGGCCAGTACGCGCGGGTCGCCCGGCGGCAGCTCGGCGTTGATCATCGCCTGCTTGATCAGGTCCTCAACCAGGGTGACCGGGTCGCGACCGTCTTCCTGATAGTAGGGCAGGAAGTGGTGCAGCTGCAGCAGGTGGAACGAGAAGAGCAGCCAGTCCTCGTCGGCGACCGCGCAATAGGCCTTCACCAGCGCTGCGGCCTTGGCCTTGATGCCGCTGACGGCGGCGGCCTCGTCGGCGATCAGGGCCGAGAGGCGGCGGTGGCAGTCCATGAAGAGGCTGAGAGCCAGGGCGTCCTTGCTCTTCCAGTGGCGATAGATCGCGCCTTCGGACACGCCCGCTCGGGCGGCGATGGTCTTGGTGGTCGCCGCGTCGACGCCCTCGGTGACGAAGGCCTCCAGCGCCGCGCGTTCGATGCGGGGTTTCGCGCTCATGAACGGAACATCGCACGCGGAGCCGCAGATGCAAGTGAGCACTCACTTACATTTACGTGATTGACCGTGAACCACCAGACGGCGACACACACTCATGGTCCAGACGGTTCTTGTTTATTCGATGGGCGAGGTGATCGGCGACGGGCTGATCAAACTGCCCTTCATCGCCGGCCTGCGGGCGGCGTTTCCTGACGCTCGGATCAGTTGGTGCGCCGCCAAGGGCGAGACGGTCTATGCCGGGCCGCTGAAGGCGGTCGCGGCCGGCTACATCGACGAGGTGATCCTGGAGGGACGGAACGGCGCCGCGGCGCTGGACAGTCTGCCGTGGTCGAAGCCGTTCGACGGTCGCCGCTTTGATCTGGTCATCGACACCCAGGAAAACCTCCGCCGCAGCGGCGTCGCCCGTCGCGGCGCCGGGGGCCGCTTCGTCTCGGCCGCACATGAAGCGCGGACCAAGGACTGGCCGGTGGCGGTGACCGATCGCCTGGCGCGGCTCCTGTCTTTGGCGACAGACGGGCAGGGGGCGCCAAGGCCCCTGGCCCTGACTCACCCTGACGCGCTGAAGGCCGCAGAGCTTCTGCTGCCGGCTGGCGCGACCTATGTCGGCCTCGCCCCCGGAGCGGGCGGACAGGACAAGCGCTGGCCGCTTGCGAACTATCTGGAACTGGCGCGGCGCGTGCTCGCCAAGGGCTGGACGCCGGTCTTGCTGTTCGGACCCGATGAAGCCGAAGACGCCGCCATCGCTGCGCAAGAGGTCCCCGAAGCGCTGCAGCCGGAGCGCCATCGCACAGACGGCCTGTCCGTGAAGGGCCCGCTGCTGGTGATCGCGCTGGCCGGGCGCATGGCTGCGGGGGTCGCGAATGACGCCGGCCCTGGCCACATGCTGGCGGCCGGCGGCGCGCCGCTGCTTTCGCTTCAGCAGGACCGTCGCAAGGCGGTGAAATTCCGCCCCGCAGCCCAGCGGCTTGAGATGCTGGTCGCAGAGGACTACGGAAGCGACATGGACGCCCTGCCGCTCGACACGGCGTGGGCGGCCCTCGAGAAGCTGGTTTCCGGAGCGTCCTGAATGTCCATCCTCGCGCCGATCTCGGCGGGCGAACTGGTCGACAAGATCACCATCCTGCGCGTGAAAGCCCAGCGCATCGGCGATCCGGCCAAGGAGGTCAATGTCCGCAAGGAGCTGGCGCTGCTGGAAGCGACCGCCCGCGAGCATCTGCCGGAAAGCGTCGAGATCGTCCGCCTCACCGAAGAGCTCACGGCGGTGAACGCCGCCTTGTGGGACATCGAGGACGGCAAGCGTGATTGCGAACGTCGTCAGGATTTCGGCCCGAACTTCGTGGCCCTGGCGCGGCGCGTCTATATCGACAACGACAAGCGCGCCGCCATCAAGCGCGCCATCAATGAGGCGGCCGGCTCGGAAATCGTCGAGGAGAAGAGCTACAAGCCCTATCTCGGCGCCTCTGAAAAATGACGCAAGTCGTTAGCGACGCACGGGAAATGGTCGCCGGCATGACGCCGAAATTGAAGTCCGGCCAGTATGTCTTTTGCGCCGCGGGCGACCGGGATTGGACGCTTCTGCGGCCGCTGGCGATGTTTCGCGAGGCGGAAGGCGTCAGCCTGATCCTGGAGCGCGGCGCGGCGGAGGCGGCGGGCTTTGCGATTGCGGCGCCGATGGCCCTGATCACCCTGAACGTCTATTCGGCTCTCGATGGCGTGGGTCTGACCGCCGCCGTATCCGGTGCGCTCGCTAGGGTCGGGATCGCCTGCAACATGGTCGCGGCGCTCCACCACGACCATGTCTTTGTGCCGATCGAGCGGGCGGATGAGGCCCTGGCGATCCTCCTAGCGCTGCAGGCTGGCGCCTAGAGATTTTGTCTTTCGACAAACTCAGGGTGAGAACCGTTTCTCGTCCCGTGCGGTAAGGAGCCTCATCCTGAGCAGATCGAGGGACGAGGCTCCCGGGCCCGCTAGCGTCCCTTGAAGGCGGCCGCGCGCTTCTGAAGGAAGGCCGAAACGCCCTCGATGAAGTCCTCGGTCTTGCCGGCGAACTTCTGGGCCTTGCGCTCGGCGTGCAGCTGTCCGGTCCAATCGCTGTCGAGGCTGTCCCAGACCAGCTTACGGATCGCGCCCAGCGCCGCCGGGCCCTTGGCCAGCTCGAGCGCCAGAGCATGGGCTGTGGACATCAACTCTGCGTCTGGCACACAGCGGTTCACCAGCCCCCATTGGAGGGCCGTGGCGGCGGGGACCTTGTCGCCCAGCAGCATCATCTCCATCGCTCGCGCCTTACCGACCAGGCGGGGCAGGAGGTAGGTCGAGCCGCCGTCCGGCACTAGGCCGATGCGACGGAAGGCCTGAAGGAAGTAGGCGCTTTCAGCTGCGACGATCAGGTCGCCCATCAGCGCGATGGAGCAGCCGACGCCCGCAGCCGGGCCGTTCACCGCCGTGACGATCGGCAGCGGAAAGTCACGCAGCAACGTCATCAGGGGATTATAGGTCGTCTCCAGCGCCGAGCCGGCGTCCGGCTTGCCGTCGACGTCGGCTTCTCGGCCGGCCGCGCCGCCGCCCGAAAGGTTGGCGCCCGAGCAGAAACCGCGGCCTTCACCGGTGAGGACAACGGCGCGCGCCTCGATCTTGCCGGCGGCGATCGACGAGAAGGCGTGGTGAAGCTCACGCGCGATCTCCAGGCTGGCCGCGTTCAGCGTGGCCGGATCGGCGAGGGTGACGGTGGCGACGCCTTCCTGCGTCGAGACACGGATCTTCTGGTAGTCCACGGCGGAGCCTCCCTTGTTCGTTGGCTAAGACTCTAGGCGCCTTTGCCCCTTGGGAAGGCTAGCGAAATCTTCGCCAACAGAAACGCCGCCGGTCGGTGACCGGCGGCGCGAAGGTAGGTCTTCTGCTGAAGTGTGTCTTCAGGCGGCGTTGGCCGCGCCTGACATGGATTCGGCGGCGGTGACGCGGTTGCGACCGCCGCGCTTGGAGGCGTAGAGCGCCGCATCCGCGCGCTCCATCACCGAATGGCCCGTTTCGCCCGCCTTTCGCTCGGCGAAGCCCGAAGAGACGGTGATCGCGCCCAGATCTTCATTGGTCGAGCGACGCTTGAGCATCCGCGAAGACACCTCGATACGGATCTCCTCTAGGGTGGAGGCGACCACCGAAGCGCTCTCGCGCGGGAAGATCATCGCAAATTCCTCGCCACCGTAGCGCGCAGCGAAACGGGGCGGAGCGGCGACGCGGCCGATGACCGAGGCGACGTAGCGGATCACCTGGTCGCCGGTCTGGTGGCCCCAGGTGTCGTTGAAGCCCTTGAAGTGGTCGATATCGAGGACGGCGAGGCAGATGCTCGTGCCGGCTTCCTCGGCTTCCGCGCAGGCGCGGTCGAGTTCTTCGTCGAAGGCCTTGCGGTTGGCCAGGTTGGTAAGGCCGTCGGTCGTGGCGTCGCGGCGGACTTGCTCAAGATGTTCACGCAGGCGCTCGACCTCGGCGGTAGAGTCGGCCAGGCGGGCCTCAAGGGACTGGTTTTCCTTGTGAACGCGGCGCGTAGCTTCGGCCAGGCCGCCGACAACGGCCTTTATCGCATCGACGTCGGTTTGCTTGTCGAGCGTCTTGGAGGCGCCGGCCAGTTCCTTGCCGAAAGCGACGTTGGTCTTTTGGGCGTTCTGGATCGCCTTGGAGACCGCTTCCAATTCCTTGGACAGCAGATCGCCGGCGTCGCGGATCTGTTCGTTGAGGCGCGCCTTGGGCAGGTACGTCGCGGCCAGTTCTTCACTGACCAGTTCGGTCATCGGCTCGCCGAGCGAGATCAGCCGGGTCAGCTCACGCGCCAAAGCGCCGTTCGGGTCGGCCACATAATGCGTCCAGAGCTCGAAGTTCAGCGCGGTCGGCCAGACCTGATGCCGCTCCATCAGCTCCACGGCGCGCGTGGCGATCTTGTAAGCCTCGGGACCGCGAAGCGTGGTTTCGACGTCCGACATGTTCTCTTCCCCCGTCGACGCCCACTCGCGGCATCGTCGATCGCTTGGAGCTTCATAGTAGCGGGTAGAGTTCTTACGATGCGTTAAGGCGAACGACGTTCGCTTGCGTCGAGCCGTCGCCTCGCCCATTGTGATCAATGATAAGATGAGTTCCGCGCCAATGGGCCGGACGTTGGAGGAGCGACGAGCCATGAACGCACCGGTGAACCTGTCGTTCGAAGCGCACAAGGCGGCGATGAACGATGTCCTCAACCGCCAGAAGGCCGCGCATCTGCGCGCCGGACCGCCCAGCGCGGAGACGCGCATCGACTGGTTGAACCGGTGCATCGACATCTTGGTCGGTCACCAAGCCGAGATCGCCAAGGCGGTCAACGAGGACTTCGGCGCCCGTTCCCCCGAGGCGACTGCCCTGACCGATGTGGCGGGGTCGATCGGGCCGCTGAAACACGCGCGCGATCATGTCGCCAAGTGGATGAAGCCCGAGAAGCGCAAGACCACGCCGGCGATCCTTGGCCTGTTCGGCGCCAAGGCGACGGTTCAATGGCAGCCCAAGGGCGTTGTGGGTGTGATCAGCCCCTGGAACTTCCCCGTCAACCTCACCTTCGCGCCGCTGGCGGGCGTCTTCGCCGCCGGTAATCGCGCCATGATCAAGCCTTCCGAATACACGCCAGCGACGTCGGAACTGCTCAAGACGATGTTCGCCAAGGCGTTCAATGAGGAAGAAGTCGCCGTGTTCGTCGGCGGCCCCGAAGTGGGCCAGGCTTTCTCGGGCCTGGCGTTCGACCATCTGGTGTTCACCGGGGCGACCTCAGTGGCCAAGCACGTGATGCGGGCCGCGGCCGAGAATCTGGTGCCCGTCACCCTGGAGCTGGGCGGCAAGAGCCCGGTGATCCTCTCGCGCGGCGCCGACATGGCCACGGCGGCCGCCCGGATTATGAACGGCAAGACCCTCAACGCCGGGCAGATCTGCCTGGCGCCCGACTACGTGTTGGCCCCGCAGGAAGACGTTGAGAGCTTCGTCAAGGAAGCCCAGGCGGCTGTCAGCCGCTACTTCCCAACGATCAAGGATAATCCCGACTACACCGCCGTCGTGGCCCAGCGCCACTACGACCGGGTGAAGGGCTATGTCGACGACGCCCGCGCCAAGGGCGCGCGGGTCATCGAGATCAATCCCGCCGGCGAGGACCTGTCGCAGCAGGAGCACCGTAAGATCCCGCCGACCCTGATCATCGATCCCACCGACGACATGACCGTGATGCAGGAAGAAATCTTCGGTCCCGTGCTGCCGGTTAAGAGCTACAAAACGGTCGACGAAGCCGTGGACTATGTGAACGCCCACGATCGGCCGCTGGCGCTCTACTGGTTCGGGACCGACGAGGCCGAAAAGGACCGCGTGCTTGAGCGCACGACCAGCGGGGGCGTCACGGTCAATGACGTGATCTTCCACGTCGCTCAGGAGGACCTGCCGTTCGGCGGCATCGGTCCGGCGGGGATGGGCGCCTATCACGGCCATGACGGTTTCCGCGAGTTCAGCCATCGCAAGGCGGTCTTCCAGCAGCTGAAAAAGGACATCGCTCCGATGCTGGGGTTGCGGCCGCCCTATGGCGAGGGCATCCGCAAGTATCTCGCCGGGCAGATCAAGAAGTAGCCAACCGCGGCGCGGCATGCTCCAAGCGGGCCATGACCGCGCCGATTTCCCTGCGCCCCATTGTCGAGGCGCGCGACCTGCCGCCGATGCTGCCGGACGCCCTGCGCGAACACTTCGCCCAAGGGCGTGCAGGCGTGGCGTGGGCGCTGGAGCACGACGCTTCAGACGGCGCGCCGCCGGGGCTGCTGGGCGGTCCGTCGGCGTCGGCTTGGCCCTACGCGCTGTCGTCGCCGCCGCCCGTCAACGTTCCAGCAGTGTGCGCGGTGGGGCCGTGCTGGTGGTATCCGAGCTTTGGCGCGGTGATCGGAACCGACGGCGCGCTCAACAACGCCACGGTCGGCGAGGCGCGGCATGGCTCCGCAGACCTGTCGGCGATCCCGGGCATATCCCTGAACGGACGCCGGCTTGTTCCGCCTGAGAACGCCCCCGTTTTGGAAAGCGGCGCGGTGTTCCTGCCCTGGGGCGCCGGTTTTAACTACGGACATTTCGTCATCGACGCCCTGTCGTCGCTGCTGGCGCTGGAACAGGCCGGGTTGCTGGACGGCGTTCCGCTCCTGGCGCCGCGCCTGACCGCCTGGCAGAGGGACCTGATCGCCATGGCCGCGCCCGGGGTCCGGCTCCAAGAAATCGACGCGCCGGTCGTTCGGTTGGGGCGGGCGACATTCGCTACCAGCATGGACCACTTCCTGCACCACCCGAACGGGCTGCTGGCGGTCCTGGCCGAGCGTGTCGTCGCCAACGCCCCGCCGGGGGCTGGCGCCCGGCGCGTCTATCTCTCCCGGCGGGGCCAGTCGATGCGGGTCATGGTGGGAGAGGCCGCATTCGAGCGCGCCTTGAGGGCTCGGGGTTTCACGATTGTCCGCCCCGAAGCGCTCAGCGCGCGTCAGCAAGTCGCCCTGATGCGCGACGCCCAGGTCGTGGTTGGCGCCAGCGGCGCGGCTTTGGCCAACGCCGTGTTCCTGCCGAGGGGCGCGCGCGTGATCGAGATCCAGCCGGCCAATTTCACCAGCCAGTGGGTGAGGGCGGCCTGCCGCCAGGTCGGCGTCGAATGGCGCGGCTATGTCTGCGCGTCACCCTGTCCGGCCAGCGCGGCGCCGCTGCTGGCTCGTCTGCGGCGAGGCTTCAAGTTCGCCTTCAAGCCCGATCTGCGCGATCTCCTCGCCTTCGTGGACGCGGCGCTTTAGGCTTCGCCAAGCCCAAAACAAAAGGCGCCGGACCATCGCCCGGCGCCTTCATGCTGATCGATGGGCTCTGACCGACTATTTCGCGCCGCGCGGAGGGCGGGCGAGGAAGGCGGGGATCTCATTGCCGAAGCCGACGACGCGACGATCGTCGTCGTCGCGATCGCGGACGGGCTGGACGCCGCGCACCGGGCGTTCCGGACGCTCAGCGCGAGCCGGACGCTCTTCCTCGACAACGAGCGGGGTGGCCGGCGCGACGTTTCGCGGCTCGCGTTCCCGGCGCGGGCGGCGTTCGCGCGCGGGACGCTCCTCGGCCTGCGGCGGGGCTTCGATGTTTTCGGCGACCTCCGGAGCTGCCTCGACCGTCTCCTCGGCGCGGTCCCGGCCACGACCACGGCCGCGCGCGGGGCGCTCGCCACGCTCGCCACGGTCACGATCGCGGCCGCCACGCTTGCGGTCACCCTCGCGCTTCACTGTCACGGCGTTGGAGTAGTCGAGATCGAGCTTCTCTTCGTCCGGCGTCGACCCGATCAGCTTGATGACCTTGTCGAAGCCCTTGTCGTCGGCAGGCGTCACCAGCATGTAGGTGATGCCGGTGCGGCCAGCCCGACCCGTGCGACCAATGCGGTGGACATAGTCGTCGGCGTGGTGCGGGACGTCGTAGTTGAAGACGTGGCTCACGGCCGGAATGTCGAGGCCGCGCGCGGCGACGTCGGAAGCCACCAGAATCTTCAGCGCGCCCGAACGGAAATCCGCCAGGGTCTTCATGCGCTGGGTCTGGTCGAGGTCGCCGTGGATCGGGGCGGCGTCATAGCCGTGCACCTTCAGCGACTTGGCGACGATATCGACCTCGGTCTTGCGGTTGCAGAACACGATGCCCGTCTCGATGCCCGCCTTCTCGATCAGAGCGCGCAGCGCCAGGCGCTTGGCCTTGGGATCAGAGGTGGGGACCTTGACCAGCAGCTGGGTGATGTTGGCGTTAGTGGTCGCCGGACGGGCCACCTCGATCCGGACCGGATCGCGCAGGAACTGCTTAGTCAGGCGGGTGATTTCCGGCGGCATGGTCGCCGAGAAGAACAGGGTCTGCTTCTTCGGGGGCGTCATCTTGAAGATGCGCTCGATGTCCGGAATGAAGCCCATGTCCAGCATGCGGTCGGCTTCGTCGACCACCAGGAACTGGACGCCCGTCATCAGCAGCTTGCCGCGCTCGAAGTGGTCGAGCAGGCGGCCGGGCGTCGCGATCAGGACGTCGACGCCGCGGTCCAGCTTCTTTTCCTGGTCGCCGAACGAGACGCCGCCAATCAGCAGCGCCCACGAGAGCTTGGTGCCCTTGGCGTACTTCTCGAAGCTGGCGGCCACCTGGTCGGCCAGTTCGCGGGTCGGAGCGATGACCAGGGCGCGCGGCATGCGGGCCTTGGCGCGGCCCGACTGCAGGCGGTCGATCAGCGGAAGGGTGAAGGCGGCGGTCTTACCGGTGCCCGTCTGGGCGATGCCGAGGACGTCCTGCCCCGCGAGGGCGACGGGAATGGCCTGGGCCTGGATGGGGGTCGCAGTGGTATAGCCGGTGTCGGCGACCGCCTGCAGGGTCGTGGGCGAGAGCCCGAGGTCGGAAAATTCGGTCATTTACACGCTGGTCTGCTCGGAGCCGCCCGTGCTTGGGCGAGCGGGCGGCGCGGATTCGCCAGACCTGCTCCGAAGCTGGGGATAAATAGGCGGAAAGTCGGCAAAGTCAATCGTCGCCCAGGCGATCCGGAGTATTCGAAAGATGAAAGACGACGGCTGGAAAACCTCGGCCAAGGCCTGGATCGCCGATATGGGCGAGCATGGCGATTACGGTCGCCGATTTGTTCTTGATACGCCGATGATCGCGCGGCTGCGGCGCTTGGAACGTGGCAAAGCGCTGGATGTCGGCTGCGGGGAAGGGCGGTTCTGTCGAATCCTTCGCGCCGAAGGCTTCGACCCTACAGGGCTGGACCCGACCGCCGAGTTGCTTGAAGCGGCGCGGGCGCGTGACCCCAAGGGCGCGTATATCGGCGGCCGCGCTGAGGAGATGGTGTTCGAAGACGCGAGTTTCGATCTTGTGGTGTCGTGTCTGTCGCTGATCGACATCGCGACGGCGGACCGCGCGATCGCCGAGATGACCCGGGTTCTCAAGCCTGGCGGCACTTTGCTGGTCGCCAACCTCACGAGTTTTTCCACCGCGCGCGCCAGGGGCGGTTGGCAAAAGAACCTGCTGGGTCACCCTAGGCACTTTGCGATGGACCGCTATCTGGAGGTTCGCGCCAAGTGGGAGGAATGGCGCGGGATCCGGATCATCAACTGGCACCGGCCGCTGAAGGACTACATGCAGTGGTTCTTGGCTCAAGGTCTGATACTGACCCATTTCGACGAGCCCGCGCCGACCGGCGGCGACCCCGTCCGTGCTGACAGATACCGACGTGCCCCATGGTACGTGATCATGGAGTGGCGCAAGCCCTGACGCCGCTCTATATCCGCCCCCACATGACCATCGACCACGACTCCCGCCTTCGACGTCTTCGTTTCCGCGCCTGGCATCGCGGCTTTCGGGAAGCGGACCTCATCCTGGGGCCGTTCGCGGACACCCATGGGCAAAGCCTGACGCCCGAGCAGTTCGACACGCTCGAAACCCTGCTCGAACAGTCGGATCGCGAGATCTACGCCTGGATCGTGGGGCAGGAGCCGACGCCGGCGGTATTCGAAACTGACGTCATGGCGATGATCCGTGCGTTCAGGTTCGAGGCGCACGCTTCGCGCCCGGCCGGAGATGGCGCCTGACCCTATGAGCTACGACGCCAAGCAGATCGCCAAGGCCGCGGGCGGCCTGACCCTGGCCGGCGCGCCTGAGGGCTTCGACGCCCTGGTGATGGCCGACATCGCGCGCGCTCGCGGCGGCCTGACCGCCTTTATCGCCCGCGACACCGCCCGAGCGGGCGCCTTCATCGACGCGCTGAAGTTCTTCGCACCCGAAATCGAGGCTGTGCTGTTTCCGTCATGGGACTGCCTCCCGTACGACCGGATCGGTCCGTCCTCGGGGGTCTCGGCGACCCGGATGGCGACGCTGTCCCGGCTGGCGCGCGGCCTGGGGGAGAGCAAGGCCGCCATCCTGGTGATCGCCGCGCCGGCGCTCCTGCAGCGCGTGCCGACCAAGGACGTGCTGCTGCGCGCCTCCTACTCGGCCAAGGTCGGCAACAGCGTCGATATCAAGGATCTCGAGCGCTATTTCGCGGTCAACGGCTACACGCGCGCCTCGACGGTGTCCGAGCGGGGCGAGTTCGCGATCCGCGGCGGCGTCATCGACGTCTATCCGCCGGCCGCTGAGGAGCCGGTGCGCCTTGATCTGTTCGGCGACACGCTGGAGAGCATTCGCGCCTTCGATCCCGAAACCCAGCGCTCGACCAAGCAACTGAAGGAGATCGATCTCCTGCCGGTCAGCGAAGCGCTGCTCGACGCGGACGGAATCTCGCGCTTCCGCAAGGGCTATGTCGCCGAGTTCGGCGCACCAGGCGATGATCCGCTGTACGCCGCTGTCAGCGAGGGCGGCCGCCGGGCCGGTCTCGAACACTGGCTGCCGCTATTCTACGAGCGGATGTCGACGCTGTTCGACTATCTGTCCGCCGGCGCCCTGATCGGCGTGGACAATCAAGCCGCCGAGGCGCGCGACGAGCGCTTGGCGATGATCCGGGACGCTTATGACGCCCGCGCCGGCGCCGATCGCAAGTCGGCCTATCGCCCGCTGGCGCCCGAGGCCCTCTATCTGACCGCCGAGGAATGGGAGCGCGAGCTCTCCGATCGTCCCCATCGGCGTTTCACCCCGTTCCAGCCACAGGGGCTCGACGTTGTCGACCTTGGGGCGAAGCTTGGCCGCGTGTTCGCCGCAGAGCGTGCGCAGGACAGCGTCAACCTGTTTGAAGCCACCGCCGATCACGCCAAGAAGCTGGCGGCGGAGGGCAAGCGGGTGCTGTTCGCCTCGTGGTCCGAGGGCTCGTCGGAACGCCTGGGGACCATGCTGGCCGACCACGGCCTGAAGAAGATCCCCTATGCCGGCTACTGGCAGGCGGCCAAGGCCAACGACCCGAAGGTCCCGCAGCGCGTCGTCCTGCCGCTGGACCATGGCTTCGAGACCGACAGCCTGGCGGTCATCTCCGAGACCGACATCCTGGGCGACCGTCTGGCGCGCCCGCGCAAGAAGCGCCGCGCCGCCAACTTCCTGGCCGAGGCCTCGGCCCTGACGCCCGGCGATCTCGTCGTCCACATCGACCACGGCATCGGCCGTTACGAAGGCCTGAAGACCCTTGACGTTCAGGGTGCGCCGCACGACTGCCTGGACCTGCTCTACGGCGGAGAGGCCAAGCTCTATCTGCCGGTCGAGAACATCGACCTCTTGACCCGCTACGGCGCGGCCGACGCCGAGAACGTCCAACTGGACAAGCTGGGCGGCGCCGCGTGGCAAGGCCGCAAGGCGCGAGCGAAGGAGCGCTTGCGGGTCATGGCCGAGGGGCTGATCCAGATCGCCGCCGCCCGCCAGCTGAAGGCCGTCGAGGAGACCGACCCGCCGTCGGGCGTCTTCGACGAGTTCTGCGCCCGCTTCCCCTATGAGGAGACGGACGATCAGCTCAGCGCCATCCATGATGTCTTGGAAGACCTGTCGTCGGGCAAGCCGATGGACCGTCTGATCTGCGGCGACGTAGGCTTCGGCAAGACCGAAGTCGCTCTTCGCGCAGCCTTCGTGGTGGCGATGAGCGGCAAGCAGGTCGCGGTCGTCTGCCCGACGACGCTGCTGGCGCGCCAGCACTACAAGACCTTCAAGGACCGCTTCCAGGGCTGGCCGGTCAAGGTCACGCGACTGTCGCGCCTGGTCACGGGCAAGGAAGCCGCCGAGACCCGCGAGGGGCTGGCGAACGGCCAGTTCGAGATCGTGGTCGGAACCCACGCCGTGCTGTCCAAGCAGGTGGCCTTCAAGGACCTGGGCCTTGTCATCGTCGACGAGGAGCAGCACTTCGGGGTCAAGCACAAGGAGAAGTTGAAAGAGCTTCGCGCCGACGTGCACATGCTGACCCTGACCGCCACGCCGATCCCGCGCACCCTGCAGATGGCGCTGAGCGGCATCCGCGAGATGTCGATCATCGCCACCCCGCCGGTCGATCGTCTGGCGGTGCGCACCTACATCAGCCCGTTCGACCCGGTGACCCTGCGCGAGGCCCTGCTGCGCGAGAAGTATCGCGGCGGCCAGTCCTATTACGTGGTGCCGCGCATCAAAGACCTGGAGGACATCGAGAAGTTCCTCCGCACCCAGGTGCCTGAGGTGAAGTACGTCGTCGGCCATGGCCAGATGGCGGCCACCCAGCTGGAAGACGTGATGACGGCCTTCTACGAGGGTCAGTACGACGTGCTGCTCGCGACGACGATCGTCGAAAGCGGGCTCGACATCCCGTCCGCCAACACCCTGATCGTCCACCGCGCCGACATGTTCGGCTTGGCCCAGCTCTACCAGATCCGGGGTCGCGTCGGACGCTCCAAGGCCCGCGCCTACGCCTATCTGACGACGCCGGTCGAGAAGTCCCTGACCCTTTCGGCCGAGAAGCGCCTGCAGGTGCTGCAGTCGCTGGACAGCCTGGGCGCCGGGTTCCAACTGGCCAGCCACGACCTGGACCAGCGCGGCGGCGGTAACCTGCTGGGCGACGAACAGAGCGGCCATATCAAGGAGATCGGCGTCGAGCTCTATCAGCAGATGCTGGAGGACGCCGTCGCCGAACTGCGCCAGCGGCAAGGACAAGAGGCTCTGCTGGAAGACCGGGGCTGGTCGCCGCAGATCAACACAGGCGCGGCCGTGATGATCCCGGACGACTACGTGCCGGACCTCAACGTGCGCCTGTCGCTCTATCGCCGTCTGTCCGAGGCCGAGCAGGCCGCCGACCGCGAGGCCCTCGCCGCAGAGATGATCGACCGCTTCGGCCCGCTGCCGCCCGAAACCGACAGCTTGCTGAAGGTCGTGGCCATCAAGGGGCTGTGCCGCGAGGCCAATGTCGCCAAGATCGACGTCGGCCCCAAGGGCGCGGTGGCCAGCTTCAGAGGCGACAACTACGCCAACCCGCTGGGGCTGATGCAGCACGTCGCCAAGAACAGCCTGATCTGGAAGGTGCGCCCCGACCAGAAGGTGGTCGTCAAGGGCGAGTGGGACACCCCCGCCCAGCGCCTCGATGCGGCGGAGAAGATCCTGACGGTCCTGGCCAAGCTGGCGAAAGGGTGAGCGAACTCTCCCCGTGGCGGGGAGGGCTTCTAGGCTGCCAGGGCCTGATCAATCGCCTGAGCGATGCGTTCGGGCGACTCCGCGCCCACGACAGCGACCTTGCCGGCGAATATGGCGAACGGGACGCCGGTCACGCCGCCCTGGACGGCCATAGCGTGTTCGCGCGTCACGGCTTCCTTGTCCGCGCCTTCCGAAAGCAGTTGCAGCACGACGAGGCGCTCCATCCCGGCGGCCTCGGCGATGTCGCCCAGGACGATGGGGTCGCCGATGTCGAGACCTTGCTCGAAATAGGCCTTGAACAGCGCTTCGACGACCTGATCCTGGACGCCAGCCGTCAGAGCCCAGCGGATCAGGCGGTGGGCGGCGTTGGTGTTGGGCGACAGGGCGATCGCCTCGAAGTTGAAGACGATGCCTTCTTCGGCGCCGCCCTCCACAAGCGCGGTGTGCACAGCCTTCAGCTTGTCCGGATCCTTGAACTTCTGAGCCATGTAGGCCTTCCGGTCGACGCCCTCCTCAGGGAGCGTCGGATCCAGCTGATACGGGCGCCAGATCAATTGGGCCTTGAGATCAGGACGCAGGGCGATCGCCGACTTCAGGCGACGCCAGCCGAGATAGCACCAGGGGCAGACGACGTCGGCCACGACGTCGATGATCATGGCTTGCGGCTGGCTCATGGTGGGCTCCCAGGGAAACGTTGTCCGCTACAGGACATGTTTCATATAGGACGCTTGCCGTGGCGGCCCAAGCGCCAAGCTTCAGCCGGCCTCGCGCTTGAGCGCGGCGGCGGCGGCGCGTTCGAGGGCCTTCACGGCGCCTTCGCCGGGCTGGACCTCGGCCACGCCGATGTCGAACTCGCAGACGAAAGGCGCGCGGTCCTCACCTGCATCGAAAGCGGTGCAGCCGATGACGGCGGCGATCCGCTCGGCGGCGGCGCGGGCGGCGTTTTGATTGGTCGCGGGGAGGGCCAGCGCGAACACTTCGGTGGCTAGCCGCGCCGCGGTGTCCTCGACCCGAACCAGGCGGCCCACCATGGAGCCAATCTGGGGGATGGCCCGGTCGAGCCAGCCGTTCTGCCGCGCCCAAACGGCCTCGGGCCTGTCGGCGATGCGGAGCACGCAAATCGACAACGGCCGGGCGCGCTCGCGAGCCGCGCTGGCCAGGCGCGCCAGGTGAGCGGCGAAGAGGTCCCGGGTGAACAGACCGGTGGCGGCGTCCATCAGCCCCGAACTGCGCGCCTTCTCCAGCGCGCCGCGAATGGCTTCGCCACGACGGAAGCTGCGAGCCAGCTCCATGACGCGCATCGCCGTCTCGCCTTCCGGCGTCTCAGGCGAGGCGACGTCGGACACGCCGCGATGAAAGGCCTCCGACATTGTCACATAGCTTTCGGCCTTCAGGTACAGCAGGGCCGGAATGTGGAACAGACGGGTGTTGCGCCGCATCCCCGCCGCGATCGACAACGCTTCCTGCTGGCTGTCGCCCGCCCACAGCACCACCGAGTCGAACGGCCGCTCGTGCAGATAGTCGAACGCGGTGTAGGCCGTGAATGCGCCGACCACCTCGGCGCCGCTGGCCTGCAGGGCGTTGGACAAGGCCAGGAACTGCGGCGCGGGTTCGCCGACCGCCAGAACGCGATATGGCGTATCCGAAGGCTCGGGCAGGTCCAGGCGACGGCCGCGTTCACCGAAGGTCTCGAGCCGCAGCTCGAACTCTTCCTCGGCGATGGCTGTCCGGACCAGCGACTCGAGACGCAGCGCCGCTTGCGACGGATGCAGGGGCGGTGAGAGCGTGAGGTCGAACGCCTGGTTGCGGAAATCAGCGTCCGGTTCGCTGATCGCGATGACCGGAAGGCGACGCGGCGCGACAGCGGCCTTCAGGCGGCGCGCCAGGGTCTGGGTTTCCGGACCGGCGCTGGCCAGATCGACGATCACGGCCTCGATCGGCAAGTCGCCCAGGGCCGCCAGCGCGGCGTACGGACCGCGCGCGGTGATCGTGCGCCAGCCCAGCCGATCCAGCCCTTCAGCCAGCGGTCCTGCGCGAACATCGTCGCGCGCCACGATCAGGATCCGGGCGTCAACCGCCAAACCAACCTCCGCCCGAAATCACACCGTGCAACCCTTGTCGGACCCGCCGGGATTCGTCGCTGCACCATAGCAGAGGGTTCGCGCCATCAAAGCCGCGCAACGCCGCAGGCCGAGCGTGAATCGACGAACCGGCGCGCACCACGGATACGGGCTTGCCTGACCGAACGTCAGGATCGCTCTATTGGCGCCAATCGGCCAAGTTCAGAGGGCTGACAGGGAGATTGCGTCATGGGCCAGGGGCCGCTTTCGGGACTGAAGATCGTCGAGTTCGCCGGCATCGGGCCAGGCCCCTTCTGCGGCATGCTGCTGTCTGACCTCGGCGCGGACGTCGTGCGGATCGACCGCAAGGGGCAGGGACGAGGCTCGCCCGCGGACGTCACGGCGCGAGGGCGGCGCTCGGTGGCGCTTGACCTGAAGAACCCCGAGTCCATCGAAACCTGTCTCAAGCTCCTCGAACAAGCCGACGGCCTGATCGAGGGTTTCCGCCCCGGCGTCATGGAGCGCCTGGGTCTGGGGCCGGACGTCGCGCTGGCGCGTAATCCCAAGCTTGTCTACGGCCGCATGACGGGCTGGGGCCAGACCGGCCCCTACGCCAAGGCTGCGGGCCATGACATGAACTATATCGCCATCACCGGCGCGCTGCACGCCATCGGCACGACCGACAAGCCGGTGCCGCCGTTGAACCTGGTCGGCGATTTCGGGGGCGGGGCGCTGTACCTCGCCTTCGGCCTGCTGGCAGGCGTGATCCATGCCCGTGCGACGGGGCAGGGGCAGGTGATCGACTGCGCCATGAGCGACGGCGCGGCCTCGCTGATGGCCATGTTCTACGGCTTCAAGGCCGCCGGCATGTGGGGCGAGGGACGGCGGTCCAACATGCTCGACGGTGGGGCCCACTTCTACGACACCTACGAGTGCTCGGACGGCAAGTGGATCTCCATCGGCTCGATCGAACCGCAGTTCTATCTGCTGCTGTTGGAAAAGACCGGCATCACCGATCCGCAGTTTCAGCATCAGATGAGCCGCGAGGAGTGGCCGCAGCTGCGCGAAAAGCTCGCCGCCGTGCTCAAGACCAAGACCCAGGCCGAGTGGTGCGCGATCATGGACGCCACCGATGTCTGCTTCGCCCCCGTCCTGACCATGGAGGAGGCGCCAAGCCACCCGCACAACGCCGCGCGCCAGACGTTTGTCGAAGTCGCCGGGGTCACCCAGCCGGCGCCCGCACCGCGGTTTTCGGCGACGCCGGGCGCGATCCAGGGGCCACCGCCCAAGATCGGCGGACACAATGACGAGGCGCTGGCCGATTGGGGCTTCAGCGCCGCCGCCATCGACGCGCTCAAGGCCTCGGGAGCGCTCTGAGCTCGTTCAGCCGCCGTTCAGCCGCCGCTTTCTAGGGTGGACGCGTCGATCGGTCGTCGCGCCCATCCGTCCCTCGAAGCGGCGATCGATTCCCAGGCTTGCCCTGTGGAGACGCGTCGCCTGCCCAGGCGGCGCGTCTTTGACTTCGTGGGGCCGCGCGGCCATGGTCCGCCGGATGCACGACCCCCTGCAACGCATCCGCTGGCGCGACCTCGACCTTGATCCGACCCACTGGGCCCGCGAAATCCTCCGCGTGCTGGGCCGCGCCTTGTCGCGTCTGTGGGGGCGCGATGTCATGCTCTACGTCGGGGGCGTCTCGTTTTTCGCGCTTCTGGCGGTCTTTCCGGGCCTGGCGATTCTGATCGGCCTCTACAGCTTCTTCCTGACGCCGGAGACCGCCGCCTGGCAGGCGGTGAAGCTGGCCGAGCTGATTCCCTCGGGGGCGCGATCGATCGTCCAGGACGAGCTCACGCGGCTGGCCCACGCGCCGGGCCAGACCATCTCGCTGCAGAGCGGCGTCGTCCTGATCGTCGGCGCCTACGCCGCCCACAGAGGCTTCAAGGCGTTGCTTGCCGGCTTGTCGTTCATTCACGACGAGGAGAACCAGCGCGGGTTCTTCGGCTTCAACCTGATGGCGCTGCTCGTTCTGGTCGCCGCTTTCGGCCTGCTGTTCATCATGTCCGGCGTCTTTCTGACCCTGCGGCTGCTTGGGTCGGCGCTGGCGCTGAGGCCCCTGGCGGGGGTTTCATGGGTTCAATCCGAATGGACCTGGGCCAGCTTCGGCATCGTGGTCGGGATGAGCCTCGTCTATCGCTACGCCATGTCGCGGCAGGTCGTCGGCTGGCGCGCGTCGATCTCGGGCGGCGTCGCAGCGGCGGCCCTGTGCGTTTTCATGTCCTGGGCGAGCGCCTTCTACGTCGAGAAGATCGTCCATCTGGGCGCGACCTACGGCTCGATCTCGGCCGTGATCATCTTCCTGATCTGGCTATCCTGGAGCGTGAACGCGATCTTCTTCGGCGGGGCGTTGGCGACCGAAGTCGAGATCGCGCTCGACGAGCGGCCGCGCGCCTTGCTGCAGGGGCCGCGTCCGATCGCCCTTAAAGCGCCTTCTGAATTCGAACCCTGATCACGCCGCCATCCAGGTCGGCGACATCCAACACCGTCGCGCCGACTTGACCCGCGAAATGCGGCGCGTCGATCCTGGCCATCGGGTCGGTCGCCAGTAGCACCAATTCCGCGCCGGGCGCAGCGGCCTCGTGCGCCTTGCGCAGCTTCAGGGTCGGCACCGGGCAATGATGACCCCGCGCGTCGACGAGAATCGGCTCAGTCATCGGCGAACACCCGCTCGGCCTCCGCTGCGGGCAGAATGCGGTGCTGCCCCGCCGCGAGGTCGTCCGGCAGGACGATGCCCCCGATCCGCTCCCGATGCAGCGTCACCACATGGTTGCCCACGGCCGCGAACATGCGCCGGACCTGATGGTAGCGCCCCTCCGTGATCGTCAGGCGCGCCGTGTGCGCATCCACGACGTCTAGCTTGGCCGGGAGCAGGGGCTTTTCCTCGCTGTCGAGCATCAGCGTCCCCGCCGCGAAGATCTCGCCTTCGGAGCCGGTCAGAGCGCGGTCCAGCGTGGCCAGATAGGTTTTGGGCACGTGACGCTTGGGCGAGATGACCCGATGCAGGAAGTCGCCGTCGTCCGTGATCAGGATCAGGCCGCTGGTGTCCTTGTCGAGACGTCCGACCGTCGAAAGCCCTGGGTCGCGCAAGCGCCAGCGGCGCGGCAGCAGGTCGTAGATCTTCTCGCCGTCTTCCTTGTGCGAGCACACCACGCCCAGCGGCTTGTGCATCATCAGCACCAGCGGAGCGGGCGGATCAACCGGGACGCCGCGGATGGTCATGCGCTGGGGCAGGGTCGCGTCGACCGCGATGCGAGCGCCGGCGTCCTTGAGCACCGCGCCATCGAGCATCACCTTGCCGCCCGTCACCAGGGCCTGGACCTCCTTGCGGCTGCCATAGCCCAGATTGGCCAGCAGCCGGTCCAGACGCGCCATCAGCGCCTTGCTCACGTCTTGGCCTCGAACACCTTGTAGCCGCCCCCTTCTGCGACAAGCCGAACCTTGGCGAAGCTCTCGGCCAGGATCGCCTCGTAGGGCAGGTGGCGGTTGGCCACAATCCAGAGCGCGCCGCCCTTACGGAGGGCTGCTGCGGCGGCGCGAATGAAGGCCTGCCCCAAGGATTTGTCCTCACCGCCGCCCTCGTGGAACGGGGGGTTGCTGACGATGAAGTCGAGGTCCTTCAGGCCGCTCTGGCGGGCGTCAGCCCAGACGATCTCCGCCCGAGGATCGGTGATGTTGCGTCCAGAGACCTCGATCGCGCGCCGATCAAGTTCCACAAGGCTCAGCTTGGTGACCTTCGGGGAGGCGAGCACATTGAGCGCCAGCAGCCCGATGCCGCTGCCGAAATCGGCGCCGACACCCGAGAACGACGGCAGAACCTGGAGCAGGGCGTTCGTGCCGGCGTCGAGGCGGTCCCAGCTGAAGACGCCCGGTTGGGTCCAAAGGCCGTTCTCGGCGATCTGGCGCGGAGCCCCGGCGTCGATCGTTTCCTGGAGACCGGTGATGACGGCGGGTCGCAAGGCCACGCAGATGCGATGGTGGCGACGGGCGCTTTCGCCGACCTCGCAACCCAGCGCCTGCAGTTCCTTCTTCAATCGCAGGCCCCCGCGATCTTTCGGCGCAAAGACGGTCAGGCGCCCGCCGGCCGCCAACGTCCGTAGCGCTTGCGCCAGAACGTAGCGTCTTTCCACAGCCCCGGCCGGGGCGCGCACCGTCACGGCGTCAAAGACGGCGTCATCCACATCGGCCAGATTCGTTGAACCGACCACCAGAGGCGAGAGCTGCACGGCGTCGGGCGCGGTCGGCGCCAGATCATGATCGGGCTGGCCATAGAGGGCGGTGCGGTTCGCCGACATGCTTGTCCTGAAAGGGTTTTCCGCGAGAGCGGACGTGTCTGGCGGACAGGGTGGGATTCGAACCCACGGTAGGCTTCCACCTACGGCGGTTTTCAAGACCGCTGCCTTAAACCACTCGGCCACCTGTCCGGAGCAGGCGGCTATATCAGCGCGCCCGCGCCTTAACCAGACTTCAAAACAAACCAATCAAGATGATTGTTCACAAGGGTACGGCCCGACGGACGACGATCGGATGAACCAGCGTATCGAGCAGGCTTGGCGGATCGCGCGGAACCTCGGCCTTATGGCCCTGGCGGCCGCCAGCCTCGCGGCCTGCGCCACGCCAAAATACGAGGTCGGCCGCACGGTCGCCGTCAGCACCGGTGGCGCACCGCGTCCGGGTTCGATGGTGGGGCGTGACGGCAAGCCGCTGCGCGGCACCGAAAAGCCGTATCAGATCAAAGGGATCTGGTACTATCCCCACGAGGACAAGGATTACAACGTCACCGGGATCGGCTCTTGGTACGGCGAGCAGTTCCATAACCGTCGCACGTCGAACGGCGAAGTCTTCGATATGGACCTGCCCTCGGCCGCGCATAAGACGCTACCGCTTCCGAGCCTGGTGGAGGTCACCAATCTCGATAACGGCCGCAAGATGATCGTGCGGGTCAACGATCGCGGTCCTTTCGTGGGTGACCGGATCATCGACCTCTCCAAGGCCGCGGCCGAGGAGCTGGGCTATCGGCGCCAGGGCGTGGCGCGCGTACGCGTAAAGTATGTGGGTCCGGCGCCGCGACGCGCCATTGAAGCGCCGCGGCAGTACGCGCAAGCCACCACCCCGCCGCCAGCGCCCCCGAGGACGGCGCTGCGGAGCTTCGACGATATCCAGGAACCGCCGCAGCGCGTTCAGGTGCTGCCGCCGCGGCGCGAGCCGTCCTGGAGCGCGCCACCGATCAATCCGCCCGATCCTGTGTTCGCCAGCACAAAGTCCGCCTTCAGGGTTCAGGCAGGCTCCTTCTCCAGCCGTGAAAACGCCGAGAGGGCCGTGAGGCAGCTGACCAGCGCCGGGCAGGCGTCGATTGAGGCCGTTGAGCGCGCGTCCGGGACGCTCTATCGCGTCACCGTCGCGGCGGGCGAAGATGAGACTGCGGCCTGGAGTCTTCGAGAACGCGTAGAGGCGCTCGGCTATTCCGGCGCGACGATCCTGCGCCCCTAGACAAGCTTCTCAAACCGGTCGAATGGAGACCGGTGACCCAAGGTTTCTTCATCAGTTTCGAAGGCGGGGAGGGGGCAGGGAAGTCCACCCAGATCCGCCGTCTCGCCGACCGTCTCGCCACGGCCGGCCATGATGTGATCGTCACCCGCGAGCCGGGCGGCAGCCCCGGGGCGGAAGCCATCCGCGACCTGCTGGTCAATGGCGCGGCCGATCGCTGGTCGCCGGTGACCGAGAGCCTGCTAATGTACGCCGCGCGGCGCGATCATCTGGAGCGCGTGATCCGGCCGGCCCTGGCGCGGGGCGCGATCGTGCTCTGTGACCGCTTCGCCGACTCCACACGCGCCTACCAGGGCGCAGGCGGCGACGCGCCGGCCAGCCTGATCGCGGCGCTGGAGGCCCACGTGCTAGGCGGCACGGTTCCGGTTCTCACCCTGATCCTGGACCTGCCGGCCGAGGTCGGCCTGCAACGCGCGGAAGCGCGGGGCGGGGCGGCGCGCTTTGAGTCCAAGGGTCTGGCGTTCCACGAACGCCTGCGCGCCGGTTATCTGGAGATCGCGCGCCAGGAGCCCGAGCGTTGTGTGGTGATCGACGCCAACGCCCCGCTCGACGCGGTCGCGGCGGCGATCTCGGATGTGGTCGCACAACGCCTGGGACTGTGATGCAAGCGCCGGCTCATCCCCGCGACGTCTACCGGCTGGACGGTCAATCGGCCGCCGAGGCGGCGTTTATCGACGCGCTGGAGCGCGGGCGGCTGCACCATGCCTGGCTGCTGACCGGTCCCGAGGGCGTGGGCAAGGCGACTCTGGCCTACCGCATGGCGCGCCGGCTGCTTGGCGCCCGGCACGATCCATCGCAGGGTCTGTTGGGGGCCGCGCCGTCCGACGTCGTCAGTCGTCAGGTGGCTGCGCGGTCGCATCCCGACCTTATGGTGCTGGAGCGTCTGACCGACGACGGCAAGGCGCGCAAATCCATTCCGGTCGATGAAGCCCGTAAGCTTCCGGAATTCTTCGCCAATTCACCCGCGATCTCACCCTATCGCGTGGCGATCATCGACGCCGCCGACGACCTGAACGTCAACGCCGCCAACGCGGTGCTGAAGACACTGGAAGAACCGCCGGCGCGAGGTGTGATCCTGCTGATCAGCCATGCGCCAGGCAAGCTCCTGCCGACCATCCGCTCGCGCTGCCGCCGCCTGGCGATCCCGGCGCCCGGCGTGGCGGCGGCGGCCGAGATGGTCGAGCGCATGGCGGACGTGCCGCATCGCGACGCTGAACGGCTTGCGCGGATGGCGCACGGTGCGCCGGGCAGGGCGCTGCAGTTGGCCGCCGCTGGCGCGCTCGCGGTCGACGACGCCGCCAATGAGATCCTTCGGGCTCTTCCCAAGCTGGACGAGGGCGCGCTGCTGGCCATGGCCGACACCTTCCGGGGCGCCGACGGCGCGGCGCGATTTGAGCTTCTGATGGATCGCCTGGCCGATCAGGTCCGCATCTTCGCGACGCAGGTGGCGGCGGACGGCAGGAACTCGCCGGGCCTGGATCGCTGGGCGGCTGCTTGGGAGCGTCTGTCCAGCTGGCCGGCCGAGGCCGAGGCGGTGAACCTCGACCGCGCCGATGTCTTCTGGAGTGTGATCTCGGACTTGCGCGCGGCGGCCAAGACGGCGATGTGAGCCCCATGCTCATCGACAGCCACGTAAACCTGCACGCGCCTCAGTTCGCCGAAGACAAGGACGCCGTGATCGCCCGCGCCCGCGAGGCCGGAATCGCGATGATGGTCACCATCTGCGACAAGGTCTCCTCGTTCGAAGCCGTCCACGCGATCGCCATGGCCGAGCCGGACATCTGGTGCACGGTCGGTACGCACCCGCACGAGGCCAAGGAAAATCCCGACCTGACAGCGGCGACCCTGGCGGAGCTCGCCCAGCGCCCTCGCGTCGTCGGCATCGGCGAGTGCGGGCTGGATTTCCACTACGACCTGTCGCCGCGCGAGGTGCAGGCAGAGGTCTTCCGGCAGCATTGCATCGCGGCGCGGGTCACCGGCCTGCCGCTGGTGGTTCATACCCGGGAAGCCGATGCGATCATGGGCGAAATTCTCGAGGCCGAGCATGCGGCCGGCCCGTTCAAGATCCTGATGCACTGCTACACCAGCGGCGCCGAACTGGCCGCACGCGCCGCTGCCCTGGGCGCCTGGTTCTCGGTGTCCGGTATCGCGACGTTCAAGGCGGCCGAGGAGGTGAGGGCGCTCGTCCGCGACATGCCGGCCGACCGTATCATCGTCGAGACCGACTGCCCTTATCTTGCCCCCGTGCCGATGCGCGGTCGCCGTAACGAGCCGGCCTTCCTGCCGCATATCTACGACAAGCTCGCCGAGATCCGGGGTTGGAGCCGCGCCGAGACCGAGCAGCGCACCGAGGACGCGTTCTTCGCACTGTTCGATCGGATCCCGCGCCCATGACCCGCGCGCTCGAGTTCACGATCCTGGGGTCCGGGTCTTCCGGCGGTGTGCCGCGCGCGGACGGCAACTGGGGCGACTGTGATCCGAGCGATCCCCGCAATCATCGCTCGCGCTGCTCGCTGCTCGTGCGTCGCTCATCGCCGGCCGGCCCGCTGCACGAGACGACGGTGATCATCGACACCTCTCCCGACCTGCGCCTGCAAACAGCGGCGGCCGGCGTTCGTCGCATGGACGCGGCGCTGTTTACCCACGACCACGCCGACCAGGCTCACGGCATCGATGATCTGAGGCCGTTCTTCCTCAACCAGCGCACACGCATCCCGACCTATATGGATCAGGCGACGCATGACGGACTGACGCAGCGCTTCACCTACATTTTCGTCAGCCAAGGCGGTTATCCCGCGATCTGCGAGCCGCGCCTGATCCCGCCGCTGGGCGTGGACTTCACGATCGAAGGGCCCAGCGGTGATGTCTCGGTGCAGACCTTCGACGTCGACCACGGAGAGGTGCGGGCGGTCGGCTATCGGATCGGCGGCGTGGCGTACACGCCCGACGCGCGCGCCATTCCCGAGGCGAGCTGGTCGGCGCTGCAGGACCTGGACGTCTGGATCGTCGACGCGTTGCGCTGGACGCCGCACCCGACCCACGCCCACGTCGATCTGGCCCTGGAGTGGATCGCGCGCGCCAAGCCCCGGCGCGCGATCCTCACCAACCTCCACATCGATCTCGACTACCAGGCGCTGGCGGCGCGCTTGCCGCCGAATGTCGAGCCCGCATTTGACGGGCTGCGCTTCACGACATCCGCGTGATGTCGGCTTTGGCGGAAACTTTGCCGAACGTAACAAGCCTGAAATAGGCTCGCGCAACTAGGTCGGCATACGGACGCGGTAGCGTTCGTTATCTGGGTCCAGCTCGCCAACGACCATGGCCGAAACCGTCACCATCTCGCGCGAAGTCTTCCAGCGCCTGCGGGCGCGTCTCCCAGCGGTCACGCGGGAGCATCTGTTCAATTGCTACGCCATCAGCGAAACGACCTGGACCAAACTCAGGGACGGCAGACCCGTGAAGCGCTCGACGCTGGATCGCGTGCTGGCCAAGCTCGCTGCGCTGGATTCGCGCGTCGCGGCCTGAACGGCAGCCGAAAAGTCGCGATCAGGGCCTGGGATCGCAATATCATATTTCCGATAATATATCTTAGACGATATTGGTATGAGCGAAGGCGGATTCTATTTTGAAGTGCGATTTGTGAGGGTTTTTATGGACTTAGGTCCACGGAGATTTTCACATGGGATCGC
>Ga0102832_1000190_pt1 | contig 151372 bp, 121 predicted proteins | sample EBPBio282013_DNA_FD_88942 | JGI IMG/M metagenome (GOLD analysis project Ga0102832, IMG submission 88942) | Wastewater treatment Type I Accumulibacter community from EBPR Bioreactor in Madison, WI, USA - Reactor 2_5/28/2013_ DNA (Illumina Assembly) | ecosystem: Engineered > Bioreactor > EBPR >... | reverse complement strand
GGCATGGTGCACATCCTTCCAGCGGAACCCCACAGGGCCCCACAGATCAGTTGTCACCTACTCATGCAGCAGTCCCGTGGCCCGGATCGCCACCCACTGCACGGAGGCCGATGTGTCGGTGCAGCACTTCGCCGCGGCCCGCGACCTCGGGTACGAGACCGTCGGCTTCCTGATGCTGTCGCACCGGCTCGACCCGGCGCGCTTGGCCGCCCAGGCCCGGATCATGGTGGACGCGGGCGCGCAGTGCGTGTACGTCGTCGACTCGGCCGGGGCGCTGGTGCTGGGCGAGGCGCAGGCCCGGATCTCGGCGCTGGTGGACGAGATCGGCGGCGAGGCGCAGGTCGGCTTCCACGGCCACCAGAACCTGTCGCTCGGGGTGGCGAACTCGGTGCTGGCGCAGCAGAACGGCGCTCTCCAGATCGACGGGGCGCTGTGCGCGCTCGGTGCGGGCGCCGGCAACGCGCCGACCGAGGTGCTGTGCGCGACGTTCGAAAGGCTGGGGGTGCACACCGGGGTGGACGTGCCGAGCGTGCTCGAGGCGGCGGACGAGATCGTCCGTCCGATGATCCCACGGCTGCCGTGGATGGACCGCTCCGCGATCATCCAGGGCACGGCCGGCGTCTACTCCAGCTTCCTGCTGCACGCCGAACGGGCGGCCGCGCAGTACGGCGTCCCGGCGCACGCGATCCTGCAACGGATCGGGGAGGCCGGCTACGTCGGTGGGCAGGAGGACATGATCATCGACGTCGCCCTGCAGCTGCAGCGCGAACTCGGGGTGTGAGGCTCGGGCCCGGATCCGGCGACGGCGGATCCGGGTTCAGACCACCACGACGTCGATGCCGCGCTTGCGGAGGAGGTCCAGCTGGTCCTCGGGCGCGCTGGCATCGGTGATGAGGCAGCTGATGTCGTCCACCGGCACGAGCTTCACCGGGCCGTGGCGGGTGAACTTGCTGCCATCGGCGAGGACGACCAGTTCGGCGGCGGCCTTCAGCATCTCCCGGTCGGTGTGCACCTCGCGGAGGTCGGTGCCGAACAGCCCGAAGTCGGCGTCCACCGCGAAGGCGCCCGTGAACGCGGTATCGATGTGGTAGTCGTTCACGATCGTGCGCAAGTGCGCACCCAGGAGTGACATCTCGTTGTGGCGGAGCACCCCACCGGGCACGACCACCGGGATCGAGGGATAGGCGGACAGCTGGTAGGCGACGCTGATGCTGTTGGTGACCACGGTCACGCTGCGCTCGGCGAGGTGGTCGAGCATCGTCTCGGTCGTGGTGCCGCCGCTGATCAGGACGGTGGAACCGTCCCGGACCCGGGCGGCTGCCGCGGCGCCGATCCGGCGTTTCTCGGCCTGGTGCTCGGTGACCCGCCGCCCGCGACCCTCCTCGACCGAGGTGTCGACCACACTGGCGCCACCGTGCACGCGCGCGAGCAGCCCGCGATCGTGCAACTGCTGGAGATCACGCCGCACCGTCGAGAGGCTGACGTTCAGCTGCCCGGCCAGCTCGCTGACGTTCGCGGTACCCTGAGCGCGCACCTGGCGCAGAAGGTGCTGGTGCCGCTCGGCTGCAAGCATCTCGTCACCTCATTCGACACGCTGGCGGATTGCCCCCAGTAAAGCAGATTCGATCAAAACCGGTCAAGAACGCGCGCCGAGTGGGCGGCCTGGCGTCCCTGGAAGTTGGACCGACATCACAAGTACGTCGACGTCTTCACCGAGTGGACTGATCGTTCTCGTGCCAGCATCGCTGAAGCCCGCAGCTCGATAGCAGCGCAGAGCTCGAAGGTTGAAGGGCCGAACCTCCGCCTCCACCCACTGACCGGGGTGCCGAGAAGCCGCATCCGACAGGACGACCTCCATGAACTCGGCACCTGCACCCCGCCCGGTCCCCGACGGCGCCATTCCCACACCGAGGAGGAGTCGGCCCCGTCGAGTGAAGAGCCGCGAGAAGCCGCGCAACGAGCCGCCGTCGATGACTGCTCGAAACTGCTCAGCCCTCCTCGCTGGATCCCCGATCGCCCAGCCGGCGCGCACAGCGTCGTCGTAGTCGGGGGTGTCGTAAACATCGAAAGGCGGTTCGTATCGCCAGGCGCACAGCTCCCTCGCGAGGTCCTCCGACAAGTCGACGACGTCCATGGGCCGATGCTGCCAGAACAGGAATGGGCGCGCTGGCGTAATTCACGGATCAGCAAGGCGCGACCATTTCGCCCTGGCGGGCGGCGCGACATCGGGGTCTACTTTCAGCCCTTCTTGAACCCTGGACGGGACAACCCGCTGTCGCCTTACCGGCTGATCGGCCGCTCCGACGAGAGTAGCGATCGGGAACCCGTCCCTGAACCCCACGGTCCGGAAGAAGGACTGCGAATGGCCAACCAGCAGCCGCGACCGGAGGGCACGCCGTGCCCCAGCGACGCCGCATCGAACGCCGGCTCGCTGTCCACGACGGGCGCGACCATTTCGTCGCCATGTGAAAACGATGGGTCTCGTAGTCTCAGCTCATGACCTTCCCTTGGGAACTGACTACCCGGCTCGAGCAGGTGTCCAGCGAGCTTGCCGAACTGGCGGACGAGGAGAACGCATGGCAGATTCGCTGGGATCGGGCCGAAGATGCGTCGGAGAGACACCTCTTGCGCCAGGAACATGTTCATGCCAACACAGACGCTCGGCGTACTCGCATTCAAGGTGAGCTCGCGCACCTGCAGATCCTCAAGAGCCTTGCCGAACACCGCCCGGAAAGCACCTATGACCCGCCAGATCTGCCAGCTTTCGCGATGAGGCTCGATGAACTCCAAGATCGACTTGCTGACTCCGTGCTGCGGATCTTCCAGTGGGTGGCAACGGCTTCTTCCTGCTAGATTGCGAGCGACTACTTCTTGGTTGGTGCGCCCAGTTGCTGGCATCCCAATCAGCTCATTCATCCAGCCCGGCGTACCCGGCCGATTTTCTTGACGCTGCTCGATCCATCTATTCCTTCGCATTGGCACCTGAGCTGGCAAGGCCCCGCATGGCGGGGCGCGGCCAGCCGGACCTGCAACTGATGCTGGCCTACGCCAGCTTTCCATTCCTGGAGGGATTCGCCCGACGTCGGCTGAGCGCGTACCTGAATCAGGATGGGGTCGTACTTAGTGCCTTCGCGGTATCAAACAGAACCTACCGGGTGGGCACGACGATCAGTAACCTGAGCCACACCCTGGAGTTGCTCGAGAGTGATGCCCAATCGTCAGGCCTTGGACCGAGACTCGCACAGCTTCGCTCGCACGTGCAGCAGACGAGTACCGCAGATGACCGGGGCCCTTCTCCAAGGGCGGTCGACCTTTACCAATTCATATTTGAACACCGGAATGCGAACCTACATGGAGGCAGGCAGGTTTCTTCAGTTGGCCTTATGGCCCTCTTCCTCGCGACTATCGTGGCATTGGAGGCTACCCGGAGCGATTTCGACGAGCTTTGCGGAATAGCAAGGATGGTCGTCGGAACACAGGCGCCGCTCGACCCGGCCGGACCATGGCCGCATTGGGTCTTCTACCCGGTTCTCGTGCCGGACGCCCCGGATCCGAGCTTGGTTCACAGGTGGCCAATCCAGGGCCCCGGAACTCGGGCTTCGCCCTGAATCCCGACCGGAGTCAGATGGCGAGGGGGTCCACCAGGAGCCGCAGGCGCGCGTCCCGCTGGGCCCCGAGCAGGGCCGCGTCCGACCCCAACTCGCTGCCCACCACGGGCGCGACCCGGAACTCCCCGGCGCCCAGCATGTGCGGCTGGATCGCGCGGAACCGGGCGTCCACGTCCGCGGCGAGCGCGGCCACGAAGCCGCCGAGCACGATGATCTCGGGCGCGACGCTGAACGCGAGGATCTGCAGCGTCCGGGCGATCTCGCCGGCCGCGCGTTGCCAGGCCTCCCCCGCCGGGGCGTCCCCGTGGCGGACGCGCGCGACGAACTCGTGCAGCCCCGCCGTCAGTCCGACCCGGGCAGCGACGTCCGCCAGGCCCGACTCGGCGAGCAGCAGGTCCGGGCCGGCCACCGTGACCAGGCAGCCGCGCTGGCCGCACAGGCAAACCTCTCCGTCCGGCACCACCGGCACGTGCCCGAGCCCGGCCCCGATCACGCGGACGCCGTCCCCCGACCCGCCGGCCAGCACGATCGCGCCGCCGATCCCGGAGTCCGCCTTCAGGTAGACCAGCGAGTACGGCTTGCCGACCGCGGCGTGCTCGGCAAGCGCGGCCACCTCGGCGTCGGACACCAGCCGCGTCCGCCCACCGGCCGTCTCGTACCCGGCCACCGCCGCCGAGCGCACACGCAGCAACGCGAGCAGGTCGACCTCACCCCAGCCCAGGTCGGTGTCGGCGATGACCCGCGGCGGCTCCCCCGCCACCGGCGCCCACACCACCACACAGAGGTCGGCTACCCGGCGTCCGGCCGCCCGCAATTGCCCGGCGACCTCGTCGATCGTGCGCGCGAGCACGTCCGCGACCGCCCCCGGGTCGCCCATCGGACGCCCGTGGCGGTGCGACGCCCGCACTAATTCCGCACCGGCCAGCGTCCCCGCGACCACCGTTGCCCGGTCGGCGTCCAGCAGCGCCGTCAGCAGGCATGGCGCGGACGCAGCCGGCACCAGCATGCGGCGCGGCCGTCCCATGCCTTCGGGGTGCAGGGCGTCGCTCTCCTCGACGAGGCCGGCCCCGATCAGCTCGGCCACCAGCGACGTGACCGCGCCCCGCGACAGGCCGGAGCCCTCGGCGATGTCGGCGCGCGCCACCTGGCCGCCCTCGAGCACCCGGCCCAGGACGAGGCCGAGGTTGTGGCGGCGCACGTCCGGCGTGGCGAGGGGCATGAGCGCCATCGTAGGGTCCGGCCGCGCGCCGCGGCGCCGCCGCCGAGGGCCGGTTCGCCCCGACGGTCGCGCGTCCGCGCCACCTGCCACTCGCCGCCTCCGATCGCCACCTACATAGTTCAGGACTTGAACTTTGTACGCAAGAGTTGCAGGATACCGAGCGTCGCTCGTCTTTCCAGCACACCCGACACTTCGACGAAGAGGAGTCATCATGACCACCCAGCCCCTCGGCGACCCGGCGTCCGCCGTCGCCACCGCACCTGCCCCCGCGTCCGCACCCCGTCCCGGCGAACCCCCGGCCAGCCCGCCGCCGACCAGGGCACTGCTGCCGAGCATGCTGGCGGTCTCGCTGACCCTGTTCGCCACCTACGCCGGCCTGATCGCCATCCTGCTGCCCACCCAGATCCAGCTCCTGTTCGGCAACGCCGCCAAGGAGGCCAACCTGGCGATCGTGACTACGACGTCCTTCGTCTTCACCCTGTTCGCCCAGCCCCTCGCCGGCGCGTTCAGCGACCGCACCCGCTCCCGCTTCGGGCGGCGCGCGCCGTGGATGGTCGTCGGCGCGCTCGCCGGGGGCATCCTGCTGTTCGGCATGGGCTCGCTGACCGAGCTCGTCTGGATCACCGTCTTCTGGGTGGTCATCCAGGTGGCGCTGAACTTCCTCCAGGCGCCGCTGACCACGATCACCGCCGACCGTTTCCCGCGCTCGAAGCGCGGGGGCGCGAGCGCGATGATCGGCCTGGGCACCCAGGTCGGCGCGACGCTCGGCATCATGCTCTCCAGCGCGCTGGCCGCCCAGTTCGGCGTCGCCTACTCGATCTTCGGCGCCGCGGTGATCGTCGTCACGCTGCTGTTCGTCCTCATCAACCGCGACTGGTCGTCGAAGGACGCGGCCGTCGAGCCGTTCCGCTGGGGCGCGTTCTTCCGCGGCTTCTGGATCAACCCGCGCAGGCACCCCGACTACGGGTGGGCCTTCGCCGCACGCTTCCTGCTGATCCTGGGCTACTTCCTGGTCAGCACCTACCAGCTGTACCTGTTGCAGAAGTACATCGGGCTGTCGCTGGTGGACGCGCAGGGCGCCGTCCTCACCCTGGCCCTGGTCGCGTTCGTCCCGACGCTGCTGGCCATCGGGCTGTCCGGGTGGTGGAGCGACAAGGCCGGCCGCCGCAAGATCTTCATCTACGCGGCGTCCGCGATCATGGTGGTGGGGTTCGCCATGCCGCTGGTGATGCCCGACATGACCGGCATGATCGCAATGAGCATCATCAACGGCGTCGGCTTCGGGGTGTACATGTCCGTGGACGCCGCCCTGATGACCGAGGTGCTGCCCAGCGAGGGCACCGACGCCGGCAAGGACCTCGGCATCCTGAACGTCGCCACCAACATTCCGCAGGCGCTCAGCCCGTCCATCGCGCTGTTGATCATCTCCACGCTCGGCGGGTACGCGATGCTGTTCGTGTTCGCGATCGTGTTCGTCGTCCTGGCGGCCGTCGCGACCGCACCGATCAAGGCCGTCCGGTAGGAGCACCGCCATGACAGACACCCAGACCCGGTCCTTCGTCGAGGCCACCACCACGGCCGGACGCGTGCGCGGCACCTGGCGTCCGACGGTCGGCTCGGACGTGCGCAGCGCCGCGTTCCTCGGCATCCCGTTCGCGCAGCCGCCGGTCGGGGCGCTGCGGTTCGCCGCGCCCGTCCCCGTCGAGCCGTGGGACGGCGTCCGCGACGCCCTGGAGTTCGGCGCCACCGCGCAGCGCGGCGACCCCGGGGTGACGCTGATCCCCGAGCCGTCGATCCCGGGTGAGGCGACGCTGAACGTCAACGTGTTCACGCCCGCCCCTGGCGAGGCGGACGCGGCGCTGCCCGTCCTGGTGTGGATCCATGGCGGGGGCTACTTCGCCGGCTCGCCGGCCAGCCCGTGGTACGACGGCCGCAACTTCAACCGAGACGGCGTGGTGACCGTGACGATCTCCTACCGGCTCGGCGTCATCGGCTTCGGGCACGTGGACGGGGCGCCGGAGAACCGCGGCGTCCGCGACTGGATCGCGGCGCTGGAGTGGGTGCAGGCGAACATCCGCGCGTTCGGTGGCGACCCGGGGCGGGTGACGATCGCCGGGCAGTCTGCGGGTGGCGGCGCGGTGCTCACGCTGCTCGGGATGGCGAAGGCGCAGCACCTGTTCGGTGGGGTGCTGGCGCTGTCGGGCGCGACGGCCGACATCGGGCTCGACCGGGCGCGCGCCATGACCGCGAAGATCGCGGCCGGCCTGGGCATCGAGCCCACCCGGGCGGCGTTCGAGGCTGTGGACGAGGACACGCTGCTGGCCGAGCAGAAGGCCGCGACCGACCTCGGCCCGGACATGTCCGCGTTCCTCGAGGAGGGTCTCGGCCTGGGCCCGACGATCGACGGCGACCTGATCGTGCGTCCGACCCTGGAGTCGTTGCGGGCGGGCGTCGGGGCGGACAAGGTCTTGGTTCTTGGCGCGACCGACGACGAGTTCTCGATGGCGCTGGCCGGCCAGGAGAGGAAGCTGCGGTGGATCCCGCTGTGGTTCCTGCTCGGCAAGATGGGGCTCCGCGGCGATGCTCGCAAGCGGTATCTCGCCGCCAACGCGGACGCGGTCGCCCGCGGGCACGCCGCGGTGGTCGGGCGGTTCATCTCGGACAAGATGTTCAAGACCGCCCTGCTGCGCACCGCCGAGGCGAGGGGGGACGCGCCCACGTGGGTGTACCGCTACGCCTACGCCGGGTCGCCGTTCGGGTCGGCCGTGCACTGCATCGACGTGCCGTTCTGGTTCGACTGCCTCGACTCCCCCGTGGGGATCCCGGCGCTAGCCGGGCCGAACCCGCCACAGGCCCTGGCCGACGCCACCCACGGTGCGGCGGTCCTCTTGATTCGCGACGGGCACGTGGACTGGCCGGCGTGGTCCCAGCAACCGGGTGTCGGACGAGTGTTCGGCGCCCCCGCGTCCGCTCCTGCCGTGGATGCGGACGCCTACGCGGGCGCGCGTCCGCTCCTCTGACCGACCCGAATCGGGGACGGTTCCTATCTCGGTCCCGGACCGAATCGGGGACGGTTCCTATCTCGGACCCGGACCGAATCGGGGACAGTTCCCATCTCGGTCCCGGACCGAAACGGGGACGGTTCCCAACCCGGCCCCGGACCGAAACGGGGACGGTTCCCAACCCGGACCCGGACCGAAACGGGGACAGTTCCCTTTCGGTCCACGGTCCCTGAGGAGCCGGCCGGCGAGGAACGAGCTGGCCGGCGTCACGAAGGGCCGCCGTCCGCGCATCCCCGCGAAGGCCGGAACCCCCGGAACCGCCGACGTTTACCGAGTTCCTCGGGTTATGAGGACGGCTCCCGACAGCCATCGCGGTGATCACCGAGAAACTCGGGTTACGGGGCCGGAATTCGACCCGATAAGCCGAGAAACGCGGCAAGCACCGTCGTGCCGCGCGCCGGCAGCCGCGAAAAGCCGAGAATCCCGGTAAGGAGTGCTGTCCCAGGACCCAAGGCCCCTTCTACGTGCTGGCCTGGAGGCGTCACGAACGGTCCCTGAGGAGCCGACTGGCGAGGAACGAGCCGGACGGCGTCACGAAGGGCCACCGTCCGCGTCATCCCGGCGAAGGCCGGGATCTGTCCCCCATCCGGACCCGGACCGAGTTAGGAACCGTCCCCCTTTTCCGCCGGAATCTGGCGGATCGAAGAACCGTCCCCGATTTCCACCGGATTCTGGCGAATTTGGAGAACCGTCCCCGAAACCCGCCGGAATCTGGCGGATCAAAGAACCGTCCCCGGGTTAGGGGAGGAGGGGGGAGAACTCGGCGAGGAAGGCGTCGATCCGGCGGTGCTCGCGGTCGTCGAGCGCAACCCCGGGCTGGCGGACGGTGGACGCGGCGAACCAGCCGCGGCGGCGGCTGATCTCCTTCTCGACGGCCACGATCAGCTCGACCGACTGCATCCAGTGGTTGAGGTACGGCAGCACGTCGCGGTGCAGCCGGACGCCCTCGCTCGGGTCGGCGGCGGTGAGCTCCCGCCACAGCGCCACGTAGATCTCGGTGAACGAGCAGCCCGGCTGCACGGCGGTCGCCCCGCGCGCCACGCAATCGACCAGGTGCAGCCCCGCGTACCCGACCGTGGCGCCGAACGGACGCCCGATCCGCGCCGCGATGCCCTGGAGCGCGTCGATCGTCGGGCCCGCCGGGCTGGCGTCCACCTTCACGCCCCACAGGTTCGGGAACTCCTCGGCCGTCCGCGCCACCGCCTCCAGGTCGAGCGCGGTGCCGGTCTCTGCCGGCGCGTACTGGAGAATCACCGGCGCGTCCCCGGCCGCGGTCAACACCTCGGTGAGGTGGTGCCGCAGCTGGCTCGCGCCCACCCGCAGCTGGTGGGGCGGCAGCAGGTTGATCGCGGACGCACCGGCCGCCACCGCGCTCGCCGTCGCCGCGGACGCCAGCCGCGTCGCGTGCTGCTGCACCGAGATCACGACCGGGAAACCGACCGGCGCGCAGATGCCGAGCAGCTCACGCTCCATGTCGGCCCGCTCGCCCGGCGAGAGCTTGAGGAACTCGCTGGCGAACGCGGCGAACATGACCGCGTCCGCCCCCGCGTCGATCGTGTGCCGCACCACGCTCGCGAACCCGTCGACGTCGATCGACTCGTCGGGGTGGAACGGCACTTCCAGCACCGGGATCACCCCGGACGGGTCGTAGCCGCTCATCGCTGCACCCGCGCGTTCGCGCCGCCGGCCAGCGCCTGGATCTCCTTCAGTGTGGCCGTCGTGATGTCACCGGGTGTGGTCATCGCCAGCGCGCCGTTGGCCGCGCCGAGCTCGACGGCGGTGTGCAGGTCGTCGGTCGCCATCAGCCCGTAGAACAGCCCGGACGCGAACGAGTCGCCACCGCCGAGCCGGTCGAAGATCTCCAGACCCGGACGCGGGGTGGCCTCCACGAAACCCCGTTCCCGGTGCCACGCGATCGCGCCCCAGTCGTTGACGGTCGCCGACCGGACGCTGCGCAGCGTCACCCCGATCACCTGCAGGTTCGGGAACTGCCGCGCCACCTCCAGCACCAACTCCTGGTAGGCCGCCCGGTCGAGCTCGGCCAGCTCCTCGTCGATGCCCGGGTTCGTGATGCCCAGGCAGGCCTCGAAGTCCTCCTCGTTGCCGACGAGCACGTCCACCCGGCCGACCAGCGCGCGGTTCACCTCCTGCGCCTTCGCCTTGCCGCCGCCGGCCGTCCACAGGCTCGGCCGGTAGTTCAGGTCGTACGACACGATCGTCCCCGAGGCCCGCGCGGCGTCGATCAGCGCGCCGGCGGTGGCCGCTGCCTGGTCGGACAGCCCGGCCATGATGCCGCCGGTGTGGAACCAGCGCGCGCCGCGCACCTCGAACAGCTCGTGCAGGTCGACGTCCTCGGGCCGCAGCTGGCTGATCGCGGTGTGGCCCCGGTCCACGCAGCCCACCGAACCCCGCACCCCGAACCCGCGCTCGGAGAAGTTCAGGCCGTTGCGGACGGTGCGTCCGACCCCGTCGAAGGCCGCCCAGTGGACGAAGCCCAGGTCGAGCCCGCTGCCCAGCAGGATGTCCTCGGCCAGCCGTCCGACCTCGTTGTCGGCGAACGCCGACACCAGCGCCCCGCGCAGGCCGAATGCGCGCCGGAACGCCCGCGCCACGTTGTACTCCGCGCCCGAGTCCCACACCGAGAACTGGCGGGTGTTGCGGATCCGGCGGTCGCCCGGGTCGAGCCGCAGCATCACCTCGCCGAGCGCCACCATGTCGTACGCGCAGTCGGCGGCCGGCGTGATCGCCAGCATCGGTTGGTCGGTCATCGTTGCTCCTCAGCGGGGGTGGTCGGGGTCTGCTGGACGGTCGAGCACCAGGCCGCGGCGCGCGCCGAGATCTCGGCCGGGGTGCCCTCGGTGAGGCTGCCGCCGACGCCGAGCGCCACCGCGCCCGCGTCGAACCAGGCCCGGGCGTTGTCGAGGGAGACGCCGCCGGTGGGCACCATCGGCGCCCACGGCAGGGGTGCGCTGAGCGCACGCAGGTTGGCGGGGCCGAGGCCCGCGGCGGGGAAGAGCTTGATCGCGTCCGCGCCGAGTTCGAGGGCGTGGACGACCTCGGTCGGCGTGTTGCACCCGATGAGGGCGGCCAGCCCGTGGCGTCCGGCGTGGCGCAGCACGTCGGGCTCGAGGTTGGGCGTGACGACGAAGCGGGCGCCCGCGCCGGCCGCGGCGGCGACCTGGCCGCCCGACAGCACCGTGCCGACGCCGATCAGCACGTCCCCGGCGAACCGCTCGACGAGCCGCAGCGCACCGGGCGTGGTCATGGTGACCTCGATCGCGCCGGCGCCGCCGTCGATCAGGGCCTGGACGACCTCGCTCGCGCGCTGCTCGGAGGAGGACCGGACGATGGCGACGTACCGGTGCTGGGCGATCCGGTCCATGACCTGCCAGCGGTACTGCAAAGCACTCGACATGTAAAAAGCATACTATATGCCAAGACCTCTGGCGGAAGAGATCGTCAGGTGGACTCGTCCCGTCGGGCCGCGGCCTCCGTCCGGGCGGACGCGGCGCCGCGACGGGAGTCGACGAACTCCCCGACCTCCCTGGCCGCGACCTTCACCAGCTCCCGGGTGGCCCGCTCGGCCTGCGACCCGTCGCCGTCGGCGATGAAACCCGCGATCCGTCGGTGCGACTCGACGGCCGCCTGGTCGACGTGGTCGGGCAGCATGTCGAGGGCGGCGCGGGCCGCGAGGGCGGCCGCTACGACCTCGGCGAGCCGGGTGAAGGTGAGGCTCCCCGCTCCCCGCCAGACGGCGGTGTGGAAGCTGATGTCCGCCACGGTGAACGCGGCCCCGTCCCCGGCCTCCACGGCCTGCTGCATCCGGTCGCACGCCTCGGTCAGCGTCACGGTGAGGGCCGGGTCGCTCCGCTCGGCGCACCGGCGCGCGGCGAGCGGCTCCAGACCGGTGCGGATGTCCATGAGTTCGGTGAACTGTTCGACCCCGTGCGGCCCCTGCACCCGCCAGCGGATCACGTCGCTGTGCAGCGACTCCCACTCGCTGTCGGGCTGCACGTGGGTGCCCAACTTCGGACGCGCGGCCACCAGGCCCTTGGCCTCCAGCGAGCGCAGCGCCTCACGCACCACCGAACGGGACACGCCGTAGCGGTGGCCGAGTTCCTCGGGGACGATCTGGCTGCCCGAGGGCAGCTCGCCGCGGACGATCATCGTCCCCAGCAGCTCCGCGAGCTGGGTGTGGCGTCCGACCACGGCCGTGCGCGACGACAACTCGCTGAACTCCGCCGAGGCACTGCCTTCGATCTCCATGCAAGCTCCCTGATCCGGTGCGTCGCCCCTTCATACCCGCGACAGCCTAGAAGGCCTCCCGCCCGGGCGCACTACCGGACCCGCCGACGAGGAAGTCGAGATCGGCACCGAGGTGGGCCTGCTGGACGGTCGAGCGGTACAGGAACTCCCAGCCGCGCCGGTCGCCCTTGGGCTCGAACGGCGGCAGTCCGGCACGGCGGCGGGCGAGTTCCTCTTCGTCCACCTCGAGGCGCAGCTCGCGCGCGGCGACGTCGAGGCTGACCAGGTCGCCGGTGCGGACGAGGGCGAGCGGCCCGCCGACGGCGGCCTCCGGCGACACGTGCAGGATGCAGGTGCCGAACGCCGTCCCGCTCATCCGGGCGTCGGAGATTCGCACCATGTCGCTCACGCCCTGCTTGAGCAGGACGCTGGGCACCGTGAAGTTGCCGACCTCCGGCATGCCGGGGTAGCCCACCGGCCCGCTCCCCCGCACGACCAGGACGGTGTCCGCGCTGACCGCCAGTTCGGGGTCGGCGGCGGCCGTCCGGTACTCCTCGATCGAGTCGAACACCAGGGCGGGGCCGCGGTGCTGCAGCAGCTCGGGGGTGGCGGCCGACACCTTCAGCAGCGCGCCGTCGGGAGCGAGGTTGCCGCGCAGCACGACGGTGCCGGCACCGGGCGGGAGCAGTGGGTCGGCCAGCGGACGCACCACGGCGGTGTCGTCGTTGCGGGCGACCTGCGCGACGTCGCCGAGCGTGCCTGCGGGCAGCACCCGGGCGGTCAGGTCCAGCAGGGGGCTGAGCTCGGCCAGGACCGCGGCCAGGCCACCGGCCGCCGCGAACTCCTCCATCAGGAACTGCCCGCTCGGCATCACGTCGGCCAGCAGCGGGATGTCGCGGGCGAGACTGTCGAAGTCGTCCAGTTGGAGCGGAACGCCTGCGCGTCCGGCGATCGCGAGCAGGTGGATCACCGCGTTGGTGGAGCCGCCGATGGCGGCGTTGACCCGGATCGCGTTCTCCAGCGCGGCGCGGGTCAGGATCTCCCGCGGACGCACCGTGTTCACCGCGATGTCGACCGCGGCCCGTCCGGTCTCGTAGGCGAGCACCGCACGGCGGGAGTCGACGGCCGGCAGGGCGGCGGCACCCGGCAGTTGCAGGCCCATCGCCTCCACCAGGACGGCCATCGTCGAGGCCGTGCCCATCGTCATGCAGTGACCCGCCGACCGGTTGAGGCAGGACTCGAACTCGGTGAACTCGGCCTTGGTCACGGTGCCGGCGGCGAGGCCGTCCGTCATCCGCCAGATGTCGGTGCCCGAGCCGACCGCGCGTCCGCGGAAGCGGCCGTTCAGCATCGGGCCGCCGGTCATCATGATCCCGGGCAGGTCGGTGCTCAGCCAGCCCATCAGGGCGGCCGGGGTGGTCTTGTCGCAGCCGGTCAGCAGCACGACGCCGTCCAGCGGGTTGGCGCGGATGAGCGCCTCCACCTCCATCGCCATCAGGTTGCGGAACATCATCGAGGACGGACGCATGAACGGCTCACCGATCGACATGATCGGGAACTCCAGCGCCAGCCCGCCGGCGGCGGTGACGCCGCGCTTGACCGCCTCGGCCAGGCCGCGGAGGTGGGAGTTGCACGGGGTGAGCTCGCTCCAGCTGTTCGCGATGCCGATGACCGGGCGGTCGACCAGCTCGTCGCCACTGACCCCCATCGCGCGCAGGTGGTGCCGCGCGATGAACCCGTTCTTGCCCTCCTCGCCCAGCCACGCGCGGCTGCGCAGGGCGTCGGTGGCCTCACTCATGGCTCGGGGTCCCTTCCGGCTCGCCCCAGGCCAGTTCGACCGCGAGGCTCAGTGCAGCGCCCGGCTGGAGGCGGTGCCCCAGTCGTTCGTGGGGCGAGGTCTGGGCCGCGACCACCACGCCCAACTCGCGCCCGTCGTAGACGCTGTACACGCCCCCGCTGCCGCGCAGCGTGAGCTGGACCGCGTCGCCCCACGTCAGCGTGACCGGGGCCGACGCCAGGAACGAGTCGTCCCACGGGGGTGGCGCGACCGGCTTCCAGGCGTCCAGCGGCACGCCGTCGGCCGACCGCGCCCACTGGGCGGTGAAGCCCTGGCCGACCTCGAGGTCGGCGGACGCGACGCGCCGGGTGAACCACGGGTGCCAGCCGATCGCGGCCGGCATGTCCTGCGCGCCGGCCTCGACCGTCCAGGTGATCGCCAGCGAGTGGCCGGTGAGCGCGAAGCGCGCGGACGCGCGTCCGCCGAACGGCCAGGCGTCGGGCAGGTCGACCGCCAGCGCGACCGCCTCGGGGGTCGCCTCGTCGACGGTCCACGCCGCGTCCTTGACCACGCCGTGCAGGGCGTGGACGTCCCAGTCGGCGGCCAGCGCCACCTCCTGTCCGTCGACGTCCAGGCGCGCGTCCCGCACCAGGCCGCACCAGGGGATCATCGGGAACGCGCCGCTGAAGATCGGGCCCTCGGCGTCCAGCGGCACGATCAGTTCGTGTCCGTGCACGACCAACGACTCCAGCCGGGCGCCGTCGGGGTTGACCTGTGCCGTCACATCGCCGGCCACGAGCACCGCGTTGTCGCTGCCCATCGTCCTTGCCTTCCTGATGAGGGTGTTGGGGGAACCGGTGCCGCCCGTGCGGACGGCACCGTTGGGCTCGTCAGAGCCAGGGGTCGATGACGATCTTGCCGACCTGCTCGCCGTCGAGCTGCCAGCCCTGGCGCAGCGCGTCCATGGCGTCCTGCCCGCGGTCCATCGGCAGCCGGTGGGTGATGATCCGGGACGCGAGGTCGCCCAGGCCCTCGGTGACGCCGAGCGCCCGGCGGAAGGAGTCGGCGGTGTAGCCGGAGCTGCTCACCAGGCGCACGTCGCGGCTGAGGATGTCGAGGTAGGGGTTGATCGGCACGGTGCCGACGTCGGAGAAGTGCCCGAGTTCGACGTAGACGCCGCCGCGGCGCAGGTAGCCCAGCCCTTCGGCGAAGGCCGCGGGCGCGCCTGCGCACTCCACCACCACGTCGAAGCCAACGCCGTCGGGGGAGGACGCGAGCACCGCCTGGCGGCGGTCGGCGGCCGACCCGGAGGTGGCGATGTCGAAGGTGGCGCTCGCGCCCAGCGTCGTGGCCAGCTCGAGCCGACGGGCGGGGCCGCCGATCACGGAGATCCGGGACGCGCCCGCCGCGGCGGCGATCGCGATGGCCAGCAGGCCCACGGTTCCCGAACCCTGGACCAGCACCGAGTCGCCGAAGCGCAGGCCGGCGCGCAGCAGGCCCTCTGCCGGAGTGGCCGCCGGCTCGGCGAGGACGGCGGCCTCGGGGCTGCCCTCGGTGACGAACAGGCGGGCGCCGGAGTGCAGCAGCAGGTACTGTCCCCAGCCGCCGGCGTGGGGCCGGGTGGTCGGGTTGGAGAAGCCGACGACGTCCCAGTTCGCGCAGTCGGGGTACGGGCTGCGCTGGAGGCAGTGGCGGCAGTGGCCGCACGGGGTTGCCGGCATGACCGCGACCCGGCTGCCCACGGTGAGCTCGCGGCCCAGGACGTCGGTGCCGAAGTCGGCGCCGACCTCGGTGACGATGCCGCAGGTCTCGTGCCCGGGGTTGAGCGGGAAGGCGATACCCGGAATGTGGCCCAGCCCGAGGTGGAGGTCGGTGGCGCAGACGCCGCCGAGCTCGACCTTGATCAGGATGCCGTCGGCGGGGACGGCGGGCAGCTCGTACGACTCGACCGTCGCGGGCTCACCCACACCCGGGATGCACGGTGCCTGGTAGGTAGTCATCATTGACCTCGTTCTTCTGTGAGTACTGGATCCTGGAGAAGCGCCGACCTGCCCCCGTCCAGCGTCAGGGTCGAGCCGGTCATGAAACCGCAGGTGTCGGACGCGAGGAACAGCACGGCCTCGGCGACCTCGTCGACCGTCCCCATCCGACGCACCGGGTGGATCTGCTCGACCCGGCGCCGCTCGGCGGCGGGGTCGGGGAACGTGCCGAAGAACGCCTCGTTGATCGGGGTGTCGATGTAGCCAGGGCACAGTGCGTTGACGCGGATCCCGCGGTCGGACAGCTCCAGGGCGCTGGACTGGGTGAGCGCGATCATGCCGGCCTTGGCCACGTTGTACGGGAACGCTCCCGGGATGGTGGCGAACGCGTGGTTGGACGAGACGTTCACGATCGCGCTGCCCGGGGCCATCACTGCGGCGGCGGCGACCGTCGCCAGCCAGGCCGCCCGCAGGTCGAGGTTCAGGGCCTGGTCCCACTCGTCCAGGCTCGTCGACAGCACACCGGTGAAGGTGTTGGCGCCGGCGTTGTTGACCAGGACGTCCAGGCGTCCCGACCAGGCGAGCGCGGCGTCCACCAGGGCTTGGGGGGCGAGGGGGTCAGTGAGGTCGATCGCGGCGAACGTCGCGCGTCCGCCAGCGGCGGCGAGGTCGGCGACGATGCGCTCGCCCGCCACCTGGTCACGCCCGTGGACGAGCACCGCGGCGCCGGCGCCGGCGAAGGCGCGTGCCACCGCGAGTCCGATGCCTCGCGTCGAACCTGTCACCACGACGGTCTTGCCAGACCACATGGGCTCTCCTCCAATCATCTGATTATCAGACTATTTCGCTCCAAGAGGCCTGTCAATCGGCCGTCCGCAGGGCGTCCGGACCGGCCTTCGGCCCCTCAGGAGTCTCGACACCGTGACCGTTCTGTGACAAGTCGGCTGTTGACACCTGCCGTGCCGACAGTATTAGTCTGATTATCAGATGATTAACGCAGAGGTCGCCCGGAGGGGGCGACTTCCGCCCCGATGAGGCAGCCGTGGTAGTCCGCCGCATCAAGGGGGGCCGGCGAAGATCCGCGCCGCGTGCGTCAACCGTCGGACCGTCACTTCGGGAAAGGAATTCGCTGATGAACAACCACCAGGGCCCCGACGGCCTGTCGCGACGCTCCGTGCTGAGAGCGGGCCTGATGTTCGGCGCCGGAGCGGCGGTCGCACCGCTGCTGAGCGCGTGCTCCCCCAGCTCCGGCGCGTCCGGCAGCGCGAGCGCGGGCAACCTCGGCGACTGGACCAGCGCGAGCATCGACTGGAAGTCCCAGCAGGGCAAGACCATCGTCTTCGCCGGTTCGACCCACCAGTGGGTGACCGCGCTCCAGCCGCTCCTGCCGCAGTTCCAGGCGCTCACCGGCATCACCGTGAAGATGGACATCTCGGGCGAGGAGCAGTACGGCAGCAAGCTCCCGGTCGCGCTCGGCTCGGGCGCCGCCACCCCGGACGTGTTCATGGTGCCGTCCTACGGCCAGGGCGTCGGCTCGGGCTGGCTGGCGCCGCTGGACAACCAGCTGTCGGGCAAGCTCACCGACCAGAAGTGGTACGACCTGTCGGACGTGTACACCGCGGCCATGGACTTCACGAAGTGGACGGACAAGGCCCACTACGGCCTGCCGATCACCGCCGAGGTGCAGACCCAGATCTATCGCACCGACCTGATCCCGACCCCGCCGGCCACCTTCGAGGAGGTGCTCAGCACCGCCAAGTCGCTCAAGGACTCCGGCAAGGTCGCGGCCGGCATCGCCCTGCGCGGGAAGCCGACGGCCGGTGCCGTGGCCTGGCCGGCGGCGGGCTACGTGTTCACCTACGGCGGCTACATCATCGACCCGGACGGCAAGGCGGCCCTGAGCAGCCCCGAGACCATCAAGGGCGTCCAGATGTACGCCGACATCCTGAAGGCCGGCGGCCCCGCGGGCGTCTCGACGTGGGACTGGCTGGAGATCAACACGGCCATGCAGCAGGGCCGGGCGGGCATGATGCAGGACTCCAGCAACGCGCTGGCAGACCTGAAGAACACCAGCAAGAGCAAGGTTGCCGACAAGGTCGCCGGGGCGGTGTTCCCGTCCGTGAACGGCGTCAGCAACCCGAACCTGTGGCACTGGATCGTCGGCATCAACGCCAAGAGCGCCAACCCCGACGCGGCCTGGCTGTTCCTGATGTGGGCGACGAGCAAGCCGACCAGCCTGCTGCTGGCCGCCGGGGGCGCGACGCCGCCGCGCAAGAGCGCGTGGTCGTCCGACGCGTTCAAGGCCAAGTTCGGGGCGGCGGACGCGGCCACCGTCCAGCAGATCCTGGAGAAGGTGGACTCCAAGCCGATGGTGGCGTCCTGGATGCACCCCAAGTGGCCCGAGGTCGGCGACGCGTTCGCGCGGGCGGTCAACACCGCGATCACGTCCGACACCACTGCTGCCCAGGCGTTGGCCGACGCCCAGACGACGGCCGTGAAGGCGCTGGGCTGAACTGATGACGAAGACCAACGTCCGGCTCCGGCGGGCCATGCTTGCACCAATGGTCGTGATGCTCCTCGCGCTGACGGTCTACCCCACCGTCTACGCGGTCGTGGTGAGCCTCACGGACACCCAGGCGGGCCAGCCGGGCCGGTTCGTCGGTCTCGCGAACTACCTGGGCCTGCTCACCGACCAGACCTTCTGGGACTCGCTGGTCACGACCGTGGTCTTCACGGTCGTGGCCGTCGCGGTCGAGCTCGCCCTCGCCGTCCTGCTCGTGCTGGTGCTGTTCGACCTGCGCCACGAGCACCGCTGGCTGCGGGCCATCCTGCTGCTGCCGATGGCCGCCACGCCGGTCGCGGTCATGTTCGGCTGGAAGGTGATGCTCGACCCCATCCTCGGCGTGATCAACTACTTCCTCTACGACGTCCTGCACCTCGGCCAGCCCGACTGGCTGGGGACGCCGACCACGGCGCTGGCCACCCTGATCGTGGTGGACATCTGGCAGTGGACGCCGTTCATCCTGGTGATCCTGTTCGGCGGCATGACCAACGTGTCGAAGGAACTCGTCGAGGCCTCGCTGATCGACAACGCCGGCTGGTGGCAGCGCGCCCGGTACGTGATCATCCCGCAGCTGAAGCCGTTCCTGCTGGTCGCCGTCCTCTTCCGCGGCGTGGACGCGCTGCGCACGTTCGACAGCATCCAGGTGCTCACCGGCGGCGGCCCCGGCTACGCGACCACAACGCTGAACATGCTCGCGTTCCGCCAGGGCATCCAGTACCTCAACTTCGGCCAGGGCGCGGCGATCGCGCTGATCCTGCTCGCGCTCACCACCGCGTTCGGCCAGCTCGCCCTGCGGTTCGTCGCGAAAGGCCGGTACGCCTGATGCGCAAGAACATCGAGTCGCACAACCCGGCGAGCCGTTTCACCACGCCGGCCGGCCGCACCTGGCGGGCCGTCCTGCTGACGCTGTTCGCGATCTGGAGCCTGTTCCCGATCTACTGGATCGGCCAGATGGCCTTCAAGTCGCCGATCGACAGCCAGGCGATCCCGCCGGTCTGGTTCTTCACGCCGCAGTTCGACGCGTTCGTCCAGGCGTTCACCCAGGTGCCGCTGCTCGACCAGCTGCGCAACTCGGCGCTGGTCGCGTTCGGGTCGACGGCGGTCGCGCTCGCCCTGGCGATCCCGGGCGCCTACTCGCTGACCCGGCTGCGGACGATCCGCAGCAAGAACCTGGAGTTCTGGATCCTGTCGACCCGCATGGCGCCGCCGGTGGTCGTCGCGGTGCCGTTCTACCTGACGTTCCAGTGGCTGGGGCTGCTCGACACGATCCCCGGGCTGATCCTGATGCACGTGCTGGTGGTCATCGGCATCGTCACCTGGATCATGCTGGAGACCTTCGACGCGATCCCGGCCGACCTCCAGGAGTCGGCGCTCGTCGACGGCTGCACCCCGTGGACGGCGTTCCTGCGGATCCTGCTGCCGCTCGCCCGCTCGGGTGCGGTGGGTGCCGCGGTGATCTCGTTCCTGCTGTCGTGGAACGAGTTCTTCTTCGCGCTGATCCTGACCAGCCTGAACGCGCGCACGGCCACGGTCGGCGTGTTCAACTTCATCGGGTTCCAGTCGATCGACCTGAACGCCCTCGCGGCCGCGTCGATCCTGCTGCTGCTGCCCGCGGTCATCGTGGTCGCCGCCTTCCAGCGCTACCTGATCGCCGGCCTCACCCTGGGCGCCGTCAAGGGCTGACCGCTCGGCGAGGCACGAGCCGGCCGGGATCGGGGACGGTTCCCAACTCGGTCCGGGACCGGATTGGGGACGGTTCCCAACTCGGTCCGGGACCGGATTGGGGACAGATCCTGACTCGGTCCGTCCGCCGTGGCCCACAGGTCCGTACAGGTACCGTGGCAGAACAGGGACTGTCGGCCATCGGAAGGACTCTCCCGTGACCAGACGACGAGCGCCCCGCGCCCTTCCGCTCCTGCTGGCCCTCGCGCTCGCCCTCACCCTCGCCGGCCACGCCCCCGCCGCCGCCTCGACCCCGGCGTCCGTCGCCGAACCGTCCACACCGTCGGTACGGGTGATGACCTACAACGTGCTCACCGCGGGCGCGGCCACGTCCGGCAAGTTCCCCGACGTGCCCACCGCCGACCTCGCCTGGGACCTGCGCGACGACCAGCTGGCCGCGTGGATCACCACCGAGGACCCGGACGTGATCGGCTTCCAGGAGAACCTCGACACCGTGGAGCTGGACGGGGCGGACGTCCTCCAGCTGCACACCGTCGTCCCACTCCTGAGCGGCTACCAGATCGTCCAGCTCGACAATGCCGACCCGATCGCCTTCCGGACGTCCCGGTTCACCCTGGTCGAGGACGGCGCCACCAGGATCGCGACCGGCGACGGCACCACGCTCGTCCGCGACCGCTGGATCACCCACGCGACCCTGAAGGACCGCGCCAGCGGCGCAGAGTTCATCGTCTTCAACACCCACCTGTCGGCCGCCGCGGAAGGGACGGCGGCCGCCGCCGCCCGGGTCGCCGAGGCCAGGAAGATCGTCACCGAGATCCGGTCCGTCAGTGACGGGCTGGCCACGCCGTTCGTCCTGACCGGCGACCTGAATGTGTCCCAGGGCAGCACCGGCGCGGACGCCGCCCCGCTCGACACGCTGGCCGGGCTCGGCCTGGTGAACTCCTCGGAGTGGGCGGTGAGCACCACCACCGCCATCCCCGGCGCGGTCTCGCTCCAGTCGATGACGGCCGTCGTCGACGGGGTGAAGACCTACAAGGCCGTCCGCACCAGCGGCAAGACCCTCGACTACGTGTGGGTGCCGCGCGGCGCGCTCGTCCGCAGCTACCGAGTCTCCACCGGCCCGCACACCGAGCAGCGGACGGTCAACGGCACCAGCTACTGGTTCTACGACGACGCCCACGTGCTGCCGTCCGACCACAACCCGGTCGTGGTCGAGGTCGGGTTCAACGACGCGATCGCCACGCTCGGCGCCACCTCGACCCGCGCCGGCGCCTACCGGCTCTCCGGGAAGGTGTACGAGACCTACCTGCGCACCGGCGCCTGGGAGGCGTTCGGGCTGCCGACCTCCAACCGGACGCTGGCCCGCTACCGCGGCGTCGCGGTCTGGACGCAGCGCTTCACCGACGGCACCGTCCAGTGGTCGTCCAGGGCCGTGCGGATGTCGACCAGCCCCGGCACGACCGTGCTGTCCGGCACCGGCGGCTTCCGGGACGCGCTCGCCGCGTCCGGCCTGGCCTACGGGGTGGTCTACCGCTCGGGTGACCTGAAGGGCTCCTCGACCACCGGACGCGCGCTGCTCGCCGGCCTCCTGGCCGGTGGCCGGATCATCGACCTGCGCACCGCGTCCGAGCGGTCACGGCGTCCCGATCCGAGCCTGCCGGGCGTCGCCCGCTCGTCCTACGCCGTGGGTGCGGAGGACAGCCCCGAACAGCTCGTGACCGGACGCAGCGACCGCGCGGCCTTCGCCAAGGTCCTGGCGAGAGTGGCGGCCACGAAGGGCCCGGTGCTTCTGCACTGCTCGGACAACCAGGTTCGCACCGGCTGGGCGGTCGCCCTGGTCATGTTCGCCGCCGGTGCGAGCAACACGGACGTCGAGGCCGAATACGTCCGGACGACCGGCGCCTCGAGCGCCGGCATCACCGCGGCCATCGACCGCGCCACCACCGCCTACGGGTCGATGCAGAACTACCTCACCACCGGGCTCGGGCTGAGCGCAAAGCAGCTCAAGGCGCTGAAGGCGAAGTCGTCCTGAAGGCTCGGCGGTCGGCGCCGGGGGGGGGATCCCGGCCTTCGCCGGGATGACGGGGCGAGGTGAACCGGACGGCTGGGATCCGCGCCCGGCTGTTCGCTTGGACCGGTCGTGAACACTGGGGGGTGATCGCACGTCGGCCAGGGTTCGCCAAAGTCCTGACCGTCCGGGCCCGACTCCGCCGGGGTCGGGCCCTTGTGCGTCCGGCTTCCCCCAGGTCATCCCGGCCCGCACGTCAGGCCGGCCCACGTCATCCCGGCGCATGCCGGGATCTCCGTCCGCCGTCAGCCGAGGGTGCGGGCGAGGAGTTCGCGCAGGTTCGCGAACGCCCGGACGAACGCCGCCTCGTTCCACGCCGGCGTGTCCGACATCGTGTAGCCGTGCGGCGCGTCCTCGTAGACCTCGTTGCGCGCGGTGAGGACGGCTTCGTCCAGCGCGGCGCCGAGCCGGGCGACGTCGTCGGGCGTCATCGAGCGGTCGTGGTCGGCGTGGCCGAACAGGAACTCGGCGCGGGCACCCGCGAGGTCGAGGTGCGGGGAGTCGGGGGCGTCGGTGGCCAGCCCGCCGCCGTGGAAACCGGCGCAGGCGGCGACCGCCTCGGGATGGCGTCCGGCAGTACGGACGGCCAGCCGGGCACCCATGCAGAACCCGACCACGCCCACCGGGCCGGGCGTCACCCCGGGCAGGGAGCGCAGGCCGGCCAGGTAGGCGTCGCTGTCGGACGCGGCACGCTCGGGGGTGAGCCGCCCAATGCGCGACCCGGCGACCCGGAAGAAACCGCTCATGCCCTCGGGCGTGGACAGGTCCTCGGCCGGCGCGAGGTCGGCGACCGTGCCCTCCCGGTAGAAGACGTTGGGGGCCAGCACGACGTAGCCCCAGCCGGCGATCTCCTCGGCCATGTCCTGGATGCGCGGCCGCAGCCCGAAGGCGTCCATGTAGTACAGGACGCCGGGCCCGCGTCCGTCCGGCGGCATCGCCACGATGGCTTCGGCGACCCCGTCCGCGGTGGGAACGCTGATCATGCGTCTCAGGCTAGGACTCCCGGCAAGCCCCGGGACCGGCTATTCGGGCAGGCCGTCGCGGTCGGCCCACTCGAGCAGGGTGTCGAGCCGGAAGGCGACGTCGTCGATGGACGCGTGCGGGTCGCCGTCCTTCGCGAACCGGGCCGGGACGGTCGCCAGGGTGAGTTCGCGCGGCTCGATCGAGCCGAGCTCGTCCCAGAAGAAGGGCGTCGAGACCGTCCCCTCCGGCACACCGCGCACCGACCAGGCGCTGGCGATGGTGTGGTCGCGGGCGTTCTGGTTGAAGTCGACGAACACGTGGCGCGGGTCGCGGTCCTTGCGCCACCAGGTGGTGGTGACGTCGTCCGGGACACGGCGCTCCACCTCGCGGGCGAAGGCCAGCGCGGCGCGGCGCACCTGGCTGAAGCCCCACTCCGGCGCGATCCGGACGTAGATGTGCAGGCCGTGCCCGCCGGACGTCTTCGGGAACCCCACGATGCCGAGTTCGTCGAGCAGTTCGTGGGCCACCCCGGCCACCTTCCGGACCCGCTCGAAACCGGCGTCCGGCATCGGGTCGAGATCGATGCGCCACTCGTCGGGCTTCTCCACGTCCGCGCGCCGGGAGTTCCAGGGGTGGAACTCGACGGTGGCCATCTGGACGGCCCACAGCACCGACCCGAGCTCGGTGACGCACAGCTCGTCGGCGGTGCGGCCGTAGCGCGGGAAGTACACCTGCACGGTCTCCACCCAGGGCGGGGCGCCGGCCGGCAGCCGCTTCTGGTGGACCTTCTCCCCCGCCAGCCCGGACGGGAACCGGTGCAGCATGCACGGACGGTCGCGCAGGGCCCGGACGATGCCGTCGCCCACCGAGAGGTAGTAGTTGGCCAGGTCGAGCTTCGTCCAGCCGCGCTCGGGGAAGTAGACCCGGTCGGGGCTGCTCAGCCGGACCACCCTGGGTCCCACCTCGAGCTCGACGGGCTCGGTCTTGGCCGCCATGGCGCCAAGGTACCCAAGCCCGCGTGGCCGCGCCATCACCCGGACGCCGTGGGCGGCTGGGCCGGGGCGCTGGCGGGACGCCGGGATCGGGCGGGGCTCGGGGCTGACCCTGGCGCCGGGATTGCGCTCGGAGGCTGGCCAGGCGCTGGTCAGGCGGTGAGCAGGCGCCGCTCAGGCGGTGATCAGGCTGCGGAAGTGCGCGACGCGGCCCGCGTCCGCGCCCCCGGGTGACCACTGCTCGATCGCCGCGCACGAGGTCGCCATCCCCCACCGGGCGGCGTCCGCGAACTCCGCACCCTGCTCGAGCCGCGCGACCAGGCCGCCCATGAAGGCGTCGCCCGCGCCGATCGGGTTGCGGACGTCGACCGGCAGGCCGGGCAGCACCCCGTCCGCGCCTTCGGTGGACCACGCCAGCCCTGCGGAGCCCGCGGTGACCACCACCGAGTCGATGCCCCGGGCCCGCAGCCCGGACGCGGCCGCCGCGGCCCGCTCCAGCGCGTCCGCGCCCACCCAGGTGTGCTCGACGGTGACGCCCTCGGCGAGGATCGCCTCGGCCTCGGCGAGGTTGGGGGTGACCAGCGCGGGCATCGCCGGCCCGGTGAGGGCGGCCGGCATCCAGGCCGGCCCGGTGTCGAGGGCGAGCCGTCCGCCCGCCCCGGCGATCGCCGCGACCAGCCCGGACAGCGCCTCCGGGGCCACGCCAGGCGGGAAGCTGCCGCTGCACACCACCCAGTCGCCCGGACGGATCCGCGCCACGGCCCCGTCGAGGAAGGCGTCCCACGCCTCGGCGTCGACGGGCGCCCCGGTGCCGTTCAGGACGGTCACCCGGCCGTCGTCCTCGAGCACGATGATCGACTCCCGCACCCGCCCGGGGCAGGAGTGGACGGCCACGTCCATGCCCTCGGCGACGAGGGTGTCGAGGTACCAGCCCGCCCCATCGGTGAGCAGCAGCACGAGCACCTGCGGCCGGGCGCCGTTGGCGAGGCTGCCGCGGGCGGCGGACACCGACTTGCCGGCCGGATAGGCACGGTTCTCGCGGGCCCGTTCGACCGTCCCGGGGCGGAGCTCGTCGAGGATGACGAGCCGGTCGATGGTCGGGTTGGGGCAGATGGCCAGCACGAGGAGAGTGCAGCAGTTCCGCCCGCCCGGTGCAAGCGTCATCGGTACCTGTTGCGGCCGGGTCCGGCTCGTTAGGGTAAGGCCACGCCCGTCGGGGGGCTCGCTGGTGGGAGCGAGGGGTGATGACCGAGGAGAAGAAGTTCCTGGAGCGGCCGCTGGCCGTGGTGGCGCTGGTCGGGGGTGCCCTCGGGGTGATCGCGACCGGGATCGGCATCTACTCCAGCCTGGCCGGCGCGCGTCCGGCGGTCGAGGACGACAGCACACGGGTCGCGGCCTGCGTCCGGTCGCACGGGCTCTCGCAGGCCAGCGAACGTCGCGACGAGGGCGACGGCCGCTGGTACGTCCGGGCGTGCTCGTGGCCGACACCCGTCGGGGCGGCCGCGGACGGCTTCAGCGAGATCACCGTGCGCACGCAGGACGGGCCGGGCGAGTCCGAGGCGACCGGCATGACCGTGGCCCACGTGTTCACCAGCACCTGCCGCGACCTCGAGGTCAGCTACCTGTTCGACAACCAGGGCACGTTCGTGCCCGAGCAGCCGGTGCGCCTCACCAAGGGCGAGACCCGGCGGGTCGAGGGCGGCTCGGTCGTCACGGCCTCCGAGCCGCTGGGACGCGACCAGTCGGTGGTGCTGTCGGCGGGGCGCTACCAGCTGGACTCGGTCCGCTGCGTGTGACGTTCGGTACGCAGAACGCCCTGGCGATGGCGTTCCCGGGGCGATTTCGGGCGTGAAACGCAATCTGGCGCGCAATTCGGGCCGTGGTCAGGGCAGCAGCGCGCACCCGGCGGGGTCGAGCCGCACGGTGAGGGTGGCCGGGGTGGCCCCGTGGGGCGGGATCACCGGCGTCCGGACGCGGGCGGGCTCGCCGCCGGGCAGGGTGACGGTCACCTCCGCGCCGCCGCGGCGTGAGCGCACCTCCTGCACCACCACCTCGCGGCCGTCCGGGTCGGGCACCAGTCCCGTCGGGCCGACCGCGACCAGGCCGGGCGGCCCGTCCCAGCCGAGCGCGACCGCGTCCGCCGGCGGCAGGAACGGCCCATAGCCCAGGAACGCGGCCACCTCCCGGCCGGCCGGGTGCGCCCAGAGCCGGGCCGGCTCGTCCACCTGGAGCAACCGGCCCTCGGCGAGCACGGCCACCCGGTCGGCGATCGCGAACGCCTCGTCCTGGTCGTGGGTGACGTACAGGGTGGGGATGCCGGTGGCCCGCAGGGTGTCGTCCAGCACGCCGACGAGGTGCTCGCGCAGGCCCCGGTCGAGCGCGGAGAGCGGCTCGTCCAGCAGGAGCAGCCGGGGGTCGGCGGCCAGCGACCGGGCGAGTGCGACCCGCTGCGCCTGCCCACCGGACAGCGCGGTCACCGGGCGGGGCCCGTAGCCGGCCAGCCCGACCAGGTCGAGGAGTTCGGCCGCCCGTCGGTCACGTTCGGCACGTGGCCGACCGGCCAGCGCGTAGCCGACGTTGCCGGCCACCGACAGGTGCGGGAACAGCTGCCCGTCCTGGAACATCACCGCGAACCGGCGCCGGTGGACGGGGACGCCGGTCACGTCCGCGCCGTCCCACCAGACGGAGCCGCCGGCCAGCGGTTCGAGGCCGGCCACCGCGCGCAGCAGCGAGGACTTGCCCGACCCGGACGCCCCGAGCACGGCCACCACCTCGCCCGGCCCGACGTCGAGCGAGACCCCGTCGACGGCCGTGACCGGGCCGTAGCGCACGACCGCGTCGCGCACCTGGAGGCCCGCGGGACGGGCGTCGGTGTCGGTGTCGGTCACCACGGGTTCACCTCCTTGGGCCCGATCCACTCTGCCAGTCCCATCGCCACGGCGGTCAGCGCCGCCAGCACCACGGACGCGGCCAGCGCCATGCCGAAGTTCTCGGCCCCCGGGCGTCCGATCAGCTGGAAGATCACCACCGGCAGGGTCGGACGGTCGGGGCGGGCCAGGAACGAGGTGGCCCCGAACTCGCCGAGACTGGTCGCGAAGGCGAACCCCACCGCCAGCCCCAGGCCGCGCAGGGCGAAGGGCAGGTCGATGGTCGCCACCACCCGTCCCGGCCCGGCGCCGAGGGTGGCGGCTGCCTCGTGCAGGCGCGGGTCGATCGCGCGCAGGGTCGGCAGCAGCGTCCGGACGACCAGCGGCAGCGCCACCATCGCCTGCGCGATCGGGATCAGCAGCCAGCTCGAGCGCAGGTCCAGCGGCGGCCGGTTGAGGGTGATCAGGAAGCCGAAGCCGACCGTCACGGCCGAGACGCCGAGGGGCAGCATGAAGACCGCGTCCAGCGTCCGGAGCCAGCGACGGCCGGACGCCGACGCGGGCCGGCGCGAGAGCACGTAGCTCACCAGCAGCCCGAGCCCCACCGAGATCAGGGTGGCCGCGAGCGCGGTGGCCAGCGAGTTCGCGAGCGCCTGCCACACGCTCACCGTCGACTGGCCGGTGGTGCCGGACAGGGCGGCGTAGTTGGCCAGGCCCAGCCCGTCCGCGGTGACCAGCGACCGCCAGGCCAGCGAGAGCATCGGGAACAGCAGCAGGCCGCCCACGACCACGGCGGTGACCGCGACGGCCGGCAGGTCACCGACGCGCAGCGGCGCGTCCACGGGGTTGCCGGACAGGCGCAGCGCCCGCTCCTGACGCGCCCGGGTGGCGCCGGCGACGAGCAGGGACGCGGTCACGACGACGAGCTGGAGGATCGACAGCGCGGCCGCGGCGGGCAGGTCGAGCAGCTGGGTGGTCTGGTACCAGATCTCGGTCTCGATGGTGCCGTAGCTGGCCCCGCCCAGCACCAGCACCACCCCGAACGCCGAGGCGCAGAACAGGAACACCAGCGCGGCGGCGGACGCGATCGCCGGGGCGAGCGCGGGCAGCGTCACCGTCCCCAGCACCCGGATACGGCCGGCGCCCAGGGTACGGGCGGCGTCCTCGGCGCGGGGGTCGAGGCGCGACCAGAGGGCGCCGACCGTCCGCACCACGACCGAGTAGTTGAAGAACACCAGCGCGGCGACGATCGCGGGGAACGACTCCTCCAGGCCGAGGAAGCCCAGCGGCTCGTTCGGCGTGAGCAGCGACTGGAAGGCCACCCCGACCACCACCGTGGGCAGCACGAACGGGACGCTGACCACCGCGCGCAGCACCCGGCGTCCGGGGAAGCGGCAGCGGTAGAGGACGTACGCGCCGGGCACGCCGAGCAGCACCGAGACGGCCGTCCCGACCACCGCCTGGGCGAGCGTCTGGCCGACGATGCGCCAGGTGCGGGCGGACGAGAGCACCTCCTGCACCCCGGCGAGGGTGAAGGCCCCGTCGATCACGAACCCGCGGGCGACCAGCGCGGCCACCGGCCAGGCGAAGAACACCGCCAGGAACACCACCGGGAGCGCCGCGGCCGCCGCCCAGACCCAGGCGTGCCCCCCGCCCCTGCGGACGGAACCACCGCGCGCCGCCTCGACCGCCACCGTTCCGGTCATCTGCCACCGCCTGGGCGGTGGCGTTTGACCGAAACGGAGGCGTTCGGCGGGACGGAGGGCGCCGTCACCCGATGACCGCGGCCGTCCATGCCTTGATCCACGTCTCGCGCTGGGTGGCGAGGTCGGCGACGGGCACCGTGATCGGGTCGGTGACGGTGGCGGCGTAGGTCGTCCAGTCGGCGGGGAGCTTCACGTCCGGGTCGATGGGGTTCATGTACATCTGCTCGGGGATCTGGGCCTGCACGTCGCTGCTCAGCAGGAAGTCGATGAACTTCCGCGCGCCCACCTCGTTCTGCGCGCCGGCCAGCACGCCGGCGTACTCCACCTGCCGGAAGCACGTGCCGGTGAGCACCTCCGTCTTGTGCTCGTAGGCCGGCGAGGACGAGTACGACACGACCAGCGGACGATCACCCTTGCCGGAAGACCCGGAGAAGTGGACGGTGTACGCCTCCGTCCAGCCCTTCGCCACCTTCACACCGTTGGCCTTCAGGGCCTTCCAGTAGTCGAGGTAGCCCGGGTCGCCCTTGGCGCCGACGGTCGCGGCCAGGAACGCCAGCCCCGGGGAGGAGGACGCCGGGTTCTCCACCACCAGCAGGTCCTTGTACCTGGGGTCGGTGAGGTCGTCCAGCGTCGCCGGGACGGCCAGGCCCTTGGCCGTGAACCACTCGGTGTCGGCGTTGACGCAGACGTCCCCGTAGTCGATCGGGGTCAGCGAGTGGGCGTCGTCGGCCGCGTACGCGTCCGCGCCCTTCGGCAGGGACGCCGAGGTGTAGGGGCTGAGGATGCCGGCGGTGACCGCCCGTCCGGCGAACGTGTTGTCGATGCCGTAGACGACGTCGCCCAGCGGGGCGTCCTTGGTGAGGATCAGTTGGTTGACCACCGTCCCGACGTCGCCGGGAGCGACGAGGGTCACGTCGTAGCCCGACTCGGCCTTGAACGCCGCGATCGTCGCCTTGTCGAGGGCGAACGAGTCGTGGGTGATCACGGTGATCGTGTGGCTCTCGGTCGGCGCCGCGCTGGACGCAGGGCTCGACGCCGCGGGGACGGCGGGCCCCGCGCACCCGGCCAGCAGGACGCTCGCGAGCCCCGCGACAAGCAGTTTCGGTACGGACATGACTGACTCCTCCATCTGTCTGGAGGGCCCGGGAACAACCCCGGGGAGATAAATCCCGACTCCCTACGCCGGTACGAACCGGATCAGGTTCGAGGGTCTGCGGTCCTGCCCGCACTCTCAGCGCCCTGCGGCGCTCCCCTGTCGAGCAGCAAGGTTACCAGCGCCCGCGCTCCGGCCCGTGGGGACGGTTCCTAACTCGGACCCGGACCGAATCAGGAACCGTCCCCGGATATTGGCGACACCCGGTAGTTGACATTGCCTAATACCGGGCTCTACCTTGTAGCTGTGCCCGAGAACAACGAGTCCCAGCTCCTCAAGGGAGTGCTGCCGATGCTGCTGCTGGCCGCGCTCAGCGAGGAGGAGTCCTACGGTTACGAGCTGGTCGTCCGGCTCCAGGACGCCGGGCTGACCGACCTCGGCGCCGGCACCGTCTACCCGGTGCTCAGCCGGCTCGAACGGGACGGGGACATCAGCTCGCGCCTGGTGCCGTCCCGGTCCGGTCCGGCCCGCAAGTACTACCGCCCCACCGGATCGGGGACGCAGACCCTGGCGACGGCCACCGCCGCCTGGCACGCCCTCACCGCCATCGTCGAACCGCTGCTGGCCACGGCCGCCCAACCCCAGGAGATGTGATGACCCTCACCGACCTGCTCCGCCGCGAGCTGTTCCTCAACAGTTTCAGCTGGCACGCCCAGGACTACCCCCAGTCCGTCACCGTGAAGCGCGAGCTGCGCCGCGAGCTCACCGCCGCTGCCGCCGAGACCGGCATGTCCGCCGCCATCGCCTCGTTCGGCAACCCCCACCGGCTCGCGTCCGACTACCTGGCGAACCTCGAGCGCCCCTACCCCCGCTGGTCGAGCGGCGCCTGGTGGGCCGGGGCCGGGCTGTACACGATCACGTTCCTCGCCCTCTCCTACGCGCTCGGCGTCAACGACGCCCTCCAGGCCAACGGCGGCGGCACCCTGTCGACGGTGGTGTTCGGCACGCCCGTGCTCTTCACCCACACCACCGACCAGATCTCGGCGGGGTTCCAGCTCACCTGGGCCTCGTTGGGCTGGTTCCTCGCCGCCACCGTCCCGCTCTTCGCCCTCGGCAGCCGCGTCTGGCGCCTGTGGGCCCGCCCTTCCGCGTCGGCCCGCCCTTCCGCGTCGAACGCCTCCGTTTCGGCCAAACGCCACCGCACCGGCTGGAGCGATTGACCGGAACGGAGGCGTTCGGCGGGAGCGGGGTCCGTCCGCTGACCTCCGAGCGGCGATCCCGCGGACGGCCGCAGGCCGGTTGTGCCAATCTTGGGCGCATGACTGCGCAGTCCGATGCGATCGACAAGATCAAGACCGGTTACACGTTCACCACCCCGTCCATCGACCTCGGTGTCCTGATGGTGGACGGCCAGCCCGACCCCGACGTGAGGATCCGGCTCTCCCTGTCGATGCTCAACCGGCACGGACTGGTGGCCGGCGCCACCGGAACCGGCAAGACCCGCACCCTCCAGCTGCTCGCCGAGGCGATCTCGCGCGCGGGGGTGTCGGTGTTCGCCGCCGACATCAAGGGTGACCTGTCGGGCATCGCGATCCCGGGCGAGGCCAGTGAGAAGCTGCTGGCCCGCACCCAGAAGATCGGCCAGGACTGGCAGCCGGCCGGCTGCCCCACCGAGTTCTACGCCCTCGGCGGGCAGGGCACCGGCGTCCCGCTGCGCGCCACCGTGTCGTCGTTCGGGCCGATCCTCCTCAGCAAGGTGCTCGGGCTCAACGAGACCCAGGAGTCCAGCCTCGGCCTGGTCTTCCACTACGCCGACACCCAGGGACTGCCGCTGCTCGACCTGGCCGACCTGCGCGAGCTGCTGGTCTACCTGACCGGCGACGACGGCAAGGCCGAGCTGAAGGAGATCGGCGGGCTGTCGGCCGCGACCGTCGGCGTGATCCTGCGCAGCCTGGTCACCCTCCAGACCCAGGGCGCGGACGAGTTCTTCGGCGAGCCGGAGTTCGACACCCGCGACCTGATCCGCACCGCCGCGGACGGCAAGGGCGTGATCTCGCTGCTCGAACTGCCGAACCTGCAGGACCGTCCGGCGATCTTCTCGACGTTCCTGATGTGGGTGCTGGCCGACCTGTTCCACGACCTGCCCGAGATCGGCGACGTGGACGTGCCGAAGCTGGTGTTCTTCTTCGACGAGGCGCACCTGCTGTTCGACGGGGCGTCCAAGGCGTTCCTGGACGCGATCGGCCAGACCGTCCGCCTGATCCGGTCCAAGGGCGTCGGCATCTTCTTCGTCACCCAGTCGCCCACCGACGTTCCCGACAACGTCCTCGCCCAGCTGGGCTCGCGCGTCCAGCACCAGCTGCGGGCGCACACGCCGAACGACGCCAAGGCGCTGAAGGCCACGGTGCAGACCTACCCGACCAGCCAGTACGACCTGGCCGAGACGCTCCAGGCCCTCGGCATCGGCGAGGCGATCGTCACCGTACTGAACCCGGACGGTGCCCCGACGCCGGTGGCGTGGACGCGGATGATGGCGCCGCAGGCGTCGATGGGGCCGATGCCGGCCGACTGGATGACCAAGGGCGTCGCGGCGTCGGCCATGCAGGCCAAGTACGGCCAGGACATCAACCGCGACTCCGCCTACGAGATCCTCACCCGCAAGCTGGAGGCGGGCGCCGCGGCGGCCCAGGCCCAGGCGGAGGCGGACGCACAGGCCAAGGACCAGGCGAAGGAGCAGGCCGCCCAGGCGAAGGCGGACGCCGCCGCGCAGCCCCGGGCGCCGCGCCAGTCGTCCCGTCCGGCACCGAAGTCGGGCGTGGAGAAGGTGCTCGGCTCGGCCACGTTCTGGAACCAGGTGATCCGGGTGGGCGGCCAGGTCGTCCGCACGATGTGGGGCACCGCCCGCCGCTCCTGACCCGAGAGCGGACCGAAAGGGGACAGTCCCCTTTTCGGTCCACGTGACCGAGTCCCGGACCGATACCTTGGGGCCCGTGCAATTCGTGGACGTCTTCATTCATGGCGGCCTGGGCGTCGACCTGGTGGGCCTCGCGGTGCGGCTTGCGGCGATCCTGGTGGTCCCGGTCAACCGGCGTCCGTCGTCGGCGATGGCGTGGCTGCTGGCGATCTTTCTGATCCCCTACGTCGGCGTGATCGCGTTCCTGCTGATCGGCAACCCCAAGCTTCCCCGGGCGCGTCGCGCGCGGCAGCGCGAACTGAACACCATGATCGCGCTGGCCACCACCAGCACCCCCGAGCTCGACCTGGAACCCACGCGGGACTGGCTGGAGCCGATCGCGCGCCTCAACCGCAACCTAGGCTCGCTCCCCCTCACCAGGGGCAACGCCGGCACCCTGATCGAGGACTACGCGCGCTCGCTCGCCGACATGACGGACGCGGTCGACGCGGCCCGCGACTACGTGCTCTGCGAGTTCTACATCCTGGCCGTCGACGACACCACGGCGCCGTTCTTCGCAGCCCTGGAGCGGGCCGTGAAGCGCGGCGTCAGCGTCCACGTGCTGTTCGACCACATCGGCTCGCGGCGGGTCAAGGGCTACCGCGCCACCACCCGCCGGCTGGACGCGATCGGCGTCCAGTGGCGTCCGATGCTGCCGGTGATGCCGCTGAAGGGGAAGTACCAGCGTCCGGACCTGCGCAACCACCGCAAACTGCTGGTGGTCGACGGGACGGTGGGGTTCCTCGGCTCGCAGAACCTCATCGACCGCAGCTACCACAAGAAGAGCAACCTGCGGCGCGGCCTGAAGTGGCAGGAGCTGATGACCAGGGTCGAGGGCCCGGTGGTGCTGGCCCTGAACGCGGTGTTCCTGTCAGACTGGTACAGCGAGACCGGCGAGATCGTGGCCGAGCAGTCCCAGACCATGGCTGCCGCCGCCCGGCTGCTGAACCGCGGCGCGGACGGGCCCGGCGACCTCGACTGCCAGATCGTGCCCAGCGGACCGGGCTTCGACAACGACAACAACCTCAAGCTGTTCAACTCGCTGATCTACGCCGCCCAGCGCCGGATCAGCCTGACCAGCCCCTATTTCGTGCCGGACGAGTCACTGATGGCCGCCATCACGACGGCCGCCGAGCGCGGCGTCGAGATTGAACTGTTCGTCAGCGAGCTCGGCGACCAGGCGCTGGTCTACCACGCACAGCGCTCCTACTACGAGCAGCTGTTGCGCGCCGGCGTCCGCATCTACCTGTACCCGGCGCCCTACATCCTGCACGCCAAGCACTTCACGATCGACGACGACCTCGCCGTCATCGGGTCGAGCAACATGGACATGCGCTCGTTCGGGCTGAACCTCGAAGTCGTAATGATGGTCAGCGGACGCAGCTACACCGACCAGATGCGGACGGTGGAGGACCACTACCGCGCGATCAGCCGCGAGCTCACGCTGGCCGAGCACCTGAACCAGCGCCTCCCGACCAGGCTCTTCGACAACCTCGCCCGGCTCACCTCCGCCCTCCAGTAGCCCCGCCCCCTCCGACTTGTCAGAATCTGGGGACGCCAGAGCGATCTCAGATTCTGACAACTCGGGGGGTGGGGTCAGCTGTCGAGGGACCTCAGGCGGTCGCGCTCGGCGAGGACGGCCTTGTAGGAGTCGCGTTCGTGCAGCAGCCAGCCGGGCGGGTTCGCGATCAGCTCGCCGATCTGGACGGCGTCCAGCGCCTCGGTGACACCGCCGCGGACGAGTCCGGAGCGGGAGACGCCGAGCTTGGCGGCCACCACGTCCTTCGGGAAAGGGCCGTTGCGGCGCAGGTCGACCAGCCACGCGGGCGGGTCGGCGCGGAGCGCGTCCAGTTCGGCCCGGGTGATCGGCGAGTCCCGGAACTCCCGCGGTGCCGCGGGCAGGTAGATCCCCAATTTGGCGGCCGCCGTCGCGGGCTTCATGGTCTGGCTCACGCCCGGCAGAATAACCTTCCCGGGTGACGATCCCCGAAACGCCCCCGCCCCGCACCGGCCTCACGGTGGCCTTCGTGCCCGGCGTCACCCTCACCAAGTGGCGTCGCATCTGGGCCGAACGACTCCCCCGCGTGCCGCTGGACGTGGTCGAGGTCGCCGAGGACGCGCAGCGCGCAGCGCTCGACGACCGCGTCGTCGACATGTGCTTCGCGCGGCTGCCGATCGACACGGCCGGCGTCCACGCGATCCGGCTGTACGAGGAGGTGCCGGTCGTCGTACTCCCCAAGGACCACGCCCTCGCCGAGCTCGACGAGCTGGCGCTGGCCGACCTCGACGGCGAGACCGTCGTCGTCGGGGACGCGGACGCCTCCGCGGTCGAGCGGGTGGCCTGGGGCTCCGGCGTGGCCCGGGTGCCGCACTCGATCGCGCGCTCGGAGAGCCGCAAGGACGTGGTCTACCGTCCGCTCACCGATGCCGAGCCGACCACGATCGCGCTCACCTGGCTCGCCGACAACGACAACCCGCTGATCGAGGAGTTCATCGGCATCGTCCGCGGACGCACCGCGAACAGCTCCCGGACGGCCGCCGCCCGGGCCGCGAAACAGCCGTCCACGCCGAAGACCCCGCCGAAGACCAGGGCACCCAAGCCGAAACCGAAGGGACGCGGCCGCCGCCGCTGAGCGAGCGGGGGACCGACCCCTCAGTGCAGCGCGGCGACCAGCTCGGCGACCAGGGCCGGCACCTTGTCGTCGTCCAGGCTCGGGGTGAACCCGAGCCGCGCGACCACCAGCTGCTCCGAAGGCACCACCACGACCCACTGGCCGTCGTGGCCCTGCGCGGAGTAGGTGTCGGCCGGCAGCTCGGGGTACACCAGCGTGCCGTCGGCCGCCGTGTTCGCCCACCACCCGGCCGCGTAACCGGCGTCCTCGACCGTGACCCCGCGGACCGCCGTGGTGGTCTCGGTCATCCAGCCGGACGGCAGCAGCCGCTGGCCGTTCCAGACCCCGTCGTCGAGCGCGAACTGGCCGATCGAGGCCCACTCCCGCGGCGTGGCCCACAGGTAGGAGCTGCACACCGGGGTGCCGGCCGCGTCCGGCTCCATCACCGCAGAGCCCAGGCCGAGCGGGGCCAGCAGCTGGGTCCGGGACAGGTTCGCGCCGCCGAAGTCGGGGGCGAGGATCGCGCACAGCAGCGTGCTGCTGCCGCTGGAGTACTGCAGGTGCGTGCCCGGCTCGTACGCGAGCGGACGCGACGCCACGTAGGCGCCCATGTCGGGCTCGGCGTAGAGCATCTGGGTGATCGGCGTGCCGAGGTCGTAGGTCTCGTCCCACGACAACCCGCTGGTCATCTGCAGCAGTTGGCGGATCGTGATCGCCGACCGTCCGTCCGTCCACTCCGGGCGCAGGTGGCTGTCGTCCAGGCTCACCGCGCCCTGGGCGGCCAGCCGTCCGGTGACCAGGCTGGCCACGCTCTTCGACATCGACCAGCCGAGCTGGGGCGTGGACGCCGTGAACCCGGACGCGTACCGCTCGGCGATCAGCTGTCCGCCCTTGAGCACGACCACGCCGCGCGTGCCGAGCGCGTCCCGGTCGGCGTCGGACAGTCCGTCGCCGAACGCGCGTCCGACGATCTCCTGCAGCTCGGTGGACGTGGTCGGCGACCCGGCCGCGACGATGGCGTTGGCACCGAGCGGGTCGGGTGCGGGCTCCGGCAGGACGGGGCGCGTGGCGGCGAGGGTGCAGCCGAAGCCGTCGGTGTACCACGCCTGCTGCCGCGCGAGCGCCCCCAGCAGCGTGGCGCTCGCCGACCCGTCCGTGACCTCGGTGCGCAGGTAGGGCACCAGCGGGTTGGGCGGCAGGTCGGCGTCGGGGTTGTCGCGCCCGGCGACCGAGGTGACCGCGCAGGCGTTGTGGGCGGCGTACCCGGTGCCGGTGCGCAGCAGCGGACGCTGCCACGCGTACACCCCGACCAGTCCGCCGGCGAGCACCGCCAGCACGATCGCCCCGATGATCAGGGGACGGCGCCGGCGGGCGGCCAAGGCGGGCACGGTCGCGCGGTCAGGAGGAGTAGCGGCCCGAGTGCAGCACGGCCTGGTACTGGGCGCGCTCGTACGCGGAGGAGTCCGGGACGGCCGCCGCGCTCATCGACCCGCGCAACTGGGCCACGCCGGTGTACTCGTGGGCGGCCAGCCAGCGCTCGGCCTCGGCCAGCATCACCGTGATCGCCTCCGGGCCGCGGCGCAGGACGGCGGACGCCGTGCAGGCGATGTCCGCGCCGACCAGCAGGGCCTTGAGGATCTCCGCGCCCGAGTGCACCCCGGACGTGCAGGCCAGGCTCACGTCGGGCAGCTGCCCGCGCAGGATGCCCAGCCAGCGCAATGCGAGCCGCTCGTCGTCGGGCTCGGACAGCTCGGCCCGGGCCAGCAGCGCCAGCCGCTCCAGGTCGATGTCGGGGGCGTAGAACCGGTTGAACAGCACCAGGCCGTCCGCGCCGGCGTCCACGGCCAGGGCGGCGAACTTCGACAGTGCCGAGTAGTACGGCGACAGCTTCACGGCCAGCGGGATGTCGACGGCGATCTTGACGGCCTCGATCGCGGCCAGGTGCGCGAGCTCGATCTCGGCGCTGCCGTGGGCGGGGTCGGCCGCCATCGTGTACAGGTTCAGCTCGAGCGCGTCCGCACCGGCGTCCGCCAGTTCGGCGGCGTAGCGCTGCCACGACCCGGGACGGGTGGCGTTCAGGCTGGCGATCACCGGGATCGACAGCTGCTCCTTCGCCCGGCGCACCAGGTTGACGTGGGCGCCCGCGCCCAGGTCGGGCTGGTCGACGTCGGGCAGGGGGCTGCCGGAGAACTCGGCGAAGTCCTCGCCGGCGTCCATCAGGTCGGCGAGACGGCTCTCCTCGGCCAGCACCTCCTCCTCGAACAGCGAGGGCAGCACGACGGCGGCGGCGCCGGCGGCTTCCAGCTCGAGCAGGGACTCCAGCCGACCGGTCAGGGGCGACGCCGAGGCGATCAGCGGCCCGGACAGGGGCAGCCCGAGATAGGTGGTGGCCAGGTCAGGCCTCATGATTCCTCCTTGACCGCCGGTACGCCGCGTTCCATACCGGCCAGTTGCGAGTAATAGTGCCAGCGTTCGTCGGTGTCCGCCTGTGCGAGTTGTGCCAATTCCTCCGCGCGTTTCGGATTTGCTCTTGCCAGCATGGCGAAACGCGCTTCGCTCATCATGAAATCGCGCACCGGCATCGTGGGCGGCTTGCTGTCCAGGTGCAGCGGCGTCCCGCCCTCGCCCGGACGGAAGCGGTACAGCGGCCAGTAGCCGCTGGCCACCGCGTCGGACTGGTGGGTCATCGAGGTGGCCATGTCGATGCCGTGGGCGATGCAGGTGGAGTAGGCGATCAGCAGGGACGGGCCGGGCCACGCCTGCGCCTCGAGCATCGCCCGGACGGTCTGCTGCTGGTTGGCGCCGATCGCGAGCTGCGCGACGTAGACGTCGCCGTAGGCCTGCGCGAGCACGCCGAGGTCCTTCTTGGCGGTGGGCTTGCCCGCGGTCGCGAACTTCGCCGTCGCGCCGCGCGGGCTGGCCTTGGACGCCTGCCCGCCGGTGTTGGAGTACACCTCGGTGTCGAGCACCAGGATGTTCACGTTGCGCCCGCTGCTGAGGACGTGGTCGAGGCCGCCGTACCCGATGTCGTACGCCCAGCCGTCGCCGCCGATGATCCACACCGCCTTGTCGACCAGCTCGTCGGCCAGCGACAGCAGCCGCGCGGCCGGCGGGTTCTGTGCGACATGCGCAGCCAGCAGCCCCTTGAGCGCGGCGACCCGCTCGCGCTGGGCGGCGAGCCCCGTCTCGCCGGACTGGTCGGCGTCCAGCAGGGCGTCGGCGAGCTCGTGGCCGACCTCGTTGCGCAGGGACGCGAGCAGGCGCCGCGCCTCGGCGTGCTGGAGGTCCTGCGCGACCCGCGTGCCCAGCCCGAACTCGGCGTTGTCCTCGAACAGCGAGTTCGACCAGGCCGGGCCGCGGCCGTCCGCGTTGGTCGTGTACGGCGTGGTGGGCAGGTTGCCGCCGAAGATGGACGAGCAGCCGGTCGCGTTCGCGATGATCATCCGGTCGCCGAACAGCTGGGTGAGCGTCTTGATGTAGGGCGTCTCGCCGCAGCCCGAGCACGCCAGCGAGAACTCGAACAGTGGCTGCAGCTGGGCGACGCCCTTCACCTGGTCGTGGCGCACCAGCGTCCGGTCGATCTCCGGCAGGCCGAGGAAGAAGTCGAAGCTCGCCCGCTCGGCGTCCCGGTGCTCGCGCGCCGGCTCCATGTCGAGCGACTTGTGCTTGTACTCGCTCTTCGAGCGGGCCGGGCAGATGTCGGAGCAGATGCCGCAGCCCGTGCAGTCGTCCGGCGCGACCTGCACGACCAGGCGCTTCCCGGGCAGCTGGCGATCCTTGTACTCCTTGTGCCGGAAGCCCTCCGGGGCGCCGGCGAGGTCGGCCGGATCGGCCAGCTTGATCCGGATCGCGGAGTGCGGGCAGACCACCGCGCACTTGCCGCAGTCGATGCACAGCGAGGCGTCCCAGATCGGCAGCTCGGCCGCCAGCCCGCGCTTCTCCCACTTCGACGTTCCGGTCGGCCACGCGCCGTCCACCGGCAGCGCGCTCACCGGCAACAGGTCGCCCTGCCCGTGCAGCATCACCCCGGTGACACGGTGGACGAAGTCGCCGGCCTCGGCCGGCAGCGGCGGCAGCCGGTGGGTGCGGCTGGACGGACGCAGCGCGGCGGGCAGCGGACGCAGCGCCGCGATGGCGGCCTCGATCGCGGCGAAGTTGCGCTCGACGACCGTCCGGCCGCGACGGCCGTAGGTCTGCTCGACCGCCACCTTGATCGCCGCCACCGCCTCGTCGGCCGGCAGCACCCCGGACAGGTAGAAGAAGCACGGCTGCATGACGGTGTTGATGCGCTTGCCCAGGCCGGCGGCCTTCGCCACCGCCTCGGCGTCGATCACCCAGGTGCGCAACTGCTTGTCGGCGATCTCGGCCTGCACCTCGACCGGGAGGTGCTCCCAGGTGTCCTCGCCGTACGGCGAGTTCAGCAGCAACGTGGCGCCGGGACGGGCCACGTCGACGGTCTTCATCGAGGTGAGCAGCTCGAACTGGTGGACGGCGACGAAGTCGGCGGCGTCGACCAGGTAGGTGGCCCGGATCGGCGTCGTGCCGAACCGCAGGTGTGACACCGTGACCGCGCCGGACTTGCGGGAGTCGTAGACGAAGTAGCCCTGCGCGAACGCGTCCGGTTGTTCGCCGATGATCTTCACCGAGTTCTTCGCCGCGCCGACGGTGCCGTCCGAGCCCAGCCCGAAGAACACCGCCGAGAGGTGCTCGTCGGGGACGCGGAACGTCGCGTCCGGGGTGAGCGAGAGGTGCGTGACGTCGTCGACGATGCCGACGGTGAACCGCGGCTTGGGCTTGTCCGCGGCGAGCTCGTCGAGGACCGCCTTCGCCATCTGCGGCGTGAACTCCTTGGACGACAGCCCGTAGCGTCCGCCGATCACGCGAGGGTGCACCCCCTCGCTCGGTCGCCGGGAGAGCGCGACGAGGACGTCGGCGTGCAGGGGCTCGGCGGGGGCGCCGGCCTCCTTGGTGCGGTCGAGGACGGCGATCGAACGGACGGTGGCCGGCAGCGCGTCCAGGAACGCCTCGGTCGGGAACGGGCGGAACAGCCGGATCGTGACCATGCCGACCTTCTCGCCGCGGCGCACCAGTTCGTCCACGGTCTCGGCGAGGCAGCCGGACGCGGACCCCATCGCCACCACGACCCGTTCGGCGTCCGGGGCGCCGTGGTAGTCGACGAGGGAGTAGCGGCGTCCGGTGCGCCCGGCGAGCTCGTCGAACACCTTCGCGACCACGTCGGGCACGGCGAAGTGGAACGGGTTGGCGGCCTCGGCGGCCTGGAAGAACGTGTCCGGGTTCTCGGCCACCCCGCGGATCACCGGCGCGTCCGGCGTCAGGCCGCGGGCCCGGTGGGCAAGCACGTCCGACTCGCGCACCAGCGCCCGCAGGTCGGCGTCGGCCAGCAGCTCGATCGTGTTCTCCTCGTGGCTGGTGCGGAACCCGTCGAAGAAATGGACGAACGGCACCCGGGAGCGCAGCGTCGCGGCGTGCGCGACCAGCGCGAAGTCGTGCGCCTCCTGCACGCTGGACGCGCACAGCATCGCCCAGCCGGTGGTGCGGGCGGCCATCACGTCGGAGTGGTCGCCGAAGATGCTCAGCGCGTGCGTGGCCACCGTCCGCGCCGCGACGTGGATCACCGCCGGGGTGAGCTCGCCGGCGATCTTGAACATGTTGGGCAGCATCAGCAGCAGCCCCTGGGACGCGGTGAACGTGGCGCCCAGGGCCCCCTTGGTGAGCGCGCCGTGCAGGGCGCCGGCCGCTCCGGCCTCCGACTGGAGCTCGACGACCTCCGGCACCCCGCCCCACAGGTTCGTGCGGCCGGCCGCCGACCAGGCGTCCGCCGACTCCCCCATCGCCGAGGACGGCGTGATCGGGTAGATCGCCAGCACCTCGCTCAGCGCGTGCGCCACCCGGGCGGCCGCCTCGTTCCCGTCGATGGTGGCGCGGGTGGGTGGTTGCCCGGTCACAGCGGCTGGCGGCCGACGGTGCCGATGATGCCCTCGCGGTAGCCGGCGCTGCTGAACTTGTCGTACTCGGCCTGGGCGGCCTCGATGCGCCCGGGGACGTCGAGGCGCTGGGACGGCTCCTCGTTGCCCGGGGTGGAGATGAACTTCTCCAGCGCCTTCAGTCCGGCGTCGGCCCGGTTGGCCGCCGCCCGCTGCTTGGCGTCCAGCCGTGCGGCGTACCAGTCGGACGCGAGGATCGATCCCCGCTCGAACAGGGCCCGGAACTCCGGGGTCTCCAGCGTCCAGCCCTCCGCGGAGGCACCGTGCGCCATGATCTCGAGCAGCGCCCGCAGCGGCGGGATCGCCAGCGAGACGGTGCCGTCGTCGAAGTACGCCTTCGCCACCCGCTCGTGCGTGGCCACGATCGTCGCCACCGACTCGGCGAACACCGCCGGGTCCTGCAGCTCGGGACGCAGCATCTCCGGGGTGAACACCGCGTGCGGGTGCAGGAAGATCCGGCCGAAGTACTTGCGCGCGAACGCCTGGGTCATGCGGTAGCCGAGCCGGCTGGCCAGCACCTTCTGCCCGTCGTGCTCGCTGTCGCAGATCCGCTCCAGGGCGCCCTCGGCGACCAGGTTGGACGCCGTTCGCTCGCTCGGGGTCATCCGCGAGAACACCTCGGGCACGAGCATCGAGATGTCGTGGTCGACGCGCACCTGCGGCCCGACGGTGCCCGCGCAGGACACCCAGCCGTCGTAGCCGGTGAGCGCGAACGACAGCAGCGCCGCGTTCAGGTCGAGCACCGCGGGCATCGCGTTGAACGGGCCCTTGGTCATCGCACCCTCGGAGCCCGCGCCGGTGGTGGACGGCGACTTGCCGGTCATCGAGGAGATGAACTCGGCGAACAGCTCCGGCAGCTCCATGTAGTGCAGCGGGTTGTAGGAGCACAGCGGCGGCACCCCCACGTCGGCCGGGTTGTTGCGCCGTCCGGCCGCCACGATGTCCACCGGCAGCGCCAGCGGGTCGTGGGACGGCAGCCGCCGCACCAGGTGCGAGGCCAGGTCGGCCACCGCGGTCGCGGCGGCGTTGGTGCGGTCGGGCCGCTTCTGCAGGTAGCGCGGGTTCTTGCTCGGCTTGCCGTCCACCAGGCGCGGGTTCGCCGAGGAGACGAAGTAGGCCGGCGACCGGTCGGCGGGCGCGGCCGCGAAGTCGCTGATCAGCTTGGCCATCGGCTCGGTGAACTGGCTGAACGCCACCGCGTCGTCCACCATCTCGACGGCGTCGGCATGGTCGAGCGGCTGGAAGTTCGACAGGAACGTGCCCGGGGACGCGATGTCGGCCTCGGCCTGCTTGTCGTAGCCGCGGTGGATCGCGTCGTCCGGACGCTGGAACAGCAGTTCCTCGCAGTTCTCGACCAGCTTGTAGGAGCGGGAGTCGTCCAGCCCCAGCATGTGGCCCCCGACCACGACGGACGCGGTGATGTCGTCCTCGGTCTGCACCTTCACGGCGGGGTTGAAGTCGTGCCGCAGGCCGAACAGCCGCCAGGACCCGTCGGTGTCGAAACCGACCCGGAGCATGTTCACCATGATCTTCTCGCCGTCCAGGCGCAGGTTGATGCCCCGGCGGCCGTTGATGATGCCCACGGTGAAGTGGCTGCGCCAGTCGCCGCCCCACTCGGGACGGTAGAACCGCTTGACCACGAACACGAGTTCCTTGACGTGCTGCGGGATCGAGTCGAGCCAGTCGTTGTACTCGGGCGTGTACTCGGCGGTGGACGGCGTCAGCAGCTTGATCACGCTGCCGATCGAGCGGTCGTCGGCGAGCAGCTCGCGCTGGTCCTGGCCGCGCTGCGCCGGGTCGGCGAAACGGTCGGAGAAGTCCCGGGCGAGGATCGCGGCCACCGCGTCCATGTCGGCGTCGTAGTCGGGGGAGTAGGCGTTCCCGAAGATGAACGCGTCGGTGATCGCCTTCGAGATCTCGGACTTGCCGCCGCCCGACACCGTGGCCGGCTTGTGGCAGCTGGTCGCCATGGCGACGGTGCCGACGAGGCTCCACTGGGTGCGGTCGGCGACCTGCTGGACCATCCGCACCTGGTAGCCGTCCGGCGTCAGGTAGGTCTTGTCCGCGCGCAGCCGGATCGAGCCCTCCACCCCGTCGGGGTTGGTCCAGCTCGCCGTCAGGGTGCGCAGCGAGAACGTCGGGCACTCCGGCACCAGCACGATGTGCGGCTGCTCGGTGTCCAGGGCGTGGCCCTCGGGCTGCGGCTCGAAGCGTCCCGGGTCGCGGGCGAGCACGTCAGCGAGGGCGTAGCCGTCACCGGCGCGGGCCACGGTGTACTCCTGGCCGAGGTTGTAGCTGGGGTAGACCAGGGCGCCGCCGGCGTGCTCCTCCTCGGCGTTGCCGAACAGGTTCGCCGAGTAGCTGATCTGGGTCTTGACCTCTTTCTTGCAGTAGCCGAAGTAGTTGTCGGCGATCACGGTGACGATCACGCCGCGCTCGTCGCGCGCGCACACCTTGAACGCCTGGCCGCCGTTGTAGAGCTCGTCCTCGGCCTCCCAGCACTGGCCGTCGCGGCGCTGCCGGTCGGTCGCCTCGGTGACGTGGGGCAGGCCGAGGCTCTTCTTGGTCACCGCGGTCAGGTGCGGGGCGAGGATCACCGCGCCGGTATGCCCCGTCCACGTCTCCGGGGCCAGGGACGCGTCGTGCTCGGGCAGGTAGGGGTCGCCGCCGTTGCCGAAGATGCCCTCGACGAAGTCGAGGTTCGCCACCAGGCCGCCGGGCACGATGAACCGGGCCTCCATGCGCTTCTCGCGCACCCAGCCGGGAACCTCAGGGGCGACCAGCGGACGCAGCTGCAGCGACACGAAGCAGGCCGCGGGCTCGGCCTGGTTGGCGGTGTAGGGCAGCACCAAGGCGTCCTGGGGCGGCTGGAACGCCAGGTCGAGCAGGCGCGCGAAGACCGCCTTCGGCACCGCGATCTTGTCGTCGGGGATCGGCAGGCCGCCCTCGGCGATGTGGAAGACGCCGGCGGTGGTGCGGCGGTCGTTGGCGGGGTTGTGCAGGACGCCGTTGGCGAGCCGGTAGCTGCTCAGCAGCGGGGACGAGAAAGCGTCGGAGTCGGCCGGCAGCGACAGGGCGCGGGCCAGGCCGGGCTCGTCGAGGACGAAGGTGCGCCGTGGGAGCCGCGGGGTGAGGCCGGTGTCGGCCAGGTAGTCGTCCAGCCAGTTCTGAATGCGCCCGTCCGCCGCGCACAGCCGGTCGGCCAGGCGGCGGCTGAGCTCCCGCTGCCGGGCGAGGATCGGCGCCACCAGGCGGGCGGTCGCGGTGTCCTGCACCCCGGCCGGCGTCGGCAGGCCGAGCTGGGCGAGGCGGAGGTAGATGGCGGCATGTTCGATCTGGGCCATGCCCCTATTGTCGGCGCTGGTCACCGGTGCCTCTTGACCGGTCTCGCCGACGGTGCCCCAAAGTTGACGGATGCGCCGGCCCTGTGCAGCGTTTCGGGCCGTCCGGAGCGGCGTCGCAGGGCAACGCAACTATCCCCCGAAAGGGGGACACAAATGGCGCGATTGGCACGTCCGAACGACATTTCTTGAACAATTCTGGCGGTTGAACGAAAAAAGGCTGCCCAACCGATATACCTTGCGGCCCCGGCCGGGTACCCTCACCCACATGGTTCTGGGGATGGACCAGGTCTGGGTGGGGTTGGCCGAAATTGGCCTGGGTCTGGTTTTCTGTTTCGTCGGGCACTCGGCCGCCAGAGTGGTTCTGGCCGTCTGGGGTGCGATCGTCGGCTTCGTCGCCGGCAGTTTCGGCTACTACCTGCTGCTGGAGCGGTTCCCAGGGCCGCCGCTCGCCACCGTCCCGTGGTGGGCGTTCGCGATCGGGCTGGCGCTGTTGGTCGCCTGGCTCTCGTTCGCCTTCTACACCGTCGCGGTGCTGGTCTCGATGGGTGCGGTCGGGTTCGGTCTCGGCCAGATCCTGGTGGGCGCTCTGTCCATGCCCGGCTGGATCTCGTTCGCGATGGGCATGGCGGTCGCCGCGGGTCTGGTCATGGTGGGCTGGACGCTCAACCTGCCGAAGCTCCTCCTCGTCGTCCTGACGGCCTTCGTGGGCGCCGCCTCGGTGGTGGACGGCATCCAGCTGATGCTCGGTCAACGCCTCGACTGGTTCGACCAGATGGCCTGGAAGGTCGACCTGCCCAGCCACACGGCCTGGACGGTCGGCTTCGTCGTGCTGGCGGGCGCCGGCATCTTCATCCAGTACCGGCAGAACTCCGAGGACAACCTCCGGGACGCCTACCAGCGCACCTGAGGCCCGTCCCGCCCGGTCGGAGAAGAATGCACGTCCGGCCCGTTTCCCGAGGCCGCAGACGAACCGGTTCCATTCCCGATCCGGACGCCCCCGTGGTCCTAGGATCGCCCCATGCTGATTGTCACTTCGAATGACGTTCCCGGCTACCGCATCGAGGCGGTGCTCGGCGAGGTCATGGGCATGACCGTCCGGAGCGCCAACATCGGCGCCAACATCATCGCGGGCTTCCGTTCGCTGGGCGGCGGCGAGGTGGACGAGTACACCAAGCTCGTCTACGAGAGCCGCCAGCAGGTCATGCAGCGGATGTGGCAGGACGCCAGTTCCCGCGGCGCGAACGCGATCGTCGCGATGCGCTTCGACACCGGCGACATCGGCCAGACCTTCACCGAGATCTGCGCCTACGGCACCGCCGTCGTGGTCGAGCCGATCCCCGGCGGCCAGCCGGGAGCGACCAAGCAGTCGGCCGGGCTCACCGCGCCGCCCCCGATGCGCTGACGAGCGGACCAAAAGGGGACATTCCCCTTTTGGTCCATGCGCTGACACCGAAACGAAAGGGGACGTCCCCTCTTCTGCGGCTACTCGCCGGTCGTCGGGGGCTTGGGGTCCTTGGGCTTGGGCAGCACGACCTTGGGCGTGCTCGCGGCCTTCGCCGCGTCCTTGCGCAGGTCGAGGAACATCCGGACGCCGCGGAAGGTGGCCACCACGCCCATGCCGAGGATCGCCCAGTCGAGGATCGAAAAATCGCCCCCACCGCCGGCGGAGTCGACCGACAGGAAGTAGGCGGCCGCGATGATCGCCACCACGCCTGCCACCAGGTAGAGCCACGCCTGCCGCTTCGGATCCTGCATGGTCCGCAGCCTACCGGCTCGCCCTCCGACCGGATGCTGACACGTGCCACCCCACCCTCTTGCGCAGGTTCGGAGGACGGAGCTACTGTCACGTGTAAGTAGATGTCAGGAGGCAGCGGTGACCGGCGGCGAGCGGAGCACCAGCACCGACGTCGCGCGCCGTGCGGGCGTCTCCCGGGCGACGGTCAGCTACGTGCTCAACGGCCGCGACGACCAGTCGATCCCCGAGGCGACCAGGCAGCGCGTGCTCACCGCCGCGCGCGACCTGGGCTACGTGCCGCACGCCGCCTCGCGGGCCCTGCGCGCGGGCCGCTCGCCGCTGGTCCTGCTGATCAACACCGGCGTGCCGTGGAGCACGAACGTCACCGAGGTCGAGGACGGCCTGACGGCCCTGGTGGCCGCGACCGGGCGCTCGCTGGTGGTCTGGCGACGCCGGGCGCCCGAGGACCTCGCCGCCACCCTGGCCAATCTCGAACCGTGCGTGGCGATCAGCACCGACACCCTCAGCGAGGGCGAGCGCACGCTGCTGGCCGCCGTCCGGGTGCCGCTGCTGGAGGCCGACCTGGGTACCCCGAGCGCAGCCTCGGCGACCGCCCTCCAGGTCGGGCACCTCGCCGCCGCCGGCCACCGTCGCCTCGGCTACCTGACCACCACCGAGCCCGACCTACTGCGGTTCGCCGAACCGCGCACCGCCGGGTTCCGGACGGCCTGCGCCGACGCCCGCCTGCCCGAACCGGCGATGGCGGCGGTGCCCGGCGGCACCACGTTCGACGTCGCCGCCGTGGCCGCCGTGCTCGCCGCGTGGCGGTCGGCGCCCCAGCCGGTCACCGCGGTGGCCTGCTTCAACGACCTGCACGCCGCCGCCTGCCTGGCCGCCGCGGCGACGCTGGGCCTCACCGTGCCGGGCGACCTCGCGGTGATCGGCGTCGACGACGACATCTTCGCCCCCCTCACCCAGCCCCCGTTGACCACCGTCCACCTGGAGCCCCGCGCGTTCGTCGACCACCTGTGGCGACAGGCCCGGCACCTGATCGACGACGCCCCCGCACCCGAGCCGTTCCTGGCGCGCAGCACCCTGGTGGTCCGTGCCAGTGCCTAGCCCGCCCACGGAGGAACCGATGGCCGTTCCCGACCTCGACCGCTTCGACCACGACGACGCGTGGCTGCTGGGGACGGCCCTGGCCGTCCAGTGTCGCGAGCGCGGGCTCCCGGTGACGATCTGCATCCACCTCGGCCGGCAGCGGGTCTTCCACGCCGCCCTGCCCGGCACCAGCGCCGACAACGACGCCTGGGTCGAGCGCAAGACCCGGATCGTCGAACACTTCGCTGTCCCCTCGGCCGAGGTCGCCGGACGCTACGTCGCGGACGGGGACGCGGCCGGCTTCCTGGCCGCGTTCGGCCTCGACCCCGGCCGGTACTTCCCCGCCGGCGGCGCGGTGCCGATCTCCGTGCGCGGCGCGATGGTCGGCGTGCTCGCCATCTCCGGCCTCGACTCCGGCGCCGACCACGACCTCGCCCTGTCCGTCCTCACCAACCTGTCGACCCAAGGAGGCCACGCATGACCACGCCCGCAGCCCACAGCCCGCGCACCGGCCCGGTCGGGGTCGGCCTGATCGGTGCCGGGATGATCAGCCAGACCTACCTGGAGAACCTCACCAGCTTCCCGGACGTGGCCGTGCTCATCATCGGCGACCTCGACCCGCAGCGCGCCCGCGAACAGGCGGACGCGCACGGCGTCCCGGACGCCGGCACCGCCGCGGACGTCCTGGCCCACCCCGGGGTCGAGTTGGTGGTCAACCTGACCATCCCGGCCGTGCACGCCGAGGTCTCCGCCGCCGCCGTCGCGGCGGGCAAGCACGTGTGGTCGGAGAAGCCGATCAGCGTCGACCGCGAGAGTTCGGCCCGCCTGTTGGCCGACGCCGCCGACGCGGGCCTGCTGGTCGGCGTCGCGCCCGACACGGTGTACGGTCCCGGCCTCCAGGCCGCCCGGCGGGTGATCGCGCGCGGCGACATCGGCACTCCCCTGTCGGCGCAGACGGTGTTCCAGTGGCCGGGCCCCGACCTGTTCCACCCCGGTCCGGAGTTCCTGTTCGCCGCCGGGGCGGGCCCGCTGTTCGACACCGGCCCCTACTACCTCACCGCGCTCGCGCACATCTTCGGCCCGTACGCCCGGGTCGCCGCGGTCGGTTCGAAGAGCCGGGCCACCCGCACGATCCAGGTGGGCGAGCGGGCGGGCACCGAGTTCGACGTGGTCGCGCCCAGCCACGTCAGCGCGATCGCCAGCTTCGAGGGCGGCGCCACCGCGCAGAGCGTCCTGAGCTTCGACTCGCCCCTGGCCCGGATGGGCTACGTGGAGATCACGGGCACCGAGGCCACCCTGCTGCTCCCCGACCCGAACCTGTTCAGCGGGCCGGTGCGACTGACCCGTCCGGTGACCATGGCGAACGTGCGCGACGCCACCGAATGGGTGGACGTCGACGTGCCGGACGCCACCTTCGGACGCGGTGCCGGCGCGCTCGACCTCGCCCGCTGCATCCGCCACGGCGGCGCCCCGATCGCGTCCGGCGAGCTCGGCCACCACATCCTGGACGTGATGGTATCGATGGAGGAGTCGATCACCACCGGCGAGATGGTCGCGGTGGAGAGCTCGATCTCCCCGGTGCCGATGCTGCCGGCGAACTGGGACCCGCGGGAGTCGACGCTGGCCTGACGGCCCGCAGGCCTACGGGGCGGTGAGCAGTGTCCGGAGCGCGGCGTACTGGGCGTTGCTCAGGCCGACACCCTTGAGCAGGTACTTCTTCACCGAGCCGTACTTGCTCTTCGCCTTGTCGAGCCCGGCCTGGAGGTAGGACGCGCGCAGCGTCTCCTTCTCCGACACCGCGGCCGCCCTGGTGTCGCCGTACTTCGCCCGGGTGGCCTCGACCTTGGCCGCGATGTCGGCCGCCCGGTAGGTGTTCGACAGCAGGAACTGGTCGGTGATCGTCGCCGAATCGACCCCGGCGATGGTCTGCAGCATGGCCGAGACCCAGCCGGTGCGGTCCTTGCCCTGCGTGCAGTGGATGATGACCGGACCCTCGGCCTTCACGATCGAGCGCAACGTCCGCGACAGTGCCTTGCGCTGGTCGGAGATCGTGACGAACCGCCGGTACTCCTCGCGCATGTAGGCGCGCGCCTTCGCCGGGGTGGTGGCCTTGGCCGAGCTCAGGGTGTGGCCGGCGAACAGGTCGATCAGGTGGTTGTCGGCGCCGGTGATCTTCGGGTCGGGCAGCTTCTTGGCGACCGATTTCGTCCGCAGGTCGTAGACGTCGGAGATGCCGGCGGCCTCGAGCGCACTGATGTCGGCGGCGGTCAGGTCGTACAGCTTCGCCGAGCGGTACACCACGCCGGTGGCGAGGTGGCCGCCCCCGGCCAGCGCGATCGTCCCGTCGCCGGCGAGGTCACGGAAGTTGGCTGCACCGGTGATCCCCAGCGGGGACGCCGGGACGGCGCTCGCCGTCGGGACGGGGCCGAGGAGCCCCACCAGCAGCGCGATCACCAGAAGCAGCACACGTTTCACTTGAGCACTCTATCGTTGGCTGGGCACACCCGCGGGGGTATCACTACTCCCGTGGTGCGGAACGAGCCCCCTTTCCCGGGATTCGCAATAGCCTGTGCGCAGACCCTGGAGGTTGCCGTGATGCGAGGAGGCGTGGCCAGCGGCCACGTGGTGCGCAGTCTCCGCCTGCTCCTGGAGGCGTACGCCGCCGCGGAGCTGCCGGAGTGGGACGCGTTCGCCCGCACCGTCCACAGCATCCACCTCGACACCGGGGACGTGCTCTTCTCCGCCGGGGAGCCGCACCCCTACATCTACTACGTCGAGGAGGGCCTGCTGAAGGCCCAGATGACGAACGCGCGCGGGCGTCCGATCATCACGTTCTTCTCCGAGGAGGGCGACATCCTCGCCTCGCTACCGGCGCTGGCCCCGGAGGGCGTCCGGCTGGTCGTCGCGCGCAACCTGCACCCGCGGGTGGACGAGCTGCGGGCCGCCGCGGACGGGGTCTCCATCCACACCCTGGTCGCCCTCGAGGCCAGCCTGGTGCACCGCTTCGACTACCGGGTGGTCGAGCGGCTCGCCGCCCGCCACAGCGCCTGGTCGCGGATGGCCAACGCGGTGCCGCTGATGTACGGCATCAGCCTGCAGGCGGACGCCGGCCTGCTGCGCAACTCCCCCGAGCAGCGCTACCGGACGCTGCTGGACCGCCAGCCCGACCTGGTAGCCCGGATCAGCCGCCGCGACCTGGCCAGTTACCTCAACGTCACCGACGTCGCGCTGAGCCGTATCGCCAAGCGGGTGGGGGCCGAACCCGAGCCAGACCCCGAGGCCTGACCCGCCCGTCCGCACCCCCCTCCGCACCGCCCGTCCGCACCGCCCGTCCGCCGTCGGCCGGCACGCCTGCGCTGTGCGAGACTTCAGGGATGCGCGCCTATCGGGAGATCCTCGCGATCCCGGGCGCCCTCAAGTTCTGCGCGGCCGGGCTGCTGGCGCGCTCGGGCGGAGCGATGATGGGCCTCGGCATCGTGCTGATGGTCTCTGCGCTCTACCAGAGCTACGGGTTGGCCGGCGCGCTCGCCGCGTCCAACGCGGTCGCGTGGGCCATCGGCACCGCGGTGCTCTCCAACCTCGTCGACCGGTACGGGCAGCGCCGGGTGATGTACCCGGCCGCGGTCGTCTCCGCCGTGATGCTCGGCGTCGTCGTGGTGCTCGCCGTGCTGAAGCAGCCGGCGTGGACGCTGTTCGCACCGGTCATCATCAGCGGCGCGACCGGCGGCGCCCCGGGCGCCCTCGTCCGGGCCCGCTGGAGCTACGTCACCAGCGACCCGCACCTGCTGCACACCGCCTACTCGCTGGAGTCGACCCTCGACGAGCTCACGTTCGTGATCGGGCCGGTGCTGGCGACCGCGCTGTCCATCGGCGTCCACCCCGCCGCGGGCCTGGTGGCGCCGATCGTGTTCTCGCTGGTCGGCGCGCAGTTGTTCTACTCCCAGCGCAGCACCGAGCCGCCGGTTCCGCCCCGTCCGGCGGACGGGACCCCGCGTCCGCACCGGCGCTTCATCCTGCTGACCGCGGGCATCGCCCCGCTGGTCGCGGTGAACACCCTGATCGGCTGCGTGTTCGGCGGCATCGACGTCAGCGTGGTGGCCGCCGCCACCGAGTGGGGCGTCCGCTCGGCGACCGGCACGGTGCTGGCCGTGTTCTCGTTCGCCTCCGCCGTCGCCGGCTTCGTCTACGGGGCGCGCGCCTGGAAGTCGCCGCTGACCCGGCGGTTCGTGATCGGCGTGCTCGCCCTGTTCGTCAGCGCCTCCGGGCTGCTGGTCGCCCGGTCCGAACTGGTGCTGGCCGGCGTGGGCCTGCTCGTCGGCGCCACCGTCGCGCCGACCCTGATCAACGGCAACACCCTGGTCGGACGGCTGGTGCCCCGCGAGCGCCTCACCGAGGGCCTGTCCTGGATGGGCACCGGGCTGGGCATCGGGGTCGCGATCGGCTCCAGCGTGGTCGGCGCGGTGATCGACGCCCAGTCCTACGCGTCCGGCTTCAACGTCACCGCCGGCTTCGCGACCCTGGCCGCGGTGATCGCGGTGTCGTCGGCGGCCGGCCTCAGCCGGGCGGTCGCGCGGGCCGCCGCGGTCGAGGACCCCACCGACGAGCGCGAGACGATCTTCGAATAACTCCGTTTCCGCCCGGGGCGGCTCCGGGCGGGGAGAGAATGCAGTGATCGCGCCTGGGAGGCCTCCCATGCCCGCCTGCGGACGAGCACGCTCCCGGACCGGTGCCCTGCTCAGAGAAGAGTTCGCATGTCCGCACCTGCCGCCGTCCGGTTCCCCGGCATCCCCGACGTGATCAACGGCAACGGTGCCGTCGCCCACGTCATGAAGCACGTCTGCGGGGGTGTCATCGGCTACCCGATCACCCCGTCCACGGAGATCTCGGAGATCTTCGAGGCCGCCCGTGCCGAGGGCCAGCTCAACGTGTGGGGGAAGCACCCGTTCTTCGTCGAGACCGAGGGCGAGCACTCCGCCCAGAGCGGCGCGCTGGGCGCGGCGCTGGTGGGCGGCAACTTCATCTCCAACGCCTCCTCCAGCCAGGGCATCCTGTACGGGCTGGAGTCGCACTACGTCACGGTCGGCAAGAAGATCGGCGGCTTCGTGCTGCAGGTCGCGGCGCGCGTCGTCACCCGGCACTCCCTCAACGTGATGGCCGGCCACGACGACGTCTACGCGCTGCTGCCGACCGGCTACACCATCCTGTTCGGGTCGAACCCGCAGGAGGCCGCCGACCTCGCGGCGATCTCCTTCCGCACCTCCGCGCTGTCGCTGATCCCGGTGGCCAACGCGATGGACGGCTTCGCGACCAGCCACGTGATGAGCGAGGTGCTGCTGCCCGAGCCCGAGCTGCTGCGCAGCTACCTCGGCGACCCGGCCGGACGCATCCCCTGCCCGACGGTCGCGCAGGACCTGCTGTTCGGAGCGAAGGGACGGGTGTTCCAGCTGCAGCGGTACCTGGACCGGCACGCCGACGACTTCGACGCCGCCCACCTGGCCGCACTGCGCGGCTGGCTGGAGGCGCGCGGCCCCCGGATCGAGGCCGACGACGACGGCGAACTGGTCGAGGAGACGCTGCAACATGTGCCGGTGGGCCGGCAGTCGCAGTGGCGGCGGCAGTGGCTGAACGGCTGGCCGGCCGGCACCCGTCAGCTCGTCCCCGCCCTGGTCGACCCGCACAACCCCGGTCTCACCGGCCCGGTGCAGAACCAGCCCGACTTCCAGGCCGGCTCCGCCGACCACCGGACGCATTTCGCCGGCGCGGTCCCGCAGCTGGTGCGCCAGGCCATGGCCGAGTATTCCGACCTGACCGGACGCAGCTACGCACCGGTGCTCGCCTACGACACCGCCGACGCCGACTACGTGATGGTCGGGATGGGATCGATCACCGACGACGTCCGCGCGGTGCTCCCCCACCTGCGGGCGCAGGGCCTGAAGGTCGGGGTGGTGTCGGTGAAGCTGCTCCAGCCGTTCCCCGAGGCCGAGCTGGTCGCGGCCCTCGGCACCGCGAAGGCGGTCACGGTCCTGGAACGCTCGGACGACACCGCTCTCACCCGTCTGGTCACCCAGGCCCTGTTCCACGCCCGGGCCAACGCCGAGGCCGGGTCGGCGGACGCGCCGTACCCCGGCGTCCCCGCCCTGCCCGCGATCCCGCGGATGACCACCGCGATCTTCGGACTGGGTGGGCACGACATCCAGCCCCGCTACACGGTCGCGGCCTTCGAGAACATGACGAAGGCGTCGCCCGCGCCGCTGGTGTACCTGGGCTCGCAGTTCTTCACCGCCAACCCCACGCCGGCGGTGGCCGCGATCCAGGACCGCCTGCGTGCCGCCTACCCCGAGACCGAGCTGATGGCGCTCACCCCGGGCGCCAACCCGCCGGTCCTGGCACCGGGCACCCTGCGCATCCGGTTCCACTCGGTCGGCGGCTACGGCACGGTGGCGACCGGCAAGCTGCTCACCGACGTGCTCGCGTCCCTGCTAGGCATGCACTCCAAGTCGGCCCCGAAGTACGGGTCGGAGAAGTCCGGGGCGTCGACGAACTACTACATCACCCTCTCGCCCGAGCCGGTGCTGCTCACCAACGCCGAGCTCGAGGACGTCGAGGTCGTGGTCGCCCCCGACCACCAGGTCTTCTCGCACACCAACCCGCTGAAGGGGCTGGTGCACGGCGGGACGCTGATCCTCCAGTCGAACAAGCCGCCGCTGCAGGTGTGGCAGGAACTGCCGGCCTTCGCGCGCCGGGTGATCCGCGAGCGGTCGATCCGGTTCCTGGTGCTGGACGCCTTCGCGGTCGCGCGCGCACACGCCCCCAACCCCGAACTCGAGACCCGGATGATGGGCATCGCGTTCATCGGCGCGATCCTCGGCCACGTGGACGGCATCAGCCGCGGCGACACCCGGCACGCCGAGGCCGAGGTGCGGGCCGAGCTGGCCAAGAAGTTCGGACGCCGGGGCGAGACCGTGATCGAGGCCAACCTGGCCGTGATCCGGGACGGCATGAAGGCGCAGTCCGTCGAGTACGACGACCCGGCGTTCGTCGCTGCCGAGGGCGCGACCGCGCTGACCGGCGTCCGCGCGTCCCTGTCGGGCGCGATGACCCCCAGCGTGACGCGGGAGCGCACCAGCGGCCTGTTCGACCCCGGCTACTACGAGGAGATGATCGCCCGCCCGTTCCGGGAGGGCACCGTCGACGAGGCCCCGGTGCTGCCCGGGACCGGCCTGTTCATGCCGGTCGGCACCGGCGCGGCGAAGAACAAGGGCCTCTTCCGGCGCACCGTCCCGGTCTTCGACGCGTCCACCTGCACGGCCTGCCTGGAGTGTGCGCTGGCCTGCCCGGACAACGCGATCCCCAACACCGGTCACGAGCTCGGCGACCTGCTCGGTGCAGCGGTCGACGCCGCCGGGCTCAGCGAGGCCGAGCGCGGCCCGTGGTACGGGCTGGTGCCGTCGTGGGCGGACGCGATCCGGGCCGGGTACGCCGCGTCCTCGTCGGCGACCGACCTGGCGGCGGTGGCGCGTGAGGCGTCCACCCAGCTGTCGCTCGCCACCGTCCCCGACCTCGACGAGGGACGCCTGGACGACGTGCTGGGAGCGCTGGCCGCCTTCCCGGTGGCGCGCACCCGTCCGCTGTTCGACGCGGCCGAGAAGCAGTCCGCCGGCACCGGCGTCCTGTTCTCCGCCGTCGTCGACCCGTGGAAGTGCACCGGCTGCCTCCAGTGCGTGGACGTCTGCGGCCCCGCCGCGCTCACCACCGCCGACCAGGACGACGTGCTGCTCGGCATGCTGGAGGCCCGGTTCGAACGCCTCACGCGGCTGCCGGACACCCCGGCCAGGGTCACGGTGGACGCGACCGCACCCGGCGGCGACATCAAGCGCATCCTGCTCGCCCGCAACGACTACTACTCGATGACCGGCGGCCACGGGGCCTGCCGCGGGTGCGGTGAGGTCACCGCGATCCACCTGCTGAACTCGCTCAGCCACCGGGTCGGCCGGGATCGCCGCGAGGCGCACCTGCGCGACCTGGAGACCACGCTGGACGCCCTGGCCGAGCTGAAGGGCCGGCTGCCCGAGGGCGAGCGCCGCGACCGGGTGGCGGCGACGCTCGCCGAACTCGAGCGCCGCCTGTACCTGTACGAGTCGGGGCCGACCGGCGACGGGCCCGCCCCCGTGGTGATGGCGAACTCGACCGGGTGCTCGAGCGTGTACGCGTCCACGATGCCGAACTCGGCGTACCTCGACCCGTGGGTGAACGGCCTGTTCCAGGACGCCCAGCCGCTGGCCATGGGCATCTACGAGGGCCTGGTCTCCGGCCTGGTCGCCGAGGTGCGCGCGCTGCGCGTCGCCGAACTCGAACTCACCGATTCGTACGACGCTGAACTACACGACGCTGCGCTGGCCACGCTGTCGTGGCGGGACTTCACCCCGGCCGAGCGGACGCTGGTGCCGGTGGTGCTCACGATCAGCGGCGACGGTGCGGCCTTCGACATCGGCTTCGGCGCGATGTCGCGGGTGCTGGCCGGCGGCACCCCGATCAAGTCGCTCGTGCTGGACACCGGCGGCTACTCCAACACCGGCGGGCAGGCGTCCACGGCCAGCTTCGCCGGCCAGGACGCCGACCTCGCCCGCTACGGCAGCGCCCACGCCGGCAAGCTGGAGAGCCGCAAGGAGCTCGGCCTGCTCGCCGCGTTCCATCCCGGCGTCTACGTGTGCGCGACCGCGACCGCCTTCCACAGCCACTTCCTGCGCGCGTCCGCCGACCTGATCGGCTACAACGACGGCGCGGGGCTGATGATCGCCTACGCGCCGTGCGACACCGAGAACGGCATGCCCGAGGACCTCGCGAACGCCCGCTCCCGGCTGGCCGTGGAGAGCCGGGTGTTCCCGCTGTTCGTGCACGACCCGCGCCGCGGCGCCGACCTGTCGGAGCGGTTCAGCCTCGAGGGCAACCCCGAACCCGAAGGGCTGTGGACCGAGACCACGCTCACCTACCGCGACGACCGCGGCCAGCTGCAACTGCTGACGATGCCGCTCACCCCCGCCGACTTCGCGATCGGCGAGGTGCGGTTCGCGCGCCAGTTCCGCTGGCTGGCCAACTACGAGGAGGCCGGCGCGGTGCCGATCGCCGAGTACGTCGAGCTGCCGCTGCACCAGCGCACCGGCCGGACGCCGTTCGTCCACACCACCGACCGCAAGCGCCGGCTGGTGAAGATGGCCTGCTCGGACAGCATCGTCGCCCTCGTCGAGGACCGGCGCCGCAACTGGCGGACGCTGCAGTTCCTCGCCGGCCAGTCCGAGGCGCTGCTCTCGGCCCGGCACCGTGCCGAGGTGGGCGAGTGGACGTCCCGCTACGGCGCAGCGATCGAGGCCCGCGAGTCGGCGCTGGACACCATCGCCCAGGCGATGGCCGACCTGGCCACGGCCAGCGGCGCTCCCGCGGGCGGCCCGCTGCACCTGGGCCTGTTCGGCTCCCCGCTGGCCGCGCCGGCCGCCGAGGAGGCGCCGGCGTCCGTGGCGGTCGACGAGCGCCCGATCTGGCTCGACGCCGAGGACCTGCCCCGGTGCAACGACTGCGCGACCTGCTACCAGGAGCTGCCGCAGCTGTTCGAGAAGGCCACGATCGTGGTGGACGGCAATCCGCAGACCGTGGGCCGGATGCGTCCGGACGCTCTCGACGGACTGGAACTGACCACCGAACTGACGGCGCGGATCACCCGGGTCAAGGCCACCTGCGACGCGGAGATCATCCGGTGAACGGCCCGTCGTTCAGCAACCAGCTCGGCCTCCTCGAGCGCCGGCTGGTGGCCGACCCGCGGGCCTTCCGCGAGTTGTTCACCGCCGATGGCATGGAGGCGGTGGCATGGGAGTTCCGGCAGCCCGAGCTGAGCGCGAAGTTCACCCGGCAGCTGTGGGACGTGCTGAGCCGCGACGACGACTCCAGCCGGCTGATCATGCGGTTCCTGTGGAACCTGCCGCTGGGCCGCAAGCGCATGTTCATCCGGGCGCTGGCGGAGCACCTGTCGGGCCGCTACCCGATGTTCGCCGGCCTGAGCGAGAACTGGCCGGCCGGGAACGCGATCGGCCCCTACATCCGCAAGCCGTCGGAACGGTTCGAGGACTTCGAGCTGGTCAACAAGGGGTTCCTCGGCTACATGGACCTGGGCTACACCCGCCGTGACGTCGAGCTGTTCGTCTGGCTGGAGGCCCTGCGCGACAAGCAGTGCGCAGAGGCGCCGTGCGAACTGGGCGTCCTGCTGGCCGGCCACCGGGAGCCGCAGGGCGGCTGCCCCGTCCAGATCCACATCCCGCAGATGTTCGAACTGATCGGCACCGGCCGGTTCCGCGAGGCGCTGGAGATGCTCGAGTCGTGCAACCCCCTGCCCAACGTCACCGGACGGGTCTGCCCGCAGGAGCTGCAGTGCCAGGGCATGTGCATCCACAAGCAGTCGATGTCGATCGGCCAGCTGGAGTGGTTCCTGCCGGAATGGGAGAAGGTCGCGCACCCCGAGGCCGCGCGGGCGCGCTTCGCCGGCATCCCCGACCCCTGGGCGACCGCGCTGCGTCCGCCGATGGCCATCGTGGGCTCCGGCCCGTCCGGCCTGATCACGGCCTACCTGCTGGCGGCCGAGGGCTTCCCGGTAACGGTGTTCGAGGCGTTCCACGAGCTCGGCGGGGTGCTGCGCTACGGGATCCCGGAGTTCCGGCTGCCGAACGCGCTGATCGACGACGTGGTGGCCAAGATCCGGCTGCTCGGCGGACGGTTCGTGACCAACTTCGTGGTGGGGCGGACGGCCACCCTCGAGCAGCTCAGGGACGCCGGCTTCGCCAAGGTCTTCGTCGGCAGCGGCGCCGGGCTCCCCCGGTTCCTGAACGTGCCCGGCGAGCACCTGCTCAACGTGATGAGCGCCAACGAGTTCCTGACCCGGGTCAACCTGATGCGGGCGCACGCCCCCGACCACGAGACGCCGCTGCCGGCCACGGCGGGCAAGCAGGTGCTGGTCATCGGCGGCGGCAACACCGCCATGGACGCCGCGCGCACCGCCCGCCGGCTGGGCGGGCTGGTGACGATCGTCTACCGCCGGACCCGCGCCGAGATGCCCGCCCGCGTCGAGGAGCTCGAGCACGCCCTCGAGGAGGGCATCGAGCTCGCCGTGCTGCGCTCGCCGGTCGAGTTCATCGGCGACGAGACCGGCTTCGTCACCACCGCGGTCGTCGAGGTGATGGGGTTGGGCGACCCGGACGCGTCCGGGCGCCGCCGTCCGGTCGCCACCGGGCGCACCGCCGAACTGCCGGCCGACCTGGTGATCATGGCGCTGGGCAACACCGCCAACCCGATCATCAAGGACTCCGAGCCGCGGCTGGCCACCTCGCCCGCCGGGACGATCCAGCAGGCCGAGGACTCCAAGGAGACGTCGCTGCACGGCATCTACACCGGCGGGGATGCCGCCCGCGGCGGGTCAACAGCCATCCGCGCGGCCGGCGACGGCCAGTCCGCGGCCCGCGAGATCGTCGGGACGCTCGAGCACTACGAGCCGGCCGAGGTCACCGCGCGGGTGGCGCGCGCGCTGGCCTGGACCGAGCTGGCCGGCGAGCAGCCGGTGATCGTGGCCAAGCAGCACCTCAGCGTGGGCATCGAGGAGTTCACCGTCCGCGCCCCGGTGATCGCACGCAGCGCCCGCGCCGGGCAGTTCGTCCGCGTCCTGCCCACGCCGGACGGCGAGCTGATCCCGCTGACGCTGGCCGACTGGGACGCCCACGCCGGCACGATCACGCTGGTGGTGCAGAACATGGGCGCCAGCACGATCGGCATCAACGCGATGCGGGTGGGCGACGCGTTCGCCGGCGTGGCCGGGCCGCTCGGCCGTCCGAGCGAACTGCACCAGGCGCCCGAGGGCGCGACCGTCGTGTTCACCGCGGGTGGGCTGGGGCTGCCGCCGGTCTACCCGATCCTGCGCGAGCACCTGCGGCTGGGGAACCACGTCACGCTGATCTCGGGGTTCCGCAGCGCCGACCTGATGTTCTGGGACGGCCCCGAGGAGCGCATCGGACGCCTGCAGGCCGCGTACGGGGAGCAGCTCGACGTGGTCTACACCACCAACGACGGCTCGGTCGGCGTCCAGGGCTTCGTGACCACGCCGCTCGAGGCCTTGCTGAACGCCGCCCGGGACGGCGCCGGGCGTCCGATCGCCGAGGTGGTCACGATCGGGCCGCCGCTGATGATGCGGTCGGTCTCCGACCTCACCGCGCCCTACGCCGTGCCGTGCGTGGCCAGCCTCAACTCGATCATGGTGGACGCCACCGGCATGTGCGGCGCCTGCATGGTGCCGGTCACCGCGGACGGCAAGCTGGTGCGCCGACACGCCTGCATCGACGGCCCCGAGATCGACGCGCACAGCATCGACTGGGACAAGTTCCTGCCCCGCTTCGCCCTGTTCCGCGCCCAGGAACAGGCCAGCCGCGCCCGCCACGGCTGCTGACCCCGTCCCCCTCCTCCGCCCTCCGACTTGTCAGAATCTCAGGTCGCTCTGGCGACCTGAGATTCTGACAAGTCGGCGGAGGGGGTCACTGGCAGGGCCTCCCACGAGCGGTGCGGATGTGGTGGGCTGGGGGCATGTTCGGAGCCGTGATCCATGCCCCCGGGGACGTCCGCTACGAAGAGCGCGACGATCCCACCATCCTCGAACCGACGGACGCGATCGTCCGCACCGTCGCGGCCTGCGTGTGCGGGTCGGACCTGTGGCGCTACCGCGGCCTCCAGCCCATCCCCCAGCCGACACCGATCGGGCACGAGTACTGCGGGATCGTCGAGACCGTCGGCGACGCGGTCACGGCGGTGAAGCCCGGCGACTTCGTGGTCGGCGGCTTCCTGCACTCCGACAACACCTGCCCGACCTGCCGCAAGGGCGCCCATGCCAATTGCGAGCACGGCGGCGGCTACAAGGGCTGCCAGGCCGAGAAGATCCGCGTCCCCAACGCCGACGGCACCCTGATCGCCACCCCCGGCGTGCCGGACGACGACCTGATCCCGAGCATCCTGGCGCTGTCCGACGTGATGTGCACCGGCTGGCACGCCGCCGTCTCCGCCGGCGTCGGCCCGGGCTCCAGCGTGGTCGTGGTCGGGGACGGCGCCGTCGGGCTGTCGGGCGTCCTGGCCGCTGCGCAGCTGGGCGCGTCCACCGTGATCGCGATGAGCCGGCACGCCGACCGGCAGGAGGTCGCGAAGGCCTTCGGCGCCACCCACATCGTCACCGAACGCGGCGAGGAGGGCATCGCGCGGGTCAAGGAACTCACCGAGGGCATCGGCGCCGACTGCGTGCTGGAGTGCGTGGGCACCGACGACGCCCGCGTCCAGGCCGTGGGCTGCGTCCGGGCCGGGGGCAACATCGGGCTCGTCGGCCTCCCGCACGGCGACCTGCCGGTCAACGACCTGTTCTGGCGCAACGTCGGCATCAAGGGCGGGCCCGCGCACGTGCGCGCCTACCTGCCGCACCTGCTCGACCTGGTGCTGTCCCGCACGATCAACCCCGGCCTGGTGTTCGACCTCGAGCTGCCGCTGTCGCAGGTCGCCGAGGCCTACGCGGCCATGGACGAGCGCCGCGCGATCAAGTCGCTGCTGCGGCCCTGAACGGGGCACCGGTGATGGACGTCAAGCAGGAGGCGGCGGAATTCCTCCGCACCCGGCGGGCCCGGATCACCCCCGAGCGCGCGGGCCTGCCGGCGTGGGGCGGCCAGCGCCGGGTCGCCGGCCTGCGCCGCGAGGAGGTGGCGCTGCTGGCCGGCGTCAGCCTGGAGTACTACGTGCGGTTGGAGCGCGGCAACCTCGCGGGGGCGTCGGAGTCGGTGCTGGAGGCGGTCGCGAACGCGCTCCAGCTCGACGACGCCGAACGCGCCCACCTGCACGACCTGGCGCGCGCCGCGTCCACCCGGACGCCGGGGACGCGGCCCGCGCGGGCGTCCGTCCGTCCCCCGGTGCAGTGGTTGCTCGACGCGATGAGCGGCACCGCGGCCTACGTCCGCAACGCCCGCACCGACATCCTCGCCACGAACGCGCTCGGGGCGGCGCTGTACGCCCCGGTCCTCGCCCAGCCCGGACGCCCGAACACCGCCCGCTTCATCTTCCTCGACCCGGCCGCCCAGGAGTTCTTCCCCGAGTGGCGCAAGGTGGCCGGCGAGGCCGCGGCGCTGCTGCGGACGCTGGCCGGGGAGAACCCGTACGACGCCGGCCTCACCCAGCTGGTCGGGGAGCTGTCGACGCGCAGCGAGCTGTTCCGCACGCTGTGGGCCACCCACGACGTGCGCCAGCACCGCACCGGCATCAAGAAGTTCCACCACCCGCTCGTCGGCGACCTCTCGCTGCCGTACGAGTCGATGGAGCTCACCGCCGACCCGGGGCTGCGGCTGAACGCCTACATCGCCGAGCCGGGCACCCCGTCCGCCGACGCGTTCGCCCTGCTCGCCAGCTGGGCGTCCACCCCGTCCCCGACCCTCGCGAAGGACTGACCATGCAGGAACTGCCGAAGACCCCGACCGGGAAGGGCCCTGCCGACCGCTTCGTCGGCGACACGTTCGTCGACATGGTCGTCGCCCACCCGGACGCCCGGTTCAGCGTCGGCTCGGTGCACTTCACGCCCGGCGCGCGCAACGCCTGGCACTCCCACGCGGCCGGCCAGGTGCTGCACTGCACCGAGGGCGTCGGCGTCGTGGTCACCGCGGACGAGGTGGTCGTGCTGCGTCCGGGCGTCACCGTCTGGACGCCGCCCGGCCAGCGGCACTGGCACGGCGCGCTGCCCGACTCCTTCATGAGCCATCTGGCGATGAGCGGCGTGGTCGAGCTCGCCGAGGGCCAGGAGGCCGTCACCTGGCAGGAGCACGTCGACGAGGCCGACTACCTCGCCGCCTGTCGGCACGCCTGACCCGAACGCCCGGGACTGCGCGAAGATGGCGCCGTGACCGAACGGGCGACCACCGACGCGCCGGTCGGCGTCCTGGCGCCGTTCCGGAGCCGGACGTTCCTGTGGCTGTGGATCGGTGTGGTGTTCAGCAGCATCGGCGCCTGGGCCCAGACCGTCGGCGCCCAGTGGCTGTTCATCGACGACCCGAACGCCGCCACGATCGTCTCGCTCATCCAGACCGCGGCGACCCTGCCGATGGTGCTGTTCTCGCTGGCCGCCGGGGTGCTGTCGGACGCCTTCGACCGGCGCCGGCTGCTGCTGTGGGTGCAGATCTACTTCGTGGTGGTCGCCGGGCTGCTCGTCGTGCTGACCGCGCTCGACCGCGTCCCGCCGCTGCTGCTGCTGGCGTTCACGTTCGCGATCGGGCTGGGCAACGCGGTGATGGTGTCGACGTGGCAGCCGCTGATCACCGAGCTCGTGCCGCGCGAGCACCTCGCGCAGGCGATCCGGCTCGACATGGTGAGCGTCAACGTGGCCCGCGCGGTCGGGCCGGCGATCGCCGGTGTCGTGATCGCCGCATACGGCGTCCCGCCGGTGTTCGCGGTGAACGCCGCCTGCACGCTCTTCCTGATCGTCGCGCTGATCGGCTGGCGCCGTCCGACCGCCCCGCCGAGCACCACCTCGCGCGAGCGGTTCCTGCCGGCGCTGCGGGCGGGCGGACGCTACGTCCGCCACGAACCGGTGGTGCGGCTGATCCTGCTGCGGCTGGCGATCTTCGTCGCCCCGGCGACCGCGATGTGGGCGCTGCTGCCGCTGATCGCCAACCGGCAACTCGGGCTCGGTGCGGACGGATACGGCATCCTGTTCGGCGCGCTCGGGGTGGGCGCGATCACCGCGGCGTTCACCGTCGGACGGATCGGCCGGCATCTCTCGGCCAACGTCGTGCTGAGCCTGATGGGCCTGCTGTTCGGCGCGGCGTTCGCCCTCACCATGGTGGTGCCGGGGCTGCTGGCGGCGCTGCCGCTGCTGGTCGTCCTCGGCTTCGCATGGACGGCGACCGCGGCCACCCTGAACGCCGAGCTGCAGCTGTTCCTGCCGAGCTGGGTGCGGGCCCGGGCGGTGGCGGTCTACATGATGACCTTCACCGGCGCGCAGGCGGTCGCGTCCCCGGTGTGGGGGTTGATCGCCCAGCACGTCAGCCTCGCGGCGGCCGTCTGGATCGCCGCTGCCCTGGTCGCCCTCGGCGGGCTGGCCGGCTTCGCGTGGCACTTCCCCGAGAGCGCGGACCTCGACCGGGCGCCGCTGGCGTTCTGGGGGGACGCGCAGCTGGTCTACGAGCCGGAGCCGGACGCCGGACCCGTGCAGGTGCAGGTGGAGTTCCACGTGCCGTCGGACAGCTACGCGGCCTGGCGTGAGGCGATGGACGGGATGCGTCGCTCGCGGCTGCGCAGCGGGGCGATCCGGTGGGACCTGTTCCGGGTGGGCGAGCGCGCCGACACCTACCTGGAGGTGTTCACCGTCCCCTCCTGGACCGAGCACCTGCACCAGCACCAGATCCGGCTCACCGCCGAGGACCAGGCCATCGAGGAGCGCGCCTTCGCCTTCGTCACCCGCCCCGCGGTCACCGTCCACCTCCTCCCCGCCGGGGACGGTTCCTGAATCCGCCACTTTTCGGCGGGTATCGGGGACGGTTCCTGAATCCGCCACTTTTCGGCGGAGAAAGGGGACGGATCTTCGTCCGCGCTAAGCGCGTGATCCGTCCCCTTTGCCCGCCAGAATCTGGCGGATCGAGGAACCGTCCCCGAAACCCGCCAGATTCCGGCGGATCGAAGAACCGTCCCCGAAACCCGCCAGAATCTGGCGGATCGAAGAACCGTCCCCGGGGTCAGGGGCGGACGTAGGCGGCGAGGTGCTCCCCGGTGAGGGTGGACGCGGCCGCGACCAGCTCGGACGGGGTGCCCTCGAAGACCACCCGGCCGCCGTCGTGACCGGCGCCCGGGCCGAGGTCGATGATCCAGTCGGCGTGCGCCATCACGGCCTGGTGGTGCTCGATCACGATCACCGACTTCCCCGACTCGACCAGCCGGTCGAGCAGGCCCAGCAGCTGCTCGACGTCGGCCAGGTGGAGGCCCGCGGTGGGCTCGTCCAGCACATAGGTGCCGCCGTTGGTGCCCATCTGCACGGCCAGTTTCAGCCGCTGCCGCTCCCCGCCCGACAGCGTGGTCAGCGGCTGGCCGAGCGTGACGTAGCCCAGGCCGACGTCGGCCAGCCGGGCCAGGATCGCGTGCGCGGCCGGCGTCCGCGCCTCGCCGGAGCCGAAGAACTCCAGCGCCTGCGACACCGGCATCGTCAGCACCTCGCTGATGTCGCGGCCGCCGAAGTGGTACTCCAGCACCGAGGCGTCGAACCGCTTGCCCTCGCACACCTCGCAGGTGGTGGCCACCCCGGCCATCATCGCCAGGTCGGTGTAGATCACGCCAGCGCCGTTGCATGCCGGGCAGGCGCCCTCCGAGTTGGCACTGAACAGGGCCGGCTTGACCCCGTTGGCCTTGGCGAACGCCTTGCGGATCGGCTCCAGCAGCCCGGTGTAGGTGGCCGGGTTGCTGCGCCGCGAACCGCGGATCGGGGTCTGGTCGACCGCCACCACCCCGTCCCGGTTCGACACCGAGCCGTGGATCAGCGAGCTCTTGCCCGACCCGGCCACCCCGGTCACCACGACCAGCACGCCGAGCGGGATGTCCACGTCCACGTCGTCCAGGTTGTGCAGGTTCGCCCCGCGCACCTCCAGCACGCCCCTCGGGGTACGGACGGACGGCTTCAGCCGCGCCCGGTCGTCCAGGTGGCGGCCGGTGAGCGTGCCGCTGGCCCGCAGGGCGTCCACCGTCCCCTCGAACACCACCTCGCCACCGGCGGTGCCGGCGCCCGGCCCGAGGTCGACGACGTGGTCGGCGATCTCGATGGCCTCCGGCTTGTGCTCGACCACCAGCACGGTGTTGCCCTTGTCGCGCAGCTGGAGCAGCAGCTGGTTCATGCGGACGATGTCGTGCGGGTGCATGCCAATCGTCGGCTCGTCGAAGACGTAGGTGACGTCGGTCAGCGAGGAGCCGAGGTGCCGGATCATCTTGGTGCGCTGCGCCTCCCCGCCCGACAGCGTGCCGGCCGGACGGTCGAGCGACAGGTAGCCCAGGCCGATCCGGACGAAGGAGTCCAGCGAGTCGCCGAGCGCATCGATCACCGGACGGACGGACGGCGCGTCCAGCCCGCGCACCCAGGCGGCGAGGTCGCTGATCTGCATGGCGCTGGCCTCGGCGATGTTCACCCCGTCGATCTTCGACGACCTCGCCAGCTCGTTGAGCCGGGTGCCGCCGCAGTCCGGGCAGGTGGTGAACGTGATCGCCCGCTCCACGAACGCGCGGATGTGGGGCTGCATCGCGTCCACGTCCTTGGACAGCATCGACTTCTGGATGCGCGGGATCAGGCCCTCGTAGGTGATGTTGATGCCGTCGACCTTGATCTTCGTCGGGCCCTTGTGCAGCAGGTCGTCCAGCTCGCGGCGGGTGTACTCGCCGAGCGGCTTGTCGGGGTCGAAGAAGCCGCTGCCCATGAAGACCCGGCCGTACCACCCGTCCATGCTGTAGCCGGGGATCGTCAGCGCCCCGTCGCGCAGCGACTTCGAGGCGTCGAACAGCGCGGTCAGGTCGAAGTCGCTGACCGAGCCCATGCCCTCGCAGCGCGGGCACATGCCGCCCTGGACGGTGAAGCTGCGGTGCACGGCGGTGGCGCCCCCGCCCCGCTCGACCTTCACCGCGCCGTGCCCGGACGCGGTGGCGATGTTGAACGAGAACGCCTGGGACGAGCCGATGTGCGGCACGCCGAGCCGGCTGAAGATGATCCGCAGCATCGCGGCGGCGTCGGTGGCGGTGCCGACCGTGGAACGGGGGTTCGCGCCCATCCGCTCCTGGTCGACGATGATCGCGGTGGTCAGGCCTTCGAGCACGTCGACGTCGGGGCGTCCGAGGTTCGGCATGAAGCCCTGCACGAACGCGCTGTAGGTCTCGTTGATCATCCGCTGCGACTCCGCGGCGATCGTCGCGAACACCAGCGAGCTCTTGCCCGACCCGGACACGCCGGTGAACACCGTCAGCCGCCGCTTGGGCAGCTCGACGCTGACGTCCTTCAGGTTGTTCTCGCGGGCGCCCCGCACGCGGATCAGGTCGTGGCTGTCGGCCGGCGTGGTGGTCATTCGAAGGATCGTGCCACCTCGGCCGCAACTTGCCCAGCCCCCGGTACCCGGGCGGCGCCCCGTCCGCGTAGGTTGGGCGCAGGACGTCAGGAGGTGCCCATGGACCCGATCTTCACCCTGGTCGTGATCGTCGCTCTCGCCGCGCTCATCGGCTGGTGGGCGCTGCGCCGCCGGCGTCCGGCGCCCGAGGAGGACGAGTGGCGCCTGCCGCCGGAGGAGTCGGCCGGCTCGGCGCCCGCCGTCCCGCTCCCGGAGCAGCGCCTCGACCGGGATGCGCTGGTGCACCGCAGCCGCGCCTTCGACCCGACCCGCTGGGACGACACCCCCGACGCCACCGAAGATGCGGACGAGGAGGGGGACGCGGCTGAGGACGCGGCCGCCGAGGAGGAAGAGGTGGAGGACCTGCCCCGGTTCTTCGACCGCGACTACCTCGCTCGTCGCCAGTCCGGTGCCGACACAGCGCCCGAGACCGACGCGGACGCGGCACCCGAGACCGACCCCGACACCGCCGACGAACCCGGCTCCCGCCAGGCCTGAGCGCCGGCTCCGACAAGTCCGCCGGACGCTCACCAAGGGACGCCCACACGCTCCCGAACTCACCATGCGGCCAAATGTTGAGAGATTGTGACCAAATGCTGGGAACGATTTCTGTCCAACCGGTCTAGATTGGCCGAATCCTCTGCCTCGGGGACATCCCGGGGCTCCTGGCTCAATCGAAGAGGGAACGCATGAAGAACACGTCACGGGCCGCACGCGCGGCCGCCGGGGTCGCCCTGGCAGTGGCACTCGCGGGCTGCTCGGGCACCGCCCCGTCCGCCTCGAACTCAGACTCGGCCGGCGCCTCCTCCGGTGGCGACTACATCCTCGGCACCACCGACACGGTGACCGCGCTCGACCCGGCCGGCGCCTACGACATCGGTTCCTGGAACCTCCAGTACGCGATGTTCCAGCAACTGGTGGTGATTCCGGCGAACGGCGCCACGGAGGCGCCCGACGCCGCGTCCGCCTGCACGTACGGCGACGCCAAGACGGTCACCTGCACGCTCAACGCCGGCCTGAAGTTCTCCAACGGCCACGACCTCACCTCCTCCGACGTCAAGTTCTCATTCGAGCGCAACCTCAAGATCGCGGCCCCCAACGGCGCGTCGGTGCTGCTGGGCAGCCTCGACACGATCGACACCCCGGACGCGACCACGGTGGTCTTCCACCTCAAGCAGGCCGACCTGACGTTCATCAAGGTGCTGACCACCGCGGCGGCGTCCATCGTGGACGAAGAGGTCTACCCGGCCGACAAGCTGCTGGACGACAGCCAGGTCGTGGGCTCCGGCCCGCTCATGCTCGAGTCCTACACCGCCGGCGACCAGGCCGTGTTCAAGGCCAACCCGAACTACACCGGCGACCGCAAGGCGCAGGCCTCGCAGGTGTTCGTGAAGTACTACAAGGACTCCAGCCCGCTGCGGCAGGCGGTCGAGAACAACGAGGTGGACGTCGCGTGGCGCGACCTCACCCCGACCGACTACGCCGACCTGACCAGCAAGGGCGCGCTCGACGTGATCCAGGGCAACGGCTCGTCGTTCCGCTACTGGGTGTGGCAGTTCGGCACCGACGTCGGCAAGCAGAAGGCGATCCGCCAGGCGGCCGCCTACCTGATCGACCGCGAGGCCATCGCCAAGGACGCCTACGACGGCACCGTCACCCCGTCCTACTCGATCGTCCCGGCGGGCTTCGCCGGCCAGAAGGACTCCTTCAAGGACGCGTACGGCGCAGCGCCCGACGCGGCGAAGGCCAAGCAGGTGCTCGCCGATGCCGGCATCCAGACGCCGGTCAAGATCACCATCGGCTACACGCCCACCCACTACGGGCCGAACGCCGTGGACGAGGCCAACCTGCTGTCCGAGCAGCTCAAGGCGTCGGGCCTGTTCGACCCGAAGACCGAGAGCGCGGAGTGGACGCAGTACCAGACCCTCTACAAGCAGAAGGCCTACGACCTGTTCATGCTGGGCTGGTACCCCGACTTCCTGGACGCCGACAACTACCTGACGCCCTTCCTCGTGGACGGCGGGTTCTTCAAGAACGGCTACAGCAACAGCAAGGTCAACGAGCTGGTGAAGCAGGAGCAGGGCGAGACCGACACGGCCAAGCGTGACGCCCGGATCGGCGAGCTCCAGGACATCACCGCGGCCGACGTCCCGCTGATCCCCTCGTGGAACGGCAAGAACGTGGCGGTCTCGAGCAAGTCGATGAGCGGCGTCAAGGACACCCTTGACCCGACCTACATCTTCCGGCTCTGGGCCATCTCCAAGAAGGGCTGACCTCCGCTCCGGACTCCGTCCCCCGACCCCACCCTCCGACTTGTCAGAATCTCAGGACGCTATGGCGGTCTCTGGTTCTGACAAGTCGGAGGGGACGGGGCGGGGGACGGGGCGCCGTCCCACTGAAAGAAAGGGGTCGCGGGTGTCCCGCGGATCGCTGCCCCGCTACATCCTGGCCCGCATCGGCCTGATCATCCCGATGATGTGGGTCCTGCTCACGCTCGTCTTCCTGCTGCTACGCGTCGCGCCGGGTGACCCGGTGAGCGCCGCCGTCGGCGGAAAACTCGACCCGACCGTCATCGAGGAGCGCAAGACCGCGCTCGGCCTCAACCGTCCGCTGATCGTGCAGTACTTCGAGTACCTGTGGCAGGTCGCCCGGTTCGACTTCGGCCAGACGATCTCCGACAACCGCCCCATCACGATGATCGTCCGCGACAACGGCGGCGCGACCCTGACGCTCACCATCGGCGCGTTCCTGATCGCGCTCGGCATCGGTATCCCGCTGGGCCTGGCGGCCGGACGCGCGCGCGACTCGATCCGCGACGTCGCGATCCGCCTCTTCGGCATCATCACCTACGCCGCACCGATCTTCTTCATCGGCCTGCTGATGCAGATGTTCGTCGCCCGTCCGCTCGGGCTGCCGACCTCCGGCATCGCCGGCCCCCGGACGCAGTTCACCGTGCAGTCCAGACCGGTCACGCACATCCTGTTGGTGGACGCACTGCTGCAGGGCAACATGGCGGCGCTGGGCGACATCCTCGTCCACCACATCCTGCCCTGCCTCACGCTCGGGCTGCTGATCTGCGGCGTCTTCATCCGACTCGTCCGGGTGAACGTGCTGCAGACCCTGCAGTCCGACTACGTGGAGGCCGCCCGGGCCCGCGGCATCCCCGAGCGACAGGTGGTGCGCGAGCACGCCTTCCGCAACGCGCTGGTGCCGGTCGTCACGGTGGTCGGGCTGCAGGCGGCGATGCTGCTCGGCGGCGCGGTGCTCACCGAGAACACCTTCAACTGGCCCGGCCTGGGCACCCAGCTCGTCCACTACATCGAGGCCCGCGACTACATCGGCGTACAGGGCCTGGTGACGTTTTTCGCCGTCGTCGTGGTGCTGATCAGCCTGGCCGTGGACATCATCAACGCACTGATCGACCCGAGGGTGAGGTACTCGTGAAAGCCCTCCTGGCGCCGTTCCGCACCACCACCGGGCTGGCCCGCTGGCTGCTGGTCACCGGCCTGGTCCTGGTGGCCCTGTTCGTCGTCCTCGCCGTGTTCGCTCCCTGGATCGCGCCGTACGGCTTCGCCCAGAGCTCGGTCGACGGCGTGAAGTTCACCAAGCTCGACCCGCCCGGGCCCGGGCACCCGTTCGGCACCAACGACCTGTTCTACGACGTGCTCAGCCGGGTGATCTGGGGCGCCCAGACCGCGCTGCTGGTGGTGCTGCTCTCGGTGCTGCTGTCGGCCCTGATCGGCGTGCCGCTCGGCCTGCTGTCGGGCTACGTCGGCGGCTGGACCGATCGGGTCCTGGTGCTGATCATGGACGCGCTGTACGCCTTCCCGTCCCTGCTGCTGGCGATCGTGTTCTCGTTCCTGCTGAAGAACGTGCTGCCCAGCGGCGTGGTAGCGGCTGCGCTGTCGCTGACGGTGATCTACATCCCGCAGTACTTCAGGGTAGTACGCAACACGGCCGTCAGCGCGCGCGAGGCCACCTACGTGGAGGCCGCGCGGGCGCTCGGCGCCCCGAACTCGGTGATCATGGGGCGCTACCTGTTCAGCAACGTCATCCAGTCGGTGCCCGTGATCGGGACGCTGAACGCCGCGGACGCCATCTCCACGCTCGCCGCGCTCGGCTTCCTCGGTCTGGGCATCCAGCCGCAGGACGCGGCCGAGTGGGGCTTCGACCTCAGCCGCGCGCTCGACGACGCCGCGTCCGGCATCTGGTGGACGGGGTTCTTCCCCGGCATGGCGATCGTGCTGCTGGTGACCGGCCTGACCCTGGTCGGCGAGGGCCTGAACGAGACCGTCAACCCGACCCTGCGCAAGCGCCGGTTCGCTACCGTCACTCTGCCGCCGCGCCCGGCCCCCTCCGACTTGTCAGAAACTCAGAACGCTCTGGCGATCACAGCTTCTGACAACTCGGCAGAGGGGGGTGGGAAATGAGCGAGACGGTCATCGACGCCACCGATCTGCGCATCTGGTACGGCACGCCGCGCGGACCGGTCCGGGCGGTGGACGGGGTTTCGTTCTCGGTCGGACGCGGCGAGATCCTCGGCCTGGTCGGCGAATCGGGCTGCGGCAAGTCCACCCTGGGCCGCGGCCTGCTCGGCCTGCTGCCCGAGGGCGCGAAGATGGACGGCGAGCTGAAGTTCGCCGGCGACGACCTGCTGGCGATGTCGCCGAAGGAGCGGTTCGCGCACCGCGGCCGCGACCTGGCGATGATCTTCCAGGAACCGCTCACCCGGCTCAACCCGCTGATGCGGATCAGCGAGCACTTCACCGAGACCCTGCGGGTGCACCACCCGAAGATGTCGCCGGCGGACGTCGAGACGCGCTCGCTGGACGTGCTGCGGCTGATCGGCATCCCGCCGTCCCGCTGGCGCGCGTACCCGCACGAGTTCTCCGGCGGCATGCGGCAACGGCTGATGATCGCGCTCGCGCTGGTGCTGCGTCCGGCCTTCGTGGTGGCCGACGAACCCACCACCGCGCTGGACGTGCTGGTCGAGGCCCAGATCATCAAGCTCCTGCACGACCTGCGCGAGAACTTCGAGACCTCGCTGCTGCTGATCACCCACAACCTGGGCATCATCGCCGAGGCCTGCGACCGGGTCGCGGTGATGTACGCCGGCAAGATCGTCGAGATCGGGGACGCGCGGACGGTGTTCGCCGACCCCCAGCACCCCTACACCCGCGAGTTGCTGCGCTCGACGATCACGCTGACCACCGACGGCCTGCACTCGATCCCGGGCGCCCCGCCCGATCTGGTGTCGCCGCCGTCGGGGTGCCACTTCCACCCACGCTGCCCGGACGCGATGACCATCTGCCCCTTGCGGGAACCGGCGATGCTGGCCCGCGACGGCGGCCCCGTCCACGTCGGCAGCAACGACGTGGCCTGCTGGGCGGCCAACCCGGCCGGGCTGTCGGACGCCGACCTGGCCCCGCTCGTGCGAGAGGAGTTGTCCGTTGCCGACGAAGCCTGAGCTCGCCCTGGACCCGGTGCTCGAGGTCGAGGACCTCAAGATCCACTTCGCCCTGCGCGGCAGCGGGTTCGCCCGCCTGCTCGGACGCGACACCGGCACCGTCCGCGCCGTCGACGGGGTAAACCTCGACCTCGAACGCGGGGAGGTGCTCGGCCTGGTCGGGGAGTCCGGCAGCGGCAAGACCACGCTGGGCCGCGCCATGCTCGGACTGGTCGCCGCGACCAGCGGCAGCATCCACCACCGACCCGGGGACGGCTCGCCGGACACCGACATCGCCGCCCTGAGGGGCAAGGCGCTGCGGCAGCGCCGCACCCGGCTCCAGATGGTGTTCCAGGACCCGCACGCCGCGCTCAACCCGTCCATGGACATCGAGACCGCGGTCGGCCACCCGCTGGTGATCCACAAGCGCGCGTCCGGGGACGAGCTGCGGGCCCGGGTCGTCAGCGCGCTGGAGCGGGTCGGGCTGGTGCCCGCCGAGCAGTTCCTGTCGAAGTACCCCTCCGACCTGTCCGGCGGCCAGAAGCAGCGGGCGGTGATCGCGCGGGCGATCATCCTCGACCCCGAGGTGCTGATCGCCGACGAGCCGGTGTCGATGCTCGACATGAGCGTGCGCGCCAAGATCCTCCAGCTGATGCTCGACCTCAAGGACGACCTCGGCCTGACCTACGTGTACATCACCCACGACCTGGCCACCGCCAAGTTCTTCTGCGACCGGGTGGCGATCATGTACCTGGGCAAGGTGGTCGAGATCGGGCCCACCGCCGAGATCTTCGCCCACCCGCGGCACCCGTACACCCAGGCGCTGCTGAAGGCGATCCCCGACGTCGACCCGAACAAGGCGATGCCCCGGGACCTGCCCCGCGGCGAGATCCCGGACGCCGCCCGTCCGCCGCGGGGGTGCTCGTTCCACCCGCGCTGCCCGCTCGCCCGTGCCGACTGCGGGTGGGAGCCGCGCGACCTCAAGGCACTGGTCGAGGAGCACTGGACGCGGGTGCCGGTCGCCGACTACGAGCGCGAGCACGCCCTGGTGGGTGGCCTCGCCGACCTCGACCACAGCGAGAACCGCGCGGTGGTCAAGCCCCACGGCGGGACGGTCGCCGACCTGGACGCCCTGTTCGACCGCATCCGCACCGAGAACGCCGCCGAGCCCCTGTGGCAGGGCGTGACCTCGATCACGGCCACCGAGGACGGCCTGGTGTTCGAGTTCGCCCCCGCCGCCGAAGTGCCCCTGCGCCCGTCCGGCCCCACCGAGGTCGCCTGCGTCCTCTACCCTCCCGACCCGTCCTGACCGCCGTCCTGACCGCCGTCCTCACCCCCGTCCTGGCCCCGCCCGCGCCGCACCGCCCCTCCCGACACCGCCTTCCCCGCCGAACGCCACCGTTCCGGTCAAACGCCACAGCCCAGGTTGGAGCGTTTGACCGGATCGGTGGCGCTCGGCGCGAGAGGGCGCCGGCCGACGAGGCCCGGGAAAACGTGCAGCCCGGGTTCCGGAAGCGCTTCCACAGGCGACTGCTAGGGTCCGCGGTATGCGCAACGAAGCCGGCACCCCCAGCCTCGCCGACGTGGCACGCGTCGCCGGGGTCTCGCTGGCAACGGCGTCCCGGGCGGTCAACAACGCCTACGGGGTCTCCGAGGCGACCAGGCAGAAGGTGCTGGCCGTCGTCGAGAAGCTCGACTTCGTCGCCTCGCCGGACGCCGAGCGACTGGCCCGCGGCTCGAGCCGTCGGGTGGCCCTGGTCGTGCCCCACCTCGGCCGCTGGTTCTTCGGCGAGATGGTCGCCGGAATCGAGCGGGAACTCTCCGCCGCCGGCGTCGACATCCTGCTGTACCACGTCGACGATCCCGAGGACCGGCGCGAGTTCTTCAGCCGGCTGCCCGCCCGCCGCAAGGTGGACGCGGTCATCGCCATCGCGTTCCCGGTGGACGAGGAGGAGCGCCAGCGCCTCGAGTTGATGGGCGTGGCGATCACCGCCGCCGGCGGGCGGAGCACCGACTACCCCTACGTCTCGATCGACGACTACGCGGCCGGGCGGCAGGCCGTCGACCACCTGCTCGCCCTCGGCCACACCCGCATCGGGATGCTGGCCAGCTTCGAGCGCACCCTTCCCGCCCCACGGGAGAACCTGCGCTCGCGCGCCTACTACGACGCGCTCGCCGAGCACGGCATCGCCGTCGACCCCAGCCTCGTCCACGACATGGAGTGGGGCGGCCACAACGCGGCGCTGGCGACAGCCCAGCTGCTCGCGTCCGACCCCCGGCCCACCGCGATCTACGCGCACAGCGACGAACTCGCCCTCGGCGCGATGCACGCCCTGGCCCTGGCCGGGGTCCGGGTGCCCGAGGACCTGTCCGTGGTCGCCATCGACGACAGCCCGCTCGCGGACTCGCTCGGCCTGACCTCGGTGCGCCAGCCGGTGCGCGAACAGGGCACGATCGCCGCCCGGATGGTGCTCGACGCCTTGTCGCAGCCGGGCAGCACCGCCGCCTCGGTGATGCTGCCCACCCAGCTGGTGGTGCGCGAGAGCACCGGCCCGGTCGGCACCCCGCCGGCAGTCCCGTAGAAAATCGTTTGACCTTCGCGGAAACCCTTGACTCCCGACGCGCGGGCAGGCATCCTATCGGAAGCGCTTCCGACGACGGGGGCGAACTCCATCGGCGGGGGGTTGCATGGGACGGGTCCGGCTCCAGGATGTCGCTGAGGCCTCCGGTGTTTCGATCGCCACCGTCTCGATCGTCCTGTCGGGCAACCGGGAGCGACGCATCTCCACCACCACCTGCGGACGGGTACGCGCCGCTGCCGAATCGCTCGGCTACGCCGGCCCGCCGGCCCAGCCCCCGGTGCGCGGACTGGGCGTCCTGCTCGACACCGACGGCGACGTCGTTCTCGGCGCCGAGTTTCTTGAAGCGATTCAGAATGCAGCCCGGTCGATTGGTTCGCCACCCGTGCTTTCCACCCACGTCCACCGGCGCGGCGCCACACAATTTGCAGGCAAATCATTGCGACGTCGCGGCGCGGATTCCCTGATCTTTGTCAGCAAGAGTTTCCAAAGCCTTGTCGACCTCCATGACGTCCCGCGGCGTGCGGCATTCATCAATTGCGTCCCCGGGCCCGCGGTGCCGCAACTGGGGTCGTGGACGGTGGTCCTGCCCGACCACCGCCACCTCGCCGAGGGCGTGGCCGAACGACTGATCCGCCAGGGCCACGTGCGGTTGCTGCTGGTGTCCTCCCACCACCTCGGCGACCCGGTGGCCACCGAGTGGATCACCGGTGTGCAGGCCGAGGCGGCCACCTGGGCGCCCGCTGCCACCGTCGAGGTCGTCGCCGTCGCAGCCCCGGACGACCTCCCGTCCGCGGTCGCCGCAGCGCTCGACAAGCCCGCCGGAGCGCGCCCGAGCGCCGTGATCGCGCTGGAGGCCTCGAGCACCTCCGCCGTCCTCGAGGCCGGGTCGAGACTCGGGCTGACGGTTCCCGACGAACTGGTGCTGGTCACCCGATCGGCCGAGCACAGCCCCACGGCGACGCCGTCCACGATTGTCCTGCCCCCCTCGACAGCCGAACTGGCCGCGGCTGCCGTCGACGCGCTCGCCACCGCGAGCCCCTGGCACGCAGGGGAGGTGAAGCCACGCATGATCCGGGTACGACACCGGCACGACCCGTGGCGACCCGACCTGCCGGCCGCCGCAAGATCGGCCTGACCAAGCCCCTTTCCCCGACCACCCAGAGACGTTGGTGACGTTTCGATAACGACGGGTTAAGGGGGTAGCGCTCGACGCTACACCGTCCTAGGTTCACAATCAGAATGCCCCATTCGGGGGCCCGTTACAGAAGTGAGGACTCTATGTCTCATGCACGCACAGCGCGGCGCGTGCTGGCTGCGGCACTTTCGGTGAGTGCCCTGGTCGCTCTGGCCGCTTGTAGCTCAGGCGCGACCCCGTCAGCAAGCACCTCCGGCTCCGCCTCCACGTCGACCGATTGGACCACGAAGGGCCCGATCAACTACGTCCAGGGCAAGGACACCTCGGGCTATGTGCAGAAGATCATCGACAAGTGGAACGCCGCCAACGCCGACCAGAAGGTCACGCTCATCGAGCTGAGCGACAACGCCGACCAGCAGCGCCAGTCCATGATCAACAACGCCCAGACCAAGGGTGGCTCGAACTACGACGTGCTGAGCGTCGATGTGGTGTGGACGGCGGAGTTCGCCGCCAACTCCATGCTGGCCGAGCTCCCGAAGGACCAGCTCAACCTCGACGGCTACCTGCCGGCGGCCGTTGACGCGTCCACCTACTTCGGCAAGCTCTACGCGATGCCCTCCACCTCCGACGGCGCCCTGCTGTACTACCGCAAGGACCTGCTCGACGCGGCCGGCATCACCAACCCGCCCACCACGTGGGAAGAGATGGTGACGGACTGCAAGGCCGTCCAGGAGAAGAACTCCGGCATCGGCTGCTACGGCGGCCAGTTCCAGAAGTACGAGGGCCTGACCTGCAACATCGCCGAGTGGATCAACTCCGCCGGTGGCCAGTTCCTCGACGCCAGCGGCAAGCCGCAGGTCAACAATGAGGCCGCCATGGCCGGTGTCAACGCGCTGGTCGGCTACTTCAAGGATGGGACCATCCTGAAGGAGGAGCTCACCTGGCAGGAGGAGCAGAGCCGTCAGGCCTTCCAGGACGGCAAGATCGTCTTCCTCCGCAACTGGCCGTACGTGTACTCGCTGGCCAGCAAGACCGACGGTTCCTCCAAGGTCGCCGGCAAGTTCGCCATCGCCCCGATCCCCGGTCTGACCGGCCCGGGCGTGTCCACCCTCGGTGGCCACAACATGGGTATCTCCGAGTTCTCGAAGAACAAGGGCACCGCGCTCGAGTTCATCAAGTGGTGGAACAGCGAGGAGAACCAGAAGGCCAACCTCATCCAGACCTCGAATGCTCCGACCGTCGTGTCGCTGTACTCGGATCCCGAGCTGACCAAGAAGTTCCCCTACCTGACGACCCTGTACTCCTCGATCGAGAAGGCCCAGGCGCGGCCGAAGGTCGTCAAGTACGGTGACGCCACCCTCGCCATCCAGGACGCTGCCTACGCCGCCATCACCTATGGTGCGACCGGCCAGGGCACCGACCCGAAGGCTGCTTTCGACGCTCTGCAGACCAAGCTCACCACTCTGATCGGCTGAGCCCGTATCCCGATCTCCGGCGGCGAGGTGAAAGCCTCGCCGCCGGAGTCATACGTCTTACAGAGGAGGAAATCGTGGCTCCGATTGCCGCGGTCGCCGCCCCGAAGCGTCGCAAGAACATGCTCAGCGACGGACAAGGGACATTGGCGGCCATCCTGTTGTCGCCCACCATGCTGGTCATCCTCGTGGTGGTAGGTATTCCGATCATCATGTCGGTGCGTGAGGCGTTCTTCGCCATCCCGTCCGGGGTGGACGCCAACGGACGAGTGTTCACCGAGGAACAGTTTGTCGGCTTCGCCAACTTCACCGACATCTTCGCCAGCACCGACATGGTCAACGCCGTGTGGGGGCCGATGAACCGGCTCGTCAACTCGTTCCTCAACACCACCTTCTTCACCGTGGTCTGCGTGATCATCGAGACCATCCTGGGCGTGGCCATGGCGCTGATCATGGCCCGTGCCTTCAAGGGACGCGGCCTGGTCCGGGCCAGCATCCTGGTGCCGTGGGCGATCCCCACGATCGTGTCGGCCATGATGTGGAAGCTGATTTTCGACTCCGCCGGCGTGATGAACAAGATCCTCGGACAGACCGTGCTGTGGCTCGGTGACGGTCCGCAGTCGCAGTGGGCAGTGATCATCGCCGACGTGTGGAAGACGGCGCCGTTCATCGGTCTGCTCACCCTGGCCGGTCTCCAGACCATCCCGTCGGACGTGTACGAGGCCGCCAAGGTCGACGGCGCGAACGCCTGGCAGCAGTTCACCAGGATCACCCTCCCGATGGTCAAGCCGGCGCTGGTGGTCGCGGTGCTCTTCCGCACCCTCGACACCCTGCGCATGTTCGACCTGCCGTTCGGCATGATCGGCCCGTCCAAGTACTCGGTCGAGACCATGTCGATGTTCTCCTACCAGGAGGCGCGCAACCTGCGCTACGGCCCGGCGGCGGCGTACGCGATCATCCTGTTCCTCTATCTGGTGCTGATCGCATTCCTCTTCGTCTCACTGCTCGGCGCCGACGTCGTCGGTGACGAGGAACTCAAGGCTGTGTCCGCACAGCGCAAGCGTGCGAAGGCGGCGGCCAAGGCGGCCGGCCACTCCAGTACGCCCACCAGAACCACGATCACGAGTGGGGAGTCGCCAACATGACGAGCGCAACCGCTACCGCGCCGAAGAAGCAGGCGCGCGTCTCGGCCGCCGAACTGGCCGTACTCAACAAGCCCACGCGTGACTGGAAGTGGTGGCTGGGCAAGATCGGGACGGTGGCCGGCATGGGCTTCATCGTCGTCTACTGCATCCTGCCGTTCTACTGGATGGTCATCTCGGCCTTCCGCCTGCCGACGATGGGGCAGAGCACCGACTTCTGGCCGAACCCGGCCTCGCTGGAGAACTTCCAGGCGGTGTTCAGCCCGGTGAACAACTTCGGCCGGTCGCTGCTCAACTCGGCGATCGTGTCGATCTCCACCACGGTGCTGACCCTGCTGTTCGGCATCATCGCCGCCTACGCCCTGGCCCGCCTGCGGTTCTGGGCGAAGGGGCTCGTCCTGAGCATCATCATCGGCTGCTCGATGTTCCCGGGCATCACGTTGCTGGTTCCGCTGCTGAAGATGTTCAGCGGTTACTACGACTGGTTCCCGAACTGGATGAACACCTACCAGGCACTGATCGTGCCCTCGCTGTCCTTCGGTCTGCCGCTGTGCGTGTGGAACCTGACCGCGTTCTTCCGGCAGCTGCCGGTCGAGCTCGAGCAGGCCGCCATGGTCGACGGCTGCACCCCCGGACAGGCGTTCCGGATCATCATCCTGCCGCTCGCGGCACCGGGCGTCTTCACCACCGCGATCCTGACCTTCATCGCGGTGTGGAACGAGTTCCTGATCGCCTACACGTTCAACCAGGACAAGGACATGAAGACCGCAACGGTCGCCATGGCGCAGTTCACCGGAAGCCTCGGCTTCAACACCCCGTACGGCTCGATCATGGCCGCCGGCGTGCTGCTCACCATTCCGCTGTTGATCATGGTGCTGTTCTTCCAGCGCCGGATCGTCGCCGGTCTGACGGCCGGTGGCGTGAAGTAGTCGCACTTCGTACACCCCCGTGGGCCCCGGGAACCTCCCGGGGCCCACGTGTGTCCCTGCTCCCCAATAGACTCGGGCGCACCACGGACGCGGGGGTCGAATGAGTTTCACCAATGGCTGGGACGGGCCGAAGCCCTACGCCACCCAATTGGGCTGGACTCCCGACCGTGCCGAACTCACCCTGCCGTCCCCCGACGTCGGGACGATCCCGCTGCGGCCGCTCACCGTCGGGGACATCCTGGGCAGCACCTTCAAGGCCGCCCGCTTCGCACCGCTCACCACGTTCGGGCTCACGCTCTTCGTCTCGCTCATCGCCGCCCTCCTCGGCGGTGTCGCCGGGCTGTTCCTGGAGAAGGAGCTGGGCCTCTCGCTCAACCCCTTCGGTTCGGAGGAGGGCCTGGACGACATCTCGCTGTTCTCCACCAGCACCCTGATCGCGCTCGCCGCCAGCCAGGTAACCACCGCGGTCGCCGCGATCGGCATCATGTGGGTGGTGACCGAGTCGACCCGGGCGCGACGGGTCACGCTCCGCCAGACCCTGCGGCACATGGGCCGGCGCTTGTGGCCCGCCCTCGGGGTGTGGGCGCTGTTCGGCCTGGCGGCAGCGGTGGCGGTCTCTCCGGTCGTGGCGCTGATGATGGTCGCCACGTCGTCGTCCGGCGACGGGGCGGACGGCGCGATCGCGCTGGGCGTCCTGCTCCTGCTCGCCGAGGGCGTGGTCGCGGTCTGGATCGGCGTGAAGCTGATGCTCGCGCCCTGCGTGGTGGCGGTCGAACCGGTGGGACCCCTCGCCGCGATCCGGCGCAGCTGGACGCTGACGAGCGGGCGGTTCTGGCCGATCCTCGGCACCTACCTGTTGGCGAGCATGATCATCTCGCTGGCCTCGGGCACCGTCACCCAGGTGTTCAGCTTCGCGCTGACGCTGGTGGCCCTGTCGCAGCCCGGCATCGGCCTCACCGTGGCCACGCTCGCCAGCAGTGTGGTGTCGCAGGTGCTCACGCTGCCGCTGTCCACCGCGGTGATCACCCTGCTGTACGTGGACGCCCGGATCCGGCGCGAGGGGTACGACCTGACCCTCAGCGAGGAGATGTACGGGTGAGCCCGCCACTGACCCCGGGGGCCGACGAGGCCCGCCGCATGCTCGAGCAGGAGCTGTCGAAGCCGGAGTACCTGAATCCCCAGGGCTGGCTGGAGGAGCTGGTCAACCGGCTCTTCGACTGGCTGGTCGGCGACCGTCGGATCACGCCGATGAACGACGGGCAGGCCACCTCGCTCACGGTGGCCGTGGTGCTGCTCGTGGTCGCGGTCGGCGTCGGCATCTGGGTGTTCCTCGGGCCGCTCGGCGCGAGCCGACGCCGTCCCCGCGAGGTGTTCGCCTCCGAGGACGCCCGGACGTCGGGCGAACTGCGGGCGGACTCGGCGCGGCTCGCGTCCGACGGCCGGTGGGGACCGGCGACGCTCCAGCGCTTCCGGGCGATGGTGCGCGCGCTCGACGAGCGGGCGATCATCGAGCCCAACCCGGGCCTCACCGCGCTGGAGGCGGCCGGACGCGCCGCCCTGCGGCTGCCCACGGTGGCCGAACGCCTCACCGTCGCAGCCGGGGTCTTCGACGGCCTCGCCTACGGCGGACGCAGCGGATCGGCCGAGCAGTACCGGGTGATGGCGGCGCTGGACGAGGAGGTCGCGGCCCTGCGTCCGACCCTGCCCACGGACGTCGCCGGCACCCCGGACGCGGTCGCGGTGGAGGTGGCCGAGTGAAGCGCGCCTGGGTGTTCGGCGGCGTCGCGGCGCTGGTGCTGTTCGTGCTGCTGGCGGTGGTGACGGTCATTCTTCCCGAATCGACCAACAGCCTCCCGGGTTCGCTCACCAACTCCCGTCCGAACGGGAGCCGGGCATTGGGACAGGTGCTGACGAGCAACGGGGTGGCGACCACCCAGGTCACCACGCTGGACGAGGCGGCCGCGGCGCCGGCGGGCGCCACCCTGGTGGTGTACCTCGACAAGGAGCTCTCCGACGAGGCCGCCGCCCGGCTGGGTGCATCGGCGGCCGACCTGGTGATCCTGGTGGCGCGGGACGACGCCACCAGCGTGCGGTCCATGAGCAATCAGCTCATCACCGGGACGACCTGGTGGAGCGGGGGCTCGACGCCGCCGGTCGCGGGCTGCGGGGACGCCGACGCCACCGCGGCGGGCACGATCACCCCGTCCTTCACCGGACTGACGAGCTGGTACAACACCGGCCTGACGACCTGCTTCACCGACCCCGACGGCGTCTCGCTGTACGCCGACGTGACCACCGCGCACCACCGGGTGACCGCGATCGCCGGCGACCGCTGGCTGCGCAACGACACGATCACCGCCAACGGCAACGCGGCCCTCGGGCTGCGGGTGCTCGGCCGCAACGCGCAGCTGGTGTGGTACCTGCCCGGCGCGGACGTCGAGCGCCAGTACGGCGACATCGACACCCAACCCGACCTGATCACGCTGCTGCCGGGCTGGGCGAAGGCGGTGATCGGCATGCTGATCGTGGCCGCGGTCGCCGCTGCCCTGTGGCGCGGACGCCGCTTCGGCGCCCTGGTCCGCGAGCACCTGCCGGTCGCGGTCCCCGCGTCCGAGGCGGCGGGCGGGCTGGGCCGGCTGTACCGCCAGTCGACGGCCCGCGGACACGCCGCGGCGGGCCTGCGCGCCGCCACGCTGCGTCGCGTCGCCGCCCAGCTGGGCGTCCCCCCGTCCGCCGGGGCCCAACTGGTGGTCGAGCGGCTCGCCGAGGCGACCGGACGTCCGCCCGGAGACCTCGCCCTGCTCTGCTACGGCCCACCGCCGGCGACCGACGCCGACCTGCTCACCCTGACCGCACAACTGTCCGACCTCGAACGGGAGCTGACCATCCATGAGTGACCCCTACGCCGCCCCGGCACCGCTCAACCCGGCCCAGCACTCGCTGGGGCTGGTGCGCCAGGAGATCGCCAAGGCCATGGTCGGGCAGGGCGAGGCGGTGACCGGGCTGCTGGTCGGCCTGCTGGTCGACGGGCACGTGCTGCTCGAGGGCGTCCCCGGCGTGGCCAAGACGCTGCTGGTGCGGACGCTGGCGACGAGCCTCAGCCTGGAGACCAAGCGGGTGCAGTTCACTCCCGACCTGATGCCCGGCGACGTCACCGGCTCGCTGGTGTACGACGGACGGGCCGGCAGCTTCGACTTCCGTCCGGGCCCGGTGTTCACGAACCTGCTGCTCGCCGACGAGATCAACCGGACGCCGCCGAAGACGCAGGCCGCGCTACTGGAGGCGATGGAGGAACGGCAGGTCACCGTCGACGGGACGCCGCGTCCGCTGCCCGAGCCGTTCATGGTGATCGCCACCCAGAACCCGGTGGAGTACGAGGGTACCTACCCGCTGCCCGAGGCGCAGCTGGACCGGTTCCTGCTGAAGCTGGTGCTGCCGCTGCCGTCCCGGGAGGACGAGGTGCAGGTGGTGGCGCGGCACGCGCAGGGCTTCGACCCGCGCAACCTGGCCGGGGCGGGCGTCCACCCGGTGGCCGGGCCGGCCGAGCTCGCCGAGGCGCGCCGGCAGGTGAGCCAGGTGCGGATCGATCCGCCGGTTGTCGGCTACATCGTCGACATCTGCCGGGCCACCCGGACGGCGCCGTCGGTGTCGCTCGGGGCGTCCCCGCGTGGTGCGACGGCGCTGCTGAAGACGTCCCGGGCGTGGGCGTGGCTGAACGGGCGCGACTTCGTGACGCCCGACGACGTGAAGGCGCTGGCGACGGCGACCCTGAACCACCGCATCCAGATCCGCACCGAGGCGCAGATGGACGGCACCACCGGGGCCGGCGTGCTGGCCAACGTGCTGGCGACGCTGCCGGTCCCCCGCTGAAGCTGCTCCGATGACGATCTCCGGACGGGTCCCGCTGCTGCTGCTGGTCGGCGTGCTGCCCGTCCTGGCGTACCCGGTGCCGCTGGTGGTGGTGGGGTGGACGGTGCTGGTCTGCGTGCTGGTGGCTCTGGACCTGCTGCTGGCCGTGCGGCCGCAGATGCTGCGGATCGTCCGCGACCTGCCGACCAGCGTCCGGCTGACCGAGCCGACGGCGTCCCGGCTGACGATCACCAACCCGGGCGGACGCACCGCGCGGCTGCGGGTGCGGGATGCGTGGCCGCCGAGCGCGGGCGCGGCGGCGGAGCGTCCGCTGTTGCGGCTGCGGGGCGGGGAGTCGCTGCGGCAGGTGACCCGACTGCTGCCGACACGGCGCGGGGACGCGGCCGCCGCCGCGGTCACCGTCCGCTCGTTCGGACCGCTGGGGCTGGCCGCACGGCAGCGGTCCGTGGAGGTGCCCGGGGTGCTGCGGGTGCTGCCGGAGTTCCGGTCGCGCAGCCACCTCCCCTACCGGTTGGCGCGGCTGCGGGAGCTGGACGGGCAGGCGTCGGTGCACGTCCGCGGGCAGGGCACGGAGTTCGATTCGCTGCGGGAGTACACGGCCGGGGACGACGTCCGCTCGATCGACTGGCGAGCGTCCGCGCGGGCGGTGAAGACGATGGTGCGCACGTGGCGTCCGGAGCGCGACCGGCACATCCTGCTGGTGCTGGACACGTCCCGGTGGGCGGCCGGGCGGATCGGCGGCACGGCGGGCGGCACCGGGCAGACCCGGCTGGACGCCGGCATCGAAACCTGCCTGCTGATGGCGGCTCTGGGGGCGGCGTCCGGTGACCGGTTGAGCCTGTTGGCGGCCGACCGCCGGGTGCAGCTGCGGCTGCCGGGCAGCACCAGGAGCAGCTCGGTGCTGAGCCGGTTCGCGAACGGCCTCAGCCAGGTGGAGGCGGTGCTGACCGAGACCGACTGGACGGGGGTCGCGGCGGAGATCGACAAGCTGTGTCGCCAGCGGAGCCTGGTGGTGCTGGTGACCGGGCTCGACCCGGCGATCTACGCCGACGGGCTGGGCACCGTCCTGCCGACGCTGGCGCACGACCACCAGGTGGTGATCGCGCACGTCACCGACCCGTCCGTCGAGCTGCGCACCCTCGAGGTGACCGACGTGCGCGACGCCTACGACGCGGCGGCCACCGGACGGCTGGAGCTGGCCACGCTGGCCCTCGCCGACCGGGTGCAGAAGATGGGGGTCGAGATCGTGCGCGCCGGCCCCGACCAGCTGGCGCCCGCGGTCTGCGACCGCTACCTGGCGCTGAAGGCTGCCGGGCGGCTGTAGGCGTCGGACCCCTTACCCTTTCGCCGAACGCCTCCGTTTCGGTCAAACGCCACCGCCCAGGCAGGAGCGTTTGACCGGAACAGTGGCGTTCGGCGAGGGGAGACCCCGGGACGAGCCGGGATGAGGTGAACGGCCCTCAGGTGCGCAGGCCCTAGATTCGAGCCATGCGGCTGCCAGAGACGGCACCCCCTCGGCGCCCTCGCTGTCACCGGCGGCATGCTCGCCTGCGCGCCGGTTCCCCGGCTCGTGCTGCCCTCCCCGAACGGCTCGACGATCGCGGCACTGCTTCAGGACTCCGGGGCCACCGTCCTGCTCGGCTGCCTTCGGAACGCGGCTGCTGCCGCGGAGCGGCTGGCGGCCGAGTTGGGGCAGGGACGCAGCGTGGTCGTCGTGGCCGCCGGCGAACGCTGGACGTCCGACGGCTCGCTGCGTCCGGCACTCGAGGACCAGCTGGGCGCCGGTGCGGTGCTGTCGGCGCTCGTCGCACTCGGCCACGGAGGCACGCTGAGCCGCGCGGCGTCCGCTGCGGTCGCCGTGTTCCGGGCCGCCGGACCCCACCTGCGCGAATGGATGGTCACCTGCAGGAGCGGGCGCGAGCTGGCTGAGCGGGGCTTCACCGCAGACGTCGAGGTTGCGGCGCAACTCGACGCGTCCCGGACGGTGCCCGTGCTGAGCGGTGCCTGGTTCGTCTGATTTGCTCTCCTGATTCGTCTCCGAGCCCCTTAATCGTACCTGTGCTCGATTAGTGTCAGTGGGGGGTGTTTGGATGGGGGCATGACGACGATGGGTGGGCTTCTTCCGGCGGGTGAGGTGCTGGCCGGGGTGGAGGCGTTGTTGGATCGTCTGGATCCGGACCGGTCGTCGGTGAGCGCTGTGGATCGGCTCTCCTGGGTGCGGGTGGCGCGTCGGGTGCGGGGCCGGGTGGAGGCGTTGACCGGGGTGCTGATGGCGGAGGCCGATCGGGCGAAGGCGTCGCAGGTCGCGGCGGGGACGCCGATGGCGTCGTGGTTGGGGATGGGTGAAACGGTGTCGCGGCGGGAGGCGGCCGGGGCCCTGCGGCAGGCCCGCTCGTTGGCCGAGCACCGGTTGGTGGGTGAGGCTGCGTTGGCGGGTCGGGTGGTGCCGGGCCAGGCGAGGGCGATCACGACGGTGTTGGACGGTCTGGCCGGGCAGCTCGACACCGCGCAGCAGGCCCTGGCCGAGCAGGTGTTGGTCGAGCTGGCGGGCCAGCTGGATGCTGACCAGTTGGCGAAGAGCGCCGCCCGGGTGCTGTCGGTGGTGGTGCCGGAGCGGGCCGGTGAGGTGCTGGCGGAACGGTTGCAGCGGGAGGCGGAGGTGGCGCATCGGCAGCGGGCGTTGCGGTTCTTCCGTGACGGCGCGAGTGTGCGGTTCGACGGGTCGCTGCCCAAGGTGGCGGCCGAGCAGTGGATCGCCCACCTCGACGCCCTGGCCGAGACCAGCCGGCGGACCGCGCTGGAACGCCGCGACCCGCTGGCCACCCCCCTGACCCCGGAGCAGCGCCGGGCTGATGCCCTGATCGCCCTGATCGAGCAGAGTGCAAGCAGCGGTGGCGGTGGCGGTGGCCCGACGGCCCGGGTGCTGGTGCGGCTCGACTACAACCAGCTCGTCGCGGGCGCGGCCGATGCCGGTGTGTTGGGCGACGGGACGCCGCTGAGCGCGGGTGAGTTACGCCGGTTGTGCTGTGACGCCGAAGTGATCCCGGTCGTGCTCGGCGCCCCGTCCGCGGTGCTGGACGTGGGCCGGGCGTCCCGGCTGGTCACCCCCGAGTTGCGGGCCGCGCTGGCCGCGCGCGGGACGGCGGCTGTGTGTTCCCCGGCTGCGACGCGCCACCCTCGGCCTGTGAGGCCCACCACGTGGTGCCCTGGCAGCAGGGCGGGCCGACCGCCCTGTGGAACCTGGTCCTGTTGTGCCACCCCCACCACCCGACAGTGGAGCCGGCCCGGCACAGTCTCCGGGACCAGTGGCAGGTCCGGATCGCCCCGGACGGCTACCCCGAACACCTCCCACCCGCCCGCCTCGACCCCACCCGCACCCCGATCCGCCACCACCGACACCAGAACACCACCGCCCACGACACCGGCCCCCCAACCGCCGCCTGACGGCCGGACCGGCGGACCGGCGGACCGGCGGGCCGACGGGCCGACGGGCCGACGGGCGGACCGGCGGACCGGCGGGCGGGCCGACGGGCCGACGGGCCGACGGACGGACGGACGGGCGGGACCGTAGCCGGCCAGCCCCACACCGCCATCCCGGGCGCACGCCGAGACCCCTTACCCTTTCGCCGAACGCCTCCGTTTCAGTCAAACGCCACCGCCCCGGTAGGAGCGCTTGACCGGAACAGTGGCGCTCGGCGGGAGGGGAGCTGGACGAGCCCGGGATGACGCACTCGACCGCACCCCCAGAAGCCACATGAGGAGCGAGCGAGGGCATAGGTTCGAGCCATGCGGCTGCGGGAGAGCGTTCGAGCGCTGATCCTCGACGAGGATGACGCGGTGCTGCTGCTGCGGTTCGAGTGGCCGGGCGGCCCCGACGGCGGTTTCTGGGCGAACCCCGGAGGCGGGATCGAGGCCGGCGAGACACGTCTGCAGGCGCTCCAGCGGGAACTCCGCGAAGAGGTGGGCGGCCCCACGGTGCAGCACCTCGGCCCGGAGGTGTGGACCAAGACCGCGATCTTCCCGATGCCCGGGTGGGACGGCCAGGTCGACCACGTCCACCTCGTCCGGACGCCCCACTTCGAGCCCGAGCCGGCCCTGTCCCCCGCCGAGCTCGCCGCCGAGCACGTCCACGAAATGCGATGGTGGCCCACCTACGAGGTCTTCGCAAGTGACGCCACCTTCGCCCCGCGCGCGATGCCGCGGCTCCTGCGGGAGCTCCTCGACGGCGCCGACACGGCCAGCCCCGTCATCCTGACCGGCTTCTAGCCGGTCGGACGCGACCGCCGGCTATCCCGCGACGGCCACCATGCTGGCGGCCTCCTCCTCGGTGAGCCCGGGGTCGGTGCCCTCCTCGACGGCGCGGCGTCCCTGCACGAACATGACCACCCAGAATGCGGCGGCCACCACGGCGCCGATCGCGATCTTCACCCACGGATTGAGCTCCGACGGGGTGATGAACCCCTCCAGGAGGCCACTGACGCCCAGCCCGATCACCAGGGCGATCACGACGACGATCGTGGTGCGCCCCTCCTCCGCCAGCGACTGCGCACGGGTCCGATCGCCGGGGACGAGCCACGACCAACACAGCCGCATCCCGGCGGCACCGGCGACGAAGACGCAACTCAGCTCGAGCAGCCCGTGCGGCAGGATCAGCGACCAGAAGATCCAGTCGGCGCCCTGGTTGTGCATCAGGGCCCCCATCAGACCGACGTACAGCGAGTTCTCGAACAAGATCTGCGCCGGGTAGATCCCGGTGATCCCGGTCGCGATGCAGAGCGCGGCGATGAAGGCGTTGTTGGTCCACACCTGGGCGGCGAAGCTCGCGTTCGGGTACTCCGAGTAGTAGGACGCGAACGCCTCCTCCGCGATCCGCTTCTGGTCCGCGGGCGAGACGAAGGTGGCGAGCACGTCCGGGTGCGTCGACGTCCAGTACCCGCCGACCACCGCGATCAACAGGCACACAGCGGTGACCACGACCGACCACCAGCGCACCCGGTACAGCGCGGCCGGGATCACGTGGGTGAGGAAGCGGACGGCTTGTCGCCACGTCACGTCGTGCGGGCTGGCGATCCGGGCGCGCGCCTTCACCAGGGTCACCGACAGGTTGGCCACCAGGGCCGGGTCGGGGGCCGACGCCCGCAGGACGGACAGGTGGGTGGCCCCGCGCCGGTAGAGCTGGACGAGCTGGTCGGCCTCGGCGCCGGTGAGGCGACGTTTCGCGGCGAGCTGGTCCAGTCGGGCCCATTCCGCCGCGTGCGCGGTGGCGAACACGTCGACGTCCACCCGCTCAGCCTAGCGAGGCCGGTAGCCTCTTCCCGTGATCGGCGACGAGATCCTCACCGGTGAAGGCGTCGCGCTCCAGGTGAGCGCCGCTTCGGTGATCGCGCGCGCCGGCGCCTGGCTGATCGACGCGGTGGTCACCGGCATCGCCGCGGTCGCCGGCGTCGTCCTGCTGCTCTCGTTCGCCAGCGACCGCCTCGACAGCGCCGCGGGCACCGCCGCCATCTACGCCTTGGCCGCGCTGCTGTTCCTGGTGATCCCGGCCACCGTGGAGACCGTCACCCGCGGACGGTCCCTGGGCAAGCTGGCGTTCGGGCTGCAGGTGATCCGTGACGACGGCGGACCCGTCCGCCTGCGGCACGCCACGGTGCGTGCCCTGGTCGGCTTCTTCGAGTTGTGGCTGCTGTTCGGCGGCCTCGCGTTCCTCGTCTCCATGCTCAACGACCGTGGCAAGCGGGTCGGCGACTACCTGGCCGGCACCTACGTGGCGCGCGTCCGCGGCGTCCGTCCGACCAACGTGCCGCTCCACCTGCCGGTGGAGCTGTCCGGCTGGGTGCAGGTGACCGACATTCGCCCGCTGCCGGACGCACTGGCGCTGCGCGCCCGGCAGTTCCTCGCCCGGGCCAACCAATTCCCGCCACCCGTCCGGCACCGGCTCGGCCTGCGACTGGCCGCCCAACTGGAGCTCTACGTCTCGCCCGCGGCGCCCTTCGGCACCCACCACGAGCGGTTCGTCGCCGCGGTGCTGCACGAGCGCCGTGCCCGCGACCAGCGTGCCCTGGACCGGACGCGTCCGCGCCTGGAGGCGCAACTCGCCGCGATCACCACGCTGCCCTACGGGGTGCCCGACTCGGAGTCGTGAGCTCAGTGCTGGTGCGCCATCCGGTAGCCCAGCACGGACGGGTCGAGCATGCCGACGATCATGGCGATGTGGGCGACCACCAGGAACAGCGCGATGAAGATCGCGTGCCACTTCAGGGAGTCGCGTCCGCCGCGTCCCCACAGACCGAGTTCGACCAGGGTGATGCCGCCCAGGGGCACGACGCCCAGCAGGTAGCAGCCCACCGCGATCACGTCCGCCGGGCCCCGCCAGCCGCCGGTGAGGGTGAGCGGGACGACGGCGTTGAGGAGGAGGTGCAGGACGATCGCGACCATCACCGGTCCGGCCAGCAGTCCTGCCACTCGACTGGTGGCGCGCACCCACCGCGGCGTTTCCTCGCGCCGGAACAGGATCGCCAACTCGGTGATGGCGAGCGTCTCGGCGAGGACCACCGGCAGCGCCATGAACAGCAGGAGGTTGCGCGGCTGGTTGGTCGCCAGCAGCTCCATGTAGTGGGTCATGTCCATGCTCATCGTCATGGCCATGGGGCTCGCGGTCAGGTCGGGCGCCAGCAGCGCAGCCAACGCCAGGACGCCGGTCAGAGCCAGGGCGCTGAGCGTCGCGACCGGTTGGGAGACGGCGCGGCGACCGGTCGGATCGGCCGGACGGAGGGTGGTGTCGGGAGTCATCGTGGTCCTGGGCTCGTGGTCGGGGCCGGTCCCACCGGGGCCGCGTGCGGGGGCCGACGGCGGAACCGCTGGGAGCAAGCTCGCGGTGCAATTGTGGACGTCTTGGGCGCGATACGGGATTGCGCAGCGTCCTCGGCGGGTTGTGTTGAATACCCCCCAAGGGTATAAGGGAGGGAAGGAGCAACCAGTGACCATGCCCAACCACGAGACGCACGACCACCCGAACCACGACGCCATGGAGCACCATCACGCCGACCACGGCGGGCGCACAGAGCAGGTGGGCCACACCGCGCACGGCGGCCACGGCGCGCACACCGGCACTGCCGCCAGCCCCCATGCCGGCCACACCGCGCATGCCGATCACGCGCACGGCGGCCACGGCGACCACGCCCGGCACTTCCGCGACCTGTTCTGGTGGATGCTGCTGCTCGCCGTCCCGGTGGTCGCCCTGTCCCCCGCGTTCGCGATGCTGGTGGGGTACGAGGTGCCGACGTCCGGGCCGCTCGCCTGGGTGCCGCCGGTGCTCGGCACCGTCCTCTACGCGTGGGGCGGCGCGCCGTTCCTGACCGGGGCGGTCGGCGAGATCCGCGCGCGCCGTCCGGGGATGATGCTCCTGATCGGGCTGGCCATCACGGTCGCGTTCGTGGCGAGCTGGGCTGCGACGCTCGGACTGGTCGGCCACACGCTGGAGTTCTGGTGGGAGCTCGCGCTGCTGATCGTGATCATGCTGCTCGGCCACTGGCTGGAGATGCGGTCGCTCGCCCAGACGACCAGCGCCCTGGACTCCCTCGCCGCGCTGCTGCCCGACCGTGCCGAGGTGGTGCGCGGCGACGGGGTGGAGACCGTGGACGTCGCCGACCTCGTCGTGGGTGACGTCGTGCTGGTGCGCCCGGGTGGCAGCGTCCCGGCGGACGGACGGATCGTCGACGGCGAGGCCGAACTGGACGAGTCGATGATCACCGGCGAGTCGCGCACCGTCCGTCGTGCACCGGGCGACACGGTGACCGCGGGCACCGTGTCGACCGACTCCGGCCTCCGGGTCGAGGTGACCGCGACCGGCGAGGACACCGCGCTGGCCGGCATCCGGCGCATGGTCGCCGAGGCCCAGAGCTCGACCTCGCACGCCCAGCGGCTGGCCGATCGCGCGGCCGCGCTGCTGTTCTGGTTCGCCCTCGCCTCGGCCGCGCTGACCGCGATCGTCTGGACGGCGCTCGGCCAGCCCGACCAGGCCGTCACCCGCGCCGTGACGGTGCTGGTGATCGCCTGCCCGCACGCCCTCGGCCTGGCCATCCCGTTGGTGGTCGCGATCGCCACCGAGCGGGCCGCCCGGGCCGGCGTCCTGGTGAAGGACCGGCTGGCCCTCGAGCGCATGCGGACGGTGACCGTCGTCGTGTTCGACAAGACCGGAACCCTGACCAAGGGCCAGCCGGCCCTGGTCGCCGTCGACCCGGTGCCGGGGTCGTCCGCGTCCGCCGACGACGTGCTGGCGCTCGCCGCGTCCGCCGAGGCCGACAGCGAGCACCCGCTGGCCCGGGCGATCGTCCGGGCCGCCGAGGAGCGTGGGCTGCGGACGGTGCGGGCGACCTCGTTCCGCTCCGAGCCGGCGCTGGGCGTCGTCGCTGACGTGGACGGCGCAGAGGTCCGGGTCGGTGGCCCACGCCTGCTGGCCGAGCGTGGTCTTGCGGACCAGCCCGCGTCCGTGGCCGGGACGCGCCTGCACGTCGTGGTCGACGGGCGGGTGATGGGTGCGCTGACCCTCGCGGACGAGCTCCGTCCGGAGTCCACCGAGGCGGTGGACGGGTTGCATCGGCTGGGCCTCAAGGTGGCGATGATCACCGGCGACGCGCGGACGGTGGCCGAGGAGGTCGGCACCAGGCTCGGCGTCGACACCGTGCTGGCCGAGGTGCGCCCGGAGGAGAAGGCGTCCCGGATCGCCGAGCTCCAGGCCGCCGGCGAACGGGTGGCGATGGTGGGCGACGGCGTCAACGACGCCCCCGCGCTCGCCCAGGCCGACGTGGGCCTCGCGATCGGGGCAGGGACGGACGTGGCGATCGCCTCCGCCGGGGTGATCCTGGCCGGCAACGACCCGCGGGCAGTGCTCGGGGTGATCACGCTGTCGAAGGCCAGCTACCGCAAGATGGTCCAGAACCTGTGGTGGGCGGCCGGCTACAACCTGGTCGCCGTGCCACTGGCTGCCGGGGTGCTGGCACCGATCGGGGTGAGCCTGCCGATGGAGGTCGGCGCCCTGCTGATGTCGGCGTCCACGATCGTGGTCGCCGCCAACGCGCAGTGGCTGCGCCGCCTCGACCTGCGCCCCGGGCTGGTGGCTGAACCGTCCGGACGCGAGCACGCCACCGGGGCCGCGTAGTCGGAGCCCGCCGGCGCTCAGTGGTCGTGGCGGTGGTGGGCGTCCGGGTAGTGATCGTGCGCGTGGGTGAGCGCGGCATGGGTGTGCGGGTGGCGGTGCCGGGTGCCCGCGGACACCGCGTCGGCGCCGGCGTGCTCATGGGCGTGGTGGCCGTCGTCGTGGGTGTGCCAGTGGTCGTGGGTGAGGGCGGGGTGCGTGTGCGCGTGCTGGTGGCGCTCGGTCAGGTGGAGCCAGACGCCGAGTGCCATCAGCAGCGCGGCCAGGACGAGTGGCAGCGTGACCGCGTCCCCCATCGCGACGGCGAGTCCGGCGCCGAAGAACGGGGCGACGGAGAAGTAGGCGCCCGCCCGCGCGGTGCCGAGGTGGCGGAGCGCGACGATGAACAGCACCAGGCTGACGCCGTAGGCGAAGAAGCCGACGACCAGCGCCGCGGCGATGTTGCCGGGTGCCGGCAGCCGGGCGCCCAGCGCGAAGGCGAGCACGAGGTTGACCGGGCCGGCCACCGCGCCCTTCACGGCGGCCAGCCAGGAGGCGTCGTTGAGGGCGACGATGCGGGTGAGGTTGTTGTCGAGCGCCCAGCACAGGCAGGCGCCGACGATCGCCAGCGACGGCCACGGGCTGCCCAGCGCGGCGCCACCGGGGACGCTGAGGATCACCGCGCCCGCGGTGATGGCGACCATGCCGAGAAGGACGCGCCGGTCGACGTTCTCGGCGAACACGACCCAGGCCAGCACCGCGGTCAGGACGCCCTCGGCGTTCAGCAGCAGGGACGCGCCCGAGGCCGGCAGGTTCGCGAGGCCGACGAGCAGCAGGACGGGGGCGAGCAGCCCGCCGAAGAACACCGCCCCGGCGAGGGGACGCAGCGCGCCGCGCTCGAGCCTCACCGGCTTCGCTCGGGTGACCAGCCGGTACAGGCCCAGGCCGACCCCGGAGCCGGTGTAGAGCAGGCCGGCCAGCATCCAGGGGCTGACCGAGCCGAGCAGGAGCTTCGCCACCGGCGTCCCCGCGCCGAACAGCGCGGCCGCGGCCAATGCGGCCTGCACGCCGACGCTGCGGAGGCTCCTCACACCCCCACCCTAGAGCGGACGGAGCCCCCCAGGCCCCGCCCCCGTCGCTCCTGTCGCCGGCCCTGCCCCTCCTGTCTCCGGCCCCGCCCTCCGAGCCTCTCCGCCGCGCCGCCTCTCCCGCCGCCGTCCGCCGTCCCTCCCGCACAAACGCCCCCGAAACTCACAAACGCCCCTGAAATTTCGGGGGCGTTTGTCAACTTCGGGGGCGTTTGCGCGGGGGCTGGATGTCAGTCGCTGAACACCTGCCAGCAGAGATCGTTGCGGGCGCGCTGGTCGTCCAGCACGAGGTCGCGCAACTCGGCCGGGATCCGCTCCCGCTGCCAGTCCCGCTCCCGCCGGCGGACGTCCTCGGCCCCGTCCGCCGGTGAAGCCGCCCGAACGGCCCGGATCGCGTACGCGGCCGCGCCCAGGTCGTGTGCGGCGACGTGGGCCACCGCCACTGCCTGCCCCACCGACAGCGCCGCGAACCGCGCGGCGTCCGACAGGTCGCGGCCGGCCGCGTTGGCGACGAACGCGCTGTTGTGCGCCTCGGTCATGCGCGCCTCCCCCCGCACCCAGTGGTGACCGACCGCCAGGGCGTCGTGCGGACGCCGGTCGCCCGGGCTCGCCTCCTCGAAGAGGGGCAGGACGTGCTCGGCGCACTCCAGCGCCCACACCGCCAGCAGCCGGTGGTGCGCGTCGGTGAGGCTGCCGCCACGACGGACGGTGATCAGCCGCGGGTCACGCTCCTTCGGAATGATGGGCACCCGGCCACCGTGTCACCACGACGCCGCGGCTGTCGAGCGGCTCGGCCGTAGGGTGGGGGAATGGACGTCGGCGCAGCACCCGGGGCACGAAGCGTCGGCCCGTTCGTCACGCTCGTGCGCTGCGACAACCCCGGCGTGATGGAGCTCGACGGCACCAACACCTGGCTCCTCGCCGGCACGGGCGCGTCCGGATGCGTGGTCGTCGATCCCGGCCCGGACGGCCACCCCGACCACCTCCGGACGGTCGTCGCGGCCGCCCCCGCCCCGGTTGCACTGGTTCTGGTCACCCACGGGCACCTCGACCACGTCGGCGGACTGGACGCGTTCGCCGCCCTCGCTGGGGCGCCCGTCCGGGCCTTCTCCCCCACGCACTGCCGTGACGCCGCACCGCTGGCCGACGGCGAGGCCATCGGCATCGCCGGGCTCCGGATCACCGTCCTGCACACCCCCGGCCACACCGCCGACTCGATCAGCCTCCTGGTCGACGACGGCCGCGAGCGTGCGGCCCTCACCGGCGACACCGTGCTCGGCGCCGGCACCTCGGTGCTGGACGACCGTCCGGGCGCCCTCGCCGACTACCTCGCCTCGCTCGACCGGCTCGTCGCCCTCGGCGACGCCCGCCTGCTGCCCGGCCACGGCCCCGACCACCCGTCCCTGGCTCCCGTCGTCGATGCCTACCGACGCCATCGCCTCGCACGCCTCGACCAGGTGCGCGAGCACCTCGCCGCCCACGGTCTGGACGCCGCCGGCGCCGATCCGCGCGCGGTCGCGGCCGGCGTCTACACCGACATCCCGGCCGCTCTGATGGACGCCGCCACGGTCTCGGTGAGAGCCCAGCTCGACCACCTCGCGCACGAGGGTCGGCAGCGCACCCCCTGACCGGGCCGGCTTGGCCGCCCGCTGCCCCTGTGGGACAGTGGAGGCAGGTCCTCCGTGAGGACCCCGGACGAGGGAGCCGTACCCGGAACGCGACAAGACGGCCTGGAAGGTTCCCATGTCCTGGCTGATCCTCGTCCTCGCCGGTATCGCCGAAGCCGTGTGGGCTCTCGCCCTCGCTCGCACCGAGGGCTTCACCCGCCTCTGGCCGAGCGTCGTCTTCGTGGTCGCGCTCGTGCTCAGCATGGCCGGCCTCGCCTACGCGATGCGCACTCTGCCGACCGGCACCGCCTACGCGGTCTGGGTCGGCATCGGGGCCGCACTCACCGTCGGGTACGGCATGGTCACCGGCGCCGAGTCCGCCTCGGGCTGGCGAGTCCTGTTCCTCGCCATGATCATCGGCGGCGTGATCGGCCTCAAGGCCGCCGAGCACTGACCGAACCGGGGACGGTTCCTATCTCGGTCCCGGACCGAAACGGGGACGGTTCCTATCTCGGTCCCGGACCGAAACGGGGACGGTTCCTAACTCGGTCCCGGACCGAAACGGGGACGGATCCTAACTCGGTCCCGGACCGAAACGGGGACGGATCCTGTCTCGGTCCGAAGCTCCCGGCGTTCGCCGGGATGACGAGGGAGGCCCCGCCCGTCGTGTCGCCGATGCGCTGGCTACCGGACCGCCACCCGTTCCCGGGATTCTCGGCTTATCGCGGCCGTCGAGGGCTGGGGCGACAGTGCTTCCCGCGTTCCTTGGCTTATCAAGGCGAATTCCGGGCCCATAACCTGAGTTTCCCGGGAAACGCTTGCCGAGCCGCCAGAGGCCGGCTTGGTATGCCGAGAAGCGCGGTAATCGCCCCGGACCGGCCCGTCAGACAGAGTCAGGAACCGTCCCCAATTCGGTCCCGGACCGAATCAGGAACCGTCCCCAATCCGGACCCGGACCGAATTAGGAACCGTCCCCGACTTGGTCCGGTGAGCGCTGGGCGAGGCCCTGGAAGCCGAACCGGAAGGTCAGCTCCTGGTCGGTCGGCAGGCGGTACTCGGGGTGGGTCTGCGCCCCCCAGGAGTCGTCGCCGCCCACGCCGCGCCGCATCAGGGCCGGGCGCAGCACCGTCCGGTGGATCGGCGGCAGCTCGTTGGGGTGCCGGGCGTTCTCGATCTCGAACGGCGTCCACGGCAACGCCGAGAACTCCATGCCCTCCGCACACTCGAACCGCAGCCCGGCGCCGTCGGCGTCCGTCACCTCCGCCCAGCGCACCCCGGTGTGGCTCCCCGCCTCCTGCGGACGCACATACGGCGTGAGCTCGTTGCGAACTTCACTGTCGTACACACCTACCCGGGTTGCGCGCCGCCGGTCGACATAGCTCTCCTGCGGGCCGTCTCCGTACCAGCGCAGGTGGCCCAGGTCGGCGTCCGCGGTGAACAGCATCCCGAACTCCGGCATGTCCCCCAGCCCAACGCCTGGACGGACGGTCATCGTCACCCCGATACGCCCCTCGGCGTCCACCCGGTAGTCGACGTCGCACTCGCCGGCCGGCACCGTCGGCAGCGTGTAACGGTAGGACACCACCACCGCACCGTCCTCCTCGCGCACGGTCGGGTCCTCGAAGCGCACCCGCGCGTAGCGGCTGGCCAGCAGCCACTGGCCGTCGGCGAACGGCGCGCCCCAGCCCCGCTCGTTGGAGGTCGGGGCGTGCCAGAAGTTCGGCTGCGGGATCGCGCGCAGCAACTCGCGTCCGCCGTCCGGCCCGCCGCCGTACCGGTAGGACACCAGCCCGCCGTGCAGCCGGGAGAACAGCGCGCGGAACTTCTCCCCGCGCACGCCGACGTTGTGGATGGCCTCGATCACCTCGGGCATCCCGGCGCTCGCCACCCCCGAACCGACGGACGCCGGCACCGTCACCACCGACTGCTCCCACGCCACCTCGTACCCGGCCGGCGCCCACGGGGTCGCCGCGCGGAGCACGACGCTGACGTCCACCGCGTACTCGCCGGGAGCCCCGGGCACCGCGAACGGCAACGGGTACGCCACGGACGCCCCCGGCGCGACGTCGGTCTCGAGAACCGCCTCCGCGAGCACCGAGCCCTCCCGCGACAACCGGACGCGGCACTCGTAGGCCGCCGACCGCGTGAACAGCAGCCGGTTCTGCACCTCGACGGCGTCAGAGCCGATGACGATCCGGAACGGCTGGTAGAGGTACCTCGCCTCGACCAGCTTGGGCGTCGGGGTGCGGTCGGCGAAGAAGATCCCGTTCGCGCTGAACTCATAGTCGGCCGGACGGTCGTCGCAGTCGCCGCCGTAGCCGAAGAACGGGGTCCCGTACCGGTCGACCAGCGCGACGGCCTGGTCGGCGAAGTCCCAGATGAAGCCCCCCTGGAACAGCGGCTCCCGGTAGGCCAGGTCGAGGTACTTGTCGACGGCGCCGAACGAGTTGCCCATCGCGTGGCCGAACTCGCACAGGATGAACGGCTTGTCGCGGTGGGTGGCCAGGTACGCCTCGACCTCGGCGGCCGGGGTGTACATCTGGCTGGCCACGTCCGTGGTCTGCGGGTACCGCCCGTCCCAGGCCACCCCCTCGTAGTGCACCGGACGGGTGGTGTCGTGGGCGCGGAACCAGTCCCCGGCGGCGAGGATGTTCGTGCCGCCGAACGACTCGTTGCCGCACGACCACATCACCACGCTCGGATGGTTCTTGTCGCGCTCGAGCACGCTCGCGGCCCGGTCGATCAGCATCGCCCGCCACTCCGGCAGGTCGCCGGGCACGATGTCCTCGATGGACGCCCGCCCGCGCCGCTGGTCGTCCCAGCTGCCGTGCGACTCCAGGTTCATCTCGTCGATGACGAGCAGCCCGTACTCGTCGCACAGGTCGTAGAAGAACGTGTTGTTCGGGTAGTGGCTGGTGCGCACCGCGTTCATGTTCGCGGCCTTGATCAGCTTCACGTCGGCCTCGGTCTGTTCCCGGGTGATGACCCGGCCCTGGAGCCCGAACTCGTGGCGGTTCACCCCGTTGAACACGACCCGCTGACCGTTGAGCTTCAGCAGCCCGTCCTCGATGCCGAACCGGCGGACGCCGACCTGCTGCGGGATGAACTCGACGAGAGCCCCGGCCTCGTCGAGCACCTCGATCGCCAACGTGTAGCGGTGCGGGTCCTCCGGGCTCCACAGCCGCGGTTCGGCGAGGCGGACGGACAGCGTCCCGTCCCCGGCGTCGGCCAGCTCACCCACACCCGCCAGCGTGGCCCGGACGCGGCCGCGTCCGGCGAGCGCGACCTGCAGCGACACGACCGCCTCGGCGAGGTCGGCCGACACCTCGGTCACGATCCTCAGGTCCTCGGCGTGGACGGCGGGGCGCCGGTACAGCACCACGTCGCGGAACAGCCCGGAGAACCGGTAGAAGTCCTGGTCCTCGATCCAGGAGCCGGCGCTGAACCGGAACACCTGCGCGGCGAGGGTGTTCTCGCCCTCGACGAGGGCGTCGGTGAGGTCGAACTCCGACGGGGTGAACGAGTCGGTCGCGTAGCCGATCCAGGTGCCGTTGAGCCACACCGAGATCGCGCTCTCGGCGCCGTGGAAGGTCACGCTCAGCCGCTCGCCCGCCGCCAGTGGCCGCGCCAGGGTGAACGTCCGCACGTAGCTGCCGACCGGGTTGAACCGGGTCGGCACCAGGCCGGGCACGACCGGCTCGGTGCCGTCCCACGGGTACTGGACGTTGGTGTACTGCGGCCGGCCGTAGCCCTGGAACTGGAGGTGGCCGGGGACGACGATGTCGTCCCACCCGGTGGTGTCGAGGTCGACCTCGCCGAACCCCACCGGCGCCTCGCCGGGACTGGTCGCGTACCGGAACTTCCACACCCCGTTCAGGCACTGCTCGAACGAGCTCTCGCCGGTGGCTGCCTCGGCGGCGTCGGCGAACCAGCGATGGTCGGAGTGGGCGGCCAGGCGGTTCTCCTGGACCCAGGTCGGGTCGGCGATCCGTTCGGCGCGGAAGCTCCGCGCGAGCGGGACGGATTCGAGGTCGGTTTCGATGTCGGTGAGGTCGGTCACTTGATGGCTCCGGTGATGCCCTCGGCGAAGCTTCGCTGGAGGACGAGGAAAAGGATCATGGTCGGGAGCGATGCCAGCAGCACGGCCAGCATCAGCACGCCGTAGTCGGTCACGTACCCCGCGCGGAGGTTCGAGATCAGCATCGGCATGGTCTGGTAGGTGTTGTTGACGAGGATGACCTTCGGCCACAGGAAGTTGTTCCAGGCCGTCATGAAGGTGATCACCGCGGCCGCCGCGTAGGTCGAGCGCATCGTCGGCAGGAAGATCCGGAAGAAGATGTTCAGCTCGCGCAGCCCGTCGATCCGGGCCGCCTCCAGGATCTCGTGCGGGAACGTCCGCGCCGACTGCCGGAACAGCAGCACCAGGAACGGGGTGGCGATCGCCGGCAGGATGACCGCGGCCGTGGAGTTCACCATGCCGAAGCTGGCGAACATCTGGAACAGCGGGATCATCGTCGCGGCGAACGGGATCATCATCGCTAGCAGCAGGAAGCTCATCAGCCGGTCCTTGCCCCGGCTGTGGTACACCTCAAAGCCGTAGCCGGCGATCGAGCAGACCACCAGGGCCAGCACCGTGGTGACGACCGCGTTCAGCGTCGAGTACCACATCGCCGAGGCCACGTCCTGCGAGGCGACGAGGGCCAGGAAGTTCTCCACCAGGGCGCCGCCGGGCAGCATCCGGGACGCGAGCACGTCCTGGCTGGTGTTCGTCGCCGACACCGCCATGAAGTACAGCGGCAGGACCGAGAGCAGCGCCGAGACCCCGAGGAAGAGGTAGCCGGGCGCGCGACGCAGCGCCCTAGTCACGCTTGTCACCCACCTTCATCTGGATCGCGGCCAGGAGCGCCACCATGATCAGGATCACGTAGGACAGCGCGGCGCCGTAGCCGAAGTTCGGGTTCTTCTGGAACGACAGTTCGAACAGGTAGTGCGACATCGTCATGGACGTGTACGCCGGACCGCCCTGGGTCAGGTTCCACGACTCGTCGAACAGCTGGATCGTGCCGTTGGTGGACATGATCGCGGTCAACAGGATCATCGGACGCAGCTGCGGCACCGTCACGTGCCAGAACGTCCGCCACGAGCCGGCCCCGTCGATGCGCGCGGCCTCGAGCGTGGAGTAGTCGAGGTTCTGGAGCGCGGCGAGGTAGAAGACCATGTTGTAGCCGGTCCAGCGCCACAGCAGGCCGAGGATGATCACCAGCCGGGCGGTGCCGGTCTGGCCCAGCCAGTTGATCGGGGAGTCGATGAAGTGCAGGCCCATCAGCATGTCGTTGACCAGGCCGTCGGTGGAGAACATCGTCCGGAAGACCAGCGAGTAGGACACCAGCGACACCGCGCATGGCAGGAAGATCGCGGTGCGCCACAAGCCCTTGAAGCGCAGGTTCTTGTCGTTCAGCAGGTTGGCCAGGATCAGGGCCAGCACCAGCATGATCGGCACCTGGACGATCAGGTAGATGAAGGTGTTCTGGACGGTCAGCTTGAAGGTCTCGTCCTGCATCAGGCGCTGGTAGTTGTACCAGAGCGGGTCGGCGAAGTTAAGCCGGGTGCCGCGTCCGGTCTTCAGCGACAGGATGAAGGCCTGCGCCATCGGGTAGAAGTTCATCAGCAGGATCAACGCGGCTGCGGGGAGCAGGAAGACCCAGCCGGTCACGTTGCGGCGCTGTTCGATCCCGAACCGCCGCTTGCGGGACGGGGTGACGTCGCCGCTGCCCGGCGCTGTCCCGGACACCTGTCCGGACGCCGATGCGCTTGCCAAGAGTGACACCAGGGCACTCCCTTTCCAGGTCGGTTGGTGATGGGGTGGTCACCAGGGTGGGGGCCGCAGGTGCGGCCCCCACCCGGCTAGCAGGGACGAAGCGTCACTTCATGGCGAACTCGACGGCCTTCTGGGCCTCGTCGAGTGCGGCGGACGGGTCGGTGCCGTTGACGATCTTGGTGATGGCGGCGCTGACCGCGTCCCGGCCCTCGTAGTAGTAGGCACCGGTGTTGTTCTTCGGCACCTGCTGGGAGAACTCGATCACCTTCTTGAACACGGCCTGGTCACCGAAGAACTTCTGCGGAGCGGCGTAGACCGAGCTCTCGGCCATCGGCAGCCAGTTCGCCAGCGCACCGGAGGACGGCAGGATCGTCTCGTACAGCTCCTTGGAGCCGGCGAAGGTCTTGGCCAGGAAGTCGGAGGCCAGTTCGTAGTTCGCGTTCGAGCTGATCGCCCAGGACGAGCCACCGTTGGCGGAGTAGTTCGTGGCGCCGTCCACGCCGTCCAGCTTGGGCAGGTTGGTGATCGCCCACTTGCCCGACTGGTCCTTGGCGCTCTGGATCGAGCCCATGATCCACACGCCGTTGATGGTGCCGGCGACGTTGGAGTTCACGAAGGAGCCCACGTACTCGTCCCAGGAGTTGACCTCGGCGAAGACGCCGGCCTTGACCAGCTGCTGGTAGGTGTCGATCGCCTTGAGCAGCGCCGCGTTGTTGCTGATCGTCGGCTTGCCCTCGGCGTCGAACAGGCTGGCGCCCGCGCTCTGGAGCATCATCATGATCATGTCGGCGGAGCCGGCCTGACCGGACAGCAACGGCTTGCCGGTCTTCTCCTTGACGACCTTGCCCTTGGCGAGGAAGTCGCTCCAGGTGATGTCGGTGAAGTCGTCGATGGTGAAGCCGGCTTCCTTCAGCACGTCGGTGCGCAGCGCGGTGATGGCGGTGCCGTTGTCGAACGGCAGGCCGTAGTTCTTGCCGTCGACGGTGGAGTACGCCGTGACACCCTGCGGGAACTGGCTGAAGTCGACCGAGGACTGCGAGTAGTCCTTGAACAGGTCGGGGTAGTTGATGACGTTCTTCTGGAACGCGTTGTTCTGCATCAGGAAGATGTCGGGGAGCTGCTTGGTCTCCTGGGACTGCGCCAGGGTGGTCAGCTTGGTCTGCAGGTCATCCCAGGGGGTCTCCACGACGTTGATCTTCACGTCGGGGTTGTCCTTCTGGTAGATCTTGGCGGCCTCGTTCATCGCGTAGATGTTGAAGGTCGGGTCCCAGCACCAGACCGTCAGCGTGCCGCTCTTCGGCCCGCTGGCCGCGGCGGACGTCGACGCCGGGGCGGAGGCGGTGCCGTTGCCGCCGCAGGCGGCCAGCGCGATGCTCAGCGGCACGACCAGTGCCAGCGCAGCGAACTTACGTAGCTTGTTCATCGAGTGACTTTCTCGTGTACTGCACCGAGGTGCGGGTCGGTGCGTCCCGGAGGGCCTCCTCGCCCTCGTTTCCGTCTGCTGTCAACATCAGAATGTTTACGTAAACGTAGCAGGACGATCGGGAGTTGTCATGCAATCTCACGGTCACAATCGTGTAACGAGGGGTTCCAAACGTCGTTCGAGTGTTGACGTCGCCATCTTGCTGGACGGAAGCGCTACCATCACTCTCATGCCCACCACGACTGGTCGCGGCCGAAAGAAGACCGGGCCCTCCATCGAGGACGTCGCGCGCCTGGCCGGCGTCTCGGCCCAGACGGTGTCCCGGGTCTCGACCGGCGCGAACCCCGTCCGCGAGGCCACCCGGGTGAAGGTGCTCGCCGCGATGGACCAGCTCGGCTACTCGCCCAACCGGGCCGCCCGCGCGTTGCGGAACGGCTCGTTCGGCACGATCGGGCTGCTCGCCTACCGGTTCGAGCGCACCGGCGAGGCGCTGACCACCGAGGCGGTCGTCCAGGCCGCGGAGGCGGAGGACTACTCGGTCACCCTGCTCGGGGTACGTCAGCCGGTGCCCGACCAGTGGGAGCACGCCGCGCACCGGCTCTCCCACCAGGCGATCGACGCGCTGGTGATCATCCGGGCCGAACAGGCGACCCCGGAGTCGCTCGCGCTGCCCAGCGGCATGGCGGTCGCGGTGTCGGACTCCCGGCTGCTCGGGCACTACCCGTCCGTGGTCGCCGACCAGGTGCAGGGCAGCATGGACGCGACCCGCCACCTCCTCGACCTCGGCCACCGCACCGTCCACCACATCGCCGGCCCGGACGACTCCGAGCCCGCCGCCGTCCGCTCGGGCACCTGGCAGCGCTGCCTGGAGGAGGCGGGCATCCGTCCGCCCAGGCTGTGGCGCGGCGACTGGACGGCGGAGTCCGGCTACCGGGCCGGGCTCGAGATCGCCCAGGACCCCTCGGTCACGGCCGTGTACTGCGCGAACGACGAGACCGCGTTCGGGCTGATCCGCGCGCTGTACGAACAGGGACGGCGGGTTCCCGACGACGTGTCGGTCGTCGGCTTCGACGGCATCGCGCTGAGCGAGTTCTCGTTCCCGCCCCTGACCACCGTCAAGCAGGACTTCCACCGGATCGGGAGCGAGCTGGTGCGTCTGGTGGTCGAACAGCTCCGCTCCAAGGAGCGCCGCCCCCAGGTGCGCGTGGTCGTCCCCACCGAGCTGATCGTCCGCGGCACCACCGCGCCCCCGCCGAACCGCTAGCCCAGCACCCGCCCGCCCAACCGCCGCGCTCCCGCCCAAACGCCCCCGAAGTTCACAAACGCCCCCGAAATTTCAGGGGCGTTTGTCAGTTTCGGGGGCGTTTGGGGGCGGCGCCGGCGAGCAGGCCCTTCGTGACGGTGCGCTCGTTCCTCACGCACCTCCTCAGGTGCCGTTCGCGTCAGAGCGAGCCGCTCGCGCTCCTCCCACCACTCCCCAAGCGACTCGAGCAGTCCCCACGGTCCCCAAGCGACTCGCGCGCCTCCCCACGGTCCCTGAGGAGCGAGCGCCAGCGAGCGTCACGAAGGGCCGGTGGCGGCGGGCGGTACGCGATTCGCCCTCGATCAGCCTGCGGATGGGCAGATCTGGCCAGAACGACCCGATCCAGGGCGAATCGGTTCGCCTCAACGCCAACGGTTGCGGGACGGAGATGCCGGCCGGCGCCGGGAGGACGCAAGCGGGGTGGGTTCCCCGTCATCCGGCGAAACCCGGGACCTCCGCCCCCTCCCCGGCCTCCCCCACCCAAACGCCTGAGGTTGACCCCGTAACCCGGACACCGTCTTGGCGGGTTCCCTTGTCAGGGACCGCCGGAGAGGATGTCCTTGATGGGATCTACGAAGAAGCGGAAGAGCTACACACCGGAGTATCGGCGTGAGGCTGCGCACCTGGTGATCGACACCGGCCGGACGATCGCGGCGGTCGCGGCCGAGATCAGGGTGGGCGCGCAGCTGCTGGGCCGTTGGGTCCAGGCCGAACGTGACCGGATCGGTGCGCCGCCGGACACACCGTTGGACGCAAGCGAGCGGGCCGAGCTGGAACGGCTACGGACCGAGAACACCGAGCTGCGGTTGGATAACGAGTTCCTGGGAAAAGCCGCAGCCTTCTTCGCGGCGAAGAACACTCCCGGCAGGAGTGCTTCGAGGTGATCGACGCGGAGAAGGCGAACTACACGATCAGCCGGATGTGCCGGCTACTCAAGCTGGACCGGCGCCGCTACTACGAGTGGCGGGCGCGCAAGCTGGCCGGCCCCACGGCACTCGGGCAGCGGCTGGCCGAGCTGGCCGAGAAGATCCGGGCCCATCACGAGGCCTCTGATGGCACCTACGGCGCCCCTCGGATCCTGCACGACCTGCGCGAGGCGGGCGAGACCGTGTCCCGCAAGACCGTCGCGAAAGCGATGCGACAAGCCCAGATAGCTGGCATCAGTCCCCGCACCTGGCATCCACCGACCACCGTTCCCGGGCCGAACCCCGACCCGGCACCCGATCTGGTCAAACGCGTCTTCGACCAGGGCCGCCGCGATGTCGCCTGGTTCTCCGACATCACCTACCTGGCCACCGGGCAGGGCTGGGCCTACCTGTGCACCGTCCGAGACGGCCGCACCCGCCGGGTCCTCGGCCGCACCGTCGCCGATCACCTGAGGGCCGATCTCGTCGAGGACGCACTGCGTCAGGCCGTCGCGCTACGCGGTGAGTTGCCGGGCAAGGTCATCTTCCACGCCGACCGCGGCTGCCAATACACCAGCCAGCAGCTGGCCGACCTGGCCGTCGAACTCGACCTGCTCCGCTCGATGGGCCGCACCGGGGTGTGCTGGGACAACGCGGCCGCCGAGTCGTTCTGGTCCACCCTGAAGAACGAGTACTACCACCGGCACGTGTTCGCCACGATCGCTGAGGCCCGCCGCGGCGTCTATGCCTGGATCGACGGCTGGTACAACGCCCGCCGACGCCACTCAGCCATCGGCTACCTCAGCCCACTACAGTACGAACACCACCAGGCCCGACAGGCCGACCAGACCGCCCTCCGGGCCGCCTGGCCAAACAACCACCTGTCCGGAATCCGGGGTCAACCTCACGCCCCCGATACTGACAAACGCCCCCGAAATTTCGGGGGCGTTTGTCAGTATCGGGGGCGTTTGTGGGCGGCGCCTGCGAGCTGGGCTCTTCGGGACAGGGCGCTCGTTCCTCACGCACCTCCCCAGGGCCGGTCACACCCACCCGATCCACCGCCGTCCGGCGCCGTCAGAGCGAGCGGCGGGCCTCCAGGGCGAAGGGCTCGCCGGGGTCGACGGCGAGGACCGCGTCGAGCAGGCGCTCGGCGCCGTCCCGGTCGCCCAACGCCAGCTTGGCCTGGGCCCGGATCACATCGCAGGTGAGCTGGAGGCGCACCTGGAGGTCCTCGTGGAACAGCAGCAGGGTCGGCAGCGAGGTGGCGAAGTAGTCGATGACCGCCGGACGCTCCCGCTCGGCCTCGGCCCAGGCCGCCAGGTCGAGCGCCAGCCGCCGTGCCTCCTCCGCGCGCCCGAGCCGTTGCAGCGCCAAAACCGACGCCGCCGAACGCTCGCTGTGCGCCGTCGTCGACATGGCCACGAAGTCGCCTCCGGCCACGGACGCCGTCTCCCACGCCTGGCGGGCCCCGTCCGTGTCGCCCGCCGCCTCGAGCGCGTCGCCCAGCAGGAGGTTCAGGTGCGCGACGTTGGCGAGCAGGTGCCGGTCCTCACCGAGCGAGACCGGCGGCACGAACGCCGCCTGCGCGTATCCCACCGCCGCCGCGCCGTCGCCGGCGTCGATCGCCGCCCGCGCGAGCGCCTCGTTCGCACGCTCCCACACGGCCAGGGCCTGGCCCTCGCCGCCCTCCCACGGCTGGAACGTCCGGGACGTCACCACGTCCAGCGCCTCCGCCGCACGGCCCAACCCGATCAGGAGCGCCACGTACTCCACGGACAGGTCGTCGCGGGCGTCCACCAGGTCGCGGTGCTGCTCGAGCCGGGTGAGCCGGTCGGCCAGCGACTCGCCGACCCGCCGGCCCAGCTGGTCGCGCTCGAACCACAGCCGCGCGTCGCCGGGCGCCAGCCGCAGCGCCGCCTCGTAGCAGGCGACCGCTTCGGCCGGGTCGTGCGCGTGGTTGTACGCCGCCACCCCCCGGTTGCGCAGGCTCACCGGGTCATCGCCGGCGACGGTCCACGCGTCAACAGCATCGGCAGCCCGGCCGCGCGAGTACAGCCAGTGGCCGTGCAGCGCGGCCACCGCGGGACTCGCCGGCGCCAGGACGCGGAGTCGCTCCAGCATCAGCGCATCGGCCAGCCGGCCCGGGAAGCAGCGCGCGCGATCCTCCCGATCCACGGACGCGATCAGCGCGCGGGCGCCCGCGACGTCCCCCCGGCTCGCGACCAGGTCCGCCCGGTGCAGGGCGATCAGCGGACGCGGGTTACCCGCGCCGATCACCGGCGCCGCCCCCTCGACCCGCTCCGCCTCCTCCAACAGCCGCAGTGCGTCGTCCACCAAGCCGCAGGACGCGTACTCCAGCGCCACGTCCACCAGTGTCCCCGCCGTGGTGTCGACACGCGCACCGTCCAGGTCGGCCAGCCACCAGTCGAGGCGGTCCGCCGCCCGGCTCCGGTCGAGCAGCGCCTGCGCCTCGCCGGCCCGTCCGAGCTGCCGCAGCCCGATCACCGCCAGCGCGCAGGCCTGGTTCTGCCGCCGGTCGCCCTCGAGGACGCCTGTGGCCCGCTCGACGACCGCGGCCCAGTCGCCCCGCCGCGCCGCCAGCCGCGCGAGGGCCACCTCCCCAGGCACCTTCCAGGCCGCGTTCCAGGTGGCCTTGGCGAACGCGTCGTCGGCCTCCGCCCAACGTCCCTGCGCGAGCAGCACCAGCCCGAGCCGGTAGTGCGCCTCGCCGTCGTACGGGTTGGGGTTGCGCCGGGTGAGCCGGGCGACGGCGGTCTGCAACAGCGTCTCCGCCTCCGCCAGCAACCCGTCGGCGTACCGCCGCGCGGCCAGCGCCACCGACACCCGTGAGTTCGCCGGGTCGCGGCGCAGCGCCTCCTGCCAGTACGGCTCGGGCGAGCGGGTCGCGTGGCGGTACTGCGCGAGGTGCAGGCCGGTCAGGTACAGCTCCTCCACAGTGGCCACCTCGGCCGGCGCGGGCGGCTCGTCGGCCGGGTCGGGCAGCTCCACCTCCGTGGGCACCGGACGCGGCGTCCACGCCAGCACCACCGCACCCTCGGTGCGGGCCTCGAACGTGACCGTGGTCGGGTCGACCGGTGCGTCCAGCTCGACCGTGTGCAGGACGGGCTCGCCCGGCGCGCACCGCACGTGCTCCCGCCACACCTCGGCGTCCCCCACCCGAACGCTCAGCTCGGCGTCCATCGGCCGCGTCGGGACGAACCGCACATCGACCGCCGCCTCGGTCACCTCCAGGTGCACGGCCCCGTCGCGGGTGGCCTGCTGGACGGTGCCGACGTCCTGGATCGGGTACCAGTACTGGCTGAACGTCTTGGTCTCCCCCGGCGCGAGGAAGGTGAAGTCGGGCTGGTTGTCGGTGAACACGCCGGCCATCAGTTCCACGTACGGGCCGTCGCCGTCGGTCAGGTTGCGGTCCCAGGCCCAGCCGAAGGGCGCGTTGCCCCACGTCCACTGCTTCTTGCCGGGCGCGATCCGGTGGTCGGCCCAGTGCACGAACCCCGCCTGCCGGCCGTGGTCGTAGCCGCCGAAGAAGTCGTCCGCGCTGCCCAGGCACATGTAGGACGTGGGCACCGGGATGTTGCGGTACCAGTCGAGCCGGTCGGCGTCCGGGTTCTCGGCGGTGACCCGGCCGGGGTAGTCGACGCCGTAGTAGCTGCCCCGCACCTCGGGGAAGCTGGCGATCGCGCGCTTGGCGTGGTCGGCCACCCAGTGCACGTCGGTGGGGAAGAACGACTGGTAGTCGTCGCCCACCCGGGCCGCGACGTTCGCCCACCACAGGAAGTTCTGGACGTCCTCGGTGCGGTTGAACAGCCGCACCCGCAGCTCGACCAGGGACGAGTCGGGCCGCAGCCGGACGCCGTGCATGCCCTTCATGCGGGCGAACGGGTCGAGGTCCGCGCACCAGACGGTGCGGCTGCCGTCCGCCTCCTCCTCGATGGTCCACGACACCGGCAGGTAGGTGGCCGGACGGTGGTGCTGCGGCCAGTTGAACTCGACCCCGCCGGACAGCCACGGGCCGGTCACGCCGACCAGCGCCGGCTTGATCACGGTGTTGCGGTAGAAGAAGTCGTAGCCGCGGGTCTTGTCGAGCCCGAAGTGGATCCGGCCGCCCAGTTCGGGCAGCACCATCAGCCGGACGTAGGCGTTCTCGAGGTGGACGGCCTGCCACTGCCTCGGCACCTTGGCGCTGGCGACGCGCTCGAAGAACGGCAGCGGGTACACGCGTCCGGACGAGCCCTGGTACACCCGCCGGTCGAGGTAGGCCGGGTAGGGGTCGGGGTCCTGGACGTCGTAGGTGTCCATCACGACCGGCTCCGCCCAGGCCGCGACCGGCAGGCCGGCGAGCTCGGGTGGGGCGTCCGGGAGCACGAGGGTGGACTCATCGGTGGGCATGGCTCGACGATAGGGCGGGCCACGGGACGGAGGGTGGGCGAAACTGCCAAGCAGTTGGAGATTCCGACGGCGAACCTCCCCCCACGCATCCCCCGGTGAGCGCGATGGACGGCGAGGTCCACTTGGACGATACTCTGACCATGACCGCTCCCGTCCGCTACAAGCGCGAAGGTTTCGCCGGCCAGAAGCTGCGCGTCGTGCCCCGCAGCATCATCCGGGCCGCGCTCGAACAGCCGGTCACGTCCCAGCTCGTCGTCACCGACTGCGGCTACTTCCCGCACGCGACCTCGCACGGCCGCGTCCGCCCGAACGGCGCCGGGCAGACCGTGGTCATCATCTGCGAGAAGGGCCGCGGGTGGGCCGAGGTCGGCGGCGTCCGGCACACGGTCGGCCCGCGCCAGGCGCTGGTCATCCCGCGGCGCGCCCCGCACGCGTACGGCGCGGACGCCGACGACCCGTGGACGATCTGGTGGCTGCATCTGGAGGGCGAGCAGCTGCCGAACCTGGCACAGGCGTGCGGCGCGACCGCGCAGCGTCCGGTGGTGCCGGTGCACGCGCCGACCCTGTGCATCTCGCTGGTCGGCGAGACCATCGACCACCTCGAACGGGACGAGACCCTGCCCAGCCTGCGCGCGGCGTCCGGGGCGGCGTGGCACCTGATGACGACCCTCGCCGACTCCCGGGGCAGCGCGAAGGACGCCACCGTCGAACGCATCAAGGAGTGCCTCGCCGAGGATCTCGAGCAGCCGATGTCGGTGGACGACCTGGCCGCGCGGATCAGCCTGTCGGCGTCCCACCTGACCGCGGTGTTCAAGGGCAGCACCGGCCACTCCCCCATGCAATACCGGACGCTGCTGCGGATGCAGCGGGCCCGGGTGCTGCTGGACACCTCCGACCGTCCGATCGCGGTGATCGCCCGCGAGGTGGGCTACGAGGACGTCGCCTACTTCTCGCGGCGGTTCAGCGAGTTGCACGAGCTGAGCCCGCGGGCCTACCGGAAGACCGGAAAGGGCTGACCGGGAAGGAGACCGGCCAGCCCTTTCAGGTTCGTCGCTACTTCGGCAACCCGACCCGTCGCTCCCCGGAGCGGGACTGCTGCACGACGACCGCGATGACGAGCAGGGCGCCCTGGGCGAGGTTCTGCCAGAACGGGTTGATCCCGAGCAACGTCATGCCGTTGAGGAGGATGCCGAGCAGGATCACGGCCAGGATCGTGCCGCCGATCGAGCCCTTGCCGCCCCGCAGGGCGACGCCACCGAGCGCGGCGGCGGTGATCGACTGGAACTCCAGGCCCTCCGAGCCCGAGACCGGCTGGCCGGAGCCCGTTCGCGCGGTGATCAGGATGCCGGCGAGCGCCGCGATGACACCGGACGCGACGAACACCGCGACGATATAGCGGTTGATGTCGATGCCGGAGAGCCGGGCCGCCCGGTCGTTGCCGCCGACCGCGTAGATGTTGCGTCCGACCTTCGTGTACTGGAGCAGCACGTGCAGCAGGATCGCCACCACGATCAGCACCCACATCAGGGTGGGGATGCCGATCAGCGAGCCCCGCGCGAGCGCCTTGAACAGCGGGTCGGCGCCGGTGTAGCCCTGCGCGCGGCCGTCGGAGATCAGCTGCGCGATGCCCTTGAACGCGGTCAGGCCGGCGAGGGTGGCGATCATCGGGGGCACCCGGCCGGCGACGATGATGATCGCGTTGATCAGCCCGCACAGGCCGCCGACCAGCAGCGCCGTGAGGATGCCGAGGTAGGCGTTGGTGGCCGTGAACACCATCGCCGACACCACCGACGACAGGCCTGCCACCGAGCCGACCGTCAGGTCGATGCCGCCCATGATCATCACCGCGGTCTGGACGACGGCCAGCAGCCCCGAGATCGTGACGGCGGTGCCGATCGAGATCAGGTTGGACGGCAGCAGGAAGCTCGGGTTCAGGGCGGCGAGGAGCGCGGCGAGCAGCAGGATCGCGCCGGCCAGGATGAGGTTCTGGACGCCCCCGACGTTGCGCAGCAGGCTGTGCGCCAGCCCGGAGCCACCCTTGGGGTTCCGGGTCGCGGCGACCTCGGTCGCCTTCACTTCGCTCATCGGGAGCTTCCTTCCATGGCTTCGAGCTCGCTGGCCATGGCCAGGGCGAGAATTCGTTCTTCGGTGGCTTCGTCGTGGCTGAGTTCGCCGGTGATGGCGCCGCCCTGCATCACCAGGATCCGGTCGGCCAGCCCGAGCACCTCGGGCAATTCGGAGGAGACCACGACGATCGCGACGCCGGCGGCGGCGAGCTGGTCGATGATCTGGTAGATCTCGGCCTTCGCGCCGACGTCCACGCCACGGGTGGGCTCGTCGAGGATCAGGATCCGGGTCTTCTTGGCCAGCCAGCGGGCGAGGACGACCTTCTGCTGGTTGCCGCCGGACAGGTTCTCGACCCGCTGCTCGGCGTGCGGGGTGCGGATACGCATGCGCTGGATGTACTCGGCGACGAGGTCGGACTCGGCCTGGCGCTTGACGAAGCCGAACCGGGTCAGCTGGTCGAGGACGGCGAGGCTCAGGTTCTCCTTGACGCTGCGGATCATCACCAGCGCGTCCGCCTTGCGCTCCTCGGGGGCGAGCCCCACGCCGCGCGCGATCGCGTCCCGCGGCGAACGCAGGGTGGCGACCTGGCCGCCGACGACGATCTCGCCGGAGTGCACCGGGACGTCGCCGGAGATCGTCATGGCGAGCTCGCTGCGTCCGGCGCCGACCAGACCCGCGATGGCGAGCACCTCGCCGGAGCGGACGGAGAAGCTGATGTCGCGGACGTCGTCGGTGGTCACGTGGCGCAGTTCGAGGACGGTCTCGCCGAGCTCGGAACGGTTGCGGGCGTACATGTTGGTGAGGTCGCGGCCGACCATCATCCGCACGATCTCGTCGGTCGAGCTCTCGGCGACCGCGCGGGTGCCGATCAGCTTGCCGTCCCGCAGCACCGTGACGCGGTCGGCGATGCGGAAGATCTCCTTCATGAGGTGGGAGACGTACCCGATCGCCTTCCCTTCGGCCCGGAGCCGGTCGATCAGCTCGAACAGGACGTCGGTCTCGGAGTCGGACAGCGACGAGGTGGGCTCGTCGAAGAGCAGGATGCGGGGGTCGTCGATCAGGCAGCGGAGGATCTCGACGAGCTGGCGTTGGGCCGGCGAGAGCCGGATACCGATGGTGTCGGCGTCCAGCATGCGCTCGAAGCCGAAGCGTTCGATCGCGTCCACGGCCTGCTGGCGGAGTTCGTCGCGGCGCACCACGACCTTGCCCGGGAGGGCGCCGAGGAACAGGTTCTCGGCCACGCTGACGAAGGGGACGATCTCGGGCTCCTGGGCGACCACCCGGAGGCCGCCGTGGCGGGCCTCGACCGGGCTGGCGAAGGCCACCGTCTCGCCGTCGATGCGGATCTGCCCGCTGTCGGGCTGGTAGTCACCGTCGAGGATCTTGAGCAGGGTCGACTTGCCGGCCCCGTTCTCACCCATGAGCGCCGTGACCTGCCCGGCGGGGAACGTGACGTCCACCCCGTCGAGCGCCTGGACGCCGGCGAAGGCCTTCGACAGGCCGGTGGCCTCAAGGCCGCGGCCGTGGTCAGTGGTTGTGGACACCTTCGTCTCCAGGTTCAGGTCTTGGCAGGGAGTTCCGGTGGTGGCCGGGGCAGGGCCCGGCCACCACCGGGGTTCGGGGGTGGCGACTACGTGCAGACGACGCCCGCGGACTCCCAGTTGGACGCGTCCACGATCTCGGTCTTGGCGATCGACTTGGCCGGGAGCGCGACGTTGTTGCGGATCTTGTCGACCATCGACTTCACCGCGGCCTTGCCGACCTCGGCGCCGGAGATGAACAACGCTGCCTTCATACCGGTTTCCTGTCCCGCCTTCCAGTCCTTGCAGGCGAGGTAGGCGCCCAGGCCGACACCGATCGTGTTGGCCGGCTTGATGCCCGCGTTGGCGACGGCGGTGACCGCGCCGGTGACGGACTCGTCGTTGCAGCCCCAGACCACCCAGTTCTTCACGCCCTGGTTGGCGGTGAGGGTCGCGGCGGCCTTGTCGAGGGCGCCGGTGACGCTGATGTCGGTGCCGACGGTGACGATGTCAGGAGTGTCGGAGACCGCAGCCTTGAACGCGGCGGCGGCGCCGTCGATGCGCTGCTGGCAGACCGACAGGTCGAGCTTGGTGACGGCCATGATCTTGGTGTCGGCCTTCGTCCAGCCCGCGGCCTGGTAGAGCTCGGCGGCCTTCTTGCCGACCTCGGTGCCCATCGCGGTGCCGTCGAACCCGGCGAACGGGATCTCGGCGCCGGTGCTGTCCTTCAGGGTGTCGTCGGAGGCCATGATCGGGACGCCCGCGCTGTTGGCGCGGTCGACGACCTGGGGGCCGATCGCCTGGTCGGGAGCAACGATGATGATGCCCTGGGTCTTGCGGGCGATGGCCGCGTCGACCTCGCTGATGGCCTTGTTGGCGTCCGTGCCGAGGTTGACGACGGTCACGTTGACCCCGCCCAGTTCCTTGGCCATCTCCTTGGCGCCGTTGGCCTGGTCGACGAAGTACTGCTGGTCGCCCTGCTTCTGGAGGTAGGAGATCTCGACGGTCCCGGTGGCGCCGGACGACGAGGAGGCGGCGGTGGGCGCAGCCTCCTGCCCGGTGCTACACCCGGTAGCGAGAGCGATCGCCGCGACGGAGAGCCCGGCGGCCAAGATCCGTTTGGTAACGGTCCTCATGTCAAATCCCTTCGGAAAGTGTGTGGAGGCGTGTGTTTGTGCTGCGTTCGTCCGCACCGTGGAGCCGCGCCCCGCCCTCGACTGCCTCGTTGCTTTTGGACATAGCCTCGACTCCACCGGAACTGTACGACTCGCTGTGAGCCGTGACCTGTTGCTTCTTTGCGAAGAACTTGGACAAAGCAACGATTCCGGGCTCTGCCAGCCGAGGCTGGCCCGGCGGCCCGAGGGGGTGCTCATCCAGGCGTTCCATTCTTCGGTGAGATCGTTGCAGTTTTCATCTGATAATCAGACTAATGCCGGGATGGGAGTCGCTGTCAAACCAGCATGTGAGACGCCGGTTGCCGGGGTGGCTCAAGTGCGCAGAGGCCGTCGCGGGCCCCGGAGAGCGGGTACTGCGAGGGCCAGGAGGTAACACCATGCCGACACGCAAACCCGGTCCTTCGGTGAAGGATCCCGAGCTGTACGAGGCGCTTCGCGACGACGGCGCCAGCAAGGAGAAGGCCGCCCGGATCTCGAACGCGGCAGCCGCCTCGTCCCGGTCAACGGTCGGACGCCGCGGCGCCACCGCGAAGGACTACGACGAACGCTCCAAGGGCGATCTGCTCACCCGCGCCCGCGAGCTGGGCATCTCGGGCCGCTCGAAGATGTCGAAGGCGGAGTTGATCGACGCCCTGCGCAACCACTGAGGCGTCCGAACGGCCCCTGAGGAGCCCGTGAGCGCAGCATCCCCCCGGTGAACCGTCCCTCGGGTAACCGATTCGCACTGGATCGGGTCGCTTCGAGCCCGAACGGCGAAGAACCGCACCGATCCAGGGCGAATCGCGTATCGCCACCCGAACTCACGGCGCGCACCGGCATGGCCTGGAAGGACGGACGCACGCCTGCGGCGGCGAATGCTGGCGCTCCCGGCCAGCCCTACAGGCGCAGCCCGAGGACGGCCCAGACGCGACGCGCCTCCCGCGGCGTGTGCATGAACCGCTCGCCACACCTGGTGGCATCCCCGCGGAGCGAGGTGCATTCGTAGAAGGTGGGCGCGACTTCCACGTGGTTCCGGCCCCCACACAGTGGGCAGGTCATGCCTGGTCCCCTATCGACACGCTCGCGAGCTCCCGGCGATGGCGCGGCGTCGCCATGCGGGCGGCGAGCCAGGTGGCCGCGACGGCCACGAGCGTCCAGGCGAGGAGCGCGGGCGCGACCTCGTCCAGCCCGATGGTGCCGCCGGCCACCATCGAGCGCAGTGCGCTGACCGTGTAGCTGAGCGGCAGCCACTGGTGCGCGGCCTGGAGGAAGGCGGGCAGCGTCTGGACCGGGTACATGCCGGCGGCCGACGCGACCTGGGCCACGAGCAGGATCAGCGACAGGAATCGGCCGGGAAGGCCGAGCAGCGCGATCAGCGCCTGGTTGATGGCGAAGAACGCCACACTGCTGAGGGCGATCACCCACACGAACCCGGTGGTCTGGGCAGGCGCGATGCCGAGCCACTCGTAGACCACCCACGCCAGGAGGCCGCCCTGCACGAGCCCGGCCAGCATGCCGGGCACCACGGCGGCGCCGGCCACGCGCCAGGCCGGCTGGCCGGCTGCGATGCGCCTCTTCGAGAGCGGGTCGAAGGCGAGGTAGAACGCGACCGCGCCCACCCACAGGGCGATGCCGCCGAAGTAGCCGGTGAGCCCGTACCCGTAGCTGGGGACCTCGTTGAGTCGGGTGTCGGTGAGCGTCACCGGGGCGGCGGCCGTGTCGCTGAGGTGGTCGGCCTCGCTGTCGGTGTAGCGGGGGATCGCGTCCGCGCCGTCGGACAGGCCGTCGGCGAGCTTGTCGGCGCCGCCGGCGAGGTCGCCCAGGCCGGTGGTCAGCGAGTCGGCACCCGTCAGCGCGCTGCTCGCGCCGTCGGCAACCTTGCGGGTCGCGGACGCGACCGTGCGCGTCCCGTTGGCGAGGGTGGTGGCGCCGTCGCGCAGGTCGTCGGCGCCGTCGGCGAGCTTGTCGACGGCCGCCGCCAGCGCGGGCGTCCGACCGTCCAGGGTCGTCAGCCCGGCGCTGAGGTCGTCCAGGCCATCGGTCAGGGACGCTGCCCCCTTCGCCAGGCTGGTGGAGGCGTCGGAGAGCTTCGAGGCACCGGACGCGAGCGCGGCCAGGCCGGTGCCGTCGGAGGCGTCGCCGACCAGGCTGCCGGCGCCCGCTTCGAGCGTGGTCGTGCTCTGGGCCGCTGTGGCGAGGCCTCCGCTGAGCTGGCGGCTGCCGGCGGCGAGCTGGGCGATGAGCGCCTTGCGCTGGGCATCGGTGAGGCTGTCGTAGTTGTCGCCGAGGGTGGCCGCGGCGGTGGCCAGGGAGTCGGCCGAGCCGGCGAGCTTGCCGGTGCCGGCGCCGAGGTCGCTGAGCCCCGCCTTGAGCCGGGTGGCGCCGTCGAGGGCCTTGTCGGCCCCCTTCTCGAGGGCGGTTCCGGCCGTGGAGACAGCGCTGGCGCCGTCGGCGAGCCTGGCGGCCCCGGCGGCCGCAGTGTCCGCCCCGGCGGCGAGCTTGCTGGTCGCGGCGGGCAGCGTCTTGGTCTGGGTCCTGAGCTGGGCGAGTCCGTCGTCGAGGGTGCCGGCGCCGGTGGCGAGGTCGTGCGCGCCGGTGTTGAGGCTGCTGGCGCCGTCGGCCAGGGACAGGGTGCCGTCGGCGAGGGCGCCCAGGCCCACCCGGAGCTCCTCGGAGCCGTCCGCGGCCGCGTCCGCACCGTCGGCGAGGTCGCCCGCCCCGTCCGCCGCGTCGGAGATCTTGTCGTGGAGGTCGGTGAACCCGACGTAGACCTGGTTCAGGTACTCGGCGCGGATCTTGTCGGCGAGGGTCTCGTGGATCTGCGCGCCCACCGTGGCCGCCACGTTGCCGATGATCATGTTCGCGCTGTCGTTGGTGGTCAGGCTCAGTTCGGCCGTGGCGGCGTCCGCCGGGTCGTCCGCGCCCAGGGAGTTCACGTCCGCGGAGAAGGACTGGGGGATCTCGAGCACCACGAGGACGGTCCCGTCCTTCAGGGCGGCGGACGCCTCGGCGCGGGTCAGCTGGCGCCAGGCGAAGTTGTTGGTGTCGGTGTTGCCGAGCAGTTCGTCGACCAGGTCGGTCCCGAGGTTCAGCGGCTCGTCGTCGTCACGGGTCACGGGCTGGTCCTCGTTCACGACGGCCGCCGGCACCTGGTTGAGCCGGTGCACGGGGTCCTGGTTGGACCAGATCAGCATGCCGCCGTAGAGCGCCGGGATGGTCAGGACGGCCAGCACCATGACGACGAGCCTGGGCGTGACCTTCGCCCGCAGCCGGCTCACTTGTCGTCCGGCCGTGAGGCCCCGGGCAGACCCTGGGCCGCCCCGACGAGGAGGGACGCGACCCGGCTCGCCATGGCTGCGGCGGACGGACGCCCGTCGGGCGCGGCGTCGAGCCACCCGATGATCAACCAGAAGGCGGCGGCGGCGAGGAACTCGGCCGTGCCCTCCGGGTCGGGCCCACTGCGGAGCACCGGACCGAGCGGCGAGACCCGCAGCAGCCTGTCGACCAGGAAGCCGATCGTGTGGGCCTGCGTCTGGAAGCCACCGGGCCCGCGCACGACCTTGGCGTAGAACGCGCCGTGCTCCTGGAGGCGGCCGAGCACCGGCTCCAGCACGCTCCCCACGACCGCGCTGGGGACCGGGCCGGTGGGCACGTCGACGAGGTCGAACGCCTGACGGAGCCGCTCCAGGGCGACGGCGGCGAAGAAGCCGTCGAGATCGCCGAAGTGGGCGTAGAACGTCGGCCGGGTGACGCCGGCGCGGTCCACGATCTCCCGGACGCTGATCTCGGCGAGCTCGCGCTCGTCCATGAGCTCCTGACCGGCGCCCAACAGGGCGTCCCGGGACCGCGCGGCACGCGGGTCGGGTCGGGCCTCATCCACACTCTTTGCCATGTGTAAAACATTACACTCGTAAAATAGAGCTTGGCAAGTGGCGCTCGCTCCTCAGGGAACCATGGGCGGGTGTGGGACGGCGACCTCAGACGAGCCGGTAGCCGAGCGCCTGGCGCGCGAGCCGGGCGGCGATCGCTCGGACGGTGGGTTCGGCGAACGGACGGGAGAACTCGGGCGCGGCCGGCAGGCTGCTCCGGGCGGGGTTCCACAGGACCACGTTCGTGCCGCCGGTCATGGTGGACGGCGCGGACAGCCCGTCAAGATCGGGCCAGGTGGAGCGGATCCGTCTGGCCCACGCCCGGCAGGTGCTCTTCGGCGCGGTGGCGAGCGCGAACGCGGCCCCGTTGCGCAGCGCCCAGCTCCCCGACAGGTCCAGCAGCCGCAGCTCGCGGGTCGGCGTCCATGCCGTCACCTGGGGCCCGAAGCTACGCGTGTCGACCACCCGGGTGGCCTGGAACGTCTCGGCCAGCGCGATCGCCAGGCTCGTCGCCGCGTACAGCACCCCCTCGGTCGAGGGCGCGGCGGGCTCGGGCTGCGGGTCGTACCGCATCGTCGGGAGCGGGCCGAAGCTGCGCAGCTGGTTCCACGCGAGCACGTGGTCGCCCCGGGTGCGGTGGATCCGCCACAGCAGCGGACGGACAGTGAGGATGTCGTCGGCGTCGTGCACCAGGGACGCGGGCGGCGTCCGCGGCACCTTGGGCCGGTTCACCGCCGGGCTCGGTTCACCACCGGCCGAGACCGGCCACCAGCTCGGCGACCGGCGCCGGATCACCCCCGCCGGCCAGGTGCGCGGCCGGGGTACGACCCTCGAGTTCCGGCTGCTCGGTGCCCATGAACCCGGCCACCGATTCGGGCGAGAGTTCGGACGGGATCGCCGCCACCACCACCTCCAGACCGGGCAGGCTGCGGCCGTCCGCGGTGAACTGCCAACGGGGCAGCCGCCGGCCCCGGCCGAGCCGGAAACTCCACAGGCTGCCGGCCGACAAGCGCTGCGACACCCGGCTGCGGTCCACCCCGAGCAGCAGCGCGGCCTCGGCGATCCCCACGCTGCCGGCCACCAGGTCGGCCATCCGGGCCACCTCGGCCCGGCGCGCGTCCTGGACGAGCGCCGCGGGGTCGGTGTCGAGGACCTCGCTCGCGACCGGGCCCGCGTTCGCCCGCAGGAACGCCGCCTCCGCAGCGCTCAACGGTGCCGCGGACGGGTCGGTGACCCGGGACAGGTCGGCGTCCAGCTCAGCCAGGAACTCCGCCCCGCTGATGCCGACGTGGTGCCGGGCGAGGACGTCCTCGAGGGTCACCTCCACACTCATGCTCATATTTTATCACTCTCGTGAGTGAACGTGAGTTGCCTCAGAGCGACTCGGTCCGGACGAGGTCGCGGACGTGGGCGGGCGTCCCTTCGGTGGTGACGGTGAGCCCGCCCTCGCCGACTCCGACGGCGGCGCCGAAGTTCGCGCCGGTGGTGGCCAGTTCGAGGACCGGCCCGTCGACGACGATCCGTACCTGGCCCTCGGCCGGCATGCTCTCGACCTCACCGCCGACACCCACCCTCAACCCCGTCAGGGTGCGTTCGATGGTGGCGACCACCTGCTGGCCGCGCCACACCCGCAGCAGGTCGCCGGGTGCCGGGTCCCAGCACACATCGACCGCGTCGACATCGACCGCATCCAGGACCGTGGCCTCGTGTTCGTGGTGGTACCGCTCCACGTCCGGGTGCGGCCAGGCGACCAGCCGATCCCCCTGAAGGCTCAACACGTGCGGAAGGCTGTGCGCCCCCACCCAACCCGCCACCGGATCCGACACCCCCCGCATCCAGAACGACATACACGCCCGCCCCCGGCCATCCACGAACAGCGACGGGGCGTAATAGCTCGACCCATAGGTCAACCGGCCCCACGTCTCGGCGGTGAACCGCCCGCCGGCGTACGACCCCAGCGCGTAGGCCACATAGTGCAAGGTGTCGGCATCCCACACCGAGGACACCATCACCCACCGGTCCCCCAACGGGAACACCTGCGGGCACTCCCACAACGCCCCCGTCCACACCGGCACCGTCTCCCTGCCCGACCGGGCCAACGCCACCCCGTCATACCGCCACGACCCCAGGTCCTCCGACACCCAGGTCAGCGCCATCGCCGTCCCGTCCCGACCCGCCCCGCCCACGAACATCCGCCAGCCGGCACCCTCACGACGCACGAACGGATCCCGAAACGCCACCAGGTCCAGACCCGCCGGCGCCTCCACCACCACCGGGCCCTTCACCCAACCGATCCAGCCCTCATCAACCGGGGTCGCCGTCCGGACACGACCGATCCCGAACTCCGGCACCGACGTCGCCGTGTAGAACACCAACGCCCCACCACCGGCGTCGCGCACCAACGAACCCGTCCACATCCCGTCATCGCCCTCCCCCGGCGCAATCGCCACCGGCAACTCCCGCAACGACAGCAAGTCCTCACCCCGGGCATGGCCCCAATGACAATCCGGCTGCCACACCAACGACCCCGGCACGAACTGGAAGAACACGTCATACCCACCATCACGCCACGTGATCCCATGCGGATCATTGATCCACCCCGACCCCGCCGTGAAATGAAACCCCGGACGCAGCGAGCCGGCGCCCATCAGAACCCCACCCCCGGCGTCGCCCGGACGGCGTTCGCCGCGCGGTCGGCGTCCACCTCGGCGTCGGCGCCGGAGTCCAGGATCGTGTTCTGTACCGACCCGGGAGCGACCAGGACGGTCGTCACGGGCAGGCACCCCGGAGCCGTCGTCGCCAGCAGGGCGTCCACCTGGGCGGCGTACGCCGAATCGCCGGACGCGCTGCGCACGTCGAGCGCGACCACGTGGTTGTTGGCCAGGTAGTTGCCGCCGCCGTCCGCCACCCGCACGATCACCGGGCGCGCACCGGCCGGCCGGACGTCCGCCCGATCGAGCACCTCGGAGAAGTGGTTGCCGATCACGGAGTTGTTGCGTCCGCTGATGCTGACCAGCCCGAACAGGTCGTCGAGGCCGTTGTCCACGCCGTCGAACGGCGTCCACGGCTCGCGGTCACGCAGGAAGTGGTTGGCGGCGATGAGGTTCTCCGAACTGTCCCGGGCGAGAACGACCATGCCCGGGTAGAACGAGTGCAGCCGGTTGTTCGTCAGGCTCGACCGGGTCACGCCCTCGAAACGCACGCTGCTCGCGCCACGCGGGAACACGTTGTTCGCGGTGACCAGGAGGCCCCCGTGGTTCTCAGCGTAGATCGAGTGGCCCTTGAAACCGGCGCCGATCAGGTTGTCGGTGATCTTGGACGCCTGCCCCCAGCCGCGCAGCTCGATGCAGTTCCCGCACTCGGCGATGAAGTTGTCGTGGACGGACAACGCGTCGGCGTGGTGGACTGTGACCGCGTGCTCGAGGTACACGAAGCCCATCCCGTTGATGCGGAACGAGTCGTTCGCCCCCGCGACGTGGATGCCGGTCTTGCCGTTGGCATAGGTGTTCTCCGGGTCGAGCCCCGAGCCGTCCGACGTGAAGTGCAGCCCGTCGATGCAGAACGAGGAGAACTCGACCGAGCTGATCCGCGGGCTGCCGTCGCGCTCGACCAGGAAGGCGGCGCCGCCGGCCTCGTCCTCGGCCACCGGCAGGTCGACCAGGACGCGGCTGCCGCCGGGCCACAGCTCGTGCAGGCCGGGACGCTCGTCCACGGGCACGTTGAACCGGATGCTCGAGGACGTGAACCCGTGCCCCGAGCCCTCGATGCGCAGGAAGCTGACGTCGATCCGCACCTGCGTCCGCAGCCGGTAGTCGCCGGGCGGGAGGTAGATCACCGCGCCGGGCTTGCCGCGTCCGTCGTCGTCGGCGACGGTCTGCCGGGCCTTGATGTCGGCGATGATGCTGTTGATCACCGCGCCGACGTCGTCGACCGGGTCACCGACCGGCCAGGCGGTGACGTCGTAGCAGTTGGGACTGGGCATGGGGCTCTCTCGGTCTCGGGTGGGAAGGGGGTGGGTGCGGTCAGCCCTTGACGGCTCCGAAGGTCATGCCGGAGACGATCCGCCGCTGGAGGGCGAGGGTGACCGCGATCACCGGGAGCGAGTACATGACCGCGAGCGCGGTCATCGAACCCCAGTCGAGGCCGAACTGGGACTTGAAGTTGGCGATCGCCAGCGGGACCGTGACCGCGTTCACCGAGGTGAGCATGAGGGCGAAGAGGAACTCGTTCCACGACGACAGGAACGCGAAGATCGCGGCGACCGCGATGCCGCCGCCGGCGACCGGCAGCGTGACGCGGATCATCGCGGTGAGCCGGTTGCAGCCGTCGATCAGAGCGGCCTCCTCCAAGGCCTGGGGGATGGCCTCGAAGAAGGCCGCGAGCAGCCAGATGACCAGCGGCAGACTGATGATGGTCTGCGCGAGCATCAGGCCGAGCTGGGTGTCGATCAGCCGGAGCTGGCGGAACGCCTGGAAGATCGGGATGGCGAGGGCGACCGGCGGCAGCATGCGCACGATCAGCGCGACCATCAGGAAGACGCGTCCCAGCCTGGTGCCGTAGAAGGCCGCGGCGTAGGCGGCCGGAATGGCGAGGAACAGGGTGAGCGCGGTGCCACCGACGGCGACCACCAGGCTGTTGATGAACGACCGTCCGATGCCGGGGTCGTTGAGCGCGGTCTGGTAGTTGGTGAGCTCGAAGTGGCTGGGCAGGAACGTCGGCGGGATCGCGAGCACCTCGGTGGGCGCCTTGAACGAGGTCAGGAGCAGGTGGGCGTACGGCAGAACGAACGCGCCCACGACCAGGAGCATGCCGAGCTGGGCCGAGACGGTCTTCGCGAGGCGGGGACGGCGGGTGTCAGTCATTGGCGGGCTTCCAGATCACTCGGTAGGCGAGGGCGGCGAAGAAGGCCATGACCAGCAGGAAGACGGCGGCCGTCGCCGACGCGCTGCCGACGTTGCCGTAACGGATCATGGTGCGGTAGATCTCCATGCTGAGCACTTCGGACGCCCCCTGCGGCCCGCCCTCGGTCTGGATGAAGATCAGGTCGAAGGTCTTGGCCACGTCCACACCACGGATGATCACGATGACCGCGATCACCGGGCGCAGCAGCGGCAGGATCACGTGCCACACGCGTTGCCAGTAGCCGGCGCCGTCGACCTCCGCCGCCTCCAGCACGTCCGCCGGCAGCCCCTGCAGGCCGGCGTAGGCGACGAGCGCGACGAAGCTGGTGGTGAGCCAGATGTCGGCGAAGGAGACGGTGAAGATCACGGTGTCGACGTTGCCGAGCCAGTTGATCTGGCCGCCGGCCGGGGTGAGGCCGAGGAGGTCGATGACCCGGTTGACCATGCCCGTGTCGAGCGACAGCAGGAACTTCCAGAGCAGGCCGGCAACGATCGGCGGCACGAGCAGCGGGAAGATGAAGATCGTCCGGGCCCACGCCGAGCGGTCACGCATCGCGTAGAACAGCAGCGCGGCGCCGAAGCCGAGGACCAGCTCGAGCGTCATGGCGAACGCCGAGTACTGGAGGGTCTTGAGGGCGGCCGTGCCGACCTCCGGCGAGGTGAGGGTGTTGACGAAGTCGTCGAACCCCACCCACGTGCGCCGGTTGGGCGTGAGCAGCTTGACGTTGAAGAACGAGTTGAACAGCAACGTGCCCAGCGGGTAGGCCACGGTGGCGACCAGGAAGATGATTGCCGGGAGCATCAGCAGCGCTGCGAAGCGGCGACGGGCCATCGTGCGGACGTCCTTTCCACTGGGAGCGAATGGGGTGGGACGGTGGGCGCGTGGCGGCGCGCCCACCGCGGAGGTCACTGCTTGAGGATCGCCTCGATCTTGGACTTGGCCTCGGTGAGGACGTCCTGGGGCGACACCTTGCAGGTGAGGGCCTTCTGGACGCTCGGTGTGAGCACCTCGTCCGTGATCTGCTGCCAGTGCACGTTCATCGGACGCCCGGTGGTCGCCGGCGCGTTCAGCGTGGTCAGCAGCGGCTTGAACGCCTCGTAGCCGGCCTTGTCCTGGAACTGCTCGTAGGCCGAGGTGCGGGCGGCGAGGCCGAGCGGCGCATCGATGCCCATGACGTTGTGGTCGTAGGCGTACGTGATGTACTGCTTGGCCAGGTCGGGGTGTGGCGAGTCGTTCGGGACGACGTTGTACCACGGGCCCGGGATCGCGGCGATGCCGCCGGGACCGGCGATCATCGGGGCGACGCCGACCTTGCCGTTGACCTTGCTGTCGTCCGGCGTCATGCGGTACGCGTGCGCCCAGAACAGCATCATCGCGGACTGGCCCTGGTAGAAGAGGTTCTGCGCTGCGGCCCAGTCGGTGGTGGCGGGATCGGGCCCGACCTTGTCGGTGCAGTACGGCGCGATGTACTCCTCGAGCGCCTTCACGTGGTTGGCATCGTCGATGATCACCCCGCCGGAGCTGTCGAGCACGACCGACGGCGAGCCGGCCTGGAGCACGTAGGCGAGCCACTCGGTCTCGACCGCACCCTTGACCGCGGTGCCGTAGAGCTTGTCCTTGGGGCGGTTGAAGAACTTCGCCACGTCCCGGTACTGCTGCCAGTTGGTCGGCGGGACGAGGTCGTAGCCGAACTCGGCCTTGAACGCCTTCTGCTCCTTGGCGTCGGAGAACAGGTCGGTGCGGTAGAACAGGATCTCGGCGTTCGCCCACTGCGGCATGCCGATGAAGTGGTCCTCGAACTTCGCGTCCGCCACCAGCGCGGCCGGCAGGTCCGCGGTCACCTCGGGCGTCATCACGTCGTCGAGGTTCGCCAGGGTCGGGCCGAACTCGGTCATCCAGATGACGTCGATCGTGGCCAGGTCGTAGGAGCCGGCGCCGGTCGAGATGTCGGCGGCGAGCTTGTCGTGGACATCCGCGTACGGGACCTCGACGAACTCGACCTTGATGCCGGTGTCCTTCGTGAACTGCTCGGCGATGCCCTTCTGGAGGCCGACGCCGCCGCCCTCGGCGAGGATCCGGATGGTCTGCCCGGCAGCGGCGCTGCCCGACGATGCTGGTGCGGATGCGGTAGCTGAGGCCGAGCATCCGGCCAGTGCGAGCGAGGCGGCAAGGACTGCCGTACCGATCTTGAGTCGCACGCTCTCCCCTTTCTAGGTAGTCCCGGCCACCGTTGGCGGGATATCAGAACGGTAGATGACCTGACACATGTCTGTCAACGTTGTCAGATGGAGCGTTATCAACTCGTGACCTCCGCGACGGAATCGCGACGGACGAGCGTGCAGGCGAACTGGCCGCCGGCGGTGTTGCGGTGCTGGAGGGCCTCGATGGCCCACCGTCCCATCTCGTAGTAGGGCAGGGCGACGGTGGTGAGCGGCGGCCGCATGTGTGCGGCGATCACCTCGCGGTTGTCGAAGCCGACGATCGAGACGTCGCGCGGCACCGAGAGGCCGAGGGTGCGGAGCTCGTCGTAGACGCCCATCGCCATCCAGTCGTTGGAGGCGAAGACGGCGGTGGGGCGGTCCCCCAGCGCCATCAGGGCGCGGGCCGCGGTGGCGCCGCTCTCCTGCCACCAGTCGCCGACGAACTCCAGCGCCGGGTCGGCCGTCAGGCCGGCGTCCGCGAGCGCAGCGAGGTAGCCCTCGCGACGCAGCCGGGACGCCGGGAAGGCCGCCGGGCCGCTGATGAAGCCGATCCGGCGGTGCCCGGCCTCGATCAGGGCCCGGGTGGCGACGTAGCCGCCGTCGAACTCGGCGGGGACGGCGAAGGCCGGCCCGGGTTCGGCGGGCGTGCAGTTGACCAGCACCAGGGGGGAGAAGGGCAGCAGCTCGCTGGTGCGGATGACCCGGTGGTGCGGGGAGGTGTAGGCGACGCCCTCGACCTGCCACTGGCGGAGGTGTTCGAGCACCTGGGCGCGCGAGCTCTCGCGTCCGTCGATGTAGGTGATCAGCAGGACCTTGCCGAGGTCGCCGGCCGCGTCCTGCGCGCCGCGGATGATGTCGGAGGCGTAGGGGAAGGCCTCGCTGTCGTCGATGACGAGCCCGACCGTCGGCGAGGTCGCCGACCGCAGGGTGCGGGCGACCGCGTTCGGGGAGTAGCCGAGCTCCTGCATGGCGGACTGGACCTTCGCGCGCAGCTCGGCGGTGACGTGGGGGTGGTCGTTGATGACGCGGGACACGCTCTTGAAGGAGACGCCGGCGCGTCCGGCGACCTCCTTGATGGTGGGCGAGACGCGCCCGGAGGGACCGGGGTCCGCCGCCGCCGGTTCGGGGGTGACGGTGGTGTCGCCGACGGCCGCCGGGGCCGACTCGTCGAACGCCGTGATCAGGTCGAGGACGGCCTCGATGCGTTCGGGACGCTGCGCAGCCGGGATGCCGTCCAGCGTCCGGCGCACCTGCTCGATCATGGCCTGGACGCGCTGGCTGCCGGCCTGGTCGCCGCGGACGTCGCTCCACACCTCGACGAGGAGGCGCTCCCAGCGGTCGCCACCCCCACTCGAGGTGGGTTGGTCGACCGCGGAGTGGTGCGCCCAGTGGGCGATCAGGTCCTCGAGGACGGCGAGCGCGAGGCCCTCCTTCGAGCCGAAGTGGGTGTAGACGGTGACGCGCTGGCAGCCCGCGGCGCGCGCGATCTCCTCGACCGAGGTCGCACTGACGCCCTGGGCGGTCATCAGTTCCTTCGCCGCGTCCAGGATCACGTCCTTGGTCGGCCGCTTCTTCGCCGTCGGTGGGACCGCCGGTGTCGCTCGACCGCTCGCCATGCTCAACTCCCTTCGGCTGCGGGCACTAGTACACCACCGCTCGCCGGGGTTGCCGTCCAGGGACTCGGGCCGAGCTCGCCGCTACTCCTTCACGCTGCCCGTGGATAGTCCGCTCTGCCAGTACTTCTGGAGGAACAGGAAGGCCACGATGAGCTCGTGCGGCACTGGCGCCGACAGGAGTCAGGCCGAGTCGCGGACGATCAGGCAGATGAACGAACTGCCCGCCGGGCCACGCTCGTCGGCGCTGCCGCCGAGACCGGCGAGCACGCGCTCGGTGATCACCTCGCCGATGCGGTCGGGGTTGGGCGCAACCGTGGTCAGGGCCGGTTCGGTCAGCGCGCTCCACGGGAGGTTGTCGACGCCGACGATCGCGAGGTCGTCCGGCACCACGAACCCCAGGGTGCGGGCGGCCTGGATCATGCCGATTGCCAGTTCGTCGTTGAAGGCGCACACGCCGGTGACGCCGCGCCCCTTCCACTCCCGGATCGCATCCGTGGCCTCGGCGGCCTCGAAGGAGACCGGCTGGACGACGGGGGGCTCGAGCCCGAGGTCCACGCACGCCTGCCGGACGCCGGCGAGCCGCGCGGTCGCGAAACCTTCGATGCGGGGATCGGCCGGCCAGGCGTAGCCGATCCGCCGGTGTCCGCGTCCGGCAAGGTGCTCGGCCTGCAACCGGCCGGTCTGGACGCCGGGGAACAGCACCAGGCCCTTCTCGAGCTCGGTGTTCGCGAGCTCCAGCAGGTACCCGATCTGGGAGCGACGGAGGCTCTCGTCCTCCTCTTCGCCCAGACTGCCGACGCGGATCACGGCGGCTGGCGTGATCGCCGCCCACAGGTTCTTCACCGGTCGGCCGGCGGTGCACCGGTGCAGGAAGAGTTCGAAGCCGTGGGGCGCGAGTCCGGACGCCACCGCGTCCATCACCTGGGGCAGGACGGCGCCGAGCGGCCAGTCCGGGATCAGCATCACGACCACGTCGCTGCGTCCCCGGCTGAGGATGCGGGCCGAGGCCAACGGCGTGTACTCGAGTTCGGCGGCCGCAGCGAGCACCTTCTGCCGGGTGGCTTCGGGGATCGTCTGGTGCGGGTGGTTGTTCAGCACGTAGCTCACGGTCGCCCGGGACACCCCGGCCACCCGCGCCACGTCCTCCGCGGTCACCCTGCCACGCGCCACGTCCCACCTCCGGTCTTGCCAACACCGTAACTGTGTCCTAACCTACTTACGCGCGCAACTGAAGCGCGTAAGTGATCTAGAATCTTCTGCGAAGGAGCAGACAAATGGCTACTGAAGCCGCGGGCATCCGCAAGGCCCCGAACCCCTGGTGGGTCGGCCTGGTCTGTGGAATGGCCTCCTACATCGACGCCGCAGCCATCGTCGGCACCGGCATCGCGCTCGTCATCTACCAGCACACCATCGGCCTCGACGCCGGCCAGATCGGCTGGCTCTCCGGCGCCCTCACCTTCTTCATCGCCATCGGCGCGCTCGTGGGCGGCAAGCTCGGCGACAACTTCGGCCGCCGCTCGGTGTTCATGGTGACCATGGCCCTGATCGTCCTCGGAGGGGGGCTCGCCACCTTTGCCGACAGCTTCACCCCGCTGCTCATCGGCGTGGCGCTGATCGGCCTGGGCACCGGTGCTGACCTGCCCGTGTCCCTGGCGACCATCGCCGAGTCGAGCACGGACGCCAACCGCGGCAAGATCATCGGCTTCTCCAACATGCTGTGGCTGGTCGGCATCATCTCCGCCGTGGGCATCGCGACCTTCTTCGGCGGCCTCGGACGGCTGGGCGGGCAGCTGCTCTTCGGCCAGGTGGCCCTCGTCGCCCTGCTGGTACTGATCGCGCGCTTCACGATCCCCGAGACCCGCACGTGGCTTGAGGCGAACCGCGGCGGCAACACCTCGGCGCCGAAGGTCCGCGTCCGCGACCTGTTCACCGGGCCGTACGCCCGTCCGTTCTGGGCGCTGCTCGGTTTCTACGGGCTGACGAACCTCGCCGCCAACACCATGGGCCAGTTCACCACCTACATCTGGGTCAACGTCGTCGGCGTCGACGTGCAGCTCGCCTCCCTGATCGGGCTGGTGTCGCTGCCGGTGTTCCTGCTGTTCGGCCTGTGGTTCATGCGGGTCGTCGACACCAGGCATCGCTTCGTCTACTTCACGGCCGGCGCGATCGCCTACGCCGCGTCCTTCTTCATCCCGGCACTCTTCGGGTTCAGCTTCGCCACGATGATCGTCTACACCGCACTGAACGGCATCGGCGGTGCGTTCGCCTTCGAGGGCATCATGAAGGTCTGGACGCAGGAGTCGTTCCCGACCATGGTGCGCGCCACCGCGCAGGGCACGATCCTCGCTGTGGCCCGGTTCGCCGCCGCCCTGCTGGCCACCGTCACCCCGCTGATGCTCAACAGCGGGCCGCAGGCGCTGTTCGCCGGCCTCGGAGTGGTCGTGACCGCCGGCGTGGCCATCGCGTGGGCGGTGTTCCACAACGCCCCGCGCAACCAGTTCACCGACACCGCCGCCCCCATCGAGGTCCTCGCCGGATCCTCCCCGCTCGCCGAGGCCTGACAGGGAACCCACGATGACGACGACTGACCCGCTGACCGTGCTGTCCGGGGCGACGGCCATCAGCGTCGCCCCGGACACCGGACGGGCGCCGCTCCTGAGCACCCGGTTCCGGCTGGAAACCGGCCACGGCGACCCGGTCCGCGCGACCCTCGTCGCCACCGCTCACGGCATCTACGAGGCCAGCCTCAACGGCCACCGGGTCAGTCCCGCCCTCTTCACCCCCGGCTGGACCGCCTACGAGTGGCGACTCCAGGCGCACAGCTACGACCTCACCCCGCTGCTCGAGCAGGACAACCGGATGGACGTGCTGCTCGGCAACGGCTGGTGGCGCGGCAACCTCGGCTTCGCCGGGGCCAACGCCAACTACGGCGACCGGCTCGCGCTGCTCGCCGCTGTCGAGATCCGTTACGCCGACGGCCACCTCCAGCGCGTCCCCACCGGCACCGACTGGACCGCGCAGGCGTCCGACATCGTCTCCAACAGTCTGTACAACGGCCAGGCCATCGACCGCACGCTCCCAGCCGAACCCCTGGCGGTCGAGGAGGTGCCGTTCGACACGTCCGTCCTCGTGCCGGCCACCGGCCCCACCGTCACCCGGCAGGAGTCACTGCGGCCCCAACGCACCTGGTCGTCACCGTCGGGAGCGACGCTGGTCGACTTCGGCCAGAACCTGGTCGGCTGGCTGCGCTTCACTGTCGAGGGCGAGCGCGGCACGACGATCACGATCCGCCACGCCGAGGTGCTGGTGGACGGCGAACTCGCCACCGAGCCGCTCCGCGAGGCGAAGGCGACCGACACGCTCGTGCTGTCCGGCGGCGTCGACACCTTCGAACCGACGCTCACGTTCCACGGTTTCCGCTACGCCGAGATCACGGGGTGGCCCGGAACCGTCACCGCGGACGACGTGGTCGCTGTGGTGGTGCACTCCGACCTGCGGCGCACCGGCTGGTTCGAGTGCTCGGACGACCGGGTGAACCAGCTGGTGAGCAACGCGGTCTGGGGCCAGCGCGGCAACTTCCTCGACGTCCCCACCGACTGCCCGCAACGCGACGAACGGCTCGGCTGGACCGGCGACATCGCCGTCTTCGCCCCCAGCGCGTGCTTCACCTACGACGTCGCCGGCTTCCTCGACCGCTGGCTCCTCGACCTCGACGCCGAGACCCGGGCCGCGTACGGCGTCGTGCCGCTCGTCATCCCGGACGTGCTCAAGCACGGCCACCTCCCCGACGACCTCGACGTCTCCTTCACCGGCCCGTTCGCGATCTGGGGGGACGCGGCCGTCTGGGTGCCCGAGGCCTTGTGGCGCGCCTACGGCGACCGTGACCGGCTGGCCGCGCACTACCCCGCGATTGCGATGCACGTCGACGGGGTGATCGCCAAGCTCTCCCCCACCGGGTTGTGGGACACCGGGGACCAGCTCGGTGACTGGCTCGACCCGGACGCCCCCGCCGAGAACCCCGGCGCCGCCAAGGCCGACCCGGCCGTGATCGCCACCGCGTGCCTGTACCGCTCGGCCCACTTCGCCGCCGAGGCGGCCACCGTCCTCTCCAGGCCGCTCGACGCAGCTCGGTACGGCGCGCTGGCCGACACCGTCCGGGCCGCCTTCACCGAGCACTACGTCACCGACGACGGCCGCATCCGGTCCGACTGCGCGACCGTCTACGCGCTGGCCCTTCACTTCGGGCTGCTCGACCCCGACCGCCGGGCGCGCGCCGGGGAACGGCTCGCCGAGGTGGTCCGCGCAGCCGGGCACCGCATCTCCACCGGGTTCGCCGGTACGCCCTACGTCACCTGGGCGCTGGCCGCGACCGGCCACGTCGACGACGCCTACGCCCTGCTCCTCCAGACCGAATGCCCGTCCTGGCTGTACCCGCTGAGCATGGGGGCCACCACGATCTGGGAACGCTGGGACTCGATGAAGCCGGACGGGAGCCTCAACACCGGCCACATGACCAGCTTCAACCACTACGCGCTGGGCGCGGTGACCGACTGGCTGCACCAGGTCGTCGCCGGGATCCAGCCCGCCGAGCCCGGGTACGCGGCCGTCCGCCTCGCCCCGACACCCGGACCGGGACTGGACTGGGCCCGCGCGTCGCTGGAGAGCCCGCACGGACGCATCGAGTCCGGCTGGCGGCGGGACGGCGAGTCGCTGGTCGTCGAGGTCACCGTGCCGGACGGTGTCCCGGCCACGCTCCAGTTCCCCGACGGCACGCTCCAGCGCGTGCCCGCCGGACGCCACACCTTCCGCCGGTGAGACCACCCGAGCCCGAAAGCAGCCATGACTGACAGCACTGGATTCCATCCGCTCTACCAGGCCCGGCTCCACCTCCTTGAGGGAGTTCCGGGCCCGGGCGCGGCGGACACGCCGGAGACCCTCCGCCGGCGCCGGGCGTTCGACGCCCCGTTCGGGGCCCCCGAGCTGCCCCGGGTCCGCACCGAAGAACGCGACGTCCCCGGTCCCAACGGGCCTGTCCGGATCAGGATCTACCGCGCGCGAACGGCGACGGACGAACCAGCGCCCGGCCTGGTCTGGATCCATGGCGGAGCCTTCATGTACAACGACCTGGACGTCCCCGAAGCCGACCACTTCGCCCGCCACGTGGCCCACCGCACGGGCACGGTCGTCGTGTCCGTCGCCTACCGGCTCTGCGACGGCACCGTCCACTTCCCCGTCCCCCACGACGACTGCTACGCCGCCTACACCTGGACCGTGCAGCACGCCGACGAACTCGGCATCGACCCTGCGCGACTCGCCATCGGTGGCGGCAGCGCCGGCGGCAACCTCGCCGCGTCCGTCGCGCTGCACGCGTCCGAGGTCGGCCAGCGGCCCTGGCAGATGCTGCTCGCCTACCCGGTTCTGCACGCCGAGCTGCCGCCGGCCAGCGCCGAGCTGCGCGCGGCGCTCGCGCAGACACCGGACGCGATGCGGTTCACGCCCGAGAGCAGCGTCGACATCAACGAACACGTCATGGGCAAGCCGATCGGCGCGGCGACTCCCTATGACTTTCCCGCGCTCGCCCACGACCCCAGCCGGTTCCCGCCCGCCTACATCGAGAACTCCGAGTTCGACGAACTCCGCGCCTCCGGAGAAGCGTTCGCCGACCTCCTTATCAGTGCCGGAGTCGACGTCGAACAGGTCACCGCCAAGGGCGTCCCCCACGGCCACCTCAACGCCGTCGGCTCACCGATGCTGGCCGAGGCCTACGACCGCTTCGCCGCGCGGCTCCAGAACGGACCCACCCGGTGACGGAGAGCGACACCATCACTCCCGCCCAGGACCTGACCGGGATCCTCGGGTGGCGGTTCCTCTACACCTACGCGAACGGCTGGATCTACGAGCTGTACGTCAAGAACGCCACCACGATCGACTACCGCATCCACACCGGGCACGTCGGCGGACGCTGGGTGCGCGACCAGACCGTCGACCTGGTGCAACTGGCCGACGACGTGTTCAAGATCTCCTGGACCGAGCCCACCGGCACCAGCGTGGTGGTCAACGTCCTGCCCGGCCGGCGCCGGATCCACGGGACGATCTTCTTCCCGGCCTGGATCGCCGAGGACGGCTCGAAGACGGTCTGCTTCCAGAACGAGCACCTCGACGAGATGCGCGCCCACCGCGACGCCGGCCCGACCTACCCAATCACGGTGGTCCCCGAGTTTGCGCTCATCCACCTCGCGGAGAACATGGGCGTCGGCAACGAGGCCGTGATCGCGACCGGCCCGGAGAACCTGCCGGCCGACTACATCGCCAAGGCGAGGTGCAGGAGAACGCCTCTCTCGGAGACTGCTGTTACCGGCACATGAGCGATAGCCCCGGGACGACCTGTTGAACGGCTCAACCCATCCTTGCTCACGCAGCTGCGGCACGATCACGTGGCGGAGCATCCGCCACGTCCCGGCGCCGTCGATCTGCACGGCCTCGAGCTGGGCCTGGTCGATCTTGGAGAGGGTGTCGACACCAACTGCCCTCCGAGAGCGGCCAGCAGAGGCCTCAGGCGGGGGCGGCCGGCAGCGCGGTGGCGAAGAGCGGGAGCATTTCCGCTCTGGATGGCCGAAGCCTGAGCCGCCCTCGTGTTTGAGCCGAATCCAGCGCGGATCCTCCCAAGGGGCCAGCCGCGTCGACCGGTTTGGCGGGCTCAGGCCGCGTGACGATCCGTCGTGAACGGAGGCAGCTCGACGGCATCGTGGAAGCTCTTGCCCATCACGAGGTTCGCCATCCCCGGCAGTCCCATCAGCCGCATGGCGGTGTTCCTGACCAACAACTGGAGCCTGTTGGCGGGCGCGAACGCGGCGCCCAGCCCCACCGCGGCGTCCTGCTTGGACAGCACCAGGCGCGACAGGCGCTGTTGGTAGGCGTCGAACGCCTGCCGGTGGTCTGCGCAGCGGGCGAGCTCCGCCGCCAGCGTGTACGCCTCTACCATCGCCAGCGCTGATCCCTGACCGGCGAGGAAGGACGGGCACGCCCCCGCATCGCCCACCAGCGCCACCCGTCCCCGCGTCCAGGACGGCATGCGGATCTGGCTGACCGTGTCGAAGTAGAAGGACGCCGCCGCGGGCATTGCGTCCAGGATCGCCGGCGTCTCCCAGCCGCTGCCGGCCAGCTTCGACCGCAGCAGCTCCTGCTGGCCCTCACGATCGTGCGGCACCGCCCCGCCGTGCCGGACGGAGAACAGGACCAGCGTCCGGTCGTCGCGGAGCGAGACGCGCAGCACCTGGAACCCGACCTCGGCGTGCATCATCGCGACGAGCTCGTTGCGGGGACGGTAGCCGTCCACCTCGAACGCCGCGACGACGATCCCGAGGTTCCGCTCGAACCTCTCGTCCGGCCCGAAGGCCAACCTGCGCACCACGGAGTGCAGCCCGTCAGCCCCCATGACCAGCTGGAAGTCGTCGGAACGTCCGCTCTCGAAGACCACCCGGACGCGGTCGTTCTGCTCCGCCAACGCCTGCACGGTGTCGCCCAGGACCAGTTCGGCCGCGCCGCCCAGCGCGGCGTAGATCGCGGCGGCGAGATCGGATCGGGTGATGCTCACGTACCGCTCCCCCGACTGGATGATCGCCGCCGGCGTCAGGGACGCGACGCGCCGTCCGGCACGATCGACGACCCGGGCCTCGGTGAACACGTAGCCGCGGCGCCGCAGCTCCGGCACGATTCCCATCTGCTGGGCGACGTCGAAGCCGGCGCCCCAGAAGTCGACCAGGTAGCCGCCCTCGCGGAGCTTCGGCGCCCGCTCGACCAGGGTGATCTCGTGCCCGGCCTGGTGCAGCCAGTAAGCGAGCGTCGCGCCCGCGATGCCGGCACCGACAATCAGGATCTTCATGTGATTCGTCCTTTCACAAGGGCCGACGGACGGTCGGGTTGCGCGGCTGCGCGCGCGGCACCGATCCGGGGGTCGGCGAGGAACTGCTCGGCGAGCAGGTCGAGGAAGCGTTGTTGGGACGCGCGGGGGAACCCCGTCCGGGCCAGACGGCGCACGGCGGCCCACACCGCGGCGCCGGCCACCCCGCGCGGCAGGTCGGCGGCGAACCGCGCCACGGCGTCGGCGTGCCGGTCGATCATCGACCAGGAGGTGTCCAGCAGGCGCTGGACCAGCGCGTCCGCCTCGGGATCGGACGCCTCGGCCAGCGCGGCGAACCCCTCGAAGAGCCGGACGGTGTCGGCATCGTCCGTCTCGTCCAGGTCGGCGAAGAGGTCGTCCAGGCTTCGCGGCAGGAACCCGTGGACGGCGAGGAACACCATCATCGAACGCTCGACCTCCACCGCCCGCCGGGCACCCGCGCTGGGCATCAGCGCCGCGACCCGGTCGTAGAGGGCGGTCGCCCGCTCCGACAGCGGCGTGAGTCGTCGGCCCAGCTGCGCAGACTCCAGCAGCCCGACCAACTCGCCCCGTTGGAGTTGCAGCTGCGCGATCCGGGCGTCGACCGAGGCCAGCGCCCGCCGGAGTTCCTCCGCCGCGTTGTCGGGCGCCGGCGTCCCGGGGTCGGTCAGCACCTCGCCGATCGCTGCCAGCGGCAGCCCCGACTCGGCCAGCCACCGCACTCGCAACAGCCTGGCCAGGTGGAAGACGTCATACTCCCGGACGCCCGCGCGTGCCGGCGGCACCGGCAGCAGCCCCACGTGGTGGTAGTAGCGGACGGTCCGGACCGTCGTGTCGGCCAGCTCGGCCAATTCCTTGACGCGCACGATCCCAGAGCACCATGTGACGTTACGTCACTGTCAAGCATTCGGCGGCTGCAGCCCAGGGACGATCCGATGACCGGGTGGCTTGAGGTCGATGAGTTCGGGATCCGAGGCCACGCCCAGGACGAGGACCACGCCACCGCGCCGGACCAGCCGGATCGCCTCGGCGGCAGTGCCGGGCGAGCAGCCCGTCGTCGCGATCAGCGGAGACGCCGGTGGACGTCGCCGGCTTCCGGACGAGCGTCCTCAGGTAGTCCTGCACGGCGGGCTGGAGTGGATCTCGTCGTTGCCCTGGACGTAGACCGGTGTGCAGTGCGCCTCGACGAGGCGGCTACCCGGCGCAGTTGTGCCTCCGGGATTGTCCGGTGGCTCAGCGCGACCCGCCCACCTCGACGTACGAGCCGGACGCGGCGACAACGCCGTCGAAGCCGACCGACAGGATCGACGGCCACAGCTCAACGAGCGAGCGTCCGGTGCCCAGGAAACGCCCGGCGGCCCGCGCCTCCCAGATCGCGCGGGCCGCGCTGGCCGGCACCCGGCCGTCGCTGCCGACAAGGGTGCCGTCCACGTCCAGGAAGACGACCTTGCGCGTGCGCCCGCCCGGACCGGGGGCCGAAGGGGCAGCCGGAGCCGCCTGCTGACCGGTGCTAGATATCCGCTCCGTTCGACGCGACCACCCGGGTGTACCAGTCGTAGCTGTCCTTGGGCGTGCGCGTGCCGGTGCCACGGCCGTAGTCGTCCAGGTCGACGTGGACGAAGCCGTACCGCTTGCTCATCTCGCTGGAGGAGCAGCTGACGATGTCGATCGGCCCCCACGGGAAGAACCCGATCACCTCGACGCCGTCGCGGATCGCCTCCCGCAGCGCGCGGACGTGCTCGCGGTAGTACGCGATCCGGTAGTCGTCGTGCACCCGTCCGTGCGCGTCGGGGGTGTCGAACGCCCCGAGGCCATTCTCGGCGATCATCAGCGGCACCTGATAGCGGTCCCAGTACTGGTTGAGCGCCACCCGCAGGCCGGTCGGGTTGATCGCCCAGCCCCATGGGCTCGCCTCCAGGTAGGGGTTCTTCAGCCCGTTGCTGTTGCCCCGCGCCCACGTCTCGGCGTCGATGACCGTCGTGTAGTAGTAGGAGAACGCCAGGAAGTCGGCCGTTCCGGCGACGAGGTCGGCGGCGTCGTCCGCGCCGAACTCGACACTGATCCCGTGGTCGGCGAAGTGCCGCAGTGCGAAGCCGGGGTAGCGGCCGCGCAGGGCGACATCGGCGAAGTAATACTCCATCTGGTTCTGCTGCAGCGCGGCCAGGATGTCGCTCGGCCGGCAACTCGCGGGGTCGGCGTTGAAGTGGCAGAGCATTACGCCGATCTGCGCGGCCGGGTCGGTCTCGCGGGCGCGGACGGTGGCGCGGGCGCAGGCGACCAGTTCGTTGTGGACGGCCTGGTACTTCGCCTCGTCCAGGTTCTCCACCCGGTCGGCGGCGACGCCGAGGTGGTTGAAGGACTCGTGGGTGATCAGGTTGATCTGGTTCACCAGGATCCAGTACTTCACCCGTCCCCGGAACCGCTCGAACAGCACCTCACAGTAGCGGACGAACAGATCGATCAGCTCGCGGGAGTACCACCCGGCGTAGGCCTGCGTCAAGCGCAGCGGCATCTCGTAGTGGGACACCGTGAGCACCGGCTCCATGCCGTTGGCGATGATCTCGTCGACCAGCCGGTCGTAGAAGGCCAAGCCCTCCTCGTTGGGCTCGGCGTCGTCCCCGTTGGGGAAGATCCGGGCCCAGCTCACCGAGGTCCGGAAGGCGTTCATGCCGGTGCCGGCCAGCAGCCGCAGGTCCTCGGGATAGGTGTGATAGAAGTCGATCGCCTCCCGCTTGGGGTAGTGGCCGGCGGTGTCGGCGACGGCCGCCTCGACGTCGGCGCTGGTGAGTTCGGCGTTGCCCCGCTTCTCCAGCGGCAGGTCGCCGCGGAACAGGTTGATGTCGGCCACCGACCAGCCCTTGCCGTCGGCCTGCCAGGCGCCCTCGGCCTGGTTGGCGGCGATGGCGCCGCCCCACAGGAAATGCTCGGGGAATCCATTGGGGACGCTCATCGTGCGATCTCCTCCTCTCGATCGGCCAGGCGCTCGAGTGCGCCCAGCCGGTTGTCGATCCGTTCGAACACGCCGGCGAGCTTCTTCACCAGGCGGAACTCGCTGTTGACGGTCATCAGGGTGTCCTGGGCATGGGTGAACAGCATGGAGTAGCCCAGCGGCTCGCCCGCCGCGGACGCCTGGATGCAGTCGGTGTGGATGGTGTGCGCCTCGCGAACCTTCGCCTGGGCCCGCTCCAGCAGTTCGGCCGCCAGCGCGAAGTTCGCGTCGGCGAGGGCGTCGCCCGCCTCGAAGGTGAGCCGGCGGGAGTCCCCGGCCAGGATGATGATCTGCATCGCCGCGCTGACCAGCGCGTCCTCTTTCGGTTCCATGTCGCTTCCTTTCGTCATCCTGGCCGGACCGGTTCAGGCCGCCGCCGGCGCCGGGGTCGTACTCTCGGTGACCTCGCCCTCCAGGGTCTGCTTCTCGTACGCCTTGAAGAACGGGAACCAGATCGCTGTGGCAAGGGCGAAGATGCCGACCGCCAGGATGATGGCGGTGAAGGATCCGGTGGTCAGCCACGTCGAGACAGGGAACGGGGTGTACCACATGTCGAACTGGTGCATCGGGATCGGCGCGAGCGGGATGGTCTTGGTGAACAGCCAGATGACCAGCGGCGGGATGATGCCCTGCAGCCACATCGGCACCATCAGGGTCGGGTTCCAGGCGATGGCGCCGAACACGACCGGCTCGTTGATGTTGAAGATCGCCGGCGGCAGGCAGGCGCGTCCCAGCGCCTTGATCCTGGCCGACTTCGAACCCATCATCAGGAACACCAGCGGCATGGTGGCGCCGATGCCGCCGAACCACAGGTAGGCGGAGAAAATCGTGGCGTTGGTGACCAGGTTGACCGCGTGTCCGTCCATGTTCGCCTGCATCGCGGCGAGCAGCACCGGTGAGGTGATCGGGGTGAGCACCCAGGTGGAGATGCCCATCGAGTACAGGAAGCACCACAGGAACATCATCAGGGCGAAGCCCCACGGGCTCTCCAGCACGGCACCGAGCGGCATGAAGACCGCCTGGATCGTGTTGTAGAGGTCGAAGCCCAGCAGGTCGACGATCACCCAGCCGGCGACGACGATGATGCCGACCGGCAGCATCGCGTCGAACCAGGCCCTGACGAAGTCGGGGATGACCGACTCCTCCTTGAAGAAGCTGAACTTCCCGAACAGGCTCATCACCCAGCCGGCGAAGATGCCGGCGACGATCGCGACGAACATGCCGCCCGCGCCGAGCGCGCTGTGGCCGAAGCCCGGCTGGCCGTCCTTGATCACCTGGGGACTGATGATGATCAGGAACAGCGACAGGCTGGACAGGCCGGCGATGATCCGCTGCTTGCGCAGCCGCTTCTTCTCCATCAGGTTGAACGGGATCAGGAAGGAGATGAACAGCGACACCATGCCCATCGTCCAGCCGAACGGCGTCCAGAAGCTCGGCAGCCACGGGATCCACTCGTTCAGGATCGCCAGCATCACGAACACCGACCCCAGGAAGATGAAGGGGAGCGTCTGCATGATCGAGTCCTTGATGGTCTGGATCCAGACGTTGTTGTTGATCTTCGTCATTCGTGGTGAGAACGAGGTCTCCAGCCACTCGATGAACTTGTGCATCAGTTCTGTCCTTCCGTGCCGACTTCGGCCAACAGGTGCTCGACAGCTGCGTTGCCGTCGAGGGTCGAGTAGTAGTCCGGACGCATCAGGATCACCTTCACGGGGGCATCGCCGACGTAGTCGTCCACCTCGTCGAGGATGTACGCCAGGTGCGGGCCGACCATGAGCACGTCGATGTCGTCGATGTAGTTCTCGATCTCGGACTCGCCGCGGGCGACGATCCTGGTGTCGAGCCCGCGGGCTGCCGCGGCCTTGCGGATGTTCGCCGCCATGAATCCGCTGCTCGCCCCGGAGCCGCAGACCAAGAGGATGCGGAGTTGCTGCATCGCCTGATGCCTCCTTGTTGGTTTTCCGGCGCCGGTCAGCGCCCTCATCAGGATGCGGTCGGCCGCACCAAGGGTGCCAACAGGATCCGTTCCGCGCCCTGGGAAGGCCGCGCGCCGCGTCTTCCTGGGGTGCGGAAGCTCCGGTGTTGGCCCTCCTCGGCCCGGCGAGAGATGATCCTCGGGCCAGTGCAGACGGAGGGTCGACCAGGAGCCATGGATGCGCGCGCCGAGCGGCAGCGCCTGTTGATCGCGGAGTTGCGGTCCGCAGGCGGTCGGCTGACCGCGCGAGAACTCGCGGGCCGGCTCAGCATCAGCACGCGCAGCATCCGTGCGTACGTCCGCGAGCTCAACGCGGACAGCGACGAGCCACTCGTCGTCTCCGACCAGGACGGCTACCGGCTCGACCGCGACGAGTACCGGCGGCGCCGGGCACGACCTTCCCGAGACCAGCAGGGCTACGACAGCCCTGAGCAACGTCTCTACTTCATCGTCCGGCAACTCGTCGCGCACGCGGACGGGGTCGACGTCTTCGAGCTCGGCGACCAAGTCAGCGTCAGCCCTGCCACGATCGAGGCCGACCTCGGCCGGGCGCGCGAACTGTTGCGCGAACACCAGCTGGTCATCAGGCGCACCCGCGACCTGGTCCGCATCGAGGGGACGGAGCGCCAGCAGCGGAGGCTGGTCCGCCACCTGTTGCTGAACTCCGGCCAGGCGGCGCTGGCGGACAGCGCGTCGACAGTGGGCTCGCCGCGGCTGCGGTCCCAGTTGCGCCAGCTCCACCGCCGGGCGAGCGAGGACCTCGCTGCGACCGGCCTGGAGGTGAACGAGTACGCACTGAACGACCTGCTCCTGCACCTGGCGATCGCCGCCGACCGGATCCGGGCCGGGCACCAGTTGCCGGCGGGCGTCCGTCCGGAGGCCGGATCTCGTCCCGGCGACGATCCGGTGTGGACGGCGACGCTACGGCTGGCCGGTTCGGTCGATGAGGTTTTCGGAATCGTCCTGCCCCCGGCCGACCTGCACACGCTCCACGGGATCCTCGCCACGCGGAGCAGCGCGCTCGCCGACACCGCGTCGGGGATCTCCGAGGAGGCGATGCGCATCACCAGGGATGCGCTGCGCGACGTCTCGAACCTGTTCCTGATAGACCTCTACGACGAGGGGACGGTCTCCGCGCTCGCGCTGCACGTCCAGAACCTGATCGCGCGCGCCCGCGCCGGGCAGAGCCTCGACACCCCGCTGGGACCGGAGTTCCGCCACCTGCACCCGCTCATCCACGAACTGGCCCTGCTGTTCTCCCGCGAGATCGAGACCCACGCCAGGATCGAGGTGCACAGCGGCGAGGTGGACTTCCTTGCCTTCCACCTCGGCAACCAGGTGCAGCGCCAGATGACCCAGGGTCCGCCGGTGACGATCACCTGCGTCGCCCCGCGCTACTCCGACCTCCACGAACAACTCGGCCGCCGGCTCTCGGAGGCGCTCCAGGAACAGGCGGTCGTGCAGAGCACCGTGACCAGCCTGACCTACGACTGGGACGAGCTGGTCAGCGACCTGGTCGTTTCGGTGATCGAGCTCGAAGCCGAGACCGACGTTCCGGTGGTGCGGATCAGTCCGTTCCTCACCAGGGAGGACATCGACAGGGTCGCCGAGGCCGTGCGTGCGGAGCGGGCCAGGGCCGCTCGGGCCAAACTCCGCGCCAACCTGGTGTCGCTGCTGGACCCCAACCTGTTCCATCGGGTCGAGGAGCCGATGGAGAAGACGGACGTTCTCACCTTGATGAGTGACACACTTGAGCGCGAGGGCTACACGAGCCAAGGCTTCCTCGCCGAAGTCCTGGACCGGGAGCAGCGCTCCCCGACCGCGTTCGGCGGCCAGTTCGCCATTCCACACGCGCTGCACCCGAATGCCCGCAAGACCGGCATCTCCGCCCTGGTGAGCGGCGTCCCGATCGAGTGGGGCGGCTCGCAGGTCCGGCTCGTGCTGATGTTCGCGGTGAGCCGGGACGGCCGTCCCGTCTTCCGGGACGTGCTGGACGAACTCATCGAGGTACTCAACAACCCTGCCAGCATCACGACCCTGCTCGACCAGGCCGTCGACCACCACAGCTTCGTCCGCAGCCTGCTCGGCCTAGTGGACGGCTGAGGCCGAGGACGCCGCGTGCGTCACGTGGCGCTAACTCGATTCAGGCGATGGCTGGCTCGCGGACCTCTGAGGGCGTGCGGACCCTCCGCTGGTCGATGAGATTCGCGCCGATGTACATGAGCTCGGCACGTCCCAGCAGTCCGGCGAGGCTGCTGCGATGAGCGGGGTCGCCTACGAACTCGGCACCGCAATCGCCCCTGTCAGCGTGACGGCCTATCCGATCGCCGAGCATGTCGCGGACAAGTGACCGCCCAGCCGGGAAGACTCCTGGCGCGGCACCATGCCGGGATGCCCCGGTTGTTCTCCGGTACGTGATTGGGGGTTCCCTCCGGCGTCGCTGCAGAGGACCTGACCGGCCGCAGAGAACCGGAGCCGAACTGAGCCCGGGCTCTGGCTCGAGGACGCGTCCGTGCGCGACAATCGACGGACGGGGACGGGCCGTGGCGCCGGCCTTCTGTCGGGTCATCGGGAGGTCGTCATGATCGAGGCTGAGGATGTCGCCAAGGCCACGCAGGCTGGCGTGGGCGGCGAAGACGCGGTCGCCGGCTCCCGGAGGGGCGAAAACCGGGTCGGCGTGTTCACCGCGCGCACGATCGTCACGATGGACGCCGCCCGCCCGGAGGCGTCCGCGGTGGCGGTCCAGGACGGGCGGATTGTCGGCGTCGGCAGTCTGGAGTCGGTGACGGCTGCGCTCGGTTCGACGCCGTTCGACCTCGACGAGACGTTCGCCGACCACGTCCTCGTCCCCGGGCTGATCGACCAGCACGTCCACCCGTTCCTGGGCTCGCTGACTCTCTCGGTGCACATCATCTCGATGGAGGACTGGGTGCTGCCGGACGGGACCGTGCCCGCCGCTGCCGGCCCGGACGAGTACCGGAACCGGCTGCGGGCGGCACTGGCGGCCGACGAGGGCAACGGCGTGTTCTACACCTGGGGCTTCCACCACTACTTCCACGGCGAGCTGAGCCGCCGGCTGCTCGACGAACTGTCGCCTGAGCGTCCCGTCGTGGTCTGGCACCGGTCGGCGCACGAGATGTACCTCAACACCGCGGCCCTGGCGCACTTCGGCGTCGACGCCGCGTTCGTCGAGGCGCTGCCCGCGTCCGCGCGCGAGCAGGCCGACTTCGAGGCTGGCCACTTCTGGGAGCAAGGCGTCTTCCCGGTGTTCGAGCGGGTCACGCCGGACCTCGCCTCTGCCGACCGGATGAGGAACGGGCTGGAGTTCTTCGCGTCCTACCTGCACGCAGCCGGGGTCACCGCCGCCTGCGAGCCCGGCGGGGTGGTGTCGGAGCACTTGCAGGACGCGCAGAACGCGGTGCTGGGAAGGCCGGAGATCCCGTTCCGCTTCTTCTACATCCCCGACGGCAAGATGATGGCCGAGTTGCACCTCGACGGCGACCTGATCGGCGAGACCCGCAAGCTCCTCGACTGGGGAACCGAGCGGACGCCGTTCCTGGACGGCCAGGTGAAGCTGTTCGCCGACGGCGCGATCTTCAGCCAGGCCATGCAGCTGCGGGACGGGTACCTCGACGGCCACGCTGGCGTCTGGATGACCGACCCCGACCGGTTCGCCCGGTCCTTCGCCGCCTATTGGGACGCCGGCTACCAGATCCACATCCACCAGAACGGCGACGCCGGCCTCGACCTCGTCCTCGACTGCCTCGAGCAGTGCATGGCGCGCAACCCGCGCACCGACCACCGCACCACGATCGTCCACTTCGGCTTCTCCCGCGAGGACCAGGTCGACCGGATCGCCCGGCTCGGAGCGATCGTCAGCGCGAACCCGTATTACCTCACCGCGCTGGCCGACCGTTACGGCGAGCAGGGCATCGGGCCGGAGCGCTCGGACGCGATCGTCCGGCTGGGCGAGGTCAGGCGGGCTGGCATCCCGCTGTCGCTGCACTCCGACATGCCGATGGCGCCCGGCCGGCCGCTGTTCCTGATGTGGTGCGCGGTGAACCGCGAGACGGTCTCCGGGCGGATCGCTCGTCCGGACCTGCGCATCAGCGCGGAGGACGCCTTGCGCGCGGTCACCCTGGACGCGGCGTACTCTCTCCGGCAGGAGCACGAGCTCGGGTCGATCGAGCCCGGCAAGAAGGCGAACTTCACCGTCCTCGACGACAACCCGCTCACCTGCGATCCCCACCGGATCAAGGACATCGGCGTATGGGGAACGGTGTTCGAAGGGACCGTCCACCCGGCACCGCCGCGGGGCGCCTGAGCCCACGTCCGCGGCGGCGCGCACGCTGTCGGCCACCAGAACCGGGCGGGACGGCGGCCGGTCTGCCACGATGACGCCATGGTGACCAACGCAGCGATGCAGCCGCTCGGACGCGCCACGACGGCGGACGTCGAGCGCATGATGAGCCGGCTCCTGCTCACCGAAGGAGCCGACCGGCCGAACAAACTCTCGGCGTTCTGGGTGTTGATCGTGCTCTCCACGGTGATCGCCACCGCGGGGGTCATGGCCGACTCGACCGCAACGGTGATCGGGGCGATGATCGTCGCGCCGCTGATGACGCCCATCCTGGGTACCGCGCTCTCGGTGGTGCTGTCGCGGCGCAGGCTGATCCTGCTCAACCTCGGCATGATCCTGCTCGGTGCGGCCTGCGTGGTCGCGATCTCGTTCCTGCTCGGGCTGACCTACCACTCACACCTCGTTGCCGACACGAACTCCCAGATCGCCGCCCGGGTCACGCCCCGCCTGATCGACCTGGTGGCGGCGCTGGCCACCGGCGTGGTCGGAGCCTTCGCGATGGTGCGCTCGGACGTCTCCGACACGCTCCCGGGCGTGGCGATCGCCATCTCGCTGGTGCCCCCGCTCGCCGTCGTCGGGCTCACCCTGGAGTCGGGTGCGCCCGAACAGGCGCTCGGCGCCCTCCTGCTGTTCGGCACGAACGTGACCGCGATCATCGCGACCGGGACCGTCGTGTTCCTCGCCTACCGCGTGCGCCATGCCGCGATCGCCCTGGGGACGCCCGTCGGCAGGTTGCGGCGCGGGACGGTGGCAGGCGTGATCGCCGCCGTCGTCGCGCTGGGCGTCCCGCTGGGCATCGGCAGCGCTGTCGTCGTCCAGCAGGAGCTGATCGTCGCCCGGGCCGCGCCGGTCGCCACCGCCTGGGCCGGCGACCAGGGCTGGCAGGTCAGCGACATCAGCGTCCGCCAGGGAACACTGCACATCGTCGCGCTCGGCCCGCCGCCGACGATCACCGGCACCGGCCTGCGCGAGCGGCTCGACCAGGCGGGCTTGTCGAACGTCGACGTCCGCGTGACCCTGGTGCTCGGCGGCAGCGCCGCCCTCCCCGGGCACCGCTGATCGCGTCCGGTTCGACGCAGACGTGGACGTCGTCTGCACTCTGGCGTCCTGGCGCGTGAAAGGCCATCTCGACCGGGTCGCCACCCATCTCCACACGCGCCGTCCCCCTGATGACCACGGTGGCGCCGCCCTTCGGAACGACCTTGGCCACGCGCGATGAGCCGCCTCGGCACCGCCGCGCGCAACGTGCGCATTGTCTGATCGTGGACCCCGGCGAACCCACCTGTCGGCGACGCTTGAAGACTGGACACTTTCGACGGTTTCGGTCAGCACTCTCCAGGAAAGGTTGACTACGCCGACGATCGCGAGGTCCTGACGCTCGGGATTGCTGTTCTCCGAGATCATCGGTGCGTCGCTCCAGCTCGCGCAGTCGAGCGGCGATGCCGGCGATCGCCTCCATCGCCGTGGAGAGGCCGGCCTCCAAGGCCACGATTCGGCTCAGGGCGGGCGGACCGCAGCGCCACCCTCACCTGGATCCCCGGTGCGACCGGTGGGACGCCGATCACCGGGCTGGAACGTCAGCCGGAACGGCAGCCTGATTGCGGCCCTCCCCGCCGCCACCACCACATACAAGGCCACCCGGCTCACCAACGGCACCGTCTACGAGTTCACTGTCGCCGCCACCAACAGCAAGGGCACCGGATTCTCCGCATCCGCAGCCGTCACGCCCGCCGGACCCCCAGGAAAGCCAGCACGACCGCGGGGAAGCGGTACGCCAAGGTGACTTGGAAAAGCACCATCCAACAGAGGCAGCCCGATCACGAGCTACCGCATCAGGATGAGCACCGGGTCCAGCCGGTACATCGACGGTGACAGCCGGAGCTTCACGTGGACCGACCTGAAGAAGGGAAAGCGGTATTCGTTCAAGGTCTACGCGATCAACGACGTCGGCTCCAGCAGCGGGTCCAGCGCCAGTTCCACAGTCAAGATCAAGTAGCTCAATCACAAGCCCGAAAAATGCCCAGATCCGGCATCGACAGACAGGGTGATGGCCCACAACTGAGGCTGGCCGGCTCGGCGACCAACACGCAGGTATTGGCCTTCACCCAGGTCACCTCGAGCATGGCCCCGGCGCGGGCCGCGCAGACCCTTGTCGACCGCTCACCGCTTCACTCGTCAAGGGACAACTGCCGCGACGACTGTCTGACTCTTGACCGTAGGGCTCACTTCCGCCCGGACAGGTCGTCCAGCAGCTCGTCCAGGACCTCCTCCTCGAACCCGGCGAAGCCATCCGGCATGCGCCACCGCTCGGCGCGGTCGAAGCGAGTGAGCAGACCGTTCACGATGCTCCACCCCGCACGGTCGCCGTCGGCCCTGATTCGCAGTTTCGCCGAAGGTGCGAGTGCCTCGAGCAACCGCAGCGCGGCCACGCCCGGGCGACCGAAGGTGCAGACCAGCGGTGCGCTGGCGGAACCCAGCCGGTCAGCCGCCGCTCCGACGACCGACGGGTTCTCGCACACGAACACGTCACCGGGGGCCGCCAGGCCGAGCGTCCCGGTGAGCGAGCGGAGCGTGAGCCACACCGGCTCGCCGTGGGCGACCCGACAGAGCCGGACGGCCGCAGCATCACCGACCAGCGCCAGGTTGAGCACCAGCACCTGGGACGAGACCGTGTCGCAAGCGACACCGCCCGCCGCCCACGCCGCCCGCCAGCCCTCCGCCGTGCTGACCGGATCGATCAGGTCAGCCAGCACGTCTGCCACCGAAAGCCCCTGATCAGCGGTGCGGTCGAGCGCTGCGCGCAGGGCGAGGAACCGTGCAATCGCACGCCCCAACGGACGCGTCTTGTCCAGGGCATGTGCGTCCTGCGCCACTCCGGCGGCCAGCACCGGGAGCAGCATCCCGTCCCCCGGGGACGGCAGTTTCGCGACCACCGCGGCCACCGACTCGGCTCGCTCCCCGGGCGGGCGCCGACGAATCACCCACCGGAGCAGGGCGTCGTCCACCGTTGGGGACTCCTCCTCGGGCACGGCACCGAGCAGTCCGCGGAGCAGGTCGAGCGCGCCCCGCCGCTCGATCGCGAGCGTCGCACGGCGCTCTGCGGTCTCGGCTGGCCGGTCCTGCAACGGACCACCCAAGGCGACCAGGAGTTCCTCGAGCGTGCAACCGTGCTTCACCAGCTCCTGCCGCAGCGTCCTCGTCGGCACCGGCGCGTCCGACTGCGCCCACCCTGCGGTCAGGAGGCGCCCCACCTCGCGTCGTTCCGGCCCGGTCAGGTCGACAGCGATGGACGACCGCGGACCGAGCTGCCGACGCTCGGCCCGGTCGCGCGCAGCCAGCAACACCCGCGCCGGCCCGCTGAGCCGCGCCCAGTCCAGCAGGTACTCGGGCACCGACTCCCCCGTCACCGACCCTCCTCCCTCACAGCAGGGTGTCCTCCGGCCGAACATCGGGACCCGACGGCAGGGTCGCCGGCAGCTGAACCTCGGTCAGCTCGCCACCAGCCCACAGCTCGAGGGTGAGGTCGACGCCCGGCAACGGTGCGGGCGCCCGCACCACCTGGTAGATGGCCGCGGCCGGGACGCTGCGCACGTTGACCAGTCTGGCGGGACCGGCGAGCAGCACGTCGAGGTCGAAGCTGCGGAAGAGGTCCATCACCATCTCGCGGTTGGCGCTGTCCAGTCCGTCGAATGCCTCATCCAGCCACAGCGGACGCGGGCAGCCGTCCGAGTCCTCGTACAGGGCTGCGAGGGTCGCCACCAACGGGAGCATCAGGATCACCGCCCGGGCACCGCCGCTCATCTCCGCGAACCCCTGCGTGGTCAGCGGAGCCCAGCGCCCGTCGCTGCCGACCCGCTTCTTCAACTGCACCTCGAACCAGTCGCGGTAGTCCAGTTGTTGGGCCAGCCGGAGCCGCCAGTCCTGCTCTCCCTCACGCTCGGCCAGCCGCTTGGCCTCCTCGACCCGTTCCCGCAGTCGGTCGCGGACCCGTCCGGCCACCTCCGGATTGGCCAGCGACGAGCCGCTGACCGCCTCCAGCATCGTCGCGTCGGACGGGGACGCCGGCTCCATCACGATCTTCAGTGACGTCTTCGTGGTCACCACCGGGTGATCGGCCAGCACGTGGTTGATCCGGCTGATCAGCGCCTGGGTGGCCCCCAGTCGTTCGCGCAGATGCTCCAGGAAGGTCGAGCCCAGGAGTTCGTCGAGCGTCTCCTGGACGCGCAGGCTGTAGGCCGCGTCCAGCTCGTCGTGGATCTCCCCGAGCCGAACGGACGCGTCGCGCGGCCCGAGCGGTGAGCCGGTGGAATCCACCAGCACGCTGACAGCCGGCAGCCCCGACTGATCCGTCGCTATCGTGATCGAGCGTCCACTCGCCTCGAGCCTGACCCGGGTCTCCTCGTTGAGCCGGAACAGTTCGGCCAGCAGCTTCTCGACGAACACGGCCTGCTCGGCCGTGCCCGCCGGCCATCCCCGCGGGCTCACGACCCGACGGGCGATCGCGACCTGGTCGCGGATGCGTTCGGCCGCGGCGAACGCCGGATCGGCAGCCAGGCCCACCTCATCGGCCAGCCCACGATCGAGCAGGATTCGGAACTCCGCCCAAGCCGCATCCCTTGCCCGGGTGGCCGCCTCCCGCTCATGTTCGGTGTTCTCCAGCTGCGTCCGGGCACTTCCCAGGCGGACCCCGATCGCACGCAACTCCACCTCGAGGTCCGCGTGCGCACTCGCCGCCTGCTGCTCGGCCGAGCGCAGCCGCTCCAGCTCGTCCAGGACCTCCCGGTCGTCGGCGTCGATCGTCGCTTCGAGCGTCTCCACGGTCGCGACGGTCTCAGCCAATTCACCCTTGATGCGCTCGTGCCGACCCTGCATTTCGACGCGCGCCTCCCCGGCTCGTCCGAGACGATCACGGGTGCGGTCGAGCGCGGCCACCACGCTCGACCTGAGGCCGAGGTGCTGCTCCAGCAGCCTCAGCCGGGACGTCGCCTCGTGGACGGCGCTGCGCAGCTGGTGCAGTTCGTCGGGCCGGGGCGGCAGGCTCTGCTCGGTGCACCGGCGGGTCAGCTCCGCACGCTGGTCGTCCGCTCGTGCCCGGAGGTCGCCGGCCCTGCTCTCCTCCCGGGCCGCCGTCGCGGCTGAGCGTTCCGCCACCCGGTCGCGCTCAGCCGCCCGAGCGAGCGCCGTCCGCAGGTCGGCGTCGCCGGGGCAACTCCGGAGCGCCTCGGCAAGGTCGGCGAGGGCCGTGTCGGCCCGATCACGACGCGCCTGCGCTGTCTGCGCCCGCTGGCCCCAGTCCGCCTTCTCCGCGGTGAGCTCCTCGACCCGGCGCCGACGGCGATTCGCACGCGCGGACTCGCCCACCCACTCCGGAGCTGGGTGCTGCGGCGCCGCCAGGCCGCTCAGCGCCGGGGACCGCCACCGCCCGTCCGTATTGATCGCCAACGCGGCCCGGGCGGCCGCTCGGGAGTCGGCCGGTGCTGCGTCCAGCGCGATCCCGGCCAGCAGGCCGGCCACGGTGGTGCCGAGCGCAGGATCACAGTCCGCCACCCTCAGGACGTCGCCGAGGTTTGGTCCGTCCACCGCCGGGGGCACCACGACGACCAGCTCCGAGCCGTCACGATCGGACCGGAAGACGCCGTCGGGCGTCACCCACGCGTCCAGCAAGGATGCGGCGGCCAGCGCGGCCTCGACCCGGGCCAGGCTGGCGTCCGGGACCCCGTCGGTCGGGTCGAGCAGCGACCAGAGGGGCGCACCGCTCGCCGACGCCTCGGGACGGTCGCGTCGGGCCCAGCCCGCAGCGTGCGGGAAGGTGGGGACGCGGGTGTCGAGCAAGGCGGCGATTTCCTCGTCGACCCGTTGCTGCGCCGCTACGGCGGCAGCCAGGCTCTGGTCTGCGGCCTCCCGGGCCCTGGCTCCCTCCGAGTGGGCAGGGTCGTACCAGTCCCGGCGGACGGCATCGGACAGGCTCGACTGCCGCGCATCCTCCTCCGTCGTGGGCAGGCCGGCGAGCCACGCGTCCAGGATCGGCTCCGCCACCCGTGGGCTGTGCCGGCCCGCCCAGGCCGGGAGCGCGTGGGCCAGCGCCTCGCGTGTGGACTCTGCCTCGGCCCAGACGGCCTCGGCCTCGCGAGCATCGATTCCCGCCTGTTCGCGGGTGGCTGCGGCAACCTCCTCGGCGTTCGTGGCGTCGCGGTCGGCGCGGTCCGCCCGTCCGGCGGCCTGCAGCGCGGCGTCGATGGCCACGTCCCGCTCGATCAGCATCTGGTGCAGGCGCGGGAGGTCCAGCTCGCCCGGTGGGAGCTGCAGGACGCTCCGTGCCGCCGCGGCAAGTCCGTCGCGCAACCGATCAGACCCCACCGCCCAATTGTCGTGGTCGGCCTGGCGCTCGTCGACCTCGCGGCGGGCGTCGTCCTCGCGGCCGGCGGCCGAGGTGAGGTCGGCGACCGTATCGGCCAGTTGGCGCTCCAACTCGGCCCGCTGCTTCCGGAAGCCCTCGAGCCTCGCGACCCGGCCCTGCGCGTTCTGGTAGCGCACCGAGGACTGCAGCTCGTCCGCGGCGCGGCGGGCGCCCTCGGCCTGCTGCCGCGCCGTCGTGGCGTCGCCCAGCTTGTGCTCCTGCAGCTCCTGGGAGGCGACGACCTCGGCGCGCGCCTCGACCTCCCGCCTGGTGACGTTGTCGAACTCGGTCCGCGCCATGCCCGCGGCGTCGGCACGCTGCCGCAGCACAGCGCGCGCCCACGGCAGCCAGGCGGCGTCCTGGAATCGGCGGATCGTCTCGGCGGCGGCCTTCGTGGACGCCAGGTCAGCGCGGATCTGGTCGAGCTGGTCCCACCCGTCGGCGAGCGCGTCGACCTCCCCCCGACTGAGCTCTGGCAAGGCCGAACGAAGGTGCTTCTGGACGAACGCGATCTCGAGCTGGGCGCCCAGCTTGGGCGTCCGGGTGACGCGCAGCATCTTCCCGATGGCTTCCAGCCGCTCCGGGGGGCTGGCCAGCAGGCGTCCGGCCACGTGGTCGCGGTACGCGGTGGCGGTCGGGTGGACGATCAGTCCCGGGATCTGTAGGTCCCGGGGGGTCGCCACCACCCGGTTGGGCGCCAGGTCGATCGACTCCCGCACTCTGGCCGACCCCTCGACAGTGCACCAGATGGGTTTCACGTCGGCGGCTGCGCTGCGCGCCTCAGCGAAAAGCAGGGTCGTGAAGTACCTCGGCCCCGCGTCGGTGAGGCGTCCGTACTCCACCCAGAGCCAGCCCCGGTGGGTGGACGCGTCGCTACTTCGCCGATCGCCATCGGCGTTCGTGGGCTCGACGTAGTAGCGGAAACGCTTGCCGGAACGACCCAGCGTGTCGATGTTGGCCGAGGACGTGTCGGCCAGCCACGGGATCAGGGTGGTCAGCGCCATCAGTGACGACTTGCCGGTCTCGTTGCGCCCGGTGAGCTGGGCCCAGCCGTTGGCGAACCAGTACTCGGTGACCTCGAACTCCCACAGGTTCACCACACCGGCGCGCAGCACGCGCCAACGATCCGACCTCGACGGGTTGGGGAATCCGCCGCTCGCGGCAGCGTCCACCCAGCCGGTGAGCTGTGCTTCCAGCTCGTCGGGTGCTAGCGGTGCGGACGACATGCTCACTCCTCGAAGAGAGTCTCGGCGGCGGGTGGTCTCGACCGGGGCAGCTGCAGTTCCGCGCTGCGGTAGCGGCCGGCTTCGGGTTGCAACAGCCAGTCCCCCGAGTCGGCGACGGAGAGCAGGCCGGCTAGATGATCAATTCCAAGGGGTCAGTGGTCGTAGGCGGTGAGTGAGCGGCGGACGGGCGCGCCGGCTTGGTCGTTG